>Ga0182024_10003972_pt1 | contig 34537 bp, 28 predicted proteins | sample P32metaG_FD_120480 | JGI IMG/M metagenome (GOLD analysis project Ga0182024, IMG submission 120480) | Permafrost microbial communities from Stordalen Mire, Sweden - P3-2 metaG (Illumina Assembly) | ecosystem: Environmental > Terrestrial > Soil > Wetlands > Permafrost | place: Sweden: Stordalen...
CGGCGGCGGGGCCGGGTCGCCGACAACTCGGTCCCGTGGCGCCTTAAGCGTGTGCCGACTTTGCTCGTCGGGCTGGTCGGAGGATTCATGGTCGGCATGACCTCGGTTGGTTCCGGCTCGTTGGTGATCGTCCTGCTGATACTGCTCTACCCCCGCTTGTCGTCCAGTGTCCAGGTCGGCACCAACCTCGTCCAGGCCGTTCCGCTGGTGGCGTCCGCCGCGCTGGGTCAGCTCTTTTTCGGTCACATCAACTTCGACGTGGCCGGCGGCCTGATCATCGGCAGCATCCCGGGGACTTTCATTGGCGCCCGCATTTCGACCCGCGCGCCGGACAACGTCGTCCGGCCCATAATCGTCGCCCTCTTGGCGGCATCCGGCCTGGGGCTTCTAATCACAAGCTCTTCAGGCCTTGCCTGGGCGCTGGGTCTCACAGCCCTCGTCGGGCTGGCTCTCTGGGGCGCCGTCGACGCCACCCTGCACGTGTCCGAAGATTGGCAGGCGGCTGGCTTCGACCGCACGACGTGGGTCGCGCTAATGGGCATTGGGGCACCGCTCGGCATCGGTTTCGTGGCCAGCGCGGTTTACACCCTGCGGATCCGGCCCCGACTGGTAGGCCTCGCCCGGCCCGGCTCTCGCGTATAGGGGCCCGCAGGTGCTTCAAGCTCAGGCTTCGAGCTGGGCGCGCTCCCGGGCGGTTGCGAGGCGGGCGAGGGTACGCCGGCGCCCGAGCACGACGAGCGACTCGAACAAAGGCGGGCCCACGGTGCGCCCAGTCACTGCCAGGCGGACCGGCGCCTGTGCCTTGCCAAGGTTGCCGATGCCGGCGACTTCCCCGGCGGCCAGGGTGGCGTCACGGATCGTCGATGCCTCCCAATCACATTCGGCGTAGCGCGCCTCGGCTGCTTCGAGCAGGGTGACGAAGGCCGGCTGCTGCCGGCGGACTTTTTCCCATTCGGCTTGGTCAATTTTGATCTCGGGCAGGTACAAGAAGTCGACCATGGAGTAGATCTCGGCGAACGTTCGGGCACGCTCTTGCACGAGGGGAGCGATGGGGCCCCACCTAGTCGTGAGCCAACCATTGGCCCTCGAAATGAGCTCGCTCGGGGGGAACGCCCGTAAATAGGCGGCATTTACCGAGGCCAGTTTCTGCTCGTCGAAAAATGCCGGTGAAGACTTGACGTCTTCGAGGCGGAACCCTTCGATCAGTTCGGCCCGGGAAAGCACCTCCCTGTCCCCACCCGGCGACCAGCCGAGCAGCGCGAGGTAATTGAGCATCGCCTCGGGGAGGTAGCCGTCGTCGCGGTAGTCCTCGAGGGCGACTTTGTCGCGCCGCTTGGAGAGTTTCTGGCGGGAAGCGTTGACGAGTAACGGCAGGTGGGCGAAAAGAGGCCGCTGGCCGAGCTCGAGGGCGTCCCAGAGCAAGAGGTACTTAGGCGTGTTCGGCACGTGGTCCTCGCCACGGACCACATGGGAAATCTCCATGTCCCCGTCGTCGACGACGTTGGCCAGTATGAAAAGCGGCTGGCCGTTGGACTTGCGCACGCTGAAGTCCTCGATCGAGGAGTTCTCGTAGACGACCTCTCCGCGGATGATGTCGGTCCACGACGTGGTGCCGGTGCCGGGGGTGCGGAACCTGAGCAGCCGGCCGATTTCGGGCTCGAGCCCGCGGTCGCTGCAGTAGCTGTCGTAGCCGGGGGGACGGCTGGCGGCCTTGTTGCGGTCCGCTACCTGTGGGCCGGTGCAGTCGCAGGCGTAGACGAGGCCCTTGGACAGCAGCTGGTCGATCGCTTTTTCGTACAGCTCGCCCCGCTCAGACTGGAAATAAGGGCCCTCGTCCCAGTCGAGCCCGAGCCAGCGCATCGCACGCTCGATGCCCTCGGCATGCTCGGTACGGTTGCGCTGAGCGTCGGTGTCCTCGATCCGCAAGACGAAGGTGCCGCCCTGCTGGCGTGCGAAAAGCCAATTGAACAGTGCCGTTCGCGCGCTACCTACATGGAAATAGCCCGTCGGGGACGGCGCCATGCGGACGCGAACGGCACTCATTCAGACAAAACTAGCGCTAGTGAGCCGAGGCTCCACGGGCTTGCACCTGGTGCCTTATTTTCTCCGGGAGTGCCGGAGCTCGCTGGAGAGGTCAGCTGGCGAGAAGGTCGCGGGCGTCGCTGCCTGCGAGTGCCCGGCGCAGCTTGGTCAGGGCGTCGCGCTCGATGCGGCGGACCCGCTCGGCCGTAAGGTCGAGGAGCTCTCCTACTTCGCCCTGGGTGCGGGGCTCGCCCCGGTCCAGGCCGTAGCGTAGCGACAGCACCCGACGCTCGTCCTCGGACAAACGGCTCAGGAAGTCGTTGATCTGAGGGCCGAGAAGGGCTTGCGCCACGATCTCGAACGGAGACTGAGCGGAGTGGTTGACCACCAGGTCACCAAGGCTCGTGTCACCGTCCTCGCCGACTGCGGCATCGAGGCTGACCGGGTCGCTGTCGTAGTGGAGCAGCTCGGACAGCACGCTCTCTTCGATCTCGAGCGCTTCGGCCAGTTCGGTCAGGGTGGGCGGGCGACCGTTCTTGGCCTCCAGCTCTCCTTGTACCCGACGGGCGCGGCGGATCTCGTCACCGACGTGAGCCGGGATGCGGACCGTATGTGCCGTGTTCTCGATGGCACGTCCGATCGACTGGCGGATCCACCAGGTCGCGTAGGTGGAGAACTTGAAGCCCTTGCGCCAGTCGAACTTCTCGACGGCGTGGATCAGGCCGAGGTTGCCTTCTTGGATCAGGTCGGAGAGCGGCAGGCCCGACCACTGGTACTTACGGGCTACCGAAACTACAAGCCGGAGGTTCGAGTTGATGAACTGGGTTGTGGCGTCATCGCCAGCGGAGATGGCCTTGCGAAGGTCGCGCTTTGCACGAGGGGTCAGGCCAGTAGCAGTCTCCAGCTGCTCGCGAGCAGCCTGGGCACCCTGGATGACCTGCCCGAGGCGCATTTCGTCTGCCTTGGTAAGCAGAGGAAAGCTCCCGGCCTCATCCAGGTATAGGCCCAGCAAATCTGGGCCAGCGCCCATGGCGCTCCGTGAACCTGTGCGGCGCGTGAAATCACTCATCGTAAAGAACCTAACGCTCCAGCTAGGGGGTTTGTTCCTAATTAGGCCTGATGTGACCGAAGGCACATCGCTCCCGCCGATGTTCTACCCGGGGGCGTCTGAACAAAACCACGGTGCGTGTTTTGTCCTCGCGACTGTACACGCTCCGCAGGTAAGAGCAGTGTACCGCCCACAAGCGTGCCGTCGTCTGGCAACGGACTATCGCGGACCGTGGCCACACGACGACGTAGAGCCACTGGGGCGACGGGATTGACCCCGGCGGACTTTTTCTGCAGGGATAACCTCCCGTCTTGGCCGTGAGGTTGTGGCCGGGCGGTGGGCAGGCCCTCGCCCGGCGGAAGGACGCCCCTGTCGCTGCGGTCGTCGCAACAAGGAGATCCACGACAAAGGAGAAGACCCTCCCCAAGCGCACCGAGGCGCCTCCCCAGCAAGCCTGACCGGCGGCGCACGCCCCTGGAAACTTATAATCTTCTGTTAATGTTGCCGCCACACGCGGGAAACGATCGGGACGCAACCTGGGGACGTGGCAGCTGTGATGGCGTCCGTGCCTAGGGAGCAGGCGACCGGCGAGCCACGCCGTGGCGACGGTTGGGTTGCTGCTCTCGCCCCACATCGTGGGTCGTACGTGCCGTTGCACCGCCAGATACACGACCTCGTGCGCCAAGAGATCGTTGCCGACCGCCTCCTCCCCGGCACGCGGCTCCCGTCGGAAGAGGAGCTGGCGGAGAGGTGGGGTGTCAGCCTCGCCCCCGTTCGGCAGGCCCTCGTCGAGCTCGCGGCCGAGGGGTACCTCGACCGGCGCCGGGGACGGGGCACGTTCGTCCGGCAATCGAAGTTCGAGGAGAAGCTTTCGATCCTCTCCAGCTTCAGCGGGAGCCACGGCCAGCACGGCGAACGTCCGGAGCTCGTGATGTTGTACTCGGGCCTCGCCCCCGCGCCCCGCGAGGTGGCCGCCGCCCTGGGCGTGCGGGCACGCAAGCTCGTTCTCATCCAGCGCCTTGCACACCTGGATGCGAGCCCGGTGGCGCTCCTGTCGGCCTACCTGGACCCGGCCCGTTTCCCTGGTATCGACAAGCGCGAGCTGGTAGGCGGATCCCTGTACCGCACGTTCGACTCCGTCTACGGCGTGAAGCTCGTGCGGGCCGAAAGTGTCATCGAGGCCGTCCATGCCGGTGACTACGAGGCCGTGCCGCTTGCCGTGGGGACCGGCACCATGGTCCTGCGCGCCGACTCGGTCACATATGACCGCGACGACGCGGCCGTGGAGTTCTCGAGGGTCCTGTACCGGGTCGAGCGGTTCCGGTTCAGCCTCGAGAGCTACCGCCTCGACGATCGGACCCTCCACTTCCCGTCGTCGGGAGCAAACGGGGCGGTCCCAGACAATGAGTGAAACGGGGCACGGGTTGAGCTCTGAGGCGGGCCGGCAGGAACACCTCGGCCCCGACGTCGTCGTCGTCGGCAACATGACCATCGATGACGTCGTGCACGCCAACGGCGAAACCACGATGGCTTCGCCAGGGGGCAACACCCTCCACACCGCCGCGGGCGCCCGGATCTGGGGGGTATCGGTCGGGGTGGTAGCGCGGGTCGGCGCGGACTTCCCGCCGGCGGCTCTCGACCGGCTGCGCGATGCGGGCGTCGACACCCTGGGGCTGCACCGGGTCGCCGGGCGAACCGTCCGCAACTGGGTCATTTACGAACAGGACGGGCGCAGGAGCTGGGTGTACAGGACGCCACCGGAGCGCGGCCTGGAGGTGGCTCCCCGCCCCGAGGACCTGCCGCCCGAGTGGACGGGCCAGGAAGGGCGTACCCCGGTCGTCCACGTCGCGGCCATGCCGTTCCCGTCCGCCGCCCGCATCGTCGGCCACGTCCGGGCGCGCGGCCGGGCGGTCGTGACGCTGGACACGCACGAAGCCTGGACCGCGGGGCGGGCCGAGTTCTTCGCCCTCGCACGCCAGGTCGACGTGTTCCTGCCCAGCCGGGAGGAGCTTGTCGCGGTCGTCGGCTACGACGACCCCGAGAGAGCGTGCCGGGAGCTGCTCGACGAGGGCGTGGCGGCCGTCGTCGTGAAATGCGGCACCGAAGGCGCGGTCCTGGGCACCTCTAAGGACCGGGTCTCGAGCATCGCTGCGCCTGAGGTCGAAGTGGTCGACGTCACCGGAGCAGGCGACAGCTTCTGCGGTGGGCTTGCCGCTGGCCTCGCCCTCGGGGAGGAACTGGACGTCGCCGCGCGAAGGGGCGCCGCGACGGCGGGGGCTGCAATCGGGGCCAGCGGATCGTTGCGGCTTCTCCGTCGCACAGCCGTGGCCGAGCGCTTGCGCGACTTCTACGAGGGGGGCTCGCCGGCGAGGACGGGGCCGCTCTCGAAGCCTGCTGAAGCGGACGACAGCGACGTGATGGAGCGCGAGATCGCCACGATCCCCGAGGTGATCCGTGCCCGGCTGGAAATGTCTGCGCAAGCTGCCTCGACGGCGGCGCGGCTGCGCGAGTCCGGCGTGCGCCATCTCGTCCTCGTGGGCTGCGGGGACTCGTACTTCGCCTGCCAAGCAGCGGTCCTGGCTCTCAACCGCCATTCCGGGGTACGCGCCCACTGCGAGCACGCCCTCGACTTCGCCCGCTACGGGGTGCGTTACCAACCCGAGGCGACCGCGGTCGTAGCCGTCTCGTTTTCCGGCCAGACCGGTCGCACGATCGAGGCCGCCCGCCAGGCAAGAGCCTTCGGCCACCAGGTGATCGGCCTTACGGGAGCCTTGGACAGCCCCATCGCCAACGCAGCGGATTGGGCACTGTCGGCGGAGATCCCAACCTTCGGTTTCTCGCCCGGAACGAGCACGTACGCCGCCATGCTCGTCACGTTGCTGATGCTCGCCGCCGAGCTCGGGTCGGCAGCGGGGGGCGGCGAGGACGGTTTGAGCCGCTACGTCAAGGAGCTGGAGCGCCTGCCGGACCTCGCTCAAGAGACGCTCCGCCTGGGCGAGGAGGCCACGTTCAGCGCGGCGGGCCTGTTGGTCGGGGCGCGCATGACGACGTTCCTTGGGGCTGGGCCCAACGAGGCGACGGCGAGGTTCGGCGCGGCCAAGCTCTTCGAGGGTGGCCAACAGCTCGCCGTCACGACCAACCTCGAGGAATGGGCCCACGAGCAGTACTTCATCGCTCGACCTGGCGACCCGGTTGTGCTGATCGCGCCCAGCGGCGCGGCAACGGACAGGGCGGCGGAGATCCTGGCCGAGGTCAACTATGTCGAGGCGGCACCGGTGTTCGTCAGCGACCAGGCCCCGCCGGGCCGGGCGCTGCACCTCCCGCTGGCGGTAGGTGTCGGCGAAGAGCTCTCCCCGGTATTGGCGTCGCTCCCGCTCAGCCAGCTCGGCCTCCACCTGATGAGGCTGAACGGCAAGCGGAGCTACAACTTCCCCGACGACGACGCCCGCCGCGAACACTACGACACGATCCACCGCGTCACGATCGGCGAGCCGGCTTGAACTGCGGCTCGAAGGTACACCTCACACTCCTCCCTTCTCGGCCAGGGAGGCAAGGTCAGTGCGGCGCGCCGACGCCGCCGGGGGCTGCTCAGGGCCGTTCAGGCAAATGAACAGGGGGTTTTGACATGACCACAACATCAAGTCCGAACGAGGACCGGGACATCAACCGTGCCGGTCCAAGTGTCGACCGGCGAGCGTTCCTGCGCTCGGCACTGGCCGGCGGCGCCGCGGTGGCGGCCGGTGGCCTGCTCGACGTGTGGGGCCCTGGCCTGGCCAGTGCGGGGGCTTCGCCCTTGGCTCGCACGTCCGGCCTGCGGTCGCAGGCCAAACGCACCGGCGGCAACCTGAACGTCGGGCTCACGGGCGGGGGCAGCAGCGACACGCTCAACCCTTTCTACGGGGGCATCAGCGCCATCGGGACGGCTCGTGCGCAGCAGCTTTACCAACCTCTGGTCCAGCTGAGCAACCAGGCGCAGCTCCAGTACGTGCTGGCCGAGGAGATCGCCCCGAACGGCTCGACCGCTAATTGGGTCGTCCGCTGCAAGCCCGGGGTCACCTTCCACAACGGGAAGCCCTTCGGCGCAGACGACGTGATCTACACGCTCCAGACCATCCTCAACCCGAAGGCCCCGCTCGGCGGCGCGCTCGTCCTTTCGCCAGTGGACCTGAAAGGCTTGAAGAAGCTCGACGAACTGACCGTCGAGGTTCCCATGACGAGCCCGTTCGGGAGCTTCCCCGAGCAGCTGGCGTCATTTTGGTACTTCCTTTACATCGCACCCGACGGGTGGACGTCGAAGGACAAGCCCAACGGCACAGGCCCGTTCATGTACAAGAGCTTCACGCCGGGCCAGCAGAGCGTCTTTGTCCGCAATAAGAACTACTGGAAGCCGGGCCTCCCGTACCTGGACTCGGTTACCATCCTGGACTTCCAGGACCCTACGGCCGTCGAGAACGCCCTCGTCAGCAAGGTCATCGACTGCACCGGGCAACTGAGCGGCGCGCAGATGCAGATCCTCCAAAAGACGCCCGGCATCGTGGCGGTCCCCTCCCGGACGGGCGCGATCGAGCCGTTCACCATGCGCGTGGACAAACCGCCGTTCAACGACGTCAACGTACGCCAGGCCTTCCGCTACCTCATCGACCGTCCAGAGTTCATCGCCACCACGCTGGACGGCTTTGGCACGGTGGCTGCGGACGTCACCTCGCCCTACGACCCCGACTTCGACCAATCGCTGCACCGGGACCAGGACATCGCGCTGGCCAAGCACCTCCTCGCGAAGGCGGGTTACGCGCGGGGCCTGACCGTGACGCTCTACACGTCGCTGGCGGTTAATTCGAGCGCGCTCAACATGGCGACCGTGTTCAAGCAGCAAGCGAGCGCGGTGGGGGTCACGGTCAACATCAACCAGGTGAGCGCCGGGGACTTCTTCGGGCCGAACTACTACACGAAGGTCCCGTTCTCGCAGATCTATTACGACTACTCGCCTTACCTGGGCCAGGTTGCGCAGACCTTCTTGCCAACGTCGCCGTTCCAGGAGACCCATTTCAACGACCCGAAGTACACGAGCCTTTACTACCAGGCGAACAAGACCCAGAGCGCGAGCGTCCGCAAGGAGATCGAGTACGAGATGCAGATGATCGACTTCAACCAGGGGGGCTACATCATCCCTTGTTTCGTGGACTCTCTGGACGCGTACAGCTCGAACCTGACCGGGTTCCAGACGGGCAAGGTCGGAGAGCCGCTCGGGAACTTCAACTTCGAGGACTACGCGTTTTTGTCATGAGCAGTCGCAGGAGCGGTGCGCGGGCTCCACACCCGATCGTCAAGCTCCTCGTCCAGCGGGTGGCGCTCGGGGTGGTCACGTTGTGGGTGGTCTCCGTGGTGATCTTCGCGGCCACCCAGGTCCTCCCCGGCAACGCCGCCATCGCCATCCTGGGCCACTCGGCAACGCCGTCGGCGGTGCACGCCCTCGAACACCAGCTGCACCTCAACCGGTCCGTGCTCGTCCAGTACGGCTCATGGATCTCGGGGATCCTTGGCGGCCATCCGGGCACGAGCCTTGTGAACGGGATGCCCGTGTGGAGCATCGTGGGCCCTGCCGCGGCCAATTCCGCAACCCTGGTGGGGCTTTCCGGGGTAATCGGCAGCGTCGTTGGCGTCACGCTTGGGGCGGTGGTGGCGTTGCGGAAGGACTCGCTGCTCGACCACACCACTTCGGTGCTGGCGCTGGCGGTCACCGCGCTGCCCGAGTTCGTAGTGGCGATCGCGATGATCATCATGTTCGCGACCGTTGTGTGGGCCGTGCTCCCGGCGGTGTCGATGGTGCCGCCGGGGACCCAGGCTTGGGCCGAGCCTCGCGAGCTCATCCTGCCTGTGGCGACCCTCGTTGTCGTTATCGTGCCGTACATCTTCAGGATGACCAGGGCCGCCACCGTCGAGGCGTTGGCGTCGGACTACGCGGAGATGGCCCGGCTGAAGGGGTTGCCGACCTGGCGCGTGCTTGCCGTCCACGCCCTGCCGAACGCGATCGCGCCGGTTGTCCAGGTGATCGGGCTCAGCTTTTTGTACCTGGCCGGAGGGATCGTCGTCGTGGAGTTCGTGTTCGCCTTCCCGGGCATCGGCTCGAGCCTGGTCAGTGCGGTGGACAACCGGGACGTCCCGACGATCCAGATGATCGTCCTGGTCCTCGCCGGCTTCTACGTCTTCGTCAACATTGTGACCGACGTCGTGGCCCTGCTGGCCACCCCGCGCCGCAGGCAGCCGCGCTAGGCCGTGGCATTGCTCACTGCCGCCGCTCCTGGCTCGACGAAGCCCACCGTCCGGCGCCGCCGCGCCGGGGTTGTGGTCCTGCGCCGCGCAGCGTCGCTGCCGCGGGGCAGGTTCGGCCTGGCGGTGATCGGCTTCATAGTCGCCGTTGCGGTGCTCGGGCCGTTCCTGGCTCCTCACTCCGATACGGCCAGCATCGTCGCCCCCTTCGCCAAGCCCTCGAGGAGCGCCCTGCTGGGTGGCGACGAGCTGGGTCGCGACGTGCTCTCACGCGTGCTCAACGGAGGTTGGGTGCTCCTGGCGATGGCGGCCACTGCGATGGCACTCGGTGTAGCGATCGGGAGCGCCAGCGGCATCGCCGCGGCCTACCTCCGTGGCCGCTGGGACACGGTCATCATGCGCACCGTGGACGTGGTCCTGGCGTTCCCCCAGTTGGTATTTGCGTTGCTGTTGGTGTCGATCGTCGGCCCGACGGTGTGGCTGACGGTCCTGGCGGTTGGGTTCTCGCATGCCCCGCAGGTCGCTCGGGTGATGCGCTCGGCGGCGCTCGACGTCTCGGAACGGGACTTCGTGAAGGCCGTCGAGCTGCTCGGAGTGAAACGGCGCAAGATCATGGCCAAAGAGATCCTCCCCAACCTGATCAGCCCGCTGATGGTGGAGAGCGGCCTTCGGATGACCTATTCGGTCGTCATCATCGCGGGCCTGTCCTTCCTTGGGTTCGGCCAGCCGCCACCGGCTCCGAACTGGGGCACAATGATCAACGAAAATCGCATCGGGCTGGTGTTGAACCCTTGGGCGGTCATCGTCCCTGCGGCCCTCATCGCGCTGCTCACGATCGGCATCAACACTTGGACCGACGCCGTGGCCCGGGTTGCCATCGGGATCGACCGCGAGGCGGAAACTGCCACCATGTTGGAGATGCCTGCTGTCGAGGGGGAGCTGTGAGCGCGCTCGGCAACGGCGGGCCGGAAGGCGTGGCCCACGACGTCATGGTCGACGTGGACCGGCTGCGCGTGCGCTTGGCCGGGAGCACCGTCGACGTCGTCGACGACGTGTCGTTCCAGGTGCGCGCCGGGGAGCTCATGGGGCTCGTGGGGGAGTCCGGTTCCGGCAAGACCACCGTGGCGCTCGCCCTGCTCGGCCACACGCGCCGAGGTCTCGAAGTGGCGGGCGGGACCGTGCTGGTCGGGGGCACCGAGATGGTGACGGCCACGAAACAACAGCTGCGGCAGTTGCGCGGCGCCGAAGTGGCCTACGTCCCCCAGGACCCTGCCTCGGCGCTCAACCCGGTGCTCAAGATCGGGACGCAGCTCCTCGAGGTGCTGCGCGCCCACCCCGATGCCGTGGCGGCCAAGAGCCTCGGGGATCCGAGGGCGAGGGTGGCCCAGACTCTCGACGAGGCTGGTCTCGGAGGGGTACCCGGCCTGCTCAATGCCTACCCCCACCAGCTCTCCGGCGGCCAACAGCAGCGGGTGGCGCTCGCCATGGCGTTCGCGCTGAGGCCGAGCGTGATCGTGCTCGACGAGCCGACGACCGGTCTCGACGTGACGACACAACGGCTCGTGTTGGACACCGTGCGGAGCCTTTGCCATGCCTACGGCGTAGCCGCGGTCTTCGTCTCCCACGACCTCGCCGTCGTGGGAGGGCTCGTCAACCGCTTGACCGTCATGTACGCAGGCAGGGTGGTCGAAAACGGGCCTACGGCCTTGGTTTTCGGGGCTCCCGCCCATCCCTACACGAGGAAGTTGCTCCGCGCGGTCCCCTCCCCGGAGCGCTCCGAAGCCCTCGAGGGGATCGACGGCCAGCCTCCCCATCCCACACGGCGCCCTCGCGGGTGCGAGTTCGCTCCTCGCTGCTCGCTCGCATTGCCGGCCTGCACCGAGGGCCCCGTCCCGGTCGTGCACCTGCCGGGGGAGCACCTGGTGCGCTGCCTAAGGACCGAGCTGACCGCACACCCCGAGGCCGACCGCGCCCCGGCGTTGTCGGCCCAACCGAAGGCCGCAAAGGACGCCCTGCTCAACACCTCGGGCCTGTCGGCTCGCTACGGGCCAATTGAGGTGCTCTCCAATGTCGACCTGAGCGTCGGCCGCAACGAGTGCGTTGCCGTGGTCGGCGAGTCCGGTTCGGGCAAGACAACCCTTGCCCGTTGCCTGGTGGGACTTCACGGCTCATGGACGGGCGAAGTCCGCTTCGACGGCGAGCTACTGGCGAGGACAGCGGACCGCCGGTCCCGGCGGGACCTGCAGGCCATGCAGTTCATCTTCCAGAGCCCTTACACCTCGCTCAACCCGCGCTCGACCATCGGAGGGATCGTCGAGCTGCCGCTGGCCCACTTCTTCCCGTCCCTCACCCGATCGGAGCGCGAGGAGCGCGTGTCGCGCGTGCTCCAAGACGTCGCCTTAGGCCCGGACTTCAGCTCCCGCTACCCCGATCAGCTCTCTGGAGGCGAGCGCCAACGCGTCGCCATCGCCCGGGCGCTCGTCGTCTCCCCGGACCTGCTCGTCTGTGACGAGATCACGTCGTCTCTCGACGTGTCCGTGCAGGCGACGATCATCGAGTTGCTGCGACGCCTGCAGGCTGAGCGCCAGCTTTCTCTCCTTTTCATCACCCACAACCTGGCTCTGGTCCGCTCCATCGCCCAATCCGTGGTGGTGCTGTCCAAGGGAAGGGTGGTCGAGAGCGGGCCGGTCGCCAGGGTCTTCGAGCGGCCCGAGGATCCCTACACGGCCCGGCTGATGGAGGACGTCCCGAAGCTGCCCCGGGCCGGGTAACAGTCACGCCGCATGGCCGGGGCCGTCGAGTAGGAGGCGAAGAGCCTCGGGGGCCGGGCCCTCGAGCGCTACCGGGCGACCGCCAACGAGCGCGGCCGCACTGACGTCGACGACGCCGGCATCGACCAGTACTTGGCGCGCCTGCTGCTCGGGCAGGGCGTTCCACCAGCTGCGCCCCGCCGAAGCGCGGGCGGCCGGGTCGACATAGCCCACGACCCGGATGCGGGAGATCCCCCCGTCGGGGTAGGCGTCGACGCGGACGAAGCGGACTGTCGGGGCGGGTTGGGCCACGAGGTCGTGGACCGTGTCCGGTTGCAGCTCGGTCCGCGCCAGTAGCAAAGCCCACTCGCCGGTGCCGTCGCGCGTCGTTGACCCGGTCACCGACACCGCCTCCGAGGCGTTGTAGCGGTAGAACGAGGTGTCGAACACCAGCCTCGACACCGCTCCGACGTAGCCCAGGCGGACCAGCACCCAGTCGTGGCCCCCGTCACGGCGGCGTCGTGTTTCCCACCCCTCTCCCATGTTGCGAGCCTGGTCAGGGCGGTTTAGTACCTGTGCCGACCCATAGAAGTCGTCGCTGCTCGCAACCACCACCCCGCCGGTCCTCCATGAGGCGAGGTCAACCGAGACGCCGTCGGAGCTTCTCGGGTCGGGGAGGGCGGCCCCGTACACCCGCAGGCGCGCCACGCCGCCGTCAGGAGCGATGACCAGGCGCAGGTGGGTCCAGCAGCGGTCGTCGGCCACGGGAAGGAGATGATGGGCGTTGCCTCCGAGCTCGTGGTCGGCCACGAGCGTCTCCCATCGGACCGTTTGGCCGAGCAAGGTGCCGGGGCCCGGGTACCCCTCGCACCCCGTCGCCTCGATACGGCAGTTCACGGGGTGGTTCCCGCTGAACGACGTGGTATCGACGTCGACTGCGGTGACGACGCCCTGCACCCCGAGCCGGACGATGGCCCAGTCCTCGCCCGCCCCGCCCCGCCGGCGGCGCGTCTCCCATCCGTCGACTAGTTCGCCCCGCGGCCCGTACCGGCCCGGCTGCCATTCGCAGGGACCGGGGTCGAGGAGGTGCTCCTTCTCGCCGAAGGACTCGTCGCTGGCGGCTACGACGGTGCCGCCTACCCAGCGGGAGGCGAGGTCGCATTCCACGAGCGCCGGGCCCGGCAGTGGGGCCGAGTTCCCTGTCAACGGGCGGTCAACGGCCAGCCGGCGATCGGCTTGGGTTCGGGGGACGCGTACGTCCAGCGCTTGCTTGTGGTCAAGCCGAGGCCGACCACGGCCTCCGCCAGCCGGACGGCGGCCGCGACGCCGTCCACGACAGGGACCCCCAGCTCGGCCCGGATGGTGTCCTCCAGACCGGCAAACCCGGCGCAGCCAAGGCAGATCACCTCGGCATGGTCCTCCTCAACCGCCTGGCGCGCCTGCGCCAGGACGGCGCGAGCGGATCCCTCCGGGTCGGCGTCGACCTCGGCGGTTGCCAAACCGCTGGCCCGCACCGAAGCGCAGCGGTCCGCGAGACCGGCGAGCCGCAACCGGTCCTCGATGAGCGGCACTGAACGCTGGAGCGTGGTCACCACCGAGTAGGTCCGGCCCACCAGCTGCGCGACATGAGCCGAAGCCTCGCAGATCTCGATCACGGGAGTTGTGACCAGCTCCTGGAGGCCGTCGCGACCGTGCTCCCCGAAGCCCGCGAGCACCACGGCATCGTAGGCGCCTTCGTAGGCGACAACGCAGTCCATCACCGCGACGGCCGACAGGTAGCTCTCGAACGCGGAGTCCACCGCGCCGACGCCAAAGCGCGGCGTCAGTGCCACGATCTCGGTACCGGGCGACGCTGCGCGCCGGCTCGCGGCGGCGATCGTGGCCGTCATGTGCTCGTTGGTGTTGACGTTGACCACCAGCACTTTCATGCCGCGCTCCTCCTCAGGAGCTTCCCCAGCGGGGGGCCGTCAGCGTCGACCCAGTGCCCGCGCAACATCGTGGCGCGCACCACGCCGAAGAGCTCCATGCCGACGTAAGGGCAAACCGGGTGACGATGGAGGAGGCGGCCCACCACGAAGGTCTCCTCGGGGGCCACCACGCACAAGTCGGCGTCGGCCCCGACGGCGATCCGTCCCTTGGCCGCCAGGCCCGCGAGCTCGGCAGGGGCTTCGGCCATCCACCGGACGAGGTCCGTGAGGCGGAAGCCCCTCGCTCGGGCGGCCGTCCAAGCCGCCGGCAGCGCGACCTGGAGAGAGGAAATACCGGCCCATGCGGTCGAGAAGTCACCCGTGCCGAGCGACTTCATTTCCGGAAGGCACGGCGAATGGTCCGACACCACCGAACCGAGCACGCCTGCCGCGAGCCCCTCCCACAGAGCCGTGCGGTTGGCCGCACCCCGGACCGGCGGGCCGCACTTCGCTGCCGTGTCGCCGTCGCCGATCTCCTCGGCGGACAGCAGCAGGTAGTGCGGGCAGGTCTCCGCCGTAACTGCGACCCCCTCCGCTCGAGCGGCCGCCAGGGCTGGCAGCGCAGTGGCGCTGGACAGATGGGCGATGTGGGCGCGCCCTCCAGTGCGCCTGGTGGCTTCCACGACGCGCCTCACGGCACGGTCTTCGGTGGCCGGAGGGCGTGTCGCTAGCCAGTCCGCGTAGCGGCGGCTCGGTTGCAGTGCCGGGACGCCAGCGAGGTCCTCGGCGTGGACCATAAGCGGGACGCCCGTTCGAGCCGTGACAGCGAGGGCTAGTTCAAGGCTCCGGTCGTCGAGCGGTGGGAAGTCCTCTGCGCCGGAATCGATCAGGAAGCATTTGAAGCCGACCACGCCGGCGTCGAGGAGCGCACCCATCGAACCGAGGCTCGAGGGTGTCACCCCGCCCCAGAACCCGACGTCGACATGGAGCTGTCCCTCGGTCGCCTGGCGCTTGGCCGCGAAGGCGTCTGGGTCGACGGTGGCCGGGACGCTGTCGATCGGCATATCAACCAGGGTCGTGATGCCGCCGGCCGCGGCGGCCGCTGTGGCGCTGGAAAATCCCTCCCAGGCCGTGTTACCGGGTTCGCAGATATGCACGTGGGTGTCGACAAGGCCGGGGAGCACAACGGCGTCCGCGCCGATCGTGATCTCCTCGGCGGCCAAAGAACCCGTACCGAATGGGAGCAACACCGCGATCACCCCGTCGCGCACACCGATGGCTCGGGGTTCCTCCCGACCGCCCACCACGACCCGCTCTGCGCGGATGAGGAGGTCCAGCGCACGCGGACCTTCACTCACATGCCATCGCTCCCGGATAACCCGCAAGTCTTCTCGTCGCGAGTTCAGCATAGAGAGTTGCCCCCCGAATTAGGACACTGTCATCGAACACCGCGTTCGGCGAGTGATTGTCGGCCAAGTTCATGAAATCTGCGCCGGGCTCGGCTGCCCCGAGAAAGGTCATGGCACCAGGCACGGCGGCGATCACGCGGGAGAAGTCCTCGGATATCCCGACGGGATTTGGCATCTCGAGGAAGCACTCCGGTCCGAAAACATCTGCGACCGTGGCCGCCACGAACGTTGCCTCGTCAGCCGAGTTAACCGTGAGCGGGAACTGGCTCTCGTATTCGACCTCAACTTCGAGGCCGTGAGCCGCTGCTATTCCTTCACACACGCGGGTCATACCCGTCGCGATCACCTCTTTAGCATGCGGGGACAACGTCCTAACAGTACCTTCGAACCATGCTGTCTCCGGGATGATATTCCACCTGTTGCCTGCGTGAATTTGCCCGACGGTGATGACCGCGGGGTCAAATGCACTCACATTGTGCATTAAGAAGGTAGGAAGGGTTGACACCATCTCGCAGGCTGCGGGGATCGGGTCCTTGGCATTGTGAGGAGCTGACCCGTGCCCTCCTCGCCCTGTCAGTGTCACAGAAAAGTGATCGCATGCGGCCATAATCGGTCCCGGTCGGGATGCGAACGTGCCGTGCCTGACCTCGTTTGCCCGTACATGCAACGCGTACGCAGCTACAGGAACCGATCCGCTGGCCTCGAGCACACCCTCGTCGAGCATTTTACCGGCACCGTCAAACCCTTCCTCGCCGGGCTGGAACATGAAGACCACGGAGCCCCGAAGGCGTCCCGACCGAGCAGAAAGGAGGTGCGCCGCTCCAATGAGCATGGCGGTGTGCATGTCGTGGCCACAAGCGTGCATGTTCCCGTCAGTCTGAGACCTGAATGCGACATCGCTCGCTTCTAGGACTGGCAGGGCGTCCATGTCCGCGCGCAGGAGGACGGTTGGACCGGGATCTCCACCACGGAGCACACCGACGATTGAACTGAGCTGGTCGCCAGCCTTCAACTCGATCGGAAGCCCGTCGAGAGCGTCGAGGACCCGAGCCTGGGTTTGGGGAAGGTGCAGCCCGATCTCCGGCGCGCGGTGAAGAGCATGTCGGAGCTCGATTAGTTCACCCTCCATCGTTCCCGCTTCATCGATCAGTCCCATGCTCCGCTCCCGTCCACTCGACACAGCACGACAGCCTCATTGCAACAGAGAGTACCGGTTGAGTGGAGCGTCAACAGTGTTCACACAGAGGAAACTTTGCGGCTGCTTGCCGGAAACAAATTGCTGATTTCTTAGGTGGCAGACAGCGCGTTGGATGATCGGAAAACACGCGCGTACCCAAGGAGGGCAGTGTTGCAGTCGGAGCCGGGCGGATCGGGTCTCTTCGTGAGCAGCCCGGCCCTTGTCGTCATCGACATCCAGCAGGACATGTTCCTCCCTTCGGAGGCATCGGGGATCGAGAGGGCCGCGGGTCAGGCCGAGGTCATCACCAACGCCGAGCGGATCCTGGAGGCGGCGAGGGCCGGGAACGTGCCCGTCATCTTCACCCAGGAGGCGCACAGGCGGACCGGGATCGACTTCGGACGCGAGCTCGACGGATCCGAGTCCGAGCACTGCATCGAGGATGAACCCTCCACCGCGCTGTGGCCGACCCTCACTCCCCGGCACGGCGAAGCCCACGAGTACCTGGTCGTGAAGAGGCGCTACTCCGCCTTTTTCGGTACCGACTTCGACATCTTGTTACGCGGGCTCCACGTGGGGACCCTCGTCCTCATCGGGAACCTTACTGATGTGTGTGTCCACTACACCTTCGTGGATGCTCACCAGCACGATTATCACGTGCGAGTGGTGGAGGACTGTGTCGTCGGCTCGAGCACGTCACGTCACGATGCAGCGCTCGACGCAATGGAGTACCTCCAACACGGCGCCAGGGTGGTCACCGAAGCCGTGGTCGACGCGTTCACATCGAGGACCGATCTGTCAGGAAACAACTCAAGAAAAAATGCTGTCCCGGAGCTCACGGAGGTTGGTACATGAAGGCATTCGTGTGGAAGTCGAGAGCCATTGGCGCATCGGTTGGTGCTGCCAGCCTGATGTTGACCGTGTGCGCTTCGAGCGCGCCCAACGCCTCGGCCACCACGACCATTCCCAGGTCCCATACGCTCACGCTGTCGTTCCTGCAGGATCCCGGGCAGCCACCGGACCCCGCGGTCTTCTACGCCGGCGAGGGCCTCCTGCTCCAGGACAACATGTACGACGGCCTTGTCCAGTACGAGCCTGGCACCGCGAAGCGTGTGATCGAGCCCGATCTGGCCACGAGTTGGACGGTGTCAAAAAACGACCAGACCTACACTTTCCAGCTCCGCCACGGCGTCGAGTTCCATGACGGGACCCCGTTCACCTCCTCGGCCATCGGTCCCTCGTTCAAACGCGACTCGGCTGTCGACGGCGGGCCGGCGTACATGTCGCAGGCGGTGGCGTCGGTCCAAACCCCGGGCCGCTACACGGCGGTTGTAAAGCTGACGGCTCCTAACGGCTCGTTCCTCGACTTTTTGGCGTCGGCATATGGTCCGAGGATCTACAGCCCGACCGGTCTTGCCGCCCACGCCGGCTCGGACGACGACCAGACGTACCTGAAGACCCACGACCTTGGGAGCGGCCCTTACGAGCTCACTCAAGCAGACGTGGGCGTGAAGTACCAGCTGAGCGCCTTCCCCAAGTACTGGGGCAAGAAGCCTTATTACACGACGGTAAACCTGCCCGTGATCGACAACTTCAACACCGAGGAGTCCGAGTTCAACGGTGGTCAGATCGCGGCGATGCTCCACGATCTGACTAACCAGGCAATCAAGTCGTACCAGAAGGACTCGAGCGTGAAGGTCTATTCGCTCCCCACACTTCAGTCCGAGGCCTTGTACGTGAACCCCAAATCGGGGTTCCTGACCACCGCGGCCCATCGGCTCACCCTCCTCCACGCCATCAACGTGCCGCAGATCGTGAGTGATGTCTACACCGGGACCGGTACCGTGGCCGCCCAGGTCTACCCGCGCAACATGGTCCCACCGAACATGTCGGTGCAGGACGACGTCTACGACCCAGGTGCCCTCAAGAAGCTGGTGGCGTCGCTGCCCGCATCGCAACGCACCCTCACCATCGGGTACGACACGAGCTCGCCCTCTGACCAGCTGATCGCCTCGTTCCTGGTTGCCCAGCTGGACCAGACCGGCCTCCAGGCCAGCTCCGTCGGATATCCGACCGGCACGGTCTACGGCTGGTCCCCTCCCGGAACGGTCCCGTCGAACGCGCCCGGCCTCCTCGTGGAGTACATCTGGCCCGACGCGTACGACCCGTACCAGAGCGCCCACATCTTCTGGGGTGATAAGGGAGGAGCCAACTTCCTCCAGTGCAAGGTCCCGGGACTAGACAGCCAGCTGTCGCAGGCATTGTCCACGGACAACACCCCGCTCTTCGGCAAGGTCGGCGACGAGGAGGGCCAGTCCGGGTGCTTCTATAACCTGGCCGACCGCAACGACGTCTTCGTCGCTCAGCCCTGGCTCAAGGGCCTGCCACAAGGCCACGTGGTGTCAGCTCCCTACACCGTGCTCCTCGACGGCCTGTACCCCGGGTAAGGCCCGCTAAATAGAGCGTTCACCCATCGGATGCAAGAACGTAGAGAAAGGAACGGCTAATGGACACGGTGCGTGAAGTCACCAACGAGGACCGCGAGTGGTCCCGAGCGTTGGCGGACAAGGGAGTCGAGTACGTCTTCGCCTCGTTCGTTGACATAAGTGGGCGGGCGAAGTCGAAATGCGTGCCGATCGAACGTCTCAGCGAGGTGTTGGCCGGTCACGAGCGCTACACCCCGCGGGGCCTGGGCAATCTCGGTGTTATGACACCCAATGAGGACGAATGCGTCGCCATGCCCGATCCCGAGACGCTGTGCATCCTGCCGTGGGACCGTCGTATTGCCATGATGACGGCGGACCTGTACTTCGGGGGTGAAGAGCCATTTGCCCACTGCACCAGGTCGATCCTGAAACGCCAGGTGGAGGCCGCCAAAGAGGCGGGGTTCGGGATGTGCCTCGGTGTCGAGCCCGAGCTGTACATCGTGCAGGATCCCAAGCAGGTCGCGGGGGCAGCGGACCGGCCTCGCGGGTACCTCGAACCAACGGCATCGAGCGGGCAATTGCGTCCGAGCCCGGCGTATGACGTGGAGTCGACATTGGACGCCATGGGGTTCCTCGACCCCATCGTCAAGGCGATGAACGAGGCCGGGTTCGGCGTGTTCAGCTTTGACCACGAGGGAGGAGACGGGCAGTACGAGTTCGACTTCGACTTCGCGCCGGCGCTCAAGATGGCAGATCGCCTCACACTTTTCCGCCTGTTGGTCAAGCAGATGGCCAAGAAGGTCGGGATGTTCGCAACGTTCATGCCGAAGCCCTACACGGAGTCGTGGGGCTCGGGAGCGCACTTCAACATGAGCCTGGTCGACGTCAACACCGGCGAGAACGTCTTTCGCGACGCCGACGACGAGCGCGGACGCGGGTGGAGCAAGGTCGCGTATTCGTTTATTGCCGGGATCCTCCGCCACGCCCCCGCTCTTGCTGCTGTGTGCACCCCGACAGTCAATTCGTTCAAACGTCTCCAGCCGCGGCTGGCCGACGGGACCGTGTCGTGGGCACCGGTGTGGGCCGCCTACGGCGACAACAACCGGAGCTGCATGCTCCGCCTGCCGCGCAACCGGCCGTGTGTCGAGAACCGGTGCGTCGACTCCACCGCCAACCCGTACCTGGCCGCGGCCTTCCTTTTCGCCGCCGGGATCGAGGGTGTCACCGAAGGTCTTGACCCCGGCGACCCTATCGAGGACATCACCTACGAGTGGCAGTCGGGCTCGGCGCGTGACGGTGCGGCGTCCCCGCGGTTGCCGAGGAACCTCCTCGAGGCGATCGAAGCCTTCGACCAGGACCCACTCAGCGCGACCGTCTTCCCCGCCGACTTCAAGTCCACCTATGTGGCGATGAAGTTGGCGGAGTGGAACGACTACCACGCGCAGGTCACCGACTGGGAGCGCGACTACTTCCTGAGGATGGGTTGAGCTGGTGGGCTCCGTGCGGTGGGAGAACCTCGCGTGGCCGGACGTCGGCTCTCATCTCCGGTCGCGTCCCAACGAGATCGGGCTTATCCCGGTGGGCGCTACCGAACAGCACGGCCCCCACCTCCCCACGGGGACCGACACCATCATCGCCACCGCTCTGTGCGACGCCGCCTCCGAGCGGACCGGGGCCGTGGTCCTCCCGGCCATACCGATCGGCTGCAGCTATGGCCACGGCACCCGGCTCCCCGGCACGTTGTCGGTGTCGCCCGAGGAGTTGGCGCTCGTGGTGCGCCGCAGCATCGAGTGGGCGTCGGGGTCGGGCCTTTCTCGCTTCCTATTGGTGAACGGCCACTTCGGCAACCAGTCCAGCCTCCTTTGCGCTACGGACCACCTACGCCACGAGCGACCCGACTTGCGCTCCGCAGTGGTGGGCTGGTGGGCGCTCGACCCCGAGGTGCTGGCGACGGTCACGGCCGAAGGGGAGGACGTCCATGCGAACCGTGCTGAGACGTCGGTGATGCTGGCCCTTGCGCCCGAACTCGTGCACGTCGAGCGCATGGCCACTGCCGACGACCCCGACCGCACCGGGGCCCTGGTGTTCCGGTATACGGCCACATCGCTCTCCACCAACGGGGTGACCGGCCGCCCGTCCGAGGCCGACGCCGAGCTGGGCGCATGGCTGGTGGCCCGGAGCGTCGACGCGCTTGTGTCCCTGATCGAGAGAGGCCGGACCGAGGAGCCACCCCTACAGGACCACCACCACTCGGCCGATCCGGTTCACGTAGCGACCGTCGGTGCGTCGCGGTGACCCGCACATTGGCGCCGACGGTGGCGGTCGTGATCGGGCGCGACCCGGTCACGAGGTACTCAGTGCACCGGGGCTATGTCGAGGCGCTTTGGGAGCTCGGTGCGAACGTGGCGATCCTGCCGGCCGGGCCTGGCGCTGACATCGATGGTGTTATCGAGCTCGTGCGGTCATCGGGAGCGCTCCTCCTCACTGGTGGAGCCGACGTCGATCCGTCCACCTACGGAGCGGAGCCGACCGGCCTCGAGAAAGGCTGCGATCTAGACCGTGACCGTATCGAGGTGGCGGCCGTGCACGCCGCACTCGACGCGGGCAAGCGGGTGCTCGGCATCTGCCGCGGGATGCAGCTGCTGGCCGTGGCCTTAGGAGGCACTCTCGTCGCCGACCTGCCCACCGCCGGGTTCCTGGGCCACGACAACGGAGAACGTGAGGACGAGCGGGTGCACGGCTTGAAGGTGGAGGCAGGATCGCAGGCCGAGACCGTGCTGGCAGGGCAGTCCAAGGTCAACTCGTTGCACCACCAGGCCGTGGCCGACCCTGGGGCGCATACGCGGGTGTCGGCCTGGGCAGACGACGGTGTGGTCGAGGCCATCGAGGCCGGCCGGGCGCTCGGGATCCAGTGGCATCCCGAGCGGTTCCTCCTGGGCGATGCCGGAAGACTGGAACCTTTCCAGTGGCTGGTGGCCCAGTGAAGCCCGCGGCCCCTCGCGCAGTGGCGGTCGTGACGGGTGCAGGACGCGGGCTCGGCCGGGGGATTGCGACTGCCTTGGCCGGCGCGGGGTTCGACCTGGTGCTGTCGTGGCACAAGGACAAAGACGCGGTGAACGACACGCTGTCCTCGTGCGAGTACCTGGGCTCGAAAGTGAGAGAGCTCAAAGGCGATGTCGTGGACCCGACCACGTCGGATGCTCTAGTGACCCTTGCCCTCTCCGAGCTCGGCTCACTCGACGTGTGGGTCAACAACGCCGGGGTGTCCGTGTTCGCCCCGCTGACCGAGACCACCGCCGAGCAGATGGGACGGATGGTCGACGTCAACCTGATGGGAACCTTTCACGGCCTACGGGCGGCCGCCCGCTCGATGGTCGCCACCGCCACCAGGGGAAAGATCATCAATGTGGCCTCCGACCTGGGTGTGCAGGCGGCGATGGGCCTCGGAGGCTACAGCGCCACCAAGTTCGCCGTCGTCGGCCTGACGCAGGCAGCCGCCCTCGAGCTCGGACCGGCCGGGATCACCGTGAACGCGGTGTGCCCGGGGACGGTCGAGACCGACATGGTTGTTGCTGAGGAGCAGGCCGAGGCCGAGCTCAAGGGCGTCTCGCTCGAGGAGGTGCACCGCCGTTTGGTCGACGGGGTGCCGGCCGGCCGGCTCTGCACGGTCGAGGACGTCGGCCAGTTGGTGGCCTGGTTGGCGGGGCCCGACGCTTCGTACATGAACGGCCAGGCGCTGTGCGTGAACGGTGGGTCGGTACTCCATTGACCACCTTGGTGAACCAGATGTGGACAGGATCGCAGAACGACAAACAGCTCCCGCACGGGTCGGCCCCCGACGAAGGCTCTTTGGTCAAGATCGAGGACCTGTGCGTGTCGTTCACCCGCGGGGGGAGCAAGGTGCGCGCCGTCCGTGGGGTGTCCCTCGAAATTGGCCCGGGCGAGATCGTCGGCCTGGTGGGCGAGTCGGGCTCGGGGAAGAGCGTCATGGCACTGTCGCTGCTCGGTCTGTTACCCGACCGGCCGGCTCCCGAGGTGTCGGGCCAGGCGATCGTGTGCGGGGTCGACATGGTTACTGCGAGCGCGGACACCCGGCGCCAGGTGCGCAAATTGCACATGGGAGCGATCTTCCAGGACCCCATGACCTCGCTGAACCCGACGATGCGCGTCGGCCGGCAGGTGGCGGAGGCATCGGGGGACTTCGGCTCGGCTGTGGAACTGCTGCGCTCGGTCGGAATTCCCGATCCGGTCGCGCGGGCCCGCGCCTACCCACACGAGCTTTCCGGTGGTCTCCGCCAGCGGGTGATGATCGCCATGGCGATCGCCGGGTCGCCCTCGCTCGTTATCGCCGACGAGCCGACGACGGCGCTCGACGTCACCGTCCAGGCGCAGATCCTCGAGCTGATCCGCAAGTTGTGCGACGAACTGGGGACGAGCTTCGTCCTCGTCACCCATGACCTCGGCGTTGCCTCGCAGGTGAGTGATCGGATCGCCGTGCTCTATGCGGGGCGCATGGCCGAGCTGGGCCCGGCCTCGGAGATCTTCACATCAGCCAGGCATCCCTACACCCACGGGCTGCTCAGGTCACGCTTGGAGCTCGACACCGACCGGTCGCGACCGGTGACCACCCTGTCGGGCGAGCCGCCCGATCCGAGGGACCAGCCCCCCGGGTGTGCGTTCGCTCCGAGGTGCCCGAGCAGGAGTGACGAGTGCGAGCAGGCGATGCCAGAGATGACCATGCTCTCGGTGACCTCGTCCGTTGCGTGCCTGCACCCTGCCGAGATCGGGGCCGACCCCTATGGGGGGACTGCCGTGCTCGGCACATGGTCGCAGTCCGAAGACAAGGCGACCGGTGGGCGGGGACCGGCTGTGCTCGTCCACGACGTGCACAAGAAGTTCGCGCTGAAGAAGGGGCGCAAACGCCAAGATTTGCTGGCACTGCGCGGCATCAGTCTCTCCATAGAGAAGGGCGAGTCGGTGGCGCTGGTGGGCGAGAGCGGGTGCGGGAAGTCGACGCTTCTCCGAGCGATCGCCGGGCTCCACAGCGTCGACGAGGGGAGCATCGAGTTCGGCAGGGGAGCCCGCCCGCAGATGGTCTTCCAAGATGCGGGGGCATCCCTCACGCCCTGGCTCACGGTCGGAGAGCAGATCGGCGAGCGCCTCCGGGAGGAAGGGCTCTCAAGGAGCCAACGCAACGCCAAGGTGGCCGAGGCCCTCACCCATGTAGGACTGCCCGCCGAGGTGGCGTCCACCAAGCCGGTGCAACTGTCGGGTGGCCAACGTCAGCGGGCGGCGCTGGCCCGGGCCACGGTGGTCCCGCCCGAGGTCCTGCTGTGCGACGAGCCGACCAGCGCTCTCGACGTCTCGCTCGCTGCCACCGTCCTCAACCTGATCGGTCGCCTGCGCCACGAGCTGGGCATGGCGGTGCTGTTCGTTACCCACGACCTCGCCGCAGCGCGCATGGTCGCCGACCGTATCGCCGTCATGTACCTCGGGCGCATCGTGGAGATCGGGAACGCGGAGGACCTGTGCGCGCATCCCGCCCACCCCTACACCAAGAGCCTCCTCGAGACTGTCCCGGGGCCCGATCACCATCACGTGGCGGTCAAGGGCGAGCCGGCGAACCCTCTTTCGCCCCCGCCGGGCTGCGCGTTCCACCCCCGGTGCCCGTCTGCGACCGCAGAGTGCGCCACATCGGTCCAGCTCCTGACCGAGAGGCCCGATGGCGAACCAAGGGCCGTCGCCTGCTGGCGGGCATGGGACTTGTTCGATGAACAGAGAGCTCCTCATGGCGGTCGCTGAGCCGTTCGTCCTGAAGACGCCGCGTAGGGGTCTTGTCCGGCTGCACCAGATCAACGTGGTGAGCCAGCGCGCCGAGCTTGGCGACCGCATCGCTATCTGCGTGTTCCTACTCCTGGTGGTGGCGGCCTTCGCTTCTCCGCTCATCGCCCCGCACAATCCGATCGTGCCGGCAGGGATGCCTTTCGGGTCACCGTTCCATGGAGGTTCCCTCCTCGGTTCCGACGAGATCGGGCAGGACATCTTCAGCCGGATCCTCTACGGCATGCGAGCCAGCTTTATCGCCTGCGCGGTGGTCATCAGCTCCGGTGTCGTGGTGGGGGGGGCGGTCGGGCTCATCGCCGGAGCGGCCGGCGGGTTGGTCGACAACTTCCTGATGCGCCTCACCGACCTGTTCCTGGCCGTTCCCGGCCCGCTCCTCGCGATTGCCGTGGTGGCCTCGCTCGGGCCGAGCTTCTTCCACACCCTGATCGCGCTGATGATCATCTGGTGGCCCTTCTACGCCCGCATCGTCAGGGCCGAGGTGCGGGCACTGGCGGCCCGCCCGCACCTCGAGGCGGCGCGCCTCGCCGGCGTCAGCTCGAGCCGGCGCGCGCTCAGGCACCTACTCCCCGGCGTGGTGCCCGCAGTACTGGTGACGGCAAGCCTCGACGTGTGCAACCTGATCATCGTCCTGGCACTGCTCTCGTTCCTCGGTCTCGGAGCACCCGCGCCGGCTCCCGAGCTCGGGGCGATGGCAGCGCGGGGACTGCAGTACCTCGACCAGGATTGGTGGGTCCCGGTCATGCCGGCGCTGGCCATCTTCGTGATCGCACTGTCGGCAAACCTTGCCGGTGACGGCATCAGAGACCTGATCGGAGACCGCTGATGGCAAGGTTGGTCCTCAGACGGCTCATATCGATGGTCTTCATCATCTTCGCATTGGCTGCGGTCATGTTCCTGTTACAGAAGTTGAGCCGCACCAGCCCGGTGCACGCCTACCTGGGGGCCAACGCGTCCCCCCAGGCGATTGCCAAGGAGTCCAAAATCCTCGGCTACGACCGGCCGATCGTCGACCAGTTTTTCCACTACATCTGGAACCTTCTCCACGGGAACTTCGGCGAGTCGCTTCGGACGAGGCGACCGGTTCGCACCGACTTGGCCACGTACCTCCCGGCCACCCTCGAGCTGACCCTCTTCGGTCTCTTCCTCGCGGTGGTGCTGGGTGCCTTCATGGGTATGGCGTCGGCGGGCCGCTGGCGCGGTTCGGGGCTTTTGCGGCTCGTCATGGTGGCGGGCTCGTCCGCTCCCACGTTCCTCCTCGCGCTGCTCGGGATCCTGCTCTTCTTCAACAAGCTCCACTGGCTGCCCCAGGTCATCGGCGACACCAGTTACACCAACGCACCGGCTGGACCGACGCATATGCCGATCCTCGACTGCCTGATCCACGGGGACTGGAGCATGGAGTGGAACGCGTGGGTGATGCTCCTGTTGCCCGGTGTTTGCGTCGCGCTCGGACCAGCGGTGTCGATCGGCAGAGTGCTCCGCACCAGCCTTGTGAACAGCATGCGATCGGACTATGTACGGACCGCGCGCGCCAAGGGGCTCCCTGAGCGGACGGTCCTGTTACGCCACGCGCTGCGTAATTCCCTCAACGCCGCCCTTTCGATGACCGGCCTGCAAGTGGGGCTCATGTTCGCCGGCGTCGTGGTCATCGAAACGGTGTTCGCCTGGCCGGGCATCGGCCTTTACACCGACCTCAGCATTCCGGCAGCCGACTTTCCGGGGATAAGCGGCGTCACCATCGTGCTCGGGATCGGCTATGTCGTGATCAACACGGTCGTCGACATCCTCCAGAGCGTCGCGGACCCCCGCGTCGTTCTCGAGTAACACCCGAGGGCCCTGCCATGATGCTCGTGCCCAAAAAACCAGGGCGAGAGCCTGGCACGCATGAGGGTGGTGGCTCGCCCGGGCGACCATGACCGGGCCGACAGAGGTCCCGAGGTGGCTACAGGGCGCGTGGCGGCGCGAGGGCCTCGCCCGCAGGGACGGACCGATGGAAGAACGTAGCGACGTGCTTTGGCTCCAGACCGCGACCTACTTCGCCGACGTGCGAATACCCAATCTGCCGGTCGTGGGGGGACTCGACGGTCTGGACGAGCGACGGGCTTTCAGCGGCGTGGGCTCATTCGTTGATCCCAGATTCACCTGGGCTCACGATATCGACACCCGTCAACAGCACCTCCTCTCATCGGATAGCGCCCTCCTTGAACGGCAGCCGACCTTCCTTCTTGAACGTGGAGAGGACTATGTCGAGCGCTGGCGCAGGGAAACCGAGCCGGACAGGGTTGCTGTCCTCGAGTGGAGTGGTGAAGCCTGCGCGCCCACAGAAGGTCCGGCGCCGCTGGCGCGCATCGTGGTGGTGGGGAAGCTTGCGGTCGGGGTCTGGCGTCACCCCTCGCTGGCCGCGACCTCACTGGTCCGGGCGTCGACGGGGTGGTCCACCACCGCCACGCTCGGGCGGCTGGGCCAGGAGCCGGAACTCGTCGAGGTGATGCTCGACCGTATGGACCGGGGGTACGACCTCGCCGGAGGGTGGATCCGCAAATGACGTGCCTCGCGCACGCTGAAGCGCCTCGTTCACACAGGTTGTGCTCTCGGCTACCGCCCGCTCAGCTGCCGCCACATCGTCGTCGGACCACGGGCGAGGGTGGAGACTGTGCACCGACACCCATCCGACGAGCGCGTTCCCGTCGAGGATCGGGGCCAGGATCTGCGCGTTGACCCCGTAGAACTGCACTAGCGCTGGTGGAGGGAAGGGCGCCTCGGAGAAGTGGGGCTGGACGAGCACCCGGCGGTTGGCGGCCAGCCAGCGCACCGTGTCGAGGGCACGCTGGTCGAGGGAAGAATCCGCCGCGATTGATGGCGTCCCGTTGGCCAAGGCCTCGGCGGCCGTCAGGTCCACCGTCAGCCCGAGCTCGTCCGCGTCCAGCCGGATGGTGGTCCGGTCCGCCCCGGTGCCCCGGAGCAGGTGGTCGCAGATCGAAGCCAGCTGGTCGCTGAGCGGGGTCATCCGAACGGTGTCGGCCGCCGCGGTTCGTTGAAGGGGTAGCGCTCCCGGAAGGTGTCGGCAGCCTGCCCGAACGTGACGAACTCGACCTCGGGCTTGCTCGACCAGTACGTGATAAGCCGCTCCAGCATGAGGAGGACCTGCGGGCGCCCACTGACGTCGGGGTGGAGGGTCACCGGGAACACGCCGGAGTGCATCTCGCGCAGCACCCAGTCGAACTGATCGTTCCATATCTCCTCGAGGTGCCTCGGGTTCACGAAGCCATGGCTGTTCGGGGACTGCTTGATGAACATCATCGGAGGCAGGTCGTCGAGGTACCAGTTGCCGCAGAACTCGACCAGGTCGATCTCCTGCCCGCGTTCGAGCGGTTTCATCCACGACTCCGCGGGCTGGTCGTAGTGGATGTTGGTCCACCGGTCCCCGACCCTGGCATAGAAGGGAACGAAATCGTTGTAGTTCTGGGAATGGTCGTAGGAGAACCCGTGGGCGAGCAGCAGCGACGCGGTGCGTTCCGACATCTCCCACCAGGGCGCCACGTACCCTCGGGGCCTGGCGCCGGTGAGCTCCTCCAATAGTTCGATGGACCGGAGCAGGACGGCTTCTTCTTGGTCCGGGCCCATCGAAGCCGGGTTCTCGTGCGAGTAGCCGTGCGCGCCGATCTCGTGCCCCGCCGCGGCGACGTCGCGCATCTGGGCCGGGAACGTCTCCAGCGAGTGCCCCGGGATGAACCACGAGGTTGCGATACCGAGCCGGTCGAACAGCCTGAGCAGTCGGGGGGTCCCGACCTCGCCGGCGAACATGCCCCGCTGGATGTCGTTGGGCGAGTCCTGACCCCCGTAGGAGCCGAGCCAGCCAGCCACCGCATCGACGTCGACGCCGATGCAGACCTGCACCCTGGGAGCGGCGTCGGTCAAGCGAAGATCCTCCGGGGGAGCATGCAGCCCACCACCCAGTTGGGCCTGTCCACGATCTCGTGGATACGCAGCTCGCCGATCGTGCCGAGCAGGTTGTAGGCGTCCGCGTCATCCACCTTGAGGGCCTTTGCCAATGCGTCGGTCGCCCGCAGCGCGCTCTCCCGACAGGCTTCGAAGAGGTCCGGCCCCACCCCGAGGAAGCTTCGCATCGGTTCCTGCGTGACGGGGCGGGGCCCGGTGTCGATCACCGGTGCGTCGAGCCCTCCCCCTTTTTCGAGCCCGACCCGGATCACCACGTCGGCCTCGCATTCGATGGCCGTGCCGTTCAGCTCGCCGTCGCCCTGCAGCGCGTGGGCGTCGCCCAAGGACAGCAGCCCGCCTTCGGTCAGCACCGGCAGGTGCACCACCGACCCGGCCACGATGTACTTGACGTCCATGTTCCCGCCCGCTTCGGTCGGCACCACCGTGGAGTACCGGCCGGGTTGCGCAGGGGCTACGCCTATGACACCGACCATCGGTGACATGGCGACCTCGACCCCGTTCCCGATGTCGACTGCGGTACCGGTCAGGTCCCACGTCCGCAGGAGTGGCCCTGGGAACTTGTCGTGAAGGAGGCCAAGTCCGGGGATGATGCCCGACCAGCCCCACGAGGCCACGCTGATCTCGAGCAGCTCCACTGTGATCACGTCGCCGGGCTCGGCACCCTTCACCCATACCGGTCCGGTCAGCGGGTCCATCTGGGTAGGGTCGAGCCCCAGCATCGTCTCCGCCGTACTGCTCCTGTCGAGCTGCGCGTTCGAGCCGTCGCGCAAGCACAGCTCCACCTCGTCTCCCGGCTCGATCTCCACCTCGGGTGGCTGGTCCTGGTCCCAGGCGTGGTAGGCGACGGAACGTCCCAGATGGGCACGTGCCGAGCCGGACGGAAGGTGCGAGCTCACGGGGACCCATCCTGCTTTGCGGTGGGGAACGGCCTGTTTCCCGTATGTGAATGCTGTGTAACGAAGGACGTCCGGAGCGAAGCCCTAGAGCAGCCGCGGCGGCACCGGGGCGACAAGGTGCGCTCGCAGCGCCCCCAGGAGCACTCCGGCGGCCAACGCGGCGGTCTCCGCTCGGAGCACGTGCGGGCCGAGCCCCACGTGGTTGGGGACCGCGCTCAGTTCCCCGTCGGTCCAGCCACCTTCGGGGCCGATCAGCACGGTTGGAGTGGCCAAGGTGAGCGGGAGGCCGTCGGGGACGCCTAGCGCAATGCCAGCACCGGCGGCCGCACCAGGCCCGCCACCGGCGCCAGCGCCGACGAGCTTGGAGAACTCCACTGGCCCCTCGACCGAGGGCAGCCAGCACCGCCGGCTCTGCATCGCGGCCAGGCGGGCGACCTCGCGGAGGCGGTCCATCTGGCGCCCCGACCCGCTCGTGTCCCAGCGGGCGACGCAGCGGTCGGTCACCATCACCAAGATCCGGTCGGCGCCGGCCTCGGTCAATTGCTGGACGGCCAATGCGGGATGTTCGCCCTTGGTGAGGGCAAAGGCGACCGTGAGCGCGGGCGCGGGCTGCGCCTCGAAGGTCGGGCTCTCGAGCGGCGACAGGTGCCTGCCAGCGCCGGCTGCGGCGGGCCCGGCCCACTCGCAGAGCCGGTACCCACCCCGGCCGTCGGATGCCGAGACGAGCTCGCCTACGCGCAGGCGGAGAACACGTGCGAGGTGGTGGACGTCCTTGTCGGAAAGTGCCGGCCGGTCGAGGTCATCGACGAACACGTGCGCCACTGAGCGGCGCATCCTTTCCTCGCTTATTTGAACGCGCCGCGGATGCGCGAGAGCAGCCCGGCGTCGGGGGGCGCAACTTCCTCGCCACGGGCGGCGGCAAAGCGGCGCAAGATCTCCTCCTGGGCCGCAGTCAGCGCCGTCGGGGTCTCGACCGAGACGGTGACTAGCAGGTCGCCCCGTCCCCGGCGTTGCAGGTGGGGCACGCCCTGGCCGCGGAAGCGCAGCTCCTGGCCGGTTGGGGTACCAGGCGGCACGGCGATCTCCTGGGGGCCATCGAGGGTCTCCACGGTGAGCTGGGCGCCGAGCGCGGCCTGGGCCATCGTCACGTGCAAGTCGGTGCGCAGGTCGACGCCGTCACGGCTGAGCAGGGGGTGCGGCCGCACCCGCAGGTGGAGGTACAGGTCCCCTGGCGGCCCCCCACGTGGCCCGCTCGAGCCCCGGTTGGAGAGCCGCAGCGTGGAGCCGTCGTCGACGCCGGCTGGGACGTCGACGGTGTAGGCGCGGTCTTCTATCCGCCGGCCCTGGCCCCTGCAATCGGTGCACGGGGTCGGGATTTCCTGCCCGGACCCGCCGCAGCGGGGGCATGGGCTCGAGGTGACCATCTGGCCGAGGAGGGACTGCCGGACACGGCGGAGCTCCCCGGTCCCGTTGCAGGTGGTGCAGGTGACCGGTGTGGTGCCCGGCTGCGCCCCCGAACCGGAGCAGGTCTCGCAGGTCATCGCAGCGCGGACGGTGACTTCCTTCTCCGCCCCGAGCACTGCCTCGTGGAAATCGAGGTCGAGGAGGGCTTCGACGTTCTCTCCAGGCGGCGGCCCGGCCTGCCTGCCTTGCGCACGCCCCGCGAACGGCCCAGCGGCACCTCCGAAGAAGGCGTCGAAAATGTCGCCCAGGCCGCCACCGGCGAACCCGGCGAACGGGTCGCCCGCCGCCCGCTCACCGCCAGCGCCGAACATGTCGTACTGCCGCCGGCGCTCGGGGTCCTTCAGGGCCTCGTAGGCGCGGTTGACGACTTTGAAGCGCTCCTCGTTGCCGCCGGCAGCTGGCGCCCCCGCGTGGCTGTCAGGGTGGAGCTCACGGGCCAGCTTGCGGTAGGCGCGCTTGATCTCGTCCTCGGTGGCGCTGCGGTTTACGCCGAGGACGGCGTAGTAGTCCTCCTCAGCCACGGTTCTCCTCAGGCACGCTTCTCCTCAGCCACGGGTCGAGCTCTTCTCCAGGTCCCCTAGATCGTCACCGTCGCCGCCCTCACTGAGGGCCCGGCTCAACTTCTTCGAGACCACCGCAACAGCGGCAAGGGCCTGGTCGTAATGCATCCTGGTCGGCCCGAGCACACCCACGGTACCGGCCCGCTCGCCGTCGACTTCATATGGGGCGACCACGACGGAACAGTCCGCCAGCGGCAGGATCCCGTGCTCGGCGCCGATCGCCACTGTGAGGCCCCGGTCGAGCACGTCCTTCAGCAAGGTGACCAGGACGTACTGCTCCTCGAGTATCCCAAGGACCGTGCGGATCGTGCCCACCGCCTCGAAGGCAGCCGCCATCCGTGCCGCACCGCCGACCCAGACCTGGCCGGCGCCGGGCGTCTGTTCGGGGCTTAGCAGCGCCTGCACTGCTGCTCCCGCCAGTGCGTCCACGGCAAGGTCCCCGCTAAAGGTCAGAGCGCCGGGCTTGTCGAGGGTGGCGCCCACCAGGGACATCGCAGCGGAGGCGGAAGCCCTGTCCACCTGGGCGTCGGAGACCTCGGTCGACAGCTCGAGCGGGCGCCGCTCGAGCGCCCCGTTGCTGAGCACGGCAACGACGAGCACAAGGTGGGTCGAAAGCTTGACCAGTTGCAGGGAACGCACCCGGCCGGGCTCGGGCGCGCTCGGGGCGACGACGACGGCGGCGTAGTCGGTCAGCCGGGAGAGGAGCCCGCTCGTTTCGGCCAGCATCCGCTCGAGCTCGCCGTGAGTCCTTGCGAAGAACAACCGCACCAGTTCCGACTGGGCCGCCGCCAGCGGGGCAGGGCCCGAGAGCGAGTCGACGAAGAACCGGTAGCCCTTGTCGGTCGGCACCCGGCCGGCGCTCGCGTGCGGCTGGAAAAGATAGCCGTCCTGCTCGAGCACCGCCATCTCGTTGCGGACGGTCGCCGGCGAGACCCCGAGGTCGCCCAGTTGCGCGACGAAAGACGAGCTGACCGGTTGGGCTGTCCTGATGTGGGACTCCACGACGGCCCGGAGGATGGCTGCTTTCCGTTCGTCCAGCATCTCTGGCACTCAAGGTTACCGAGTGCTAGCCGTCCACTCGTGCGTAGCATCGTGTGGTCATGCGCGACGGGAGACTTTTCAGCCCACGTAGCGGCTTTGCCCACCAGCTCCAAACCTGACTAACGTAGTCAACATTCGTCCGCCCAACTGGAGGAACTCGTGCCTCAGCAGCTCATAAGCCCCCATGGGGGGTCTCTTGTCGATCTCGTAGCCAACCCCGACCGTGCAGCCGAGCTGAAGGTGCAGTCCAAGGACTGGCCGTCCTGGGACCTGACGCCCCGTCAGATCTGCGACCTCGACCTGCTCACAAACGGCGGCTTCTCGCCGCTGCGGGGCTTCCTCGGCGAGGAGGACTACGAAGCGGTTTGCGACAGGATGCGCCTTGCGGACGGCACGATCTGGCCCATGCCTGTGACCCTCGACATCCCCGAGGAAAATGCGGGCGCTCTCGGTGAAGGTGCGAGCCTGGCGCTCCGGGACCCTGAGGGCGTAATGCTGGCAGTCGTCCATGTCTCCGAGCTCTACCGCCCGGACCGGGAGCACGAAGCCAAGCGCGTCTTCGGCACGACCGACAAGGCTCACCCTGGCGTGTCCTACCTGTTGAACAAGGCCAACCCTGTCTACGTTGCGGGCAAGCTCGAGGTGGTCACCCCTCCCTACCATTACGACTACAAGTCGCTCCGGCTTTCCCCGGCGCATCTCCGGGAGCGTTTTTCCGAGCTGGGATGGGAGAAAATTGTTGCCTTCCAAACGCGCAACCCAATGCACCGGGCTCATGTCGAGCTGACGCTGCGGGCGGCTCGCGACCTCGAGGCCAACCTCCTGATCCATCCCTCGGTCGGGATGACCAAGCCGGGCGATGTCGACCATCACACAAGGGTCCGCTGCTACCAGGCCGTGTTGAAGGGCTACCCGCACTCCACGGCCACGCTCGCCCTACTGCCCCTGGCGATGCGCATGGGCGGCCCTCGCGAGGCCGTCTGGCACGCCATTATCCGCAAGAACTACGGGGCGAGCCATTTCATCGTGGGCCGTGACCACGCCGGCCCCGGCAATGACTCGACCGGCAAACCTTTTTACGGTCCCTACGACGCCCAGACCCTGCTTGGTGAGTACGCCGGCGAGCTGAAGGTCGGCATGGTGCCTTTCCAGCAGATGGTCTATGTGGAGGACCGTGACGAGTACATGCCTGTCGACGAGGTCCCGACCGGCACACGCGTCCTCGACATATCTGGCACCGAGCTACGCAAAAGGCTGGCTGAGGGCCGTGATATCCCGTCGTGGTTCACGTTCCCCGAGGTGGCGACGGAGCTTCGCCAGAGCTACCCGCCGCGTGCCCAACAGGGCGTGACGATCTTTTTCACCGGCCTGTCCGGGGCCGGCAAGTCCACGATCGCGAGCATCCTGCTTACGAAATTGCTCGAGGAGGGCGGCCGGCCCGTCACGCTTCTCGACGGGGACGTCGTGCGCAAGAACCTTTCCTCCGAGCTCGGTTTTTCCAAGGAGCACCGCGACATCAACATCCGCCGGATCGGTTGGGTGGCGTCGGAGATAACCAAGAACGGCGGCATCGCGATATGCGCCCCGATCGCTCCTTACGAGGCGGTACGCCAGGAAGTGCGTTCCATGATCGAGCCTCTCGGGGGCTTTATCCTCGTTCACCTTTCGACCCCGATCGAGACATGCGAGAGCCGCGACCGCAAGGGCCTGTACGCTAAGGCGCGCGCTGGGATCGTGAAGGAGTTCACCGGGGTTTCTGACCCGTA
>Ga0182024_10003973_pt1 | contig 34531 bp, 28 predicted proteins | sample P32metaG_FD_120480 | JGI IMG/M metagenome (GOLD analysis project Ga0182024, IMG submission 120480) | Permafrost microbial communities from Stordalen Mire, Sweden - P3-2 metaG (Illumina Assembly) | ecosystem: Environmental > Terrestrial > Soil > Wetlands > Permafrost | place: Sweden: Stordalen...
GCCGATGAGCCAGTAGCCCCCGCCGTCGGGGGTGGGCACGATGCTCACGATGTTGGAGACCTTGACCCCGAGACCCGGGAGGGAGCCGTGAGAGGTGGCGTCGCCGAAGGCGTAGACCGCCCCGTCGGCCCCGACCACGTAGTAGCCCTGGCCATCGGGGGTGGACGCGATCCCGGTGATGTTGTTGACCGAGACCCCGATCCCAGGTAGTGACCCGAAGAAGGGGGCGTTGCCGAAGGTGAAGACCCCGCCGTCTCTTCCGACCAAGAAGTAGCCCCCACCACCGGGGCTGGCCACGATGCCCACGATGTCGTTCACGTGGACGCCGAGACCTGGGAGCGAGCCGAAGAACCCAGCGGACTGGCCGACGGGGAAGACGAAGACCCCGCCGTCAGAGCCCACCAGGTCATAGCCGGAGTAGTTGTTCGTGGGCACGATGCCAACGACGTTGTTGACTTTGACACCCAGTCCCGGAAGGGAGCCGAAGAATCCCGAAGACTGGCCGACGGGGAAGACGAAGACCCCGCCGTCAGAACCGACCAGGTTGTAACCGGTGAAGTTGTTGGTGGGCACGATGCCAACGACGTTGTTGACTTTGACACCCAACCCCGGAAGGGAGCCGAAGAAGCCCGACGACTGGCCGGTCGGAAAGACGAAGACGCCTCCGTCGGAGCCCGCCAGGTCGTAGCCGGGCGCAGAAGGAGTCGCACTGACCACCGACGAAGCGACCGACTGGCCAATGGCACTGATCGCCGCCACCACGCAGTAGTACGTCATGCCGTTAATCAGACTGCTGACGCTGGCGGATGTCGCTCCGGCGCCGCCGACCGTCGAACTGGGTGTGCCCGAGGTCGAGGGTGGATTGGCAGTCGAGCAGTAAATGTCGTAATCGGTGATGGGAAGGTCGCCACTTGATCCCGGCGCGGTCCAAATGATCCCGATGGTCGTGTCACCCGGCGTGGCCGACGGGCTCTGGGGGGCCGACGGCGGTTGGGCTTCATACGCGCCGATGTCACACGGTGCGGCCCTGGGCTCTCCGCGTTGGTCCGTGGCGGGACAGAGCGAACCCGCTGGGACGACGTCGAGCATGGGGTCGGTGCTGGGGTTGTTCAGCAGAGCCATTGTCTGGGTGGGTCCGCCGTTGTTGCCGAGCAATCCGAGATTGCGGCCGACCAGGCTCGAGTTGTTGATGCTGCCAACATTGGAGAAGTCGCAGGAAGCATCGTCGGAGATGTTGTAACCGTTGTCGATAAAGTCGCTGGATGGGATCGAACAGTTCCCGTCGTCGACCGACAAGATTGTGCCACCAATGCTCGTGGTACCGGGGTCATTGTCGATTCCTCCGGCGCCGAAGGTGGTGTCAGTGTTATTGGCGATCGTGCTGTTGCTGACCGTCAAAGCGCCGCCCTGGTTGTAGATGCCGGCGCCGTTGACGGCGCTGTTGTTCGCGATCGTGCTGTTGGTGACCGTCGGAGAGCCACCGTTGGTGGAGATACCGGCCCCATCGCCGGTACCTGTGATGCTGTTTCCCGAGATTGTGCTGTTGGTGACCGCCAAGGCGGTGCCGCCGGTGCTTTCGATGCCGCCGCCACCGTTTTCGGCCTGGTTCCCAGAGATGGTGCTGTCGGTGACGGTCATTGATACACCGTCGTCGCTTTCGATGCCGCCGCCGAAGTTAGCTTCCGTGTTGTCCGAGATCGTGGTGTCGCTGACCACCAGCGTGCCGTCGTTGAAGATGCCGCCGCCGAAACCCAGATTATTATTGGCGGAGTTACCCGAGATCGTGCAGCCAGAGATGGTCAGGATGCCGTCGTTGTCGATGCCCCCGCCGTTGTCACTGTTCCCGTCTTCGATAGTGAGTCCTGAAATTGTGACGGTGGCGAGGTCGCTGATCATAAAGACTGAGTTCGCGTTGTTTCCGCTTACCGCAAGGGCGGCAGACCCGGGGCCATCGATGGTCAGGTTGTTCGAGATCAGGATCGAACCACTGGTCTCGTGAATGAGACTGCAGGCGGAGGCCAGTGAGAAGGTGACAGTCGATCCCGACGAGGAGCCCGTGACCGCCTGGCGCAGCGAGCCGGCTCCCGAGTCGTTGCAATTCGTCACTGCTATGCTGGACGCCCCGGCCACGCCAGGGGCGAGCAAGGCTGCACCTGCTCCAAGAGGGACTCCGGCTGAGCAGACGAGGGCTGCAGAAAGGATGGCTCGCCGTGGGCTAAATGAGCGTCGCGTGAGCTGCTCCATGATCACCCTCTTCGTCATTGGTGTTACCCCACCAGCCGGACACGAGATTCTGCGGCCTGAATCTGATGATGGACGAAGCGTAGCGGGCCGTGCTTCGGCCTGCTCACCGATCCGTTGCCCTCAAACGTGCCGTGCGATTCAGGTGGTTTGGCGTGGGCGGTTTCGATCCTCAAGATGAAGATGTACCGGGTCGAGGCTTGCGCAGCCCACGAGGCAATGTGGAGCGCCGCTCAGAACGATTTACAGAGTTATGTGGTGGCTGGCTCGCTCGAGCAGAGTCGACGAAGCAGCCGCGCTCCTGGGCAACTGCACCGAGACCGGGGAGCTCACGTCACAGGGGCAGAGCTGGCTGCAGACCTCGTGAAATCATGAAGTGCATCCTGCTCGGACCGGATGACGCGTGGCCTCGAGGAATACCAGACGTCCCAGAAGCGGTGGGGATTCTGCAGGGATACCGTGTTGCCCGAAGACCGGCGGACCAACGCGCGGCCGGATCGCGCGACCAAATTGGTCCGGCACTCAGTGAGTTGGGAGACAGAAGTGGCAAAGGTCGTATGCGTGCTGTACGAAGACCCCGTCGACGGGTATCCCAAGGGCTACCCGCGAGACGAAATCCCCCGGATCGAGAGCTATCCTGGGGGCCAGACCGTTCCCTCGCCCGATGCCATCGATTTCACTCCCGGGCACCTGCTTGGGAGCGTGTCCGGAGAGTTGGGCCTGCGCCCCTACCTTGAAGGGTTGGGCCACACCTTCGTGGTCACCTCGGACAAAGATGGCCCTGGATCCACTTTCGAGCGCGAGTTAGCAGACGCCGAGATTGTGATCTCCCAGCCGTTCTGGCCCGCGTACCTGACGGCGGAGAGGATTGCCGCCGCAACAGAGCTCAAGCTCGCGATCACCGCCGGCATCGGGTCGGACCACGTAGATCTGCAGGCGGCCATTGATCGGGGAATAACCGTCGCCGAGGTGACCTACTCGAACAGCATCAGTGTGTCCGAGCACGTGGTCATGATGATCCTGTCCCTGGTGCGCAATTACATCCCCTCCTATCAATGGGTGGTGAGAGGTGGATGGAACATCGCCGACTGCGTGGAACGCTCGTACGACATTGAGGGGATGACCGTGGGCACCGTTGCCGCCGGCCGCATCGGTCTGGCCGTGCTGCGCCGGCTTAAGCCGTTCGACGTAAACCTGCACTACACCGATCAGCACCGCCTCGACGAGAGTGTCGAGCGTGAACTGGGCCTGGTCTTCCACCCGACGGCAGAGTCCCTGGTGGAGGTGTGTGACGTCGTGACGATAAACGCACCCCTGCACCCAGAGACCGAAGGTCTCTTCGACGACCACCTCCTCTCGAAGATGAAGCGCGGGGCGTACCTGGTGAACACCGCTCGGGGAAAGATTTGCGACCGCGATGCCGTGGTCCGGGCGCTCGAGAGCGGTCAGCTCGCAGGTTACGCGGGCGATGTCTGGTTCCCTCAGCCGGCGCCACCCGACCATCCGTGGCGGACCATGCCTCACCACGGAATGACGCCGCACATCTCGGGCTCCTCTCTGTCCGCGCAGGCCCGGTACGCCGCCGGCACCCGCGAGATCCTCGAGTGCTTCTTTAGCCGCCGGCCGATCCGCGAGGAGTACCTGATCGTCGACGGTGGCCGACTGGCCGGAGCGGGCGCCCACTCCTACACGCCGGGGAATGCAACGGCCGGATCGGACGGGGCGGCACGGGGAAATTGAAGAGCTGGCAACTGGTTGGAGAACCGGCGGCTCAATGAGCCACCTGAGTTTCGGGCGGTCGTCGAGCACCCGAACAAAATAGGGAGGGACACAGTGAGCTGTGGTATTGGCCGCGTGGCTCTCGCCCCGATTCGTGTTGCGCGCGCCGTACCTCTTCAACAACTGGTAGTTGGAGTGACCTCGGGGATAACGCCAAAGTCAAAGATGACCACCCTGATCGCCGCCACGGCTCGGTGCCACGCCACGGGACGGTCGGCATCTGGTCGGGTTTTGGGACCGCATGCGCCGGGAGGTCGGGCGAGTCCGAGGTGTTCATGGACTCGTAGGCCGGAAGCCAGAATTTCGGTTGTCCGTCGTGATCCGGCGGGACTAGGCCAGACCCTCAGACTTCAGCCACGCCGTGGCTACCGCGGCGGGGGCTTCCTTCTGGGGGCCGGTCACCAAGAGGTTCAACTTGGAGATCTGGGCGGTCGTCAATTTGGCCGATAGGGCGTTGAGCGCCTTGGCCACCGCCGGAGTGTCGACGGAGCTGCGGATTACCGGGATGATGTGGTCGGCGGGCTCCAAGTGCTTGTTGTCGGTGAGGGCCACGAAGTTGTTCGACACGACGTTTCCGTCGCTCGAGAACAGCTCCACTACTTGCACCTCACCGTTCTTGAGCGCCGCCACACTCAGGGGCCCGGCTTCATCAAGGGACTTAAAGCTGGCGAACTTCAAACCGTAGACCGACTTCAAGCCCGGTTCGCAGCCGGCGAACGTCGGGCATTCGGGCGGGCCACCCAGCACGATCTTGGACGCATAGGGCGCGAGGCTCGAAATCGTGGTCAGGTGGTCCTTGTCGGCGGTGGCCTTGGTGACTGCGAACACGTTGGTGTCGATTGCCGGGGCGGGGTTCAGCACAGTCACCTTGTATTTCGCGAGCTTGGCCTTCAGGGCGGGGACTGCGGTGGCGATGTTGTTGCCTGCAGGCACTACCTTGCCGCTGTTCAGGTAATCGAGGAGGGTCCCGGCGTAGTCAGGTTCCACGTCGAGTTGGTTTTTCTCGAGGGCCGGAACGACGACTGCCCGAGTCCCGAGACTGGGCTCCACTTTGACCGGGTAGCCCACCTTTTGCAGCACGTCGCCGTAGAGGTTGGCCACGATCGCCTGTTCCTCGAAGTTGGTGGAACCGATGATGATGGTCGGCTTGGTGGTGGCGGCCAGGGCCGCCGACGCCGGGATCGAGAGCGCGGAAACCAGCGCGATCGCCGCTCCACCGAGAACAAACCTCTTCACTGACATCGGAACCACCTTCCCAACCGACAAATAGCTTGCGTGAGATCTTCGCGCGGGGTTCGTCAACGTTCCGCAGCGGAATCGTAATCCTGACCTACCTACTCGGATTAGTCAAGTGTAGCGAGCTCCCGGGTCCCACCACCGAGCGGCCCACGGCCTGCTCGCGGGCGACGCATCGGCAGCGGGGTAAGCGCTCGCTGGGCCACGCCGAGCGCGACGGCGACGATCCCCGCGAGGGCCGCCACCAAGACGGCCCCGCAGAATGCCTCGACATTGTCGCCCGTGTTGAGCCCGGCGATGACGTACGTCCCGAGATCGGTATAGCTCACGAAGGCCGCCAGGGTCGAAGTGGCGACCACTTCGATAGAAGCCGTCCGGACACCAGTCATGACGAAAGGAAGAGCCAGCGGTACCTCGACCCGTCTCAGCACTTCTCCGCCAGTCAGTCCCATTGCCTTCGCCGCGTCGCGCACATCGGCATCCACCTCTCGCATGCCGACGTAGGTGTTGGTGAGGATTGGGGGAATGGCCAAGATGGAAAGGGCCAACCACGAGGCGAGAAAGCCCCCCCACGTCAGCGAGATGCTCGGTTGAATGGCGAGCAGGGTGAGCAGCGCCAAGGTGGGAACGGCTCGGAAGGCGTTCGCCGCGTTGACCGCGACCAGACCACCCCTCCCGGTGTGGCCGAGCACAACACCGAGGCCACCGCCGACGATGAGCGTACCGATCACGACGGCTATGGCCAGTTCGGCCTGGCGCAAGAACAACTCGGGGATCCCGTTTGACCCGGACCAGTTGCTCGCGGTGGTGAACCAGTGGAACACCTCGTCGAAGAAGTGCATCTCAGGCCGCCCCTCGTACTCGGCGTCCTGAGCGGGTCCAGGGGACAGTCAACCGCTGCAGCACGACCAGCAGGAGGTCGGCAACCGCGGCGAGGGCCACAGAGAGCACCAGTCCGACGATGATCGGGGTGTTGTAGGCCGCTGAGAAGCCGTACGTGATCAGCTGGCCCAAGCCACCGAGCCCGATGAGCGCCGTGACGGTCACGAGGCCGATCACCGTGGACGTAGCCACCCGTAGCCCGGCAAAGATATAGGGCAGCGCCAGCGGGAGATCCACCCTGATCAGCGCGGCTCCTGACGAGTATCCCATGGCGCGCGCCGCCTCTCGGGCATCGTTCGGAACAGCATCGAGACCGGCCACCGTGTTCCAGATCAGGATCAGCAGCGTGTAACCCACCAGCGCGAACTCAGCCGTGGGATAGGAGGCCACGTAGCCAGTGATCGGCCCGAGAATGGCGAAGAGGGCGAGGGACGGGATGATGTAAAGCGTGCTGGCGAGCCCAAAGACCGGCGGGCGAACGACCCGGAATCGCCAGGCCAGAAGGGCCAGCGGGAGCGAGATGGCCAGCCCGATCCCCACGGCGATGAGGGTCAGTTCGATGTGCTGGACGAGGTCCGCGCTGATCGTCCCCCAATTGCCGGTGACGTAGCCCCAGCGGAAGAATGGCTCGCCACCAGCCAACATCAACTCGACGTTACCGGGTGGGGCGGGATTTACCGACCCTTCCTACGCCTCGCGATCGGTAACCTAGCGGTCGCATGATCACCCTGGAGGCCGTCTCCAAGAGGTACGGGCAGACGGAGGTGGCAGTCGACGAGCTCAGCCTTGAGATCCCGAGCGGCGAGCTCTGCGTCCTCGTGGGCCCTTCGGGGTGCGGGAAGACAACGACACTCCGAATGATCAACCGGCTGATCGAGCCGAGTGGTGGCCGTATCCTGATCGACGGGGAGAACGTGCTGGCGATGGATCCGGTGAGGCTCCGCCGGGGGATCGGTTACGTGATCCAGCAGGGCGGCCTGTTCCCCCACCGTCGGATCTTCGACAATGTTGCAACCGTCCCCCGCCTGCTCGACTGGGACAAAGAGCGGGTAAATGCTCGGGTCACAGAACTGTTGGAGATGGTCGGCCTTGATCCGGACCGCTACGGGCGGCGATTTCCCCACGAGCTCTCCGGGGGCGAGCGCCAGCGGGTTGGGGTCGCCAGAGCTTTGGGGGTCGATCCGCCGGTGCTCTTGATGGACGAACCATTCGCAGCCGTTGACCCCGTCACCCGCCAGCGTCTCCAGAATCAGTTCCTCGAACTGCAGAATGACCTCAACAAGACCATCGTCTTTGTGACCCACGACATCGAGGAGGCCGCCAAGCTCGGGGACCGAATCGCGGTGCTCTCAAAGGGCGCCGTGCTCGAGCAGTACGACACTCCGGCCGAGATTCTCGGACACCCCGCGACGCCGTTTGTCGCCGACTTCGTCGGCGCCGACCGAGGTGTCCGGCGACTGGCGGTTGTCCAAGTAGAGGCCGACGATCTCCTCCACCCGCCCGTGGTCGGTCCAAACCGCACGATGGCCGACGCGCGGACCATCGCCGCTGGCTGGAAGGATCTCGCTGAGCAACCCGGATCCGACCCAGCGAGCAGCTGGGCCGTCGTGGTCGGAGACGATGGGGTTCTCCAAGGTTGGATACCGCTCGACCCCGAGATTGATGGCCTGGTCGCCGACCGAGTCACCCGGTTTGCCGTAGCAGTGCCGGTCGGAAGTTCGCTGCGCGCCGTACTCGCCGAGATGCTGCAGCACGACATCAGCTGGATCCCGATCGTCGAGGAGGAGGAGTACTTGGGCATCATGACCCCTGATCGACTGCACCGCGCCATGCGCCGATCGGTGGGAGGCACCGCGCTCCAGGCCTGAAGAAGAAGTGAAGCAGCGCGCGTTCGGTCGCCAATTTCGGGCCGGGAACGCCGAGGGAATCGATCGACGGAACACGCGGGACGACAGGGCGAGCGAGTCCGGCCGCCGCCGCCGTGGCCCGGTCTCGACCGCAACAACCGTCCACGTCGCTCATCGGTGCCCGCCGCAGAGTTATGGTGCACCTGCTCTCGGCATTCGGGTTGCTCGGCAATCAAGACCCAGCGGGTTTGATGCCCTCCTGCCCAAACTCGCTGTCTTCGAAACCGCAAAGTTCTGCGGGAGAGCCCGGTCAGCCACTTTATGGACCTGCCAACGCGGGTCCGGTCGAGGTCCATTGCTCGACCGCTAGACCAGACACGTGGCTCGGGGACGTTTCTCCATCCCGCTGCGGTGGGTAGTTCATGTAGGTGCCGCCACATCGGGAGAAAGACGTGAGAAATTGAGCGGGCAGTGAAGAATCTGGCAGATCATGGGACGAACCCTCGGCCCCGGTTGGTGTGGGCCCTGCTCATCGGGCTCCTGGCGGTCGTCATCGTCGCAGCGGGTATCGGGTATCTGGTCGGACACGGAGGTGGGTCACCAAAGAACGCAACCGGACACGTTGCACCTACAACGACCACCACGCTCCCACCCCTGTCGGTCGTCTCGAGCACCCCGGCCGACGGAGCCATGGGGATCGCCTCAAACTCCCCGATCACCGTGAAATTCTCCATGCCGGTTTCTCGGGGCTCGCTGGAGCCGTCGTTGGTCCCGCCGGCGACCGGGTCATGGAGACAGCCGAATCGCACGACGTTGGTGTTCGACCCGACCGCCCCCTTCATCCCGTCCACCACCGAGGTGATGACGGTCCCGACGGGCGACGGCGCCGTGCGAGGCTCCGACGGCCGGCAGCTGGCCGCGCCGGTCTCGATCAAATTCACAGTGGCCCAAGGAAGCACCGAACGCCTTCAGCAGTTGTTGGCCCAGTTGGGCTTCTTGCCCCTGGCATTTGCCTCAACTGGTACCACCCCCCCGCCAAACCAGGTGGTCGATCCCCAACCCGGCTCGTTCTCGTGGAAGTGGTCCGGTCTCCCTGCGTCGCTGACGAGCCTGTGGACCGAAGGTCTCCCTAATGTGATTACCAAAGCGGCGGTGATGCAGTTTGAAGCCCAAAATGGGCTCACGGTGGATGGGCTGGCCGGCCCCATGGTGTGGTCGGATCTGATCAGCGACCTCGCCGCCGGAACGATGGACACCACCCCTTACGTCTACGTTTCGGTAACCAAAGTCTTGCCCGAATCCCTGACCCTGTACACCAACGGCGTCGCGCAGTACGTAGGCATCCCCGTGAACACTGGGGCTCCCGGCGCTGACACCGCAGACGGGACGTTCCCGGTCTTCGAGCACACGCCGTCCTCGGAGATGAAAGGGACGAACCCCGACGGTACAACCTATGACGACCCGGCTGTCCCTTGGGCCAGCTATTTCAACGGGGGGGACGCCCTCCATGGTTTCGTGCGGGCCACGTACGGCTCACCTCAGAGCAATGGATGTGTGGAGATGTCGATCGCCAATGCCCAGACACTCTGGCCCTTGACCCCGATTGGGACGTTGGTCACCGTGTCCGGACCGCCGGTGACCTGACCGAGCCCCGACAGCGGAGCGGCCCGCCACGATGCACCGCGGTGGGGTCAGCACACTCGGTGGCGGCTGCTGCAGCGGCGACGAGCGGGCACCTCCACATTCGAGCGGACCTTCTCTAAGGCCTTCTTGCCGGGAGGCCGAGTGCGGTGCCAATCGCACCGCGCACTTCCCTCGGTGTCCCTGCGGTTTGCGTTGGTCGGCTGACCTGGGCCCGTCAGGCGCTCTGACCAGGGAGTATTGGGTATCATCCGGTCGGCGTTGGGCTCGGATCGCCGATCTCGTCGCCGGATTTGGGGGCGGAGACTCCGCCCGATCGGCGACGGTGGCCGCTACTGTGTCGCCGGCAAGTTGTCGCTGGGCCCCTAACGGCCCGTCGAGACCGGCGCTGAGAGCCTGATCGGCGCCGTGCGGCACTGGACTTCAGCCGATGCTGATGTTTGCGAGGCTGCCCACCAACCCGGCGGCAAATCCACGAAGAAGGTGATCGTAACGAACTAGCCCTCGGGCTATAGACAACCGGCCGCACACCCTATGGCGCAAAGCCAGGACGAACGATGCCTTCCCGCTCGTCGTCCGGGGCGCGAATGCATTGGCCGGAGCCCGCCTACACCGAGCAGAGCCTGGCGCACATCGCGCCCGACGAAGGGAGGTGCCGTGCGGACCCGCATTGCACTCGCGGCGGCAATGGCCGTCGCCGTTACCAGCAGCACCATCACATCTGTCGCCTATGACCATTCCGTCGCGTCCGGCGTGGATATTGCCCATTGGACGAGATCAGCGGTGTCGTCGAGCGGACGATCACTCAGGCCCAACCAATCGGTCGCCTACCGCGAGCCATTGACCACAACCACCGGCCCGCCGTCTCCCACCGGGGCGACCGCGCAGGCCCTCGGGTGGGGGGTCCTCCTTCCCACGCCGCCGCCCGCGCCTCCGCCGGTGCCCACGCCCCCGCCCCCGCCGATCGATGCCACCAGCACCGCGACCGCCGATTGGCGATGCATCAGGGTGCACGAGTCGGGCGATGAGTACAATGACCCGTCGCGCCCTTCGGGTGCTTACGGCATCATTCAGGTCACCTGGAGGTCCAACGGATTCAGCGGGTGGCCCTACGAGGCTGCGGCCGCCTTTCAGGACGCCCTCGCGCTCAAGTTGTACAACGAGTACGGCTGGCACCCGTGGAGCTCGCGCTTTGCATGCGGGCTGTAGTCCTTCGTCCGCTGAGCTTCTGGCGCCGTTCGCGCCAGGGGAGTTCCGGACGGGTTGACGGATGAAGGTCTATCGTGGATCGCCACTTCGACTTCTGGCCGTCGAAGATGCGAAACGATCACCATTGCTCCTTCGGCTGGTGAGCGATACTTCTAAGCGCCAAGGACGAAGGAGCTGAGCCACCAGCGGGCAGCGACAGGGGAGCCGGAACATGATGGAGCGGTGGGATCGAGCACCGAGGGAAAGCAGACAGGAGCGGGCGCCTTGCGTGGTCAGCTGACCCGGCCAGTGGTCGGATCGGTCGTTGTTCTCGGCACCTTGGCTTTCCTGCTGGGCTCGTCGTTCCCCAGCGCTTCAGCGACGAGGTTGGCCCAGGTAGCGGTGAGCCCGAGCGCGCAACCGGCATTCGGGTCCGATGCCCCCGACCCCGATGTCGTGTACTCCAACGGCACCTATTTCGCTTTCACCACCGGCACGCCGCTCGGCAACAACATCCAGGCCCTGGTGTCGAGCAATCCGAGTTCCGGGTACCACGGCTACACAGGGCAACCGTATGGCTCCACCGCCTTGGCCCACCCGCCGACGTGGCAGGCGGCGAACACCCAGACCTCTCCGGGTGTCTTCTTTTTCGGCTCCCAGTGGCTGATGTACTACGACGCGGCGCAAGTTGGCCACGCCAGTGCCTCGGGTCACGACTGCATCTCTGTCGCCACCGGTGGGCCAACCTTGTCGCCGACTGATCCGCAGTTCACCGACGCGACCGGCGGCGGCATGATATGCCAGCCGACCGGCTCGATCGATCCCGAACCGTTCATTGACCCTGCAACCGGCAACGCGTATCTCATCTGGAAGCAGAACGACGGTGGCTCCAGCGCGTCGGCAGAGATCTGGTCTCAACAACTCAGTGCCAACGGATTAGCGGTCGTGGGCCAACCCACTGAACTCCTGTTCAACAACACCGTTTCGTACCCATGGGAGAACACAGTCGAGGACCCTGACATGGTCGATGCCGGGGGTTCTTACTACCTCCTCTTTTCCGCTGGCCTCTACAACTCGGCGGGTTATTCCGAAGGTATCGCCACCTGCAGCGGCCCCCTCGGGCCGTGCGGTACCAACTCCCAAATCTTGACCTCCTACGGTTCGGTGCTCGGCCCGGGGGGTGGGTCCCTCTTCGCTGACGCGTCGGGGAGCTGGTGGATCGACTACGGGGGATGGCAAGGTGGGTCTGGCGGTTGCACGGATTATGCGTGTGGCGGAAGTCGCGATCTCTTTGTGGCTCCAATCAGTCTGCCGAACAACAACGTAAGCGTGCAGGTTCCGTGCAGCGCCCCGGTGGCTCCTGCCGGGTACCGCTTCGTGGCGTCCGACGGGGGTGTCTTCAGCTACGGGAACCTCCCGTTCTGCGGGTCAATGGGGGGTCAGCCGCTCAACAAGCCGATCGTCGGCATGGCCGCCGATCCCGACGGCGGTGGGTACTGGCTGGTGGCGTCCGACGGTGGGATCTTTGCGTTCGGTGACGCCTCGTTCTACGGCTCTATGGGCGCAAAGCCGTTGAACAAGCCGATCGTTGGCATTGGTGCTACCCCGGACGGGCGTGGGTACTGGCTGGTGGCGTCTGACGGCGGGATCTTCGCCTTCGGTGACGCCAACTTTTTCGGCTCGATGGGCGGGCAGACTCTCAACGAACCCATCGTCGCGATTGCCTCGACCCCCGACGGTGTGGGGTACTGGGAAATCGCGTCTGACGGCGGGATCTTCGCCTTCGGTGACGCCAACTTTTTCGGCTCGATGGGAGGGCGACCGCTCAACGAGCCGATCGTGGGTATCGCTCCTACCAGTGACGGGCAGGGATACTTCGAAGTGGCCTCTGATGGCGGTATCTTCGCCTTCGGCGACGCGATCTTCGCCGGTTCAATGGGTGGCCAACCTCTCAATGAACCCATCGTTGCGATTGCCTCGACACCCGACGGTATGGGGTACTGGGAAGTGGCCGCCGACGGTGGCATCTTTGCCTTCGGTGCTCGGTTCTACGGGTCCCATGGCGGCCAACCGCTCGACCAACCGATCGTTGGGATGTCCACCTTCTGAGGTTCGGTTGCCCTGGTGCCGCGGTCGCGCGCCCTGAGTTACCCGCATCGTGACGCCCACCGGTCGGCGACACACCGATCTTTCGCAACCCCCGCGGTCCCAGTCGGCGATCTCGGTCAACGGATCGCGTCGGTCAGGCCTGATTGCGCCCGCCCTTCAGAGGTTGCGGGGCGGTCGAGCCAGGAGCCGGTCCCGAGAGGTTGGGTGTTCGCAGCTTGAGCGGTGCGAGGTTGCTCAGCTGGTCCACTGTGACCGCCAATTCTCGAGACGTCGTTTCGGGAGTGGACCCCAAGCGGTCCACCACGGCCGCCACCTGCGGTGGATCGCACAAGGCAAGCAGCACGAGCACGCTGTCGTCTCTCCAGTCGATGAGCGGCACGAGCGGTCCGGCGGCCCGCTGCGCGGCCTCGAGGGCGGCTGGCCGTCCACGCTGGTGCGACACCGCGATCGCCGTCACCGGTGGTGCGTAGCGGAGCCGCTTACGGGCTCGAAGGACATCGTGAGCCATCAAGATGGGATCCGAGAGCGGGCGGATCCGACTCCCGCCGATGTGCCGCCAATGAACGGGGACCTCGGCGATGCTGAACTGGAGTCGATGTGCGGTGGAGAGGACGTCCACGTCGAAAGCGAATCTGTCGAAGACCATGAAGTGGAAGAGGAGGCGCCCAACTGGGGTCCGAAAACCCTTAAAACCACACTGGGTGTCGTGCAGCGAGAGGTCGGTGGCCAAGCTCACCAGACGGTTGAAGGCCCGCCCCATCAGCGAGCGCCGCATCAGCTCGCGTTCAGCGGCAGATTCGGTCAAAGTCCGAGACCCGATGGCGATGTCCGACTCCCGGAGCGCTGCGGAGAGTTCAGCGAATTGTGATGGATCGATCGCCGTGTCGGCATCGGTAAAGGCCACCGATAGACCCGTTGCGCTGGCGACGCCGGCCCGCACGGCGGCGCCCTTCCCCGAATTGGTGGCCAAGCGGAGCACCGTGACATGGGGGAGGGTACGCAGTGCTTTCTCGGCTCGTTCGCCGGTATCGTCCGTGCTCCCGTCATCGACCACAATGATCTCCGTCGAGCGGGGATCGAAGGCACCACCCTCTGCCGCCTGGCAAAGCCGCTCCATCCCCGAATCGATCCGCAGCGCTTCGTTGTACGCCGGGATGACGATGCTGAGCGTGATGCCGGGCGTTTGCGTCACCTCGCCCTTCTCCAACCGAGGTACAGCCCTGCCGCCGTCATGATGGATCGATCCTCTTCTTTCGGCTGTTGCGCTCAAGGTGTTGGAAGGTCGGCCATGGTGGCCGACCCGGAGGAAACGTTAGTCCTCCCCGGTCGGCAGATTCGGTCGTGCCGGGCCCCCCAAGAGCGTGATCTGGCGGCGGTCCCACCCCGCTGGCGCCCCTAGTGCTACTCGGGCCAACGACGCGTCGACGACAGTGATCTGAGCCCGGTGCCCTCGGCGTTCACCGGTCGCGCTTGGGGCCGTCGCCGCGCCGGCTCACAGCCCGATTTTCGCGCTCAGGGCCGGACGACCTGGCCACCGTCGACATTGAATACGTGGCCGGTGATCCACCGGGCGTCGTCGGACAGCAGGAACAGACACATGCCCACAAGGTCTGCCGGCTGGCCTTGACGCTTGAGGGCCAAGGAATTGACCAGCTCGGTCATGTAGGACTCGGGGACGACAGATCGGGCGGCCTCGGTGTCGGTCGGCCCCGGAGCGATGGCGTTGACCCGGATGTTCATGCCGCCGAGTTCGTGGGCCAGCTGGTGGGTCAGCGAGTTGATACCAGCCTTCGCCCAGCCGTAGTAGCCGGCATACAGATAGGCAGCGGTCGACGACTGGTTCACGATGGCCCCGCCCCCGCGCCCGGCCATCGACTGGTAGACCGCCCGGGTGCAGACAAGGGCTCCGCTCAGATTCACCGCCAGAAAGCGCTGCAGGTACTCCCAGTCGACAGTGAGGAGCAGATCGAGCTTCATGCCTCCGAAGATCGCCGCGTTGTTGACGAGGAGGTCGACACCTCCGAAGTGCTCGACCGCAAAGGCCGCCATTTGGGCGGCCGAGGCTTCGTCGGCCACGTCGACCCTGGTGGCCGCCGCGGTCCCGCCCGAGTCGGTGATCGACCCGGCGATATTGGCGGCGCTTGCCTCGTCGATATCGGCCACGACCACCCAAGCGCCGTTGGCCGCCAAGGCCTCGGCGTAGGCCTGACCGATGCCCCGCCCGGCCCCGGTTACGACGGCTGTCTTACCGGCGAAGTCGTAGGTGTTCATGCGGGCTCCTTGGGGGTCCGTCGAGCGATCACCTTCTCGGCCGCGGTGTTCACCTGGGTGGCGAGGGGCCATCCGACGTAGTGGGCCAGGTGAATGGTCAGCTCGCGGACCTGGTCGGTCGTGAGCTCGCCATTGGCCAGCGCACTGTCGAACTGGATCTCGAGAAGGGAGGCCTGGCCGAGCGCCGCCAGGACGCCGATGGTGAGGAGGCGTCGGTCACGCCGGTCCAGCTCTTCTCGGCACCAGATATCGCCGAAGAGGTGATCGACCGTGTAGCGACCGAAATCACCGGGCAGCTGGTCGGGATCGACGGAGAAGTTGTAGACCTCTTCCATCTTGGCCAAACCTCGGGCCCGACGGCCGGGGTCTGTCGAACCGCTCACGCCGGTTTGGCGATCGACTTGGTTTGCGGGTACATCTCGAATGCGGCCATACCTATCTCCTTCCGATGCCCGACTGCTTGTCTCCCCAGAAGGGTACGTCGGCCGAGTGGCACCATCCTCCTTTCACTACGACGGCGTCGATGCGAGTCGCTTTGGCCGCCTGCCCAGGTTGGGTCCGGGGAACCTCCGACCGACCCGAGCTACGCAAAAGGGGGAATCGTTGGCGATGCGCTCGCGTTTCCTCCTCGCTGTCGTGGGCCACGACGACGGGTACGGGCCGATGATCTCCTCGAGCCGAAGAGAGTTCTCGATGTATCCGACAGGGCAGGGAGCAACCCGCCGTCGGGCGAGTCGGGCACTGGGGCGGCTCCACTGCCAGACGAGTGTCCAGCCGTAGTCTGACCCCCGTGGCCGAACGCACCGGCTCCCTGGCGGACTCCGACCCCGATTTGCGCTCCGAAACGGCGGCTCCGGCGACCTACAGCCCTTATGGCTACGAAATCCACGAGGACCGGTATCCGACGGACCCGCAGTTGCGGCTGTGGCGCCGGTCCAGTCGCTCCACGAAGATGTGGTCGCAGGCTTTCGCGGTGTGGACCGATTCTCCAACCCAACAGGTGTCGATCGACCGGGTGGCTTTCGGACCCGCGCCCACAAGACGATGTCCTTTTTGGCCATGGCCCCGCGCCACACCCGATTGCGCTCGCTCGTGGGGAGGGGCTAGGCAAGAGCCCCAGCGTGAAGACGGTGTTCTTATCATGACGACACAGAGCGACCAGTGGGATCTGCCCGAGGCGGCGAGGCGACGCCGCGCCGCTGGGATATACGGCACGATCGTGACGGCGGCGGTCTTTGCCGCCGCCGGAGACGAGCTCACCTCGGATCAACTGGCGATTTCGGTCTTCGTCACCCTGCTTGTGTACTGGTTGGCCGAGCAGTACGCCTACACCCTCGCCAGATACGCCACTCCGAGGCATCTCCCGACCTCGGCTCAGGTGCATTCGTCTCTCGCCACGACCTGGCCCATGGTCAGCTCTACCTTTATTCCAATGGCAGCGCTTCTGGTGGCGGACGTACTCGGGGCGTCAACGCATGTTGCTTCGGATATCGGTTTGGGCGTCGCCATCGCCTTGCTGTTGGTCCATGGTTGGTCGGCCGGCCGAGCCGCCGGCCTTCGGGGCACCCGGCTGGTTGTCGTCGTACTGATCGCCGGAGCCCTCGGGGCGATCATGGTTAGCCTCAAGGCCGGCCTGGAGCTTCTGGGCCACTGACCCGGCCGATCGCGCCGATCGCGCCGATCCGGACCGGCCGGAAGCCGATGCCGCCGGGCGATCACACGGCGGCGCAGGCTCCGACGCCGCTTCGTTGTTCCGCTCCTAGCCCCGGCGCTCGGTGGCTGTTTGCCGGGCGGCGGCTTGGTCGTCGGCGGTGCGGTGATTGGGGTGGTGGGCGGCGATGTCGTCGGTGGCTGAGTCGTCGATGTCCCGGCCACCGAGGTGCGCAGCCTCGTCGCTTCCGGCCGGGAACTCGATCGGGCGCGGCTCGTATCGGTGCCGTTGGGGCAATGAACCACCGGTGATACGGGCCATGAACGACCTGGATCGCCCGAACCCGTCGAGGCCGAGCGGTGAACGAACTACACCGGCTTGTTTCAACAAACGTTCGTGGGAACGAGACGGTCATGTCAGCGAAGGGCAAGTTCTGGGGAAGAATGGGCCAATGGCCCATTTCGAACTCGAGCGGATCAGCGTCCACGGTCATGACGTGTGCTTTCGGCGTGGTGGGAGCGGGCCCGTCCTCCTACTCATTCATGGCATGGCCGGCAGCTCACGTTCGTGGAAGGGGGTCATGCCCAAGCTGGCGGAACGCTACAGCGTCATCGCCCCCGAGCTGATCGGCCATGGCAATTCGGCCACGCCGACCGGTGACTACTCCCTCGGGGCCCATGCGAGTGGCCTGCGGGACTTGTTGGCCCTCCTCGGCATCGACCGAGCCACGATCGTCGGACAGTCCTTCGGTGGCGGCGTGGCCATGCAGCTCACCTACCAGCACCCCGAATGCTGCGAACGGCTCGTGCTCGTCGACAGCGGTGGACTGGGTCGGGAGGTGAGTTGGATCCTGCGGCTCGCCAGCGTGCCGGGGGCCGAATATGTGATGCCGGTCCTGTTTCCTCGCACCGTGTGGGAGACCGGTAACGCCGTTGCTCGGTTCTTTCATCAAAGGGGCATCCGTTCCGAGCGGGCCGCCGAGATATGGCGGGCCTACGGGTCGTTGACAGAGACGGGTAATCGGAGCGCCTTCGTCAAGACGATGCGCTCCGTCATTGATCCCGGGGGACAATCGGTGAGCGCAATGGATCGCCTGTACCTGGCGGCCGGGGTGCCGACCCTTATCGTGTGGGGCGAACAAGACGAGATCATCCCGGTCAGCCATGCCTACGCTGCCCACGAGGCGATCCCGGGCAGCCAGCTTGTGGTGATGGACGGGGTCGGTCACTTCCCGCACTCAGAACAGCCCGACCGTTTCGTAGATGTGCTGACCGATTTCATGGAGAACACCGAGCCGAGTCACCTGACCTCCGAAGAGATCCGGTCGCTGCTCTGCGGGCGCGACGGCCACGGCGGAGCTACCAAGTGGATGCCGGATCCGGCGTCGATGACCGACGCCGCATCCTGAGAGCGGTGTCCTTCAGACCCCCACGGCCACCGGGACACTCGAGAAGCCGGCGACGTTTGCCATCTCGACCCGGCGCAGTCCCCCTTCGTCGATGGCGAACCGGGGCCAGCGCCGGGCCCACTCCTCGATTGCGATCCGGCTCTCCATACGGGCCAACGCCGCGCCCAGGCAGGTGTGGATGCCGTGGCCGAAGCCGATCGCCAATCCGGGTTTGCGATCAACGTTGAATCGGTCCGGGTCCGCAAAGGCCCGTTCATCGCGGGTTGCTGCCCCGGTCAAGAGGAGGATGGGCTGACCGGCCGGGATGGTGGTGTCGCAAAACGTACGTTCACGCATCGAGAATCGCCCCTGGTATTGGGAGGGTGGCCAGTAACGAAGGATTTCTTCCACTGCCGCCGGGAGGCGATCTTTGTCGGTGAGAACCTTCTGCCACTCGGCGGGGTTCCTGGCGAAGAGCACAATGGCGTTGGCCACCAGCTTGGTCACTGTCTCGGCCCCTGCCGCGGCCAGCAACATGGCGAAGCCGGTGATCTCCACATCATCAAGAGCCGTGGTCACGCCGTCCTCGCGGGCCACCTCGGCGCTACAGAGTCTGCTCAGCATGTCGTCGGCGGGGCGTTGACGCTTCTCGGTGACCAACTCGTAGAGGTAGGTCGCAAACTCGAGCATCGATCGGAGCGCTTGGTCGCCGTACTCGGTAGCGCCGACCTCTCGGTGCAAGAAACTGTCGGCCCAGTGCCGAATCCGTTGACGGTCTTCGACGGGGATCCCGAGCATGCGCGAGATGATCTCAACCGGGAACGGCCCGGCGAAGTCGCCGACGGCGTCGAAGTCTTTGCGATCGGTGAGATCGTCGAGGACTGATCCAATGACCTCACGCACCATTGGCTCTAGCTCGCCGATGGCGTGAGGCGAGAAGATCTTGCTTACGAGCAACCGCATGCGGTGGTGCTCGGGTGGATCCATCATGATCATGCTCGGCGGAGGGGTCTCCCCGCTGCGCAACATCACGAGGTCGACGCCTTTGGTGCTCGAATAGGTCTCCCAGTCTCGGGTGGCGGCAACCACGTCCTCATAGCGCGAGAGAGCCCAAAAACCGTACTGCTCGCTGAAGTACACGGGCGCTTCGTCCCGGAGCCGTCGGTAGAGCGGATAGGGATCGTTGAAGAAGGTGGAGGAGAACGGGTCGAACTCGGGCGGTCCGACGGGCTGGCTCTCCTCGGACTCCGACAGCACGGGCCCTAATCTACGGGTACGACGTCTCGGCTGCGCGGCGTCGGTACTTGCTGGGCCACCGGTCCGAGAATGCCGACAATTCGCTTGGCCTAGTGTGGCCTGCGCAGTTCGAAGAGGGGGCCCTGATGCAGAATCGATTCACCGTCGCCGGCGTGCTCCGGGCTCACAGCGCTGAGCGCCCCGATGCCCCGATGCTGGTGGCAGGTGGACAACGTCGAACCTGGGCTGAGCAGCACGAACGAGCGAGCCGGGTGGCCCAGGCCCTCTTGTCTGAGGGAATCGGGCCTGATACCCGGATCGCCTTCCTCGACCGCAACGGCCTCGCGTATTTCGACATCCTCTTCGGCGGTGCCTTCATCGGGGCAGTGAACGTGGCCGTCAACTGGCGCCTGGCGCCCCCCGAGATGGAAGCGGTGATCGACGACTCGGAGGCCGTCCTCCTCGTCGTGCACCCCGACTACCTGGGGTGTCTCGTCCAGATGGAGGGCGGACTGCCCCATGTCCGGCGGGTGGTCGTGCTCGGTGATCCAAAAGAGCAGGCTGACCTTGGGGGAGCATCGGAGCTCGCCCGGAGGGTCGGCTTCGACGAGTGGGTGGCCGACCGACCGAACGTCGACCCGGGGTATGTCGGTTCGCCCCAGGCCGTATCGATGCAGCTGTACACCTCGGGCACCACTGGACTGCCCAAAGGCGTCATGCTCACCAACGCCAACATGGCCACGGCGATCAGCGAGGCCGGCGGCACGTTCAACGTCGATAAGGCGACCGTGAGTCTGATCGCCATGCCCCTCTTCCATATCGGTGGCTCGGGTTGGGCCCTCTGCGGCATGTCGCGCGGAGGGAAGTCGGTCATCCTGCGAGATGTGGACCCAGTCGAGTTCTTGCGGCTGATAGAGGTCGAGCGCATTACTGAGACCTTCGTCGTTCCCGCCGTCCTCATGATCCTGCTCGTCACCCCGGCCATCGAGACGACTGACCTGTCGAGCCTGCGCAACATCTTCTACGGGGCATCCCCCATCTCCGAGGACGTGCTGGTCAAGTGCCTGAAGGTCTTTGGGTGCGATCTAACACAGGTTTACGGCATGACCGAGACGACCGGGGCGATCACGGCACTGCGTTCTGAGGACCACGATCCCGACGGTCCCCGCCGCTACCTGCTGCGATCAGCCGGGAAGCCCCATCCCCATGTGGAGCTACGGATCGTCGGTACGGAAACCGGCGCCGACCAGGCGCCCAACTCAGGTGGGGAGCTATGGACCCGATCGCCCTACAACATGCTCGGTTACTGGAAAAAGCCCGAAGAGACCGCGCGAGTGGTTGACGCGGCGGGCTGGCTTCGTACCGGTGACGCCGGGTATCTCGACGAAGAGGGGTACCTGTTCTTGCGCGATCGGATCAAGGACATGATCGTGACCGGTGGCGAAAACGTGTACCCGGCCGAGATCGAAAACGTCCTGCTCTCACATCCCGGCGTCGCTGACGCCGCGGTGATTGGTATCCCTGACGAGACGTGGGGCGAGGCCGTCAAGGCCATCGTCGTGGGAGTGCGCGGTGAAGGGATGGGCACAGCGGTTACGTGTGATGAGCTCATCTCTTTGTGTCATGAGAGGTTGGCTAGCTACAAGTGCCCGAAATCGATCGATTTCGTCGATTCCCTGCCGCGCAACCCGTCGGGCAAGGTCTTGAAACGCCAGCTGCGCGACCCGTTCTGGGAAGGCCGGGAGCGCAAGATCTCCTGAAGGTCGGTCCTGCCGCCGCCCCGCCCAATGGCACTGTTGGCTGAAGCTGTCACCTTCCGGGCACCCGGTCGGGGCACGAGGCTCCGGCGGCTGGCGCACCGGACGGCACCTGCTCGTAGAGTGGGGCACCGCGAGCGAGGAGGGGTCCCAATGCCCACGGCCAGGTCCAACGGAATCGAGATCGAGTACGAGACCTTCGGCGAGCGGGGCGCCACGCCGCTCTTACTCGTGATGGGCCTCGGGGGCCAGCTGATTGCCTGGGACAGCGAAATCTGCGAGCAGCTGGCCGAGCGGGGCTACTTCGTGGTCCGCTTTGACAACCGCGACGTCGGTCTGTCCACCAAATTTGAACAGGCGCCGGCCCCCAACTTGGCGGCGCTGCTCGGCGGGGACACTTCGAGTGCTCCCTATTTCCTCTCGGACATGGCCGATGACGCGGCCGGGCTCCTCGATGCCCTCCATGTGCACGCCGCCCATGTGGTCGGAGTGTCGATGGGCGGCATGATCGCCCAACAGTTGACCATCGACCATCCCGACCGGGTGCTCAGCTTGTGCTCGATCATGTCCACCACCGGGGATCCTTCCGTTGGCCGCCCGAGCGAGAAGGCACTCGAGATCCTTGTGACGCCCCCGCCGAGTGGGCGCGACGAGTTCATCGCCCACGAGGTCGAGGTCTGGCGGACCATCGGCTCTCCGGGGTTTCCCTTCGACGACGACCGCATCCGGCGCCGAGCCGCGGCCGCCTTTGACCGATCTTTTTGTCCCGAGGGCGTCGGTCGGCAGTTTGCGGCCATAGTGGCCTCGCCGGACCGCACGGCCCGGCTGGGCGAGGTGGCGGTGCCCACCTTGGTCATCCACGGCGACGGCGATGTGCTCGTCAACCCGAGTGGTGGCCGGGCGACCGCAGCAGCGATCGCACACGCCGACCTGCTCATGATCGAGGGCATGGGCCACGACTTGCCGGTCGAAGTATGGCACCAGGTCATCGACGCCATCGTGAAGAACGCCGGGCACTGACGGCGGGTCGGGCGGCTTCTCCTGCTAGGCGGGCGAGCGATGGGCGGTGGCCGTAGCCGCCACGATCAGACGGTCCTCGGCTCCCGCGTCGGTCAGCCGCACCGACAGATGGGCCGTACCCGGGGCGATGCCGTTGCGGTCGGTTTGTGCCGCGAGCACGTCGGCCCGAGCCTCTACCGGCCCCGACCGGCCCGGGGCGAGGAAGTGAAGAGAAAGCCCGTCGACAATGCAGTGGCCTCCGAGCGCCTCGGCGGCTGCTTCTTGGGCAGCCAGCTCGGTCAAGAGGGCGGCGACCCCGCCGCTCAGGACCTGCCAGCTGTTGCGGACGTTGTCGGTTAGCTCCAAGGCGAGTCCCCGGCCAGGCAGGGATCGGGGCTCGAGGACATCGCTCAGAGAGGTGAGCGGCGTGACTGGGGCCAGCTGGCCTGTGTGCTCGGCGATCGCCGAGTCGAGCTTGCTACCGCGCTGTTGGCTCAACAGGCTCAAGGTCACTGTGGCAGTGGCCAACGGTCCGTGGCCGTCCCGTCGCCCGCTGTCGCGCATCGAGATCTCGAAGACCCCGCCGGACTTGCGCTGTTTGAGTAGACGTCCCGTGGCGATGATCTCGTCGCCGACGACGGTGCCGAACGGTCCGTGAATGCCCAGCTCCGACGTCCCGACCCAGGCCATGTCGAACGCGCTGAGGGCGTCAAACCCGGCGACGCAGTCGGCCAGGATGGTGAGAGCCCCGATGCGGACGAGGCCCGGAGCCGAGCACAAGGCGGGATGTACCGGGAGACGTCCCGTGGTGACGCCGTCGGTGGTTTCGAAGGCCAGCTGGAGCTGGCGGATATAGGACCCGACCGGGTCGGTGGCGATGGTGGCCATCTCGTTCAAGCGACTCAGACGATCGAATGGGATTGGCTGACCCAGGTGGCGTACATCTCGGCATAACGGCCACCGCGGGCGACCAGTTCGTCATGGGACCCGACCTCGGCGATGTGCCCCTCGTCGACCACCACGATGCGATCGGCCCGCCGGGCCGTCGAGAGCCGGTGGGCGATGAGCACCGCCGTGCGGGCCTCGAGGAGGGCGTCGAGGGCGGCCTCGATCTTGGTCTCTGACTGCAGATCGAGGTTGGACGTGGCCTCGTCGAGGACGAGAACCCGGGGATGGGCCAGGAAGGCCCGGGCCAAGGCGATGAGCTGGCGTTCGCCTGATGAGAGCGATTGCCCCCGCTCGTGGACCACGGTGTCGAGCCCGTTGGGGAGGCCCTCGATCAGTTCGCCGAGCCCGACGGTGCGCACCGCTTCTTCGATTTCCTCCTGGCTCGAGTTGGGCCGGGCGAAGGAGATGTTGTCCCGGATGGTCCCGGCGAAGAGGAATGGTTCTTGGGGCACGACGCCCAGCTGACGCCTGAGCGAGGACAGCGTGACGTCGCGCAGGTCGTGGCCGTCGATCCGCACTGCGCCGGCGGTCGGGTCGTAGAAGCGAGTGACCAGCTTGGCCAGGGTGGACTTGCCGGCCCCGGTCGGACCGACGAACGCGATCGTCTCGCCCGGGGCGATGCGGAGGTCGACATCTTCGATCACTGGGGTCGACGGGTCATAGCCGAAGGAGACGTGATCGAAAACGATCTCTCCGTCGATGAGCGCCAACTCTGTGGCGTCGGGCGCTTCGACCACGGTGGGTTCGGAGGACAGCAGCGCGCGCAGTTTGAGCACCGAGGCCTGTCCTTGTTGGTAGGTGTTGTACTGCTGCACCAGCAGTTGGATGGGCTGGAAGAAGCGGTTCAGGTACAAGAAGAAGGCCACCAGTGCACCGATGGAGAGTTGGTGATGCACCACCATGTAGCCGCCGATGGCCAGCAGTACCGCCTGGCCGATCACGCCGAGGAACTGGGTGCCCGGCCCGTAGAAGGCGTTGATCTGGGCCGTGTAGTTGTTGGCGTCGCGGTAGTCACCCACCACGTTGCGATGGTGCAGCACGTTGTGGCGCTGGCGGTTGTGTGCGGTGACGATCCGGATTCCGTGCAGGCTCTCGGAGAGATCGGCCAGCACGTTGGCGATCCCGTCGCGGACCCGATCGTATCCACGCTCGGAAGCCTTGCGGAACCAGAGCGTGGCGATGGTGAGGGCGGGGACGATGAGAACAACGGTGATCAGAGCCAGGCGGACGTTCGTGGTGAACAGCAGAACCGTGATCACGATCATGGTCAATCCCTGGATGGCGAACTGGGAGAGCCCGTCTTGGAGCAGCTGTTGGAGGTTCTCAATGTCGCTCGTCATACGGGACATGATCACGCCCGCCTTCTCCTCGGTGAAGTAGTCGAGCGAGAGGCGCTGGAGGTGGGTGAATATCTTGACCCGTAGGTCGTTCATGACCCACGCAGCCAGCCGACCGGTGACCTTCATCTGGGCGTTCTGGGCGAACCAGGTGATGCCGACGGACAACAGGTACACGGCGGCGGCGGCGGCCACGATCCAGAGGTGCTCGTGGTGGGGCGACATCCCGTCGTTGATGGCGAACTCGGTCAGTTTCGGGCCCGCCTGCATGACCACACTGATGATCACGATCAACAGTCCGGCCAGCCACAGCATGCCGGGGTACTCCGTGAGCAAGTGCCACAGGGTCAAGCGCCGTCCATCGGCTGCGCTCTTTTGCTGGGAGAACGTCACGCCGGGCTCGCCGCGTTCTGGCTCTTCGGCCAGCAGCTGGTCCACTCCCTTTTGGAGCTCCCACGGGATGCCCCCGAAGGGCAGACCACCCACCGCCTGTCCGGGCGTGCCGCCCCCGCCCATCGGGGCACCGCCCATTCCTCCCCAGCCCATCAGTCGACGCCCTGGGTTGCGGGTTCGCGGTCGAAGGCGGCCTCTTGTTCTTCGGCTTGGGCCAGTACCTCGCCATAAAGAGGCGTGCTGGCGAGTAGGGAGGCGTGGGTGCCGTCGGCCACGATGCGGCCTTGGTCAAGGAGCACTACGCGATCTGCCAGGCTGATGGTGGAGAGCCGGTGGGCGATGATCAGGGTGGTCCGACCCTTCATGAGCTCGCGCAAGGCACCGTGGATCTTGAGCTCGACCTGGACGTCGATGGCGCTGGTGGCGTCGTCGAGGATCAGGATCGGAGGGTTGACCAACAGCGTGCGGGCGATGGCGATGCGCTGGCGTTGGCCACCCGAGAGCGTGTATCCACGCTCACCGACCACGGTGTCGTACCCCCCGGGCAGCTCAGCAATGAACTGGTCGGCGCCAGCGGCGACAGCGGCGGCCTCGATGTCGGCCATGGGTGCGTCAGGCTTGCCGTAAGCGATGTTGTCGCGGATGGAGACCGAGAAGAGGAACGGCTCGTCGAGCACGATGCCGATATGCGAGCGCAAGCTATTCATCGTCACGTCGCGTACGTCGTGCCCGTCGATCAGCACCCGGCCACCCGTCGCGTCATAGAAGCGGGTGAGCAGCCGAGCCACGGTGGACTTGCCGGTCCCGGTCCGTCCCACCATGGCGACCGTTTCGCCCGGACTGAGGTGCAGATCGAGGCCTTCGAGGACCAGTGGTCCGTCCGCTCCTCCGTAGGCGAAGTCGACGGATTCATAGCGCACATCCCCCTCGCACTCGACCAGGTCGAACGCCCCGGGTCGATCGACCACGGTGGGCTGTTCGTCCAGGATCTCGTAGATGCGGTCAGCCGACGCCGCGGCCCGCTGACCCATCATGATGATCATCCCGAGCATCATGAACGGCGCTTGCAACATGAGCAGGTAGAAGCTGAACGCGAGGATGGCGCCCAGGCCGAGTTGCCCGTGGATGACCATGTACCCGCCGAAGAAGAGGACCAAGGCCAACCCCACCTGGGGCAGGTTCTGGATGGCCGGCGCCCACCTGGCCCGTAGGTCGGCGTCTTTGATGTAGCCCCACTGCACCTTGTCGGCCGCTTTGGCCAAAGATGTCAGCTGCTGGGGTTCGGCGGCGAACGACTTGACCACCCGGACCCCGTTGATGTTCTCGTCGACGATGGTGGCCACATCGGCCAGGCGGGCCTGGATCAACCAGCTCACCGGGAACATCGACTTTCGCATCTTGACCCCAACGAGGTACACGAAAGGCATGGTGGCCATGGCAATGAAGGCGAGCAGAACGTTGATCGAGAGCATGTAGCCGAAGGCCACCACGGCGATGGCGCACTGGACGAGGATCATCGGGGCGAATGTCATGTACATCTGCACCGAGCGGATGTCGGAGTTGGCCCGCGAGATGAGCTGGCCCGACTGGACACGGTCGTAGAAGCCGAACGACATGCGCGTCAGGTGTTCGTAGATGATGTTCCGCAGATCGAACTCGATGTTGTAGGCGGTCTTGAACAAGAAAAGCCGCGAGATGTAGCCGGTGATCGCGCCGAGAACCCCGAGCCCAACAACCCACCACACGTAGTGGCTGAGAGGGACGGTGTGGTGCTGGATCGAGTTGTCGATGGCCTTGTTCAACAGGTCGGGGATCTGGACCTGGAGGACCAAGCCGACAAAGGAGAGCACCAGGGCAGTGATGAAGATCCCCCGGTGGGCCTTCATGATCGGGAGGGCTCGTTTGAGCCAACTCTTGGAGGTGTCCGGGTCGATCGTGGCCCGCGGGGCGCTGTAGCGGGCGACCTCACCCACTGGCACGAACGGGGACGTGTCGTCGGGGCCCTCGGGTCGGCCGCGCTGGTCACCGGAACGATTGGCCAAGATGGTCATCGGGCGGCCACCGCTGCGTGGTAGTCCCGGAAGGCCTGTTGCCAGAGCCCGAGGTCATCGATCGCTCTCGTCGCCTGGCTGGGGTCGGCCAGGCTCCGGGCGATGTCGGCCAGGCGACCTTCGACCGCGGTGTCGGCGGCGGCCAGCACCTGTCCGCCCTCGCTGGTGAGCACATGGGAGACCCGGCGCCGGTCGTCTACCACCGCCCGCCGGTCGACCAGGCCGCGAGCCACCAGGCCGTCGACGATTGCGGTCACGCTCGAGGGGCGAACAGCGAGGCGGTCGGCCAACGCCGAGGAAACGGCGGGGCCGGCGTCGAGCAGTCCGAGCACCCGGTATTGGGGGAGGGAAAGGTCCACGGTGGCCAGGGCGATCTCGACCTGCTTGGCCAGCCAGGCCGCAGTCCGCCCGAACGAACCGGGGCGCCCGCTCTCGGGCGTATCGGGAGAGTTGCGGGCGGCTGCTTCGGCATTCACACTATTAGAGTATCTAATGATCAACCGCCTCGGCGCGCTGGCCGACCGTCGTCTGCCCCCAAGTGGGCCGCCTGGATGAAGCGCGCGTCGGGCCCGCGGCGTCCGATTCGAGCTTCGGTTCGACATAGCAGAACCATGCTGGCCTATGCTCGGTGGTCGAGCAGGACGGGTGCAGATGTCGAACGGAACCACGGAGCCCGAGCCGGGGACGGACTATCGAGTGAGTTCGGTCGACAATGCGATGACCCTGTTGGCGGCCCTGAAAGATCTCCCCTCGCTGGCTGTCAAAGAGGCGGCGGCCCTCCTCGGGGTGGCACCCTCCACGGCCCATCGCCTGCTCACAACCTTGCAAGGACAGGGCTTCGTTGCCCAAAATCCCGAAACCCGGCGATACGGCGCCGGGCCCGCCCTCTTTGAGGTAGCCCTGGCCGCCCTCCAGCGAGCCGACGTCCGCCGGGCGGCCCGAGCCCACCTGGTGGCCCTCAGCGCTGAAGTGCGCGAGACGGTGAGTCTGACCGTGCTCGAGGGCACCTCCGTGCGGTTTATCGATTCGATCGAGGGTCTTGAACGGGTCCGAGGGGTGGCGCGCAGCGGGGCCACGCTGCCGGCCCATTGCACGGCCGGCGGCAAAGTGCTGTTGGCCGCGCTGTCCGACGTCGAGCTGCAGCGTCTGTATCCCAATGAGGAGTTGCGCCCGCTCACTGTGCACTCGATCACCGGACGGGCCGAGCTCTTCGACGAGCTGGCAGCGGTCCGCCGCCGCCACTACGCCACGAGCTTTGAACAGAGCACGGTGGGGCTGTCGGCAACGAGCGTGCCCGTCAACGACCCGCAGGGGCGGCCGATCGCCGCCCTGGTGGTTTCGGTCTTTGCGGCGCGCCTCGACAACGACACAGTCACCGCTCTGGTTGAGGCGTCCAGTGCCCGGGCTCGCCGGGTAGAAGAAGAGCTGCGGGCGCCGTTGAGCGAGCTGTCGGCACGAGTCTGAACCCACCGCCTCGTCCCAAGCGATCCCTATCTGGTGAGGATCACGACGCCCGCGTTGGCTCCGCGCCCCACGGTGTGCGCCAGCGCCACCCGGGCGCCTTGCACCTGGCGCCCCGTCGCCTGGGCGCGCAGCTGGCGGGTGAGTTCGACCACCTGACCGAGGGCCGACGCCCCGAGGGGCTCACCCTTCGAGAGCAGGCCACCACTCGGATTCACCGGGAGACGCCCCCCGAGGGTCGTCGCCCCTCCTTCGAGGAAGGAGGCGGCGCCGCCGGCGGGGCACAGGCCCAACTCTTCGTAGCTGAGCAACTCGCGGGCGGCGTCGGTGTCCTGGCACTCCACCACGTCGAGATCGCTCGGGCCGACGCCCGCCCGCTCGTAGGCGTCGGTGGCGGCCAAGGTGCTCGCGGCGGGAATGGTGTCGTCGACGGTGCCGGCGAGCGGCGTTGACTCGCTGAGGACCGACCCCGGCACGTGGGAGCGCAGCACGGCGGCGGCAAGTCGGACCCGGCCGTCCTCTCCTTCGTTCGTCCGCTGGAGTACCACCGCGGCGGCTCCTTCGTTGGGTGTGCAGAGCATCCAGAGGTGGAGAGGCTCGCAGATCACCCGGGATCCGAGCACCGAGGTGGCGTCGACTTCGGAGCGGAACATGGCATCAGGATTGGCGGCGCCGTGACGGCGGTTCTTCACCACCACGCTCGCCAGATGTTCCTTGGTGACCCCAGATGCAGCCATGAGTCGTTGGGCCCTGAGTGCGAAGTAGGCGGGGGTGGCGGCCAGCCCGGCCTCTTCCTGCCACGGCTCGAAGAACGAGGAGCGAATGATCCCTTTGGGCATCTTTTCGATACCGAAGACGAGGACGGTGTCGTACTGTCCGGCTGCGATCGCCCCAGCGGCCAGCATCAAGGCGGCGCTGCCGCTGGCGCAGCCCGCCTCCACATCGACGATCGGCATCCCGGTCATGCCGAGTGCTCCGAGCACCTTGTGTCCGGACGCCACCCCGCCGTAGGCGGTGCCGCAGAAGGCGGCCTGAAAGCCCCCCCGCCCGACGTTGGCTTCGGCCAGGGCCGCCCGGACGGCAACCACGCCCATGTCGGTGATTGAGACGCCCTCGAATCGACCGAATGGATGGATCCCCACCCCGCACACCGACACCCCGCTCACCGAGCCGCCTCGTCAATCGGGTCGGCGACGTCGTTTCTCCCGCGGTCCGGGGCGAAGGCATAGGTGACGACCTGGTTACCGTCGTCGTCGGCGTGGAGGGGTACCACGGTCAGGCGCATCGGTTGTCCGGGCGTCAGGCGGCTCGGATCGGACTCGGTCAACCGGGTGACGATGCGGATACCCTCTGGCAGCTCGACCACCCCGAAGCCGAAGGGCACCTCGCCCCGGTAGCCCGGCGGCGGTGCGGTAACCGCCGTGAAGGCCCAGAGCCGTCCGGTGGGGGACAGTTCGACCGGACGAGCCCCATCAGCAGCGCAATACGGACAGGTCTCGTGCCGTGGGAAATGGTGGCCGCCACAGGCGTCGCAGAGGCTGCCGACCAGGCGCGGCGGGTCGGCAGTGAACAGCCCTTCGCGCACCGGCACCACGCCACTCATGGCGTCGAGGCTACCGGGCCGATCATTGGTGGCCGGGCGGCTCGGTCAACGTGGCATGGTTGGCCGGCCACTCCGGCGGAGGCTCACTCCGGCCAGAGCGTCGCGGATGAAGGAGGTCATCTCGTCCGCGATCTCTTCGATGGGAGCGGTGATGAATCCCGAGAGCCAGTCGACCACCACCTGGTAGATGCCGCCCACGATGGCCAGGGCCACCATGTCGAACGCACCAGGCGGGGTCTCCGATCCTCTCACCCGTTGCGTCGCCCCCGCGGAGATGAGGTCGGCGAAATCATGGAGGATGCCCTGCCGGCGGCGTTCAAGGGTGGGGTTCTCCCCGGCCACTTCGATGCAGATGATGCGAGCCCGGCGCGGGTCGTCGAGCAAGCCGTGAAAGAAGGCGGTGACATCGGCGGCAATGGGTATATCGACGTTGATTCCTTCTGTGGTGCCCAGCATCTTTGAGACGGCCCCGAGCAGCTCTGCCGACAGCTGCTCGTAGATCTCGGCGAGCAGCTCCTCGCGGCTCGAGAAGGACTCGTAGAAGTACCGGGGGGTCACCCGGGAGGCCCGGCACAACGCCTCGATGGAGGTGGCCGAGTAGCCCTGGGTCCCGAACAGGTCGAGGCCGGCCTCGAGGAGCCGTTGGTGGCGGCCGGCCGTCCGTTCAGCCGGTGATTTCCCCCCGTACTGCCTGCCGGGCTGAGGTTCTGAGGCCGACATGGCCAAAGGATATGGTCCGGCTCCGCTGAATGCTGGTCGAGCGAGGTCCACCACCCTCGTCCGGCTCCGCCCCGCCGTCGCCCAGCCGATGGATCAGCCGAGCTCGGCCAGGAGTTCTCGACAGCGAAGGGCATTGCCGACCAAGGTGGCCCGGAAGGCGTCCATGCGCGCCAACTTGGCGTTGAGCTGTTCGGCCAGAGACTCGTTGAGCGCCAGGGCCTCGTGGAGGAGTTCTTTTTGTTGGGTTCGAGCGGTTCTGGTGCGAACGTCCTTTTTGGCCCGGTAGGCGGCCCGCACCTCATCGAGACGAGTCTCTGACTCCAAGAATTCCTTGATTTCCTCGAGGTTCATCCCGAGAACCTCACGCAGCTCGAGGATGCGCCCGAGTTTGCTCAGGTCACTCTCGGCGTAACGGCGTTCGCCGCCGGCCGTATACCCCGATGGGCTCAGCAAACCGAGCTGCTCGTAGTAGCGCAAGGTGCGGGCCGAGACCCCCGCTCGGGCGGCGGCATCACCGATGCGAAGACCCGCGTCGGGATCTGCGCACTTGGGCACCGGCGCCGTGCTGGCCGGTTCGACGATGGTGGTCGCCCCCGGTGTCTTCCCCCTCACGGCGACCCGTGCCAACTACTCCACCCCCAACAGAGGCTCGGTCTCGGCGACGGCCTCTTGTGCGGTCTCAATCGGAAGAACCGTCGTGGTCGGATCGGCGTAGTGGTACTTGCCGCCTCGCAGCAGCGAGGCCACTGCCCCGAGGACACAGACGATGGCCGCGAAGTCAAAGGCCTTCTGGAGTCCCTGACCAAAGGGGCCCGAGATGAGTCGGGGGAAGAAGGAGCGGCCGGTGATGTAGCTGACCTGGGCGGAGGTCATGTGATGCAGGGCCGACGGTCCGAGCAAGGTGGCCATGGGGTTGTACCCGAGAAAGGCGGCGAACAGGGACCCGACCGGGGGGAGGTGCGACACCCGGGCAGCTGTGGCCGTCGGCACGCCCTGGGCCACCAGACCGTGGAACAGTGTGGCCGGCAGAGTGGCGGCGAGTCCGAGGATCATGAGGGTGAAGAAGATTCCGATCGAGAGCACCTGGGCCGAGGAGTTGAATGTGGCGGCCATGCCTGCTCCTGCCCCGCGCTGATCAGCCGGGAGGCTATTCATAATGCCGGTCTGGTTGGGGGCAATGAAGAGCCCCATGCCGACCGAGTTGAAGAAGAGGAGCGTTGCGAAAACCGGGTAGGAGAAATCGGTCGGCAGCAGCGTCAGCAACAAGAACGTGAGGGCGACCAGCAACAGACCCCCGGTGGCGAACGGTCGAGCGCCGTACTTGTCGGCCAGATGACCCGACAAAGGGCCGGCCACCAAGAAGCCGACAGTCAGGGGGATCATGTAGATGCCGGCCCACAGTGGGGTCGAGCTGAAGCTGTAGCCGTGCAGGGGCAACCAGATCCCCTGGAGCCAGATGATCAGCATGAACATCAACCCGCCGCGGCTGAGCGAGGCCAGCGCGCTGGCGAAGTTTCCGGCGCTGAACGCCCGGATGCGGAACAGGTTCAGCCGAAACATCGGATCGGCGACTCGCGTCTCGATCACACCGAAGATGATCAACAAGAAGATCCCGCCGATGATCTCGGTCAACACCACCGGGCTGGTCCACCCCATTGTGTGGTGCGCGTAGGGGAGCAGGCCGTAGGTGATGCCAATGAGTATGAGCACGAGCCCAGCAGCGAAAGTCGCGTTACCGGGCCAGTCAATGTGAGCCGGCGTTCGGATGCCGCGGTCCTCGAGCTTCAGGTAGGCCCAGACGGTTCCGAAGACCCCGAATGGTACGGAGACGAGGAAGACAAGGTGCCATTGGACGGGAGCCAGCAGGCCCCCCAGCACCAAGCCGATGAAGGCACCGCCGATGGCGGCGACGTTGTTGATACCGAGTCCGAGTCCCCGCTGGTCGGCAGGAAAGGCATCGGTGATGATGGCCGACGAGTTGGCAAAGAGCATGGCCCCACCGACGCCTTGGCCGACCCGCATGCCGATGAGCCAGATCGCTCCCGGCGGACCCTGGAGCCAGGTGACCGACAGGAGGATCGAGAAGAGGGTGAAGACTGCGAAGCCCAGGTTGAACATCCTGACCCGGCCGAACATGTCACCCACCCGACCCAGCGTCACGACCAGCACGGCCAGGACCACCATGAAGCCCAACAACATCCACAGCATGTAGCCAGTGTTAGCCGGGGTGAGCGGGTTGAGCTTGATGCCGCGAAAGATGGCGGGTAGGGCGATCAACACGATCGACTGGTTGATGAAGACCATCAGAGTGCCGAGCGTGATGGTGCTGAGAGCGACCCACTTGTAGCGGCTGTCGTTCGACCGGTGACCGTTAGTGGCGGCGCCGTTGGTCAACGCAGCTCCGTGGCCGTTGCTCGAGGCCGCCCCGGCGCTCCGAGAAGAGTTCGCAGATTGCCGCATGGGACTAAATATTAACGTTGACGTTAAGGTCCTCCTGCATCCGGGGTCTGAGCTGGGAGGATCTGGGGATGGCGCGGTATCCGTCCGGTCCCGGTGGCCTCGGTCCGCCCCTTTGGCGCTGCCACGCGTCGCGCCCCGCCATCTCGGGCGACCTCGGAGGATCAGAAGCTGCGGACGACCGAGTCGGGACCCATGACGATCACCGGATGCAGGGCGGGGTTCAGCCAATCGAGTACCGCAATCAGGTCAGGGTAGGCCAGGCTGACGCAGCCCTGGGTGGGTACGCCGATGTCGGTATGCAGAAAGATCCCTGAGCCGAGGGGTCCGATGGCCGGGGTGTTGTAACCGATCGGGATCATCGAGGGGTACGCGTTGCCCTCGGTCCATAGTGCTTCGCTGGCGTTGGCGAAGGCGGGGGTAGTGCCACAGGCCACGTGCTCGAAACTGTTGTAGCCCGGGTCAGAGGAATCCTCGTCCCACCAGTCCCCGCACACCAGTTGGTGGTAGGGGTACTGGACCCCGGGGTCCGGCTGGGTGCCGTAAATGGTGTCGGCGAAGGGGTAGATGCCCGCCGGTGTGGCGTCGTCGCCTTCGTGGCGCATCGGACCCAGCACCCAACCGGACCCCCCGTCGACGGCCGCCATGGGGTCAAACTCCTGATACCACCCGCTGCCGTCGTTCTCGAAGGTGTACAAGGTGGCTGTCGTACTCGAGAAACTCGGGGCGTCGACCACCACCACCTGCTGGGCCCCCCCGGTGTTCGCCAGTTCCCCGACGAGGAGCGGGTTGATCTGGCCTGAGGCCGATCCATCGAAGGCTGCGCCGGCGAAACTGAAGATGCCGCCGTCGGAGGCGACCAGCCAGTAGCCGCCGCCGTCGGGGGTCGCCCCCATGCCCACGATGGGCTTGTTCAGGGTCATGGCCCCGGTTGAACCGAAGAACCGGGCGTCGCCGAAGCCGAAGATGCCGCCGTCGGAGGCGACCAGCCAGTAGCCGCCGCCGTCGGGGGTCGCCCCCATGCCCACGATGGGCTTGTTCAGGGTCATGGCCCCGGTCGAACCGAAGAACCGGGCGTCGCCGAAGCCGAAGATGCCCCCGTCGGAGGCGACCAGCCAGTAGCCGCCGCCGTCGGGGGTCGCCCCCATGCCCACGATGGGCTTGTTGAGGGTCATGGCCCCGGTCGAACCGAAGAACCGGGCGTCGCCGAAGCTGAAGATGCCCCCGTCGGAGGCGACCAGCCAGTAGCCGCCGCCGTCGGAGGTTGCGGCCATGCCCACGATGGGCTTGTTGAGGGTCATGGCCCCGGTCGAACCGAAGAACCGGGCGTCGCCGAA
>Ga0182024_10003974_pt1 | contig 34523 bp, 38 predicted proteins | sample P32metaG_FD_120480 | JGI IMG/M metagenome (GOLD analysis project Ga0182024, IMG submission 120480) | Permafrost microbial communities from Stordalen Mire, Sweden - P3-2 metaG (Illumina Assembly) | ecosystem: Environmental > Terrestrial > Soil > Wetlands > Permafrost | place: Sweden: Stordalen...
ACCTTCTTCGACAATCAGCGCACGCACGACGGTGCCAGCAAGTCGTTTCTCGGCCAGACCGGAAACTATACCGGCGCCGATATCATCAATATCATCTTCCAGCAACCCGCGGCGGCGCGCTTGTTCGCGACCAAGCTGCTGGCATTCTTCGTCTACCAAGATCCCGAACCGCAACTGGTCGATCAGGTCGCCGTATTGCTGCGCAAGAGCAACTTTGAGATGCGGCCGGTCATGTCGGCGCTGCTGCGGAGCAACGTGTTCTTCAGCGATCGCGCGTACCGGGCGCTGGTGAAGTCACCCGTGGAGTTCGTGGTCGGAACGCATCAGCTCTTCGGCGTCCCGCAGGTCGCGCTGATCGAGCTCGGTACCCTGCGCCAGATGGGACAGACGCTGTTCTATCCGCCCAACGTCAAAGGTTGGGACGGCGGGGCGGCGTGGCTCAGCAGCCAGACGATCCTCACCCGCGAGAACTTCGCCAACGGCGTCGCGCAGAATCCGAAGGTAATGGAGATGGCGAACTGGATGGCGCCGGCGATGCGCTCGATGGATCCGCGTCAAGTCGCGCAAACGCTGACCGATACGATGCTGCAGAACGACGTCTCACCAGCGGCAATGGCCCAGCTCATCGCCTACCTCGGCGGCAGCGGACAAGCCGCGCTCCCACAGCTCTCGCCCGAGAACGTCGACCAGCGCGTGCGCAGCGCAGCCTACCTCACCATGGCGATGCCCGCCTACCAACTCTCCTAGGATTACATAAGGAATATGAAACGCACAGGATTCTTGCTCGGCGCCTTCTCCGGCCTGGCCGTCGTTGCCAACACTGAGACGGTCTTCTCGCAGGCGCTCGCGCAGACGGTGTTGCCCGGCTTGCCGGGTTCCAACGACCGCGTGCTGCTGGTCATCAACTTCCAGGGCGGCAACGACGGGCTCAACACCGTGGTGCCGTACGGCATGGGCGATTACTATCGCTATCGTCCGTCGCTCGGCATTCCGCAGCAAGACGTCCTGCGAATCGACAACGTGGTCGGGTTGAACCCCACGCTCGCGCCGTTCAAGAAGCTGTACGACGCCGGCAAAGTCGCGATCGTGCAAGGCGTCGGCTATCCCGATCCCGACCACTCGCACTTCCGTTCGACCGAGATCTGGCAGACCGCGCAGCCGAAGGGCTATGAGTCGACCGGCTGGCTCGGCCGCTACCTCGACGAGGCGGGATTGCCCAAGGACAACCTGTTCAACGCGATCGCGCTCAACAACATCCTTCCCGAAGTGCTGATCTCGAAGACGACTGACGTCCCGGCCGTCGACGCGCTCCGCGGCTACGGCTTGCGCAGCGACAGCTCGGCCTCGAACCGCGAGGCGTTCCACGAGTTCGTGCGCGACACGACGGTCCCGTTCCGCTCCCCGTTCCTGGCTCAGGTCGCCGAGATCGAAGATCACGCCCAGCGCGGCGCCGAAGAACTGCCCAAGCTCGTCGCCGGCTACAAGTCGCAAGCGACGTATCCCACGACGCCGCTCGGCCGCAGCTTGGCGCTGGCCGCACAGATCGTCGGCTCGAAGCTCGGCACGCGCGTGCTGTACATTCAGCACGGTTCGTTCGACACCCACGTCACGCAAAAACAAACGCAGGATCGTCTGCTCGGCGACTTCGCCAACTCGATCGATGCGTTCTATCAGGATCTCGCCGCGCACGGCAACAACGGGCGCGTGCTCACCATGACCTTCAGCGAGTTCGGCCGGCGCGTCCAAGAGAACGCCAGCCGCGGCACCGATCACGGCGAGGCCGCACCGGTGTTCCTCATCGGCGGCGGCGTGAAGGGCGGGATGTACGGACAAACGCCCGACCTCGCGCAGCTCAGCGCCGGCAACCTGCCGTTCACGACCGACTTCCGCAGCGTCTACGCGACGGTGATCGAACGCTGGCTCGGCCGGCCGTCGGCCGCCATCGTCGGCGCCGGCTTCTCGCCACTCACCGCACTGGCATAGTCTCACCAAGTTCAGGGTCGGCGCAGGCGCGCACGGAGGTGGCGTCTTGACGTGCGCCGGGCGGCGGGTTGCTACCGGTGGCACGCGCGATCGCGGTGGAGTCGGGCCGGTACGGGAACACTTCGGTCATGACCAATGACGATCAACGACAAGTAGCCGAACGCGCAACCGATCCCGGCGTCACGACCTGGCCCGACGCTTCGAAAACAACCGCCGACACCGTCACCGGCGATCTGCGGACCGAGACCGGCGAGCAACTGTATCGCGAGACGGATCAGCACGGCGAAGCGCTCGAGGACGCACGCCCGAAGCCTTGATTTCCGCAACGCTCCATCGGGGAGCTAGGGCCGGATAGCGGCTGCGTCGCATCCCGCAGAACTGCGGTCGCATCCGGGAGATATGCTTTGCGTCGTGCCATTGGACTTCTGGCAATCGGAACGCTGCTCGTCGCCGGCGGGTGCGCGCCTCGTGCCAGGGTTCAGTTCGCGTACGCGACCGACGCCATCAACAACATTCGCGTCTATACGGTGGACGCGACCAGCGGCGCGCTGACGCCGGTGGCAGGGTCGCCGTTTGCGCCGGGCACCGAACCCTCGTGCATAACTTTCGCGCGCCCGCAGTGAGCGTTTCGCGCAAGAGCGCGTCGCAATAACGGTATTACGTGACAGATCCGGGACTCGTGATCGTCGGCGGTGGAATCGGCGGGTTGGCGACCGCGCTGGCGCTGGCGGGCCACGGAATTCCGAGTCACGTCGCCGAGCAGGCGGCGGCGTTCGGCGAGATCGGTGCGGGACTGCAGCTCGCGCCGAATGCGTCATGGGCATTGAGCCGTCTCGGCGTGCTTGCGCGCGTTCATGAGAGCGCGGTGTTTCCGGCGCGGATGGTCTGGATGGACGCGGTCAACGGCGAGCCGCTCACGACGCTCGACCTGGGAAGCGCGTTCGTCGAGCGGTACGGCTTTCCGTATCTCGTGATGCACCGCAGCGATCTGCTCGAAGCGCTCCTGGCTGCGTGCCGAGCGAATCCGCTCGTGACGCTGCGAAATAACCAGAGCTTCACCTCGCTCGTCGACCGCGGGGACGTGGTCGACGTCTCGTTCGCCGATGGGACGACCATGCGCGCATCCGGTGTCGTGGGCGCCGACGGTTTGTGGTCGCGCGTCCGCGCGGCGGTTGTTGCGGACGACGCGGTCTGTTCCGGATACATCGCGTACCGCGGCGCCATCCCGATGGCCGATGTTTCGGCCCATGCCGGTCTCGACAACGTCATGCTCTGGACCGGGCCCGATATGCACTTCGTGCAATATCCGCTGCGGCGCGGCGAGCTCTACAACCAGGTCGCCGTTTTCAAGAGCAACCGATATGCCGCGGGCGCCGAGCACTGGGGCACGCCCGACGAGCTCGAAGAGTGTTTCAGCGCATGCGCGCCACTCGTTCGCACGGCGTTAACGCGAATCAAGCGCGATCGGCGTTGGCCGATGTACGATCGCCTTCCGGTCACGACGTGGAGCCGCGGTCGCGTCACATTGATCGGCGACGCTGCTCACCCGATGCTGCAGTACCTGGCGCAGGGTGCGTGCCAGGCGCTCGAGGACGCAGTCGTTCTCGCGGATGCGATCGCGTCGTCGCCCGACGTTGACCTGAGCGATGCGTTCCGCGCCTATCAAGACGCGCGCATCGAACGCACCAGCCGGGTGCAAACATTGGCGCGCGCCTGGGGCGAGTATTGGCATCTCCATCCAGGCGATGAGTTGGACCGGCGCAACGTCTTCCTGCGCAGCCGCACAGCGGACGACTACACACACACGGATCGGTTCTACGGCTACCGCGGAGCGCCGTGAGAAACTTCAACTCCGTATCGCAACTCCTCGCGTACGGAATCGCCCATTACGGGGTCGGCTGCCTCATCGCGCTCGTGCTGTGCGCCTTCGGTGCGATCGCATGGCGCCGTTCCAAAGCCGTCGGCTTCCTCGCGCTGACCTTCGGCGTGATGATCGTCCTCGTGACGGTCGTCCTTCTGTGGATCGAGGCACAATGCTGTACGAACTCCTAAAGGCGGCGCCCCCGCTTTGCCTTACCTCGGAATCCCCGCCGCCGGCGCAGAACGGCTCGGGATGACCCATCTGTTCATCGCCTTTGACGGGAGCGACGACGGGTTCGAAGCGCTGTCGCTCCTGGTCGGCCAATTCGATCGCGCGCTGCCGCGCCGCGTCACGGTCGCGGTGATCGCTTGGCCGCTGCGCGAGAGCCCGATTTGGGAGAAGGCGCTCGAGCATCGGCTCGAGGTCGACGACCTGCACCGCGCGATGGCCGAAGTCGCGGCCGACGCGACGCATCGTCTGCGGGAGCTCTTTTCTGAGCGTGCACGCGTCATTGAGGTCGTCGCCGAAGGTGACCCGCTCGAGCAGATGCTCAAGCTCACCGACGAGGAGCGGCCCGACCTCGCGCTGGTCGGTATCACCGGCGGGCGCCACCGGCAGGCTGTCTGGGCGGTCTTGAGCGAGCTTCTGGCGCGTTCGCCGGTCCCGGTCATCGTCGCCCACGGGCGGCATACGCTAAAGTAGCTCCGGCGCGAGTTCGCCGGGCGGCCGCAGGCAATTACCGGACGCTATCGATGGATAGGCGCCTCCTGTTGTGGGATAGGTGCTTCCTGTTGTGGCCGTCCCGGACGGCGTGATACGGTGCCAGATACGATGCCAGTATTGTACGAGCGCCTCACTCAGCCGCTGATCCGCCGCAACGGACAGCTCGAACCGGCGACCTGGGACGAGGCCCTGGATGCGGCCGCCGCCGGGTTCCGGCGCGCGCTCGACGCGCACGGCTCCGACGCGGTGGGGATCTTCAGCTGCTCGCGCACGACCAACGAGATGAACTATCTCGCCGGCAAGATGGCGCGACAACTGTTCCACAACCACCACGTCGACAGTTGTAACCGTACTTGACACGCCCCTAGCGTCGTCGGTCTGGCGACGGTCTTTGGAGCGGGTGGCGGCACCAACTCGTATCAGGAAGCCGAAGAGACGGACGTGCTGTTTCTGTGGGGCTCGAACGCCCGCGAGACGCACCCGATCTTCTTTCATCACGTCCTCAAGGGCATCCACAACGGCACCAAGCTCATCTCGGTCGATCCGCGGCGGACGGTCTCGGCGCAGTGGGCGCACCGTTACATGGGGATTCGAGTCGGCAGCGACATCGCGCTGTCCAACGCGATCGGCCGCGAGATCATCGACGCCGGATTACACGACGAGGCCTTCATCGGCAACGCGACGGTTGGGTTCGAGGCCTACCGCACCTCGGTCGAGCCCTACACCCTGGCCTACGCACAGCGCGAGACCGGCGTTGACGCGGGCCTCATCCGCGAGGTCGCGCACCTGTATGCGCGCGCCGATCGCGCCATGATCTGCTGGACGCTCGGGATCACCGAGCATCACAATGCGGTCGACAACGTGCTCTCGCTGATCAACCTCGCACTGCTGACCGGCCACGTCGGAAAGTACGGTTCAGGGCTCAACCCGCTGCGCGGTCAGAACAACGTGCAGGGTGGCGGCGACATGGGCGCGATCCCGAACCGCTTCGTCGGCTTCCAGGACATTCGCGATCCGGAGGTTTGCGCCAAGTTCGAACGCGCCTGGGGCGTCCCGATCGTGCCCGAGTACGGCATGACGATGACCCAGATGTTCGAGGCGATGGAACACGGCACCATGCGCAGCCTGTTCGTCATCGGCGAAAATCCGGTGCAGTCGGAAGCCGACCAGCACCGCACGCGCAAGATCCTCTCGTCGCTCGACCACCTCGTCGTGTTCGACATCTTCATGACCAAGACGGCGGAACTGGCCGATGTCGTGCTGCCGTCGGCGGCGGGCTGGTGCGAATCCGAAGGCACGGTTACCAACAGCGAGCGGCGCGTGCAGCGCGTTCGCAAGGCGCTCGACCCGCCGGGCGAAGCGCGCGAGGAGATTCCCGTCCTGTGCCAGCTCGCGCGACGGCTCGGGTCCGACTGGCCCGACTACACCGCCGAACAGGTCTGGGATGAAGTGCGCGAGTTGGCGTCCGCAATGTTCGGCGGGATGAGCTACCCACGGCTCGAGGCCGAGCAGGGCATCCGCTGGCCGTGTCCTGACGAGTCGCATCCGGGCGCGGTGTATCTGCACGAACGCTTGTGGCACGAGCCGCGTTCGGGTCCGCCCGCACCGTTCACCGTCGTCGAACACGAACCGCCGCTCGAACAGCCCGACGACGAGTACCCGTTCGTGCTCACCACCGGACGGCGGCTGGCCGACTACAACACCGGCGTGCAGAGCAACATGTTCACTTCGCCGCTGCGGCGGTCGGAGTCGGTCGACATGCATCCCGACGATCTGCTGCGGCTCGGTTTCGACGACGGACAGCTCGTGCGCATCAGCTCGCGTCGCGGCTCGGTCGTCGCACCGGTGCGTGCCGATCCGATCATGCAGCACGGTCTGGTGTTCATGACGCCACACTTCCAGGACGACGTGCGGGTGAACGAGCTCACGACCGACGCGAGCGATCCGAAGTCGGGGACCGCGGAGTTCAAGGCCTGTGCGGTGAAGGTCGAGCGGCTCGAAGTTTCAGCGCCGGCGGAATACCGCGAACACGCCGGATCGGTAGGAGACTAGAACTCGGTGGATCTCAAGCTCCTCAACGCCGAACCGACGGCCGACGAACGCTCGGCGATCGACGCCGCGATTGCGCCGCTCTCACCAATCGGTGCAGGCGGCGTGTTCGCGAAGCGGCACCTCTTGCTACCGGCGCTGGAAGCGGCGCAGGCGCGGGTCGGGTGGATCAGCGAGGGCGCCTTCACCTACATCTGCGCGACGCTCGAGGTACCGCCGGCCGAAGCATACGGTGTCATGACGTTCTACGCGCTGCTGGCGACCGCGCCGCGCGCGCGGCGCGTGGTGCACGTCTGCGACGACATTGCGTGCAAGGCGCGCGGCGCCGACGCGCTCATCGCCGAGCTCGAACGGTCGGCCGGACCGCCGGCGCACCACGCGCCCGAAGGCAACCACGTGACGATCGGTGACGACGACGTCGCCTGGCTGCCCTCGCCTTGCCTGGGGCTGTGCGATCAAGCGCCGGCGGCATTCGTGCAGATCGCCGGCGAAGATCCGATCGAGGAATTGTTCGGCGACGTGAGCGTCGACCGGCTGCGGGCGGCAATGGGCGGTGCGCTGGCCATCGCGCGCGTGCCCCGGCCGCGCTTGCCGCAGGCCGGCGATCCGTCGTTGCGTCTGCTGCGCCGGGTCGACGTCGTCGATCCGGCCAGCCTGGATGCTTATCGGGCGCACGGCGGTTATGAAGCCTTGCGCATCGCGTTCGAGATCGGTCCCGAAGGCATCGTGCGCGAGGTGACCGACTCCAAGCTGATGGGCCGCGGCGGTGCCGCGTTCCCGACCGGCCGCAAGTGGGACGCGGTCGCGAAGCAGACGGTGCGGCCGCACTACCTGATCTGCAACGCCGACGAATCCGAGCCCGGCACGTTCAAGGATCGCGCCCTGATGGAAGGCGATCCGTTCGCCTTGGTCGAGGCGATGACGATTGCAGCGTACGCGATGTCGTGCGAGTTCGGCTACATCTATTTGCGCGGCGAGTATCCGCTCGCGCACGAGCGGCTCAACCGCGCGATCGACCTCGCGCGCAAGCGGGGGCTGCTCGGTGACGACATCATGGGCAGCGGCTTTTCGTTCGAGCTCGAGATCCGTAAAGGCGCCGGCGCGTACATCTGCGGCGAAGAGACGGCGATCTTCAACTCGATCGAAGGCTTCCGCGGGGAGCCCCGCAACAAGCCGCCGTTTCCGGTGCAGTCGGGCGTGTTCCGCAAGCCGACCGGGATCAACAACGTCGAGACGCTGGTCAACGTGCTCGAGATCCTACGCATCGGCGGCCCGGCGTACGCCGCGATCGGCACCGAGGGATCGACCGGGCCGAAGCTGTTCTGCATGTCCGGCCACGTCGCGGTGCCCGGCGTCTATGAAGTGCCGTTCGGCGCAAGCTTGCGCGATCTGATCCAGATGGCCGGCGGCGTCACCGGCACCGGCAAGATCCGTGCGATCCTGCTCGGCGGCGCGGCAGGCGTTTTCGTCGGTCCGAACGAGCTCGACATGCCGCTCACCTTCGAGGGCGTGCGGGCCGCGAAGGCGACGCTGGGCTCGGGCGTGATCATGATCTTCGACGACAGCGTCGAGATGCTGCCGATGCTGCAGCGCATCACCGCATTCTTCCGCGACGAGTCGTGCGGGCAGTGCGTACCGTGCCGGGTCGGTACGGTGCGTCAGGAGGAAGCGCTCGCACGCATCACGGCCGGCAAGCCGCGCGGCGGCGTGGCGAACGAGATCTCGCTTCTCGACGAAGTCGGGCTGGTCATGAAGGATGCGTCGATCTGCGGGCTCGGCCAAACGGCCTACAGCGCGCTCGAGTCGGCGATTCACCGCCTCGGGCTGATCGGGGAACAAGCGTAACGTGATCACCATCCTGCCGCCGAAGGCACCCACGCGAATCGTCGAGTTCGAGATCGACGGCGTCACGGTCAGTGCGCCGGAAGGCTCGACGATTCTCGACGTCTGCCTGGCGAACGCGAAGAACATTCCGACGCTGTGCTTTCTCGACACGCTGCATCCGGTCAACGTGTGTCGTGTCTGCGTCGTCGAGGTCGAGGGATCGCGAGTGCTCGTGCCGTCCTGCTCGCGCAAGATCGAGCCGGGGATGAAGGTGCGCACGGATTCCGAGCGCGTGCGCCACAGCCGCAAGATGGTGCTCGAGTTCCTCGACTCGTCGGTCGACTTCAGCACGACGCCGGACGTCGCGGAGTGGAAGGACGACTACGGCTGCAACACCGAGCGCTACGGTCCGCCGGCGCCGCCCGAGCCCGCCGGCCTGCGCGACGAGGCGCACGCCGGACATCACGCATTGCCCGATCCCGATTACCGCGCGACCGTCGCGCAGCCGGTAAAGATCGATAATTCGCTGTATGTGCGCGACTACGAGAAATGCATCTTGTGCTACAAGTGCGTCGAAGCGTGCGGCACCGACTTTCAGAACACGTTTGCGATCGGCATCGCCGGACGCGGTTTCGCGGCGCGGATCTCGACCGAATTCGCGGTCGCGCTGCCGGAATCGGCTTGCGTCTACTGCGGTAACTGCATCGCGGTGTGTCCGACCGGCGCGCTCATGGCCAAGCCCGAGTGGGACAAGCGTAAGGACGGCACCTGGGACGAGTCGCGCCAAACGCAAACCGATACGATCTGCCCATATTGCGGCGTGGGCTGCACGCTCACGCTGCACGTGCAGGACAATGAGATTCTCAAGGCCACTTCGCCTTTCGATCAGAGCGTGACGCGCGGCAACCTGTGCATCAAGGGCCGCTTCGGCTGGCAGTATGTCCAGAGCCGCGCGGTTGCGCCCGAACTCGAACCGCGCAAGCGGCGGAGAAACGGCGCGCAGGAATGATCGCCCACCCGCGCACCGACGACGGCGACCAACGCGTCGCATTCGACGTGGCGCGCGCGCTGATGCTCGAGGCGGCCGTCCCGCTTGGGATCGAGACCGTCAGCTTGAATGCGGCGCACGCGCGCGTCATCGCCCGAACCTTGCGCGCCGACGACGACATCGTACCCTACGCGCGCTCCGCGATGGACGGCTACGCGCTACGCGCGACCGATACGGCCGATGCCGCGACGGAACGCGTCGCGCTGCGCGTCACCGGCGCTGCGTACGCGGGCGACGAGCCGACCAGCTTGGCGCCGCACAGTGCCGTGGCAATCGCGACCGGCGCACCGCTGCCCGCCGGCGCCGACGCGGTGATTCCCATCGAGAACGTGCAGCACGCCGGCAGCGAGATCGTGGTGCCGGCGCCGCTGCGGCCGGGGGACTTTGTCTTCTTGGCGGGCGACGACGCGAAACGCAATGAGATTCTCGCGCGCCCCGGCGACGTCGTGACGCCCGGGCGCGCCGCGTTACTCGCGGCCGCGGGTCAGGCCGAACTCGCCGTCTACCGCCGGCCGCGCGTCGCAATCGTGTGCACCGGCGACGAGATCGTCGACGTTTCCGAGCGTCCCGGCCCGGGTCAGGTGCGCAACAGCAACGCGACGATGATTGCCGGGCAAGCCACGGCCGACGGTGCGGACGTCGTCGAGATCGTGCGCATCGGTGACGCGTCCGGTCCGCTGCGCGCCGCGCTCGAGCGCGCGCTGACCTCGTGCGACCTGCTGATCACGACCGGCGGCGCATCGGTCGGCGAACGCGATCTGGTGAAGCGGACGCTGGTCTCGCTCGGCACGCGTTTCGCGTTTCGTTCCGTCGCGCTGCGGCCGGCGAAACCGGCCGCGTTCGGTCGCGCCGGCCGGACGCTCGTCGCGGTCCTGCCCGGCAATCCCGCCGCGGCGTTCGTCGGCTACGTGGCGCTGGTTCGCGGCGTCGTGCGACGGCTGACCGGACGGCGCGAGGCCTTCCCCTCTCCCGTGCGCGCGACGTTGCTCGGCCGCATCCACGGCCGCGCCGACCGGCACTACATCCTGTTCGGTAGGCTCGCCCGCGACGGCGCGCAGTTCACGGTCGAGCCGCTCGACAACCAGTGCTCGTCGCTCGTGCGCACGTCGGCTGACGCCAACGGCCTGATCGTCGTTCCGCCGGGCAGCCCGGACCTGGTTTCCGGTGCCGCGGTCGACGTCGAAGTCTTCGATTGGGACGCGCTGGGGTAGCGTTCGAAGATGGAACGTATGCCCGACGGTCGTTCGGACACCTGGGCGGTGTGGAAGTCCGACGTGTTCTCGCTCCCCGACGACCAGATTCGACGGTATCTGGGCGAGGTCGAACACTTCACGCCCGAGCAGATCGACGAGTTCTTCGCGCGCGGCGCGGCCGTGACGCCGGAGGACTGGGCGACGTCCGAAAGCGCGCACGAAGCGGTGCAACGACTCATGGCCTTCATCGCGCGCGTCAAGCCTGAGCCCGATCGCGGCAAGATCGATCCGCGCGGAGCGCGCGGAGCGGCGCTCGACGACGATGTGGACAGCGAAGCGGCCGGCGGGGACGTCACCTTGCGCCGCGAGCGCGTGACACCGCCGCACGAAGCGTCGACCGGCGTCGAGAGCGACGCGAGCGATTACGGCGGCGCCGCGCTGCCGCCGCCGTGACGGCCGACGGGCCGGGGCACGTCCACCCGACGCTCGACGCCGATCATCCGCTGTTCGGCCTCGGTTATGCCAAGCCGGTCGAACGCCGCGCGTTTCTGCGCGTCGACGACAACGGCATCGCGCCGCAGAGCGCGGCGGTCGCCGAAGAGACGCCCGTTGCGCTCGTCTACAACGGCTGGCCGCACGTCGTCATGATGTGCACGCCGGCCGACATTGAAGATTTCGCGCTCGGGTTCACGTTGACCGAGGAGATCGTCGCCGATCGCGCCGACGTGACGAGCATTCGCCCCGCGCGCTATAGCCAAGGGATCGAAGTCGAGATCACGATTCCTCAGGCCGCATCCGACGCGCTGCGCAGTCGCGGGCGTTCGCTGGTCGGTCGAACCGGTTGCGGACTGTGCGGCGTCACGACGATCGACGACGCGTTGCGTCCCGGCCACGCGGTCGACGCGCAGGTGCAGATCGCGCCGGCCGCGATCTTTCGCGCCGGCGCCGAGCTATTGAGTCATCAGCCGTACAACGACGGCACCGGCGCGGTGCACGCCGCCGCCTGGGCGACCGTCGACGGCGAAATCCTGCTTGCCCGCGAAGACGTCGGCCGGCACAACGCGCTCGACAAGCTGATCGGTGCCATGGTGCGCGCCGGAGTCGATCCACGCACGGGCTTTGCGGTCGTCACCAGCCGCGCGAGCTACGAGCTCGTGCAGAAGTGCGCCGTCGCCGACATCGCGCTGCTCGCCGCGATTTCACGCCCGACGGGTCTGGCGATTCGGATGGCCGACGCCGCAGGGATCACGCTGGCCGCGCTGTTGCGCGGGCGCAGCGTGAACCTCTACAGCCACCCGGAGCGCGTCTCGATCGAACCCTAGTTTCGCCGGTGCGCGGCCGGAGCGCGGCCGCGCGATGCGGTGAACGGCGCGGTCGCTCGACGAAGGCGATGAGCCCGGTTCGACTGCGGCTAGTCCGGGCGCACGTGGACGACCGCTTTGCCGATGACCGTGCGCTGCTGCAGGTCGATGATGGCTTGGGCCGCGTCTTCGAACGAATAGGTTGCGTCGACCCGCGGGCGGAGCTTGCCCTCTGCGATCAAGTCGAACATCTTGGCGAAGTTGGCGCGATTGCGCGCCGGATTGCGCGCGGCCCAATCGCCCCAGTAGACGCCGAGCACGTCGAGCTCCTTGAGCAGAATCCGGTTGGCCGGGATCTGCGGGATCGTGCCACCGGCGAAGCCCACGACGAGCAAACGCGCGTCGCGTTTCGCGGTGCGGAGCGCGGCGTCGAACTGCTCGCCACCGACGCTGTCGATCGCGACGTCGATGCCCCCGTAGGTCTGCGCCTTGATCTCGTCGACGAGCGCCGGCGAGGCCGCGTCGAGGACGACGTCGGCCCCGAATCGCGTGGCGGCGTCGCGTTTCGCATCGGACGACGCGCTCGCGACGACGCGCGCGCCGAGCGCCTTGGCGAGATCGACCGACGCCGTGCCGACGCCGCCACCGGCGCCGCTGACGTAGAGCCACTCGTCCTCGCGCAGCCTCGCGCGATCGACCAGCGCGTGATACACAGTGCCATAGGTGAGAATCATCCCGGCCGCGGTGACGAAGTCGATCGTTCGCGGCAGTGGGACGACGGCATCGGCGTGCACGACGACGCGCTCGGCGAAGCTGCCCATCGCGCCGGCGGCGACGCGGTCGCCGGCCTTGAGGCCGTCGACACCGGTGCCGATCGCCGCAACAGTTCCCGCCGCTTCAAGGCCCGGACTGAACGGGAGCGGCGGCTTGACCTGATACAGCCCTTGCACCAGCAGCACGTCGGGAAAGTTCACTCCCGCGGCGTGAACGTCGATGAGCACCTGCCCGGGCCCGGCGACCGGGTCGGGCGCATCCGCGACGACGAGATCCTTGGGCGGACCGTAGGCACGACACACGATCGCTCGCATCCGGCGTACTTGCCAGGCGGGACGCGCCGCTCCTGGTCGCGCACAGAAAGCGCGTGGAGCGAGTCATTTTTTCGAGCATCGCCGACCTCGAGCGCGTTCGCGGTCAACACGTCGGCGAAAGCGCGTGGCTGACCGTCACGCAGCAGATGATCGACGACTTCGCGTCGGTGACCGGCGATCATCAATGGATTCACATCGATCCCGAACGCGCGCGCCGCGAGTCGCCGCTCGGCACGACGATCGCGCACGGCTTTCTCACCCTGAGCCTGCTCTCCAAGATGATGGGCGAGTGCGTGCGCATGGAAGGCGCGCTGATGAGCTTGAACTACGGCTTCGACCGCGTGCGCTTCGTTTCGCCCGTTCCGGTCGATAGCGAGATTCGCGGCGCGTTTGCGCTCGAGGACGTGCGCGCGGTCGAGGGCGGCGCGGCGCAACTGACCTGGCGTGCCGAAGTCGCCTTGCGCGGCTCGGCGAAGCCCGCGCTTGCGGCGCTGTGGCTGTCGCGTATTGTGTTTCGGTAAGAATACGGAGGCGACGCCCGGGCGGCTGCGAATCGGGCCGGGATGCTCGCCCGTCGCCTTCTCGCCGCCGCGCTACTTGGCGCGCTGTTCTCGCCGTTGCTGCCGGTGCCGACCGGTGCCGCCGATGCGGTCGCCGCGACCCCCGCGGCCTTCGCCGAGCCGGCCATCTCGCCGGATCACCGCGAGATCGCCTTCGTCTCCGGCGGTGACATCTGGAGCGTACCGTCGACCGGCGGTACGGCGCAGCTTCTCGCGGCGGTCGGCGGCAACGCGCATCGCCCGATGTTCTCACCCGACGGCAAACGGCTCGCGTTCGCCGATACGGCGCAAGGTGCAAACGGCATCTACGTTCTGACGCTCGACGGAGGCGGGCTGCATCGCGTCACGCACGACGATCAAATCGGCGACGTGAGCGGGTGGTCGAGCGACGGCAAGTACCTGTACTTCGCATCCTCCTCGCACAACATCGCGTACTTCAACGACGTCTATCGCGTCGCCGCCGACGGCGGTACGCCGATGCAAGTCCTGCACGAAGACTACGTCAACGAGTTCGAGCCCGCGCCTTCGCCCGACGGGACGTCGGTCGCGTTCGTGCGCAACGGCTTCGTACAGTGGTGGCGGCGCGGTCACAGCCACATGGACCAGAGCGAGATCATCGTCGCCCATCCCGGTACACCGCGCTTCGATACGATCACGACCGGCGAGGCCAAAGATCAGTGGCCGATGTGGTCGCCCGACGCGCGCACTCTCTACTATGTGTCCGATCGGAGCGGTAGTGACGAGTTGTGGGCGCGCTCGTCCGACGGCCGCACGCGTCAGCTCACGTCGTTGCGTGGCGGGCGCGTGCTCTGGCCGACCGTCTCGCGCGACGGGCGCGTGATCGCGTTCGAACGCGGGATGAAGATTTGGACGTACGACGTCGACGGGGGCGCGGCGCGCGAGCTGTCGATCGTTCCACGCGGTGTCAACGACGTAGCGGCGTCGCGTCACGCGACGCTGGCGGCGGGCTTCGGCGCGCTGAGCCTCTCGCCCGATGGAAAAAAGATCGCGTTCATTGCGCGCGGCCGCGTCTTTGCGGCCTCGGCTGCCGAAGGCGGGAGCGCGCAGCTCATCACGCGTCACGACGATGTGGCGTACGACGAACCGATTTGGTCGCCGAACAGCCGGCGCATCGCGTACGTCGTCGATCGCGGACTCGAGCAGGCGATCGCGACCTATGATTTCCCGGACGGACCCGATCGGACGATCACACCGGCCGGACACCACGACGACTACCCGCAGTGGTCGCCCGATGGGAAGTATCTCGTATTCGTGCGCGACGGCCGCGAGTTGCGGTTGTTGGACGTCGCGTCGCGGGCGGAACGCGTCGTCGCGACGGGAGTGCTCGACCGGCGGCCGTTCGGCGACCGGCAGAACGTTGCATTCTCACCGGGCGGCGATTGGATCGCGTACGTCGACACCGATCGCGGCGGCTTCTCGAATGCAATGGTCGTGCGGACCAGCGGCGGCGCACCGCTGCCGGTCACGTTCCTGCCGAACGCCAACGGCGGACCGGTGGCGTGGTCGCCCGATGGTACGCGCCTGTTCCTGAACACCTCGCAGCGCACCGAGGACGGCGAGATCGCGCAAGTCGATCTGACGCCGCGCACCCCCCGCTTCCGAGAAGATGCATTTCGTCGGCTGTTCCAAGAAGATCCGACCCGGCCCGAGCTGCCGTCGCGTACCGCGCCGACGCCGGTACCGAGCGGCGCGGCCGTACCGCGACCCTCGGGCTCACCCGCCGTGCGTTCGCGCAGTACCGAGATCGACTTTGGCGGAATCCGCGAGCGCCTCACCTTCTTGCCGACCGGCTTGAACGTCGTGCGCGTCAGCGTCACGCCGGACTCCAAGACGCTCGTGCTCGTCGCGGTCGCGGCGGGCGAAGCCAACCTGTACAGTTACTCGATCGACGAGACGTCGCCGGACGCACAAGTCGCCAAGCAGTTGACGTCGACGCCCGGCCGCAAGTCGAACGTTTCGATCGCGCCCGACGGCAAGAGCGCGGTATACCTCGATTCCGGCCGGATCTGGACCGTCGACCTGACCGGAAAGGGCGCAAGGCCGCTCGCCGTCAGCGCCGAGCTCGACATCGACTTCACGCACGACAAGCGCATCCTGTTCGCCCAAGCGTGGTCGTTGCTCGATCGGTGGTACGCCGACCCGAGTTTCCATGGCGTGGATTGGAATGCCGTGCGGACTGAATACGAACCGTACGCCCTCGCCGCGCGAACGCCGCAAGAGTTCGCGCGCGTCATGTCGCTCATGATCGGCGAGATGAACTCATCGCACAGCGGCTTCGGTGTCGCTCGAACCGGCGGCCCTCCACCGCCCGGGACCGGCCGGCTCGGAGTCGACTGGGACGCGTCCAGGTACGATCAGACCGGACGACTGCGCGTCGCGAAGGTCGTTCCGCTCGGCCCGGCGGCCGTCGAACACATCACCGCCGGCGACGAGCTGCTGGCGGTCGACGGCACCGCGATCGAACGCACGACGGACGTCGACGCGCTGCTCGCCAATACCGTCGGCAAACGCACCGAGCTTCGCGTTGCTCCGCACGGTGACGAAAACGCGGCGCGCACGGTCGTCGTGCTACCCGTCAACCGCGATACCGACGAGCACTTGCGCTATTTGGCGTGGGTTGCGTCACGGCGCGCCTACGTCGACCGGATCAGCGGCGGACGCATCGGTTACGTGCACATCTACGACATGGGTGTAGACTCGCTGCACAAGTTCTTCGTCGACCTCGACGTGCAGAATCGCGAGAAGGCCGCGGTGATCGTCGACGTGCGCAACAACACCGGCGGGTTCGTCGATCCGTATACGATCGACGTGCTGACGCGGCGCGAGTACGTGAGCTTCAAGTCGCGATTCGGCACCGAACCGCCGGAACGCACGTCGCTCGGTCAGCGCGCGCTCGACCGCCCGACCGCGCTGGTCATCAACGAGCACAGTCTCTCCGACGCCGAGAACTTCACCGAAGCATACCGCCGGCTGCACGCGGGTCCGGTGATCGGTGAACCGACGGCGGGCTGGATCATCTTCACCAGCAGCGTCACCCTGTTCGACGGTTCGTCGTTGCGACTGCCGAGCACGCGCGTCATCGCGCACGACGGCGTCGACCTGGAACTGCATCCGCGTCCGGCGGACGTGCGGGTCGACAACCCGCCCGGCGCGGCCGAACGCGGCGACGATCCGCAGCTCGACACCGCGGTGCGCGAGCTGCTCAAACGCAACGGCGGGCGCCGCTAAGAGAGCGGCACGGGCTTGGGCACGAGCCGCTCAATCGGAACTGCGAATCAAAGTTGAATAATGAATTCTCCAGGGGCGACGACGGCCGCGCAACGAAGATGAAACCGCCTCGCCTGTTGCCCGTGACCGAATGATACCGAACCCACATCATCACTGCGCAAGAAAGGCGGGCGTGAGAATATATCGCGAGGACAGTTCTCGGGAGTTCAAACGATGAGTGACAAGCGCGCTGCAACTCGGCCCAGGCCGAAACTCGTTAGCGCCGAACCTCAGCTCTTTGTCGCCGATATTGGAACTTCGTGTGAATTCTACACGCGAAAACTCGGATTTAGGGTTGCCTTCACGTACGGTGAGCCTGCGTACTACGGACAAGTGTACCGGGACGGGGCCAGGTTGAACCTCCGGCGTCTCGTCGAACCGGCAATCGATGCGGGGCTGCGTGCCAGAGAACACCTGCTCTCAGCCTCCATTACGCTCGACGATGCAAAGCCGCTCTTTGTCGAGCTTCAGGCGGCGGGTGTGGTCTTTCATCAAACACTCAAGACGGAGCCTTGGGGCGCTCGCACGTTCATCGTAGCTGATCCCGACGGAAATCTGATCCTTTTTGCGGGGCGAGAGTAGCGTTCGGCCAGGTCTGCACGACGGAGTGATGCGCCCTTCTTCAAGAGGGATCTAAAGCGGGGTCATGATTTCGTTGCGCTTTCTGGGAACCGGCGGAGCTCGCTGGGTGGTGGCCAAGCAGATCCGCTCGTCGGGCGGGTTTTGGTTGCAAGCCGACGGGACGAACGTGCACGTGGACCCCGGTCCCGGTGCGCTCGTGCGCGCGCTCGGCCAGTTGCCGCCCTGCGATCCGGCCACGCTGGATGCGATCGTGCTCTCGCACAAGCACCTCGATCACGCCGGCGACGTCAACGCGATGATCGAGGCGATGTGCCAGGGCGGCTGGCGGCCGCGAGGTGCACTGTGCGCTCCGCGGGACGCGGTCGACGAGGCGCAGCAGCCGGTCGTGTTTCCCTATGCGCGGCGCTTCGTTCCGCGCGAGTGGATCGTCGAAGCGAACGCCGGTCCGTTCGCGATCGGTTCGGTCGAGTTGCGCGCGTCGATGCGCCTGCGGCACCCGGTCGAAGCGTACGGCCTGCACTTTCGCACCGCACGGGCCCGCATCTCATACTTGCCGTGCACGCGCTACTTCGATGAGATCGTCGAGGACTACCGGCAGTACGCGCCGGACGTCCTGGTGATGAACGTGCTGCGCTACCGCGACACGATGGATGTCGATCACCTGACCTTCGACGACGCGCGCACGCTGATCGACGGCATCCGGCCGGGCGTCGCGATCATGCAGCATTTCAGCACCCGGATGCTCGAGCGCGATCCGGCCCGGCTGGCCTATGAGCTCGAGGACGTCACCGGCGTCAAGACGTTCGCGGCCTACGACGGCTGGATCTACGATGTCGCTTGAGATCCAGTCGGCTCAGCCCGGCGCGGCGGACGGATTCTGGCAGCGTCACGACCGCGACTGGCGCAGCGAGCTGTGGAAATTTCGCGTCGTCTGGCACGAGCAGACGCACGACGTGGTGGCGCGCGATGATGAGGTCATCCTCGGCGCGCTGCGGCTGCGCATCGCGGCGTCGCTGGCGCACGTCGAAGCACTGTTCGTGCTCCCCGAGCAGCGCCGGCGCGGGATCGCCCGGCTGCTGGTCTCGCGCGCCGAGGAGATCGCGAACTACTACAACTGTCACAAAGTAAGCGTCGCGGTCTTTCACGACGGCGACGCGCAGCGGTTCTATCGCGCCTGCGGTTACGTCGTCGAGGCGGTGATCCCGCAGCACACGTTCAAGCTGGACGTCGCGCTGTTGCGCAAGTTCTTGCTCTAACGCAGGCGCGGACGGCCGCTCGGAGCGCCGCCGAAGGGTCGGCGATGCGTCTCGAACAGCTCGTGCACCGGCTGCCACTGCGGTGCGACCGTGCGGCGGCTCGACATCGTTCCGTCGTACAAGAAGACATTACCGTGCGTGCTGAGCGCGTTCACCAGCGGGCCGCCGTTGCCGACGTTCGCCGTCGCATCGCCTTCGGCGCGCTGATCGACGGTCGCGGCGCCGCGATCGAACATCGTGTAGACGTGCCCGGTGTCGGAACGCCCCATCAATTGCGCCGGCGACGCGACACCCAACGCGACGCTACCGTTCTGCGACTCGAAACGTGCCAGTCCCGGATCGAACGAGCCGCCGTCATAGACGATCGTGCCGTTGATGCTGCTGGCCTCGATCTGCTTGGTGCGGCAACGCTCGAAGACGTCGTGCGCACCGATGCCGCGCACGCGAATCCGGTCGAAGTTGCCGTTGACGGCGTAGAGCAGACCGTAGTTGAGCTGCACGAACGCGGTGGTCGTCGCGTCGTTGAGCTGCACGCGGCCCGTGCCTTGGAGCACGTAGAGGTTCGCGCCGCGGTAGCCGTCGATCGTCGTTTGGCCGCCGCCCACGCGCAGGTCGAGCACGCCGGTGGAAGCGGGAATCGTCACGATCAGGTGCGAGTGTTCCGCCGCCATCACGCGCACCGTGTCGTGGAGGCCCGGCCGAAAGCCGGCGTACGGAAACTGTTCGGGCGGCAGCGTCTCGCCGATTCCCGCCAACCCGGCGTTGTCGCGCGCGCTGTAGAGTTGCGCCGGCACCTGTTGTGAGAGCGGATTGCGGACCGTCCCGAATGGGACCGAGGCGCGATCGACGGTCGGGCCGACCGGTTCGGTATAGTCGATTTGGAGCGTCGGCCGATCCCACACGCGGACCTCGACGACGTTCCCCTTGCCTCGTACGAAGACGCGAATGACGGCTTGGTCGCCAACATCCCAGGACAGCATTCCCGCTACCGCAGGCGCGGCGGGCGCTGAAAGCAGCGTGAGAAACACGCCCAGCCCCGCGGCGATCCACCGCAGGGCGCGAGTTACCTGGACGACCACTCTCGTATCGTACGCCCGCCCCCGCGGCACGGTCATGAACCCGTGGTGAAGGAATCAGGCTCGGCGGGAAGCCGCACGGTGAAGAGCGAGCCGCCCTCGGGACGAGGGTGCGCCGAAACCGTTCCACCGTGAACGCGCGCGATGCTGCGCACGATCGCCAAACCCAGACCGGTCCCTTCCGACTCGCGCGCGTGCGCCGGATCGCCGCGGAAGAACCGGTCGAACAGCCGATCGGCGTCGCCTTCGCCGATGCCGGGACCGGTGTCGGAGACGTCGACGACCGCCGTGTCACCGTCGCGCCGGGCCGAGACGTCGACCCGCCCGGTCTGGGTGAACTTGATCGCGTTGTCGACGAGATTGCCGATCAACTGGCGCAGCAAACCGGCATCGCCGATGACGATCGTGCTGGCGTCTTCCGGATGGTGTGCGGCGAGCTCCAAGCCTTCGGCAGCCGCGCGTTCGTGCGCGTGCGCGACGACGTCGTCGACCAATCGCTCGAGCACGAGCGGCTCTTTGGGGATCGCGTCGCCCGCTTCGGCTTTCGAGAGCGTGAGCATACCGGAAACCATGCCGGCGAGTCGTCCGCTCTCTTCGGAGATCGCCTCGAGCGACGTCTTCATCACCTCGGGATCGCGATCGCCCCAGCGCTGCAACATCTGCGCGTTGGAGTTAATGATCGTCAGCGGCGTGCGCAACTCGTGTGACGCGTCGCTGATGAACTGCCGCTCCCGCGCGAACGCCGACTGCAAACGGTCGAGCATCGCATCGAAGGCCGCCGCGAGCCGTCCGACCTCGTCGCGGCGTTTCCATCGCAGCCGGCGGTCCAGCCGCTCGGAGCCGATCTGCGCGACCGCGCCGATGAGCCGTTCGATCGGGTCGATCGTCCAGGCGGCGATGACGTACGACGCGATGACGATGACGACCACCGCCGCGATCGTGATCCACAGCAGAATCGTGCGCGCCTGTGCGATCAGCTGATCGACGTTGTCGAGCCGCTGGCCGACGTGCACGATCGCGATCGGTCGCGCGTTCTCGTCGAGCAGGACGCGGTTGAGCACCATAATCGTGCCGGGGCGATTGCCGCCGACGTGCAGCGTCGTGTAGCCGCGATCGTGGCCGTGCGGCTCCCACGCCGGAAAGTCGAGGCCGCCGAGATTCGTGCTCTTGCCCAGCACTTGTCCCGCGATCGTGTCGAGCTGGACGTACTCGTTCGCCGACGCCCAATGGTCGAGCGTCGCGCGATTCGACAGCCCCAGCGTCACCGGCGCTTCGCCGCCGAGGCCGAACGTCGACGCTTCCTCCGCGTCGCGTTCGATCTGCTCGGCAGTCTCGCCCAGGTTCAGCCGGGCTTGGTCGATCAGCAGCGACCGAAACGCGAAGTCGATCGAAAGCGCGCCGAGCACGATGACGACGACGATCAGCGCAGCGTAGAGCAACGCGATCCGCGTCCGCAGCGAGGTCACGGGTCAGCCTTGCGCGCGCGTTCGGACCGTCCTCATTCCTTGAGCGCGTAACCCACGCCGCGCACCGTCTGGATGAGCTTGTCGGCGAATGGATCGTCGATCTTGCCGCGCAGGTAGCGGATGTACACGTCGATGAGGTTCGAGTCGCCGAGAAAGTCGCTGCCCCAAACGCCGTTGAAGAGCTCGTCACGTGAGTGCACCTTGTTGCGGTGCAGCAACAGATACTCGAGCAGCGCGTACTCTTTCGCGGTGAGGTGAATCGCTTGGCCGGCGCGAGTCACTTCGTGCCGATCGCGGTCCATGACCAAATCCTTGGCCGTCAGCAGATTTTCGTGCGGGTCGCGTTCGCGCAATCGCGCGCGGATGCGCGCCAGCAGCTCCTCGATCGAGAACGGCTTGACGACGTAGTCGTCGGCACCTTTGTCGAGCCCGGCAACGCGGTCGGGGATGCGGTCCTTCGCGGTCAACATGATGATCGGGACGCGCGACTTGGCGCGCACGCGCGCGCAGACTTCCATTCCGTCCAACTTGGGCAGCATCAGGTCGAGCACGACCAGATCGGGTTCTTTGAGCGCCTTCTCGAGCCCGGACAACCCGTCGGCGGCCGTATCGACCTCATAGCCTTCGTGTTCGAGCTCGAGCCGCAGGACGCGCGTGATCTGCGGGTCGTCCTCGACCAGCAGAACCTTGTACTTGCGGTGCTCGTCCGGCAGTGAGGAAGTGGGCGTTACGCTCACTGGGCCTCGATGCGTTTGCTGCGCGACCGTGGGACGCTCAGTTGCGAGATCCAGAAGGTGATCGAGACGCCGATGGCCAGCCAGAGCAGCGTGTAGTCGGAGGTCAAGCCGAAGTTCGTCGCCACGCTCGTGATCTGGTCGACGATGCGCGAGCTCAGGGTCGGCGCGCTCACGGCCACCCAGAGGAGCCAGGCGGCGAGCGCGATCAGCGTGCCGGTGAGCCAAACTTCCCACGCCGGGACCGCCGCCGCCGGCCGGTAGACGGTCGCCGCCATGATGCGCGCGTGCAGACCCACGGGCGGCTCCTCCAGCGGGAGCGCCGCGAGTGCCCGATCCAGGTCGTCGAAATCGTCGTACATCATGTGGTCAGTGCCTTCCGGAGTTGTTCTTTTGCTCGAAACAGATGCGTTTTCACCGTCCCCAGCGGAAGGTTTAACACGCTTGCAATCTCTTCGTACTGCAGGCCCTGCAGGTGGTACAGCGTGATGACCGCCCGATACTTCTCGGGCAGGGCATCAATCGCCGCCCTCAGCCGGACGGCTTCATCGCTCTGCTCGGCGAGCGTCTCGGGTCCGGCCGACGGGTCGGCCCGGTCCGGAAGCTCGTCGGAGGAAAGCCGTTTGCGCTTCGCCAGCCGGTCGCAGCAGCCGCGATAGCAGATCGTGAAGATCCAGGTCGAGAACTTGGCACCCGGCCGGAACGACGCCAGTGCCCGATAGGCTTTGAAAAAGGCCTCCTGCGCCGCGTCCTCGGCTTCGGTCCGATCGCGCAGCGTCCGCAGCGCGAGGTTGTAGACGGCGCGCTCGTAGCGCGTGACGAGCTCGCCGAAGGCTTCGCCATGGCCCTGGAGCGCGGCCGAGATCAGCGCCTGGTCCTCGAGGACCGGCGCCGTTACCGGCGGTTCCACCGCGAGGGCGAGTCCCATCGTGCCCCCATGTACGCGCGAGCGGCGCGGCGGTTTCGCCAGCCGCCCCACCCCGGAAGGCCCGGCAGGCGAAACACCGGCGCGGGCGGATCGTACATGGGGCATGATTTCCCGCTCGACCCTCATCGGAGCCTTGGTCGTCGTCGAGCTCGCCATCATCGGGGTCGCTGCCAAGGCGGTCTCTGGGGATGCGCCGGCCGCGCGTTTCGACTGGACCAACGGCTGGTCGCGTCCGTCGAACACGGTGACCAGCCGGCTCAACAAGACGTTCGTGACCGGCGCCGCGCCGCGGGTCGTGCTGGACGTGGCCAATGCCGATGTCACCGTTCAAGCGGGCGTCGCGAACACGGTTCACGTCGACGGGACGATGAGCGTGTCGCATCGCCGCGGCGGGGTTGAGCCGGCGCTCGAAGCTGTGCGAACCACCGACGGTGTTCGCGTCGCGGTCGAGTCCGGGTTCACGTACGGGAAAGTCCAACGCGAAGTCCGGATCACGGTCCCGCCGGATGCGCAAGTCGAGATCGCGAGCGCCGCGAGCGTCGTCGCAAGCGGGCTGCGCGCCAAGTTCATCGCTCGCCTCCACGACGGCGACGTGCGGATCTCCAACCATCGCGGCGACATCGACGTGTCGACGTCATCCGGTGACATCGACTTGCTCGACGCCCAGGGAACGGCGTTCATGCTGCGCGCGGATGACGGCGCGGTCAAACTGACGTCCTCGGGCGCCGATCACGTCGACGCACGCACCAGCTCCGGTGCGATCTCCGCCGTCGACTTGCGCGCCGTCAACGGAGCGCTGCAGAGCGGGGACGGCGCGATCGATGTCAGCTTCGCGCCCGAGAGCGACGCCGTGGTGAATCTCCATACCACCGACGGGAATATCAAGGGTGTCACCGCGACGGACGGTACCGCTGCGCGCTCGGTCCACCTCGGCTCCGGCCGCGGCCAATTCGTCATCTCGACCGGCGACGGTTCGATCACCATCACCCCTGGGGCCACCAACCATGCCTGAAGAAGCCATTGCAGTTGTCGCGATCATATTCGTTTTCGGTGCGCCCGTCGTGGCGTTCATCGTCTCGCGAGTGTTACGGCACATCGAGCGCATCGAGATGCTGCGGCGCGGAATCGTACCGCCGCCCGAGTTCAGCGACAAGCGCGCATATCGCGCCTGGCGCCGTGCCGGTTCGCCGTGGCCGCCGCCCGGGATGCAGGCGCAGACGCCGTTCGTTCAACACGGTCCGGTCGCTGCTCAAGCGTGGAGCGGTCAGGACGACGATCCGCAGCGAGCGCTCTTCAAGGGCATCCGTCTGTCGCTGATCGGTTTTGCGATCACGCTCGGCCTCGGCTACGCGTTCGGCTACCACAACAACCCGATCATCCTCGGCGGCCTCATCCCCATGTTCGTCGGCGTGGCGCAGATCATCATCGCGCTGCTGTCGGGCGCTCAATTGCCGATGGGACAGCCCCGCGTGACGTTCATCGCACCGCCTCCGCCGGGCCCCGGCGCGCCGCCGCAGCCACCGCCAGGCTCGTACGGCGCCGCAGCACCACCGCCGTGGGCGCAACAGCCCGGACGCGCCCGCTTCGAGGAACTCTCGAAGCCCGTGCAGCCGCCCGACGTTCGCTAACTTTCGCGCGACGGCGGAAAAGAAAGAGGACGGGTTGCCTGGGCAACCCGTCCTCTTCGTTTCCGCCTGCTGTCGTTCGCTGGCGAAGAGCTACCGGCAGGTCACGATCGCCATGGCCCATCCGGCGGAGGTTCGCGTGCGGACGAGATAGCCGTGGTCGGTGCGGTCGTAGACCTGGTAGCCCGCTCGGAGCGCGTCGGCTAGTGTCTTGAAGACCATGATTCCTGGCATCTCGTTCTCCTTTCCGTCGCCGTTGCCGGCGTCCGTATATACCATATACGTTCGGCAGTGCGATAGAGTTCTTACAGTCGGATGAACGAAGCATTACAAGTCATGCCGGCTCCTCGACTCGTTGTCGCGCTCGACGTCCCCGATGCGGCCCGCGCCGTCTCCCTGGTCGAGCAGCTCGTACCGCTCAACGTACTGTTCAAAATTGGTTACGAAGCCTTCTACGGCTATGCGGATACGATCCGCGCCGCGCTCGCGGCGCACGGCGCGCAATACGCACTCGACCTCAAGCTGGACGACATTCCGCGCACGGTCCACGCCGCGGTCCGAAACGTCGTTCGGCCCGGGGTGCGACTTTTGACGGTCCACGCGCTTGGCGGCGCTCAGATGCTCGAAGCCGCGGTCGAGGCGGCCCGGGAGCGCGCGGCCGAGCTCGATATTCCGGTGCCCGACATCTACGCCGTCACGATCCTGACCAGCATCAGCTCGGAGGATCTCGGCGAGCTCGGGTTGGTCGGCGGTCTCGGCGAGAACGTGACCCGGCTGGCCGCGCTGGCGCGCGACGCGCGTTGCGCGGGTGTCGTCTGCAGCGTGCGCGAGGTGGCTGACCTGCGCTTGTTCTTCGGTTCGGAGTTCGGCACGTTCTGTCCGGGAATTCGTCCGGCCGGAAGCGCGCACGGCGATCAAAAACGTGCCGCGACACCGCGCGACGCGCGTGAGGCGGGCGCGGACTTTGCCGTCGTCGGCCGGCCGATCGTGGACGACGCCGATCCGGTCAACGCGGCGCGCGCGATCCTGGCGGAACTCGCCGGATGATCGAGACGTCCGACGACGTGCTGCGCGAATTACGCGCGCGGGGGGCGATCCTGTCGGGCCACTTTCGGCTCTCGTCGGGGCGTCACTCGAGCGCGTTCGTGCAGAAATTTCGCATCCTCGAGGATCCGCTGCTGGTCGAACGCGTCGCGGCCGCGCTGGTCGCGCGCGCCCGCGGGTTGGAACCGACGATCGTCGTGAGCGCCGCCGTCGGCGGGATCGTGCTGGGCTACGAAACGGCGCGGCAACTCGGAACGCTCGGAATCTTCGTCGAGAAAGAGAACGGCGTGGCGACGCTGCGCCGCGGGTTCGCGCTCGATCCGGCCGATCGCGCGTTCGTCGTCGAAGACGTCGTCACGACCGGCGGCTCGGTGCGCGAGGTGCTCGAGGTCGTGCGCGCGCAGGGTGCGACGGTCGCCGGCGTCGGGGCGATCGTGCGCCGCGCGCCGATCGAGTTCGGCGTCCCCACGACCGCATTGCTCGACCTGCCGATCGAGTCGTACGCGCTGGAGAGCTGCCCGCAGTGCGCCGCCGGCCTGCCGCTGACCGAGCCGGGTTCGCGGTTTCTCAAACCGAAGTAGCGCATCAGGTCTATGGACTACGCCAAGCTCGTCCGCCCTCAAGTTGCTTCGATGCGCCCGTACACGCCCGGCACGACGGTGTCGCAGGCGAAGCGGAAATACGGGCTCGACACGTTCGTGAAGCTGTCGTCGAACGAGAACCCGCTGGGGACCTCGCCCAAAGCGCTCGCCGCACTGGCTGCGATGGACGAACTGCAGGTCTACGTCGACGACGACCACGCCGAGCTGCGCGCGCGGCTGGCGGCGCCGTACGGATTGAGCGTCGAGCACGTGCTGGTGGGACATGGCTCGAACGACGTCGTGCGCACGCTGTTCGGCGCGTTCTTGGACGCCGGCGACGAGGTCGTGATGGCCGATCCGACCTTCTCGCTGTTTCCGAAGGACGCGCTGTTCTACGGGGCCGTACCGGTGCGAGTGCCGTTGCGCGATGGCGTCCACGATCTCGACGCGATGCTCGCCGCCGTGACGCCGGCGACGAAGATCGTGGTGGTCGTCGATCCGAACAACCCGACCTCGACGCGGGTCGATCCCGCGGCGTTCGACCGTTTCGCGCGTGCGCTCCCGGCGCAGGTGATCCTGATCATCGATCAAGCGTACCGCGAGTACATGCCCGAAGGTTCGCTCGAGGGCGTCGACTACGTGCACTCGCGGCCCGCGACGATCGTGCTGCGCACCCATTCGAAGCTGTACGGTCTGGCCTCGCTGCGCTTCGGGTACGGGTTGGGAGACGCCGAATTGCTCGCGTACGCGCAGCGCGCGCGGTTGCCGTTCAACGTCTCGCGTCCGGCGGCGCTCGCGGCGCTCGCGGCGCTCGACGACGAGGCGTTCGTTCGCCGGTCGCTGGAAACCAACGAGGTCGGAAAGCAATACCTCGGCACCGCGTTGGCAGAGCTCGGCATGGACGTCTATCCGACGGCGGCGAATTTTGTCGCCGTCGCCGTGTCGGGATCGGCGACGGCGGCCTACGAAGAGCTGCTCTCGCGCGGGATCGTCACGCGCAACGGCGACACGCTCGGGATGCCGGGCCGGCTGCGCATCACGATCGGAACGCCCGAACAAAACGCTCAACTCGTCGCGGCGCTCGGCGCGCTCACGCCGATGCACGCATGAACGCCGCGCTGACGGTGCGCCGCGGTTCCCCGGACGATCGCACCTTCGTCCGGGATCTCGCGCATCGCACCGCGGCCAGCAGCGTCTCGGCGGTGCGCGCCGCGCGGAACGACGACGTGCTCGAATCGTTCGACCGGTTGGCCGAGTTCGTCTATAGCCGCCGGCACGACGTGCTGATCGCCGAAGAAGACGGCGAACGGGTCGGGTTTCTGCTGCTGTTGTTCGACGTTCCCGACGAGGTGACGCTCACCCAACAGGCGTTCGTGGCGTATACGGCGGTCGAGCCGCATGCGCGCGAGCGCGGCGTCGGGCATGCGCTTTTGCTTGCGGCGGAGGAGCGAGCGCGCGCGGCCGGACTCGGCTACGTCTCCCTGATGGTCACCGAACAGAACGCGCCGGCGCGGGCGCTCTACGAGCGCGCCGGCTACCTTACCGAGCGCCGCATGCTGACCAAAGTGCTATGACCGCGACGATCGTGCGCCGCACGCTGATCATCCTCGGCGTCGCGGTCGTGATGGTGCTGGCACTCCTGTTTGCCGCGCGCATTCCGCGCACGATCTCGATCTTCTTGATCGCCGCGTTCGTCGCGTTCGGCGCCCACCCGCTGGTCAAAGCGCTGGCCAGGCGCATGCCGCGGATGCTCGCGATTACGGTCGTCTACGTCGGCTTGCTCGGCGCGCTGGTGTTGCTCGCGCTCGTCATCGTTCCGGTCGCCTACGAGCAGGTCTTGGTGCTGGTCGGGCACGCGCCGCAATACATCATCGCTTCGCAAGACGTGGTCGCGCACGGCGAGAGCTGGTTGCGCGATCTGCTCGGCAACCGCATCCCGCTGCCGTCGTTCTCGAACCTTCAGGTCGACATTGGAAGCCGCATCTCCGCCTTCCTCGGCGCTGCCATGGCCAGCGTCGGCGCGATCGTCGTCGGCGCATTCACCGCGCTGATCGTCGGTACGTCGGCGCTCATCTTGTCGGTGTTCTTCTTGCTGCACGGCCGTGACGTCGGTGACAGCATCCTGACCTTCATCCCGCCGCGCCGGCGGCCCGGCGTCAGCGCGATGATGAACGAGCTGGTCGAAGTGTTCGGCCACTTCGTCGCCGGTCAGGCGCTGCTGTGCGCGATCGTCGGTGCGGCGGTGTGGATCCTCTTGGCCCCGAGCCACTTCGCCTTTGCGCTGCTCGTCGCGGTGATCTGCGCACTGGGCTACGCGATCCCGTTCGTCGGAATGCTGGTGGCGCAAGTCGTCGCGGCGCTGCTCGCGATACCGCAGGGCACCGGCATGGTCATCTGGGTGACGATCGCGATCTTCGTGGTCTCGCGGGTCGCCGACAGCGTGCTCGTCCCGCGCATCATGGCGCAGTCGGTCGGCGTCTCGCCGATCACGGTCATGTTCGCCGTATTCGCGGGCGGCGAGTTGTTCGGGCTGCCCGGCCTCATCCTCGGTATCCCCGCCGCGGCACTGCTCAAGGTGCTTGCCGGCTACTTCATCCGACCCTACATCATCCGCATGCAAACCGAAGAAACTGCCGAGGTCGACATCCACCTCGAAGTCACCGCGGCAGCGCCGATATCCGAACCGCGCACAGGCATCGTCAAAGCAAACCCCGCGTCCTGAGCCTGTTGAAGGCTCAGGATGACGCCGAGTGGACCGTTTCGAGGGCCGCTGCCTCGCGTTCGGGGGTGAGGCCGGCTTTGAGCGGTTCGGTGCCCGGGTTCGCCTGCGCCCAGTGCAACGTGTCGCGTGCGGTGTCGATCAGCGGTCGGTGGTGAAGCCCCATTGCGAGCGCGTGTGACGGATCGACGTTGCGCATGCCGTCATGGCCCGCGTTCGGCGCGACCCAGGCCGGGAGATCGCTCCATTCCTCGACGCCGAGCTCGCGCAGCCCCTCGACCGCAACGGGAACGATGCGCGACGAAACGCCACTCACCGCTGCGCACGCGTCGAACATCGCGCGCAGCGTCATGTCCGGGGTGTTCGCGGTGTTGACGATGCCGCTGCGGCCGGCTTCGATCGCGCCGACGATGAACGCGGCAAGATCGCGCACGTCGACGATCGGCACGTGCGCTTCGAGATCGTCGGGGACGAGCACGTCGCCGCCGCGGGCGAAGCGCAGCGGCCAGTAGGTGAAGCGATCCGTCGGATCCCACGGGCCGACGATCAACCCGGGCCGCACGATCAACGTGCGGTCCGGACCGAACGCCGCGGTGACCTCGCGTTCGCACAGCAGCTTGAGCGGCCCGTACGTTTCCGGGACCATGACGTCGCGCGGCGCGCCGTCCGGCAACTCCGGCGTCGCGCTCGACTCATCGATTCGCGGCACGGCGACATCGTAGACGGACACGCTCGACACGAACACGTACTGCCGGATGCGATCGCGCAGCGCAGCGGCGCTCGTCGCGGCGACGGCGGGCACGTACGCCGAGGTATCGACGACGGCATCCCACCTCGCGCCGGCCGGCAACCGGTCGAGATCGGTCGCGCGGTCGCCGAGCACGCGCTCGACGTCGGGGAACAGGTCGCGGCCGCGCTGACCGCGATGGAACAGCGTCACCTCGTGGCCGCGTGCGACCAGCGCCTCGACGACGTGCCGCCCGAGAAAGACCGTTCCGCCCAGGAGGAGGATGCGCAACGCTACATCGCGTCCGGCGCGCTGACGCCGCACAACCGCAAAGTCGTCGCGAGAACCGTCTTGGTCGCGATCGCCAGCCCCAGCCGGGCCGTGGTCACGGCCGGGTCGTCGCCGAGCACGCGGCACGCGTCGTAGAACTGATGGAAGTCGCTCGCGACGTCGCGCGCGTACTTTGTCAGGCGGTGCGGCGCGCGGGCCCGCGCGACGCCCGCGACCGTCGAGCCGAACTCGGCTAGCCGGCGCGCCAGCGCCAACTCCGCCGGCTCGGTGAGTGCGCCGAGTCCCTCGCCGCGCAGTGCCGCGGCGAGCTCCGCGGCGTGTGATTCGCTCGCGCGGCGCAGCACCGACGCAATGCGCGCGTGGCCGTACTGCACGTAGTACACCGGATTGTCGCTGGACTGTTTCTTCGCCAGCTCGAGATCGAACGTCAGCGGCTGATCGGTCGAGAGCATGACGAAGAAGAAGCGTGCGGCGTCGACCCCGACTTCGTCGATCACCTCGGCCAGCGTCACGAACTGACCGGCGCGCTTGGACATCGAGAGATCCTCGTCCCCGTGCTTGAGCGTGATCTGCTGAACGATGACGATTTCGAACGCGCCGGGCCGGCCGTAGGCGTTCGCCAGCGTATCGAGCCGCTTGATGTAGCCGTGGTGATCCGGTCCCAGGAAATCGATCACGTGATCGGCACGCTGCAGCTTCTCGAAATGGTACGCGATGTCGTTGGCAAAGTACGACGGCCGCCCGTCGCTGCGAACGACGACGCGGTCCTCGTCGTCGCCGGCGTCGGTCGTGCGCAGCCAGGTCGCGCCGTCCTTCTCGTACAGCACGCCAATTTCGCGCAGCCGCCCGATGCCGCGCTCGATCGCGCCCGCGTCGTGCAGCGCTTGTTCGGACTGCCAGAGGTCGTACTCGACGCCGAACCTTCGCGCGACCTCTTGCTGTTCGGCCACGATCGTGTCGCGAGCGTACCGCGCGAACGTGCGCACCGCTTCACGTTCATCGGCGTGTAACCAGCGGTCGCCATCACGCGCACGCAGCGATTCGGCGATCGGAATCAGATAGTCCCCGGGATACCCGTCTTCGGGGAAGGGATACGCGGAGTCGAAGAGCCGGCGGTAGCGCGCATACACCGAGCGCCCCAGCGCCTCGATCTGCGAACCCGCGTCGTTGATGATCCACTCGACGAAGACGTCGTAACCGGCGTGGCGCATCGCGCGCGTCAGCGTGTCACCGATCGACAGCGTGCGGCCCTGCACGACGACCAACGGCCCGGTCGGGTTCGCGCTGCCGAACTCGAGCGAGACGCGCTCTCCATTCGGGGCGCTTCGCCCGTAGTCGTCGCCCTCGCGAACGGCCTCGCCGACGACGCGCTGCCAGAACGCCGGCTGCAACGTGAGGTTGATGAACCCGGCGACGGCGGTTGCGCGCGCGACCGTTGCGCGCACGCCGTCGTCTTCCATCGCACGCGCGATGATCGCCTCGCCGATCTCCTGCGGCTTGCGGCGAGCGACGCGCGCCAAGCCGAAGGCGACGTTGGTCGCAACGTCGCCGAACTCGGCGCGACGTGCCGGCTCGAACTGCACGACCGGTTCGACGTCGGGCCACAGCGAACGCGCCGCCGCGCCGAACCGCGCGGCGAGCTCGTCGAGCGACAACAATGCCGACTCCTCAGTGGTGATAGGGTTCATCGCGCGCGATCTTCGCCGCGCGGTAGAGTTGCTCCAGCACGAGTGCCCGGGTCCATTCGTGGAGGAAGGTGAGCGGCGAGAGCGACCAGCGCAGGTCGGCGCGCGCGAGCAGCGCCGCGGAGGCGCCGAACGTTCCGGCGATCACCAGCGTGAGACGGGCGATCCCCTCATGCGGCAGCCGTTCGATGCGCCGGCTCAACTGCTCGCTGTCGAAGAGCTCGCCGCCGCGGTCGAGCAACCAGACCCGATCGTTCGGCTCGAGGAGCTTGAGGATCGCTTCGCCCTCGGCTTGCATCGCCCGGGCGGCATCGCTGCCATCGGCAGCGCGCACCTCGACCTCGTCGAGCCGGTGATACGGACGCAGGCGCGTACGAAAATCGGCCACCGCGTCGGCGACGTACCGCTCGCGAACCTTCCCGACCGCGATCAACCGAATGTTCAAAACATCGTCACGTCGTGTTCGGAAGCGGTCCGCCGCGGTGCTGTTCGCTCGGCGGCCGGTTCTGATGCGGTGCGAGCGGGGCACCGCGCTCGTGTCCCGCTTCGGCGTGCAGCCGTCCCAGCGTCGCGACCTTCTCCTCATCTGCTAAGCGCGCTTTGCGCTCGCTGACCTCGAACGCGACCGAGGGCGCAGACAGCTCGTGCAGCTCGCGCGGCAGCATCCGCTTGATCTTTGCGGCGGCGTCCGGCAGGCGCCGCTCGAGGACGTGGAAGACACCGCGCGCGATCAGCGCCACGTCGTGGTCGTCGCCGAGATCGCCGAGCCCGGAGCGAACGCGCGCGAAGAAACTCCGCGAATCGTGATCGGTAGCGGGCGCACGACCCGCGTCCCAGCGTTCGAAGTAGATTCCGCGGATCAGCGCCGGCATCTCCGCGACGAAGTAACTGCTCTGCCGCACGGTCGTCGCGTCACGCAGCGCGTGCAGCACCGCGCGTAACGCGATCAGCGCCTGACGCTGGTCGAGCCCGGTTTCGCGCATCACGTCCTCCAGCCAGCCGTTCGACTCGCGCACGCTCGCATCGAAGACGCCGACGTTCGATTCCATCGCTCCACTCCGTTCGCCGAATGATCCTTCGTCCTACCCATCCGGCCGATTCGTCACCCGGCTATCGATGATGGGCGAGCGCGTAGCCGTCGCTTCCTGAGACGATGCGGCCCGCGAGCTCGAGCTCGGTGAGCAGCGCCAGAATGCGCTGCGGCGCGACCGCCAGTGTGTCGGCCAGGGACGCGGCGTCGCGCGGCCGGTCCGCCAACGCGCCGAGGATCAGCCCCACGTCTGGCGCATCGCCGGGTTCGGTCGCCGGTTTCCGGCAACCGGCGCGAGCGTGGCGGCGCGGCGGTGCGACGTTGGGCAGCGCTGCGAGCACGTCGTCGGCGTCGCGCACGAGCGTGGCGCCGTCGCGGATGAGCGCGTTGCAACCGGCGGCTTTCGGACGGTCGACGTCGCCCGGAAACGCGAGCACCGGGATGCCACGCTCGCCGGCGTGGCCCGCGGTATTGAGCGCGCCGCTGCGCGCCGCCGCCTCGACGACGACGACCGCATCGGCCAGCGCGGCGATCACGGCGTTGCGCGCCAGGAACTGCCAGGGCTCCGGGTGATTGCCCGGCTCGAAGGGCGAGACCACGGCGCCGCCGCCCGCCACGATCCGCGCAGCGAGCTCGCGATGGCGCGGCGGAAAGAAGTGGTCGTGGCCGCCGCCGAGCACGCCGATCGTGGGCGCCGCCGCTGCCAGCGAACCCTCGTGCGCCGCGCCGTCGATGCCCAGCGCGAGGCCGGAGATGACGCACACGCCCCGTCGCGCCAAGGTCTCGGCGAGCCGTCGTGCGCGGCGCCGCCCTTCGTCGGACGGCACACGCGTCCCGACGACCGCGACGCAAGGCGCACGCAGGCCGTCGAGCTCGCCGGCGACCCACAAGCCGGCCAAAAGCGTGTCCCCGAGCCGATGGCCGCAAAGCTCGTCGAGCTCGGCGCGACCAGCCCAGCGCCGTTGCCGGCGGTCCTCGAAGGCGTGAAGGGGCTGCACGACCGTCCTTCACGCCGGCCGGACCGGCGGCAAGAGGCCGAGTCCCTCCAAGGATTCGTGCTGCCCCCTCCGTAACGGGCCGTGCGATCCACCGCTCGCGTCGCGGGCGGCCCCGAACCCCAAGGAGAGCGAGCAACCACCATGGCAGCCGAAGCCTATTGCGTGAAGTGCAAAACGAAGCGCGAGATCAAAGACGCCCAGCAGATCCAGATGAAAAACGGCCGCCCGGCGACGGAAGGCAAGTGCCCGGTCTGCGGCACGAAGATGTTCAAGATCGGGGCTGCGTCCTAGCGACGCGGCCCCTCGCTTTGGGTTTAGGCCAAAGTCGGGCTATACTGGACGGGCACCACAAGATGTAGGGGTGCGGGGCTGCTCGCGGCCCAAGCGCTCCCGGAAGGACCGACCCGACCCTGCTCTGCCCGCACTGTCGCAAGAACGAGACGCGCGTCGTCGACTCGCGCGACGACGACAATTCCGTCCGCCGGCGGCGCGAATGTCTCGGCTGCAAGCATCGCTTCACCACGTACGAGCGAATGGAAGCGCCGCGTCTGTTCGTGGTCAAAAAAGACGGCCGGCGCGAGCAATACAATCGCGACAAGGTGCTGAGCGGTTTGCGGCGCGCGTGTGAGAAGCGGCCGGTCTCCGAAGCGCAAATGGAAGAGGTCGTCGCGGCGATCGAGCGCGAGCTCTTCGCGCGTGGTGAGAGCGAGGTCACCGGAAAGCTCATCGGCGAGAAGCTGATGGAGGCGCTCAAGAGCGTCGACGAAGTCGCCTACGTGCGCTTTGCCAGCGTGTACCGCGACTTTCGCGACGTCGCCAGTTTTCGCGCCGAGCTCGAAGGGCTGCTGGCGAAGTGACGCCGC
>Ga0182024_10003975_pt1 | contig 34514 bp, 38 predicted proteins | sample P32metaG_FD_120480 | JGI IMG/M metagenome (GOLD analysis project Ga0182024, IMG submission 120480) | Permafrost microbial communities from Stordalen Mire, Sweden - P3-2 metaG (Illumina Assembly) | ecosystem: Environmental > Terrestrial > Soil > Wetlands > Permafrost | place: Sweden: Stordalen...
AAAGAAGCCGGGGACCAACGCAAACATCATGCCGGAGATTATCTCTCGCGGTACCTGGATCATGTTGCCGCCACTTTTCCGCATAGCGTCCTCCTCACCACGGTGAAATATACCACATAAGAGAACCCGCGATGCACCAACATGGTCAGCAATCGTCAGCGTTTGAAGCAGATCGGTCCTGAGAAGTCGGCTTCCCTTCGCTGATCCGCCTGGTGAAAACTTACGCCCGCTCGATTTCTCCCGCAAAACCAAAGACTACTTTTTCGATTCACGCCCCCGCAGATTTATTATTTACTGAAACGACACCACTTACCCCCACTCAGCGCACGCGAGTCCATTTCCTTGGTGCATACTGATGCCGGGAACAGATCTTCGCCTCGAAAACAATCTTCGAGCGCATGTCATTACTTCCGGGGCCGCCTACTGAAGGCGCTCTCCGGGCCGATCCTTGACAACCGAATATACACAGACATCAAGCCGCACGCCGGAATTGTCTTGGGCGCTATCTCCGAACTGGAATGCGGGTTCGGAATGGCGTGGGAGCTGCAGGAAATGTACCCGAATCGAACCCGATTCGCGCTCACCTTCGGGGCTCATGAGCGCAAACTGACGTCACAATCCCGTATCTCGCCGTCAAACCCAATTTTCGCGCTCAAGTGATTGAAACAGAAAGATAATGGATTGGCTTTGGTTGGGTTCGAATGGGTTCGTACCGGCCTGCGAAGCCAATTCGTGGTTGTCGCCAAAGTTCGAAAAAAATAAAAAAAATCTCAGAACGAAGTGAACCCAACATAGGGCTTCTACGGAGCTATCCGCCGTTATCCGCCCTTATCGGCGTTCATCATCTTAAGAAATACCCCAACACCCAGTCGCGCGAAACCTCCCAACCGAACCCCAAGCCCCATCAAAAACTTCGGCTGAGTTTTCCGCACCATCCGCGGTTCGCAGAACTTGGCTGAATCCTGAAGTGAAAAAAAGAGGGCGGACAGCAAAGAGATCTTCGCTGTCCGCCCCACAACTCAAGGCCCTTTACTGTTACTGGACCACGTTACTGAACGACGCCGCTCCACCCGAACCCATCCGACGGCCGCTTGATGCTGCGCATGCGGATGCGGTGATCTTCCGGATTGCGGCCGGGGTTACCGGTGATGATCACGTGGTCGCCCGGCTTCAGGGTGTCGCGCGAGACGCCTTCACGGCTCAACTGGCCGCCGCCGCCCCATTCCACTGCCCAAGTTTCCATCTGGCCCTTATCGTCTGGAGCCTCGATGTGGACGAACGAATGCGGATTGCGGAACATGAACTGCACCAGCGTGCCTTCCACCGTGATGTTCTTGTCTTCAAAATAGGTGGCGGCAAACGAGTGGTGAGCATAGGCCGGGATGCCAGCCATAAACGCTCCGGCGAAAAGCAGAGCAAACGCAGCACGCTTCATAGATTGATTCTTCTCCTGGGAGTTCTTCCCGACAAGAAGGCTATCACGCCATTCGCCCGTTCCGGTGAAACGCAGCGTAATGTGACAGTACGTGACGCCCTTGTTACACCGTTTGGCCCTTTGTTTCCCGCATTTCCTCGCCGTGGGGCAGACGATCGTTCTTCGTCGTCTGCCTTCTACTTCTCCGGGGGCACCGGCGGCTTCGTCACCGTCAGCTCCCGATGGAACATGTACGTAATTTCCGTCGGCACCCCATCCATCGACCGCACCCGCAGCACAACCTGAAAATACCGCGGAATGGTCCCGTCCGGCTTCCGCATCTTCCCGACCAGCATCTTCGCCACCGACGGATCGGTCAAAGCCTGCGCCCCTGCCATCACACTTGAAATCTGATTCCCGGAAAGGCTCAGAATCTCGCCCTTGCCGCGCAACCCGGGAACGCGACTGATCAGCGAGTAAGTATCCAAGCTGTCCTCGCCGCCCTTTCTTCCGTTCGGCCCCGCCGTGCCGGTTGCTTCGGGGACGAAGGCCGGTTCACCGGGGCGCGGATGAAGGTTCCGAATCCCGTCCGGCTCCAGCAGAATCTCCTGATCTACCCGCAACGCACGAATCTCCCGATCCCCAGTGAGCGGCCCGAGGAAGACCACATTTTCCTCCATCAGCTCCGGCAGGGAGAGCAGATTGGCTCGCGTCACCACCAGACTCTTCTGCCGCGCGCCGAGGAATTGACCCAGCAGTAACGCCGCGCTCGCTGTGCCCACACCGGTGTACCCGAACGTCGGTTGAACGGTCTGAGCATGCAATGCTTCTTTCAAGGCCGCGATGCCCTTCGATTTCGGAACGTCTTCCCAATCGTTGACCGCGAATTCGCGCACAAATCCGTAGCCGGGAATGAGCACCGACAGCGGCGTCGCAATGCAAACCACGAGCGGCCGGTTGGAAGACAGGATTGGTTCCCAAAGTTGCTGGATCTCGGGTGTCCACGGAACCACCGGTTCACCGGCGGGTGTCTTACGCGTCGCCAGAAGCGCGATTGCAGCCAGCGCAACAACCAAACAGACAGCGAGCACGACCTCGCGCCACCGCCAACCGCGCGCCGGAGGTGGCTCCTCGATGACCACTTGTTCGAAGACCGCCTTACGCGGCTCAAAGACGACTTGAAAACCCCCTTTTGGGAGATCGACGACGATCGGATCGTCCACCCCTTCCGTGCGGTAGTATTCGGCGAGCTTTTGCCGTAACCGTCCGACCTGCATCCGCACAGCCGACTCCTGGCGCGGATCGTAGGAAGAAGGTTTGCCCAAGGCGTCTACTGCGACGGTATATTCCTTCAGGTCGTCGGCCGTGCCGGCGAGCGATGCGTCGACCAGATAAGAGAGGAGATGGCGAAGAACATCAGAGCTTCGAAAGGCCTTGCTCTGGAAGATTCGCTCGACTTGGGCGCGGCGGGCTGCTTCAACTTCCAGCACCATGGTTTCGTCTCTATTGTAGTATCCGAGCCGTGACCAGAGGGAGCGGTCTTAAGGCGTCTGGTTTACTTCCTCCGCCGATAACTCTTCAACTGCTCCAACTGCCCCCGGATCGCACCGTTATCGGGCTCGATCTCGAGCGCCTTCTCAAGCGTGGTAATCGCCGCCTCATCATCCAAATTCCGCGTATAGGCAAACGCAATCTGCTGATAACTCCGGACCGACTTCGGGTAAAACTTCAGATTCACCCGCAGCAGCGGAATCGACGATGCCGGCCTGACCCGGACCACCTGTTGCGCTGAAGTCAACAGCGTCTCTTCGCCGAAATCGTAACTCTGCCGCCCGTAGTATTGCGCCCGCAGTTCGCGATATTGAGCGACCGCATCATCCGGGCCCTTTTCAATCGCCGTCTTCGCAATGATGTCCGAAAGCTGCCCGGGAATCGCCACGCCCCGATGGCAGGTGATGCACGTCACGCGCGTAACTTCCGTGGCCGGCTTTCCGGTGGCGGCGGCGATTTTCTCGTTGATGTCGCGCGTCATTGCGATCATGCCGCGGCCGATTTCGATCCGGGATGGCGCCGTCTTCGCGTCAGGTGCCGCGGCAGTTGTCGCCGCTGGCCCCGCGCCTCGCCCCATGCCGGCATGACAGTACTCGCATTTGACGCCCAGCCCCTGTGCAATCTCCTGCATATTCGCTATTTGCGCGTGCAGAGCGACGGCGGCAAAAAACAGGACAAGGACTCTCATTGGCGCGAGTATAACACCAGTTAGTACGGCTCTTTTTTCGCCACACTCCTAATAAATTCCCTTCATTCTGCCGATGAGACCCAGTGCGTGGACCCGCTGGGAGGAAGCTAGCTGACCGTTATCAGACCTTTGACAGCAGTGTTGGGTGCACTGCTGTGCTTCACAGGCATCGGTACCGCTGCGGAAGATCGCGTCCGGGGACCCATTGAAACCGCCGCTTCCATTCCTTTGCAGGGGAGCGTCTCTGCAAGAATCCGTTTAACTAACTTAACTAACGATAGGGGCCTGCTGGATCCGTCGACCCGGATCAACAGCGTCAGACTCGTGCTGTCTCAGACCGACCTGCAGCGCGCCGACCTCGAACAGTTCCTCGAACAGCAGCGTGATCCGGCTTCGCCCGACTACCAGAACTGGCTGACTCCCGAACAATATGGAGAACGATTCGGTGTGAGCGAAAACGATCTCGCGGCCATCTCCTCCTGGCTGCAATCGAGAGGGTTTGTCATTGAACAGGTAGCGCGTGCGCGCAACTGGATTACCTTCAACGGCACTGCCGCGGAGATCACGCGGGCGTTTCATGTCGAGTTACATCAAGTTGAAGTCAACGGTGAGACCCACTTCGCGAATATCTCAGAAGCGTGGATTCCCGCACCGCTCGCCGGCGTAATCGACGGTATTCGCGGCTTGGACGATTTCCGTCCCAAACCGCAGCGCGTGAAGTCTCTCCTTCATCCGGAGTTCAACAGTTCGAACGGTACCCATTACCTCAGTCCCGGCGATCTCGCCACGATCTACGACATTCAGGCTCTTTATACGGCTGGATTCGATGGCACTGGGCAAAAGCTCGTGATTGCCGGGCAAACTGACATTAGTGTCACGGACCTGCGCGCCTTCCGTGCTGAGTTCAACCTGCCTGCGAAAGATCCTCAAATGGTCTTGGTCGGTGCAGACCCCGGAGCGAACCAGGATGACCAGATAGAGGCCAGTCTCGACCTCGAATGGTCGGGTGCCGTGGCCCGCAACGCGACCATTATCTACGTGAATTCGCAGAACGTGTTTGAATCGATCCAGTACGCGATCGACCAGAACCTGGCGCCAGTCATGAGCATGAGCTATGGCGGCTGTGAGTTGGAAGGCATTCCATCATTCCGGGCGCTCGCCCAGCAGGCGAACGCGCAGGGAATCACGTGGATGAACGCTTCCGGCGATTCCGGCGCCGCTGGTTGCGATGTGGACGGACAGCAGGCCGCAAAACAGGGTCCTGCTGCAACTTTTCCGGCCGACATACCCGAAGTGACTGCGGTCGGAGGCACCGAGTTCAATGACGCGGGAGGCGCTTACTGGACGCCTTTGAATGGCGCGAATCTGGTATCGGCCCTTTCTTACATTCCCGAAAAAGCATGGAACGATACGGCATTGGGATCGGGGCTGACGGCTGGAGGCGGCGCTCCCAGCCTCGTATACGCAAAACCCTGGTGGCAAACCGGACCCGGTGTGCCGAACGACCAGGCCCGTGACGTTCCCGACGTTTCTCTCGCAGCTTCCGGAGCGCACGACGGATACCTGATGTATTTCCGGGGAGAATTGATGGCCGTCGGTGGAACGTCGGCATCATCGCCGTCGTTTGCCGGAATCGTGTCGATCCTCGGCCAGTACCTCGCCACAAAAGGATCGATCTCGAAGCCCGGGCTCGGCAACATCAATCCGTCGCTGTACAACTTGGCTCAGAACACAAGCGGGCTTTTTCACGACATCAGCATCGGCAATAACATCGTGCCGTGCGCGGCTGACAGCAAGGGCTGCGTCAACGGTTCCTTCGGTTACGCGGCAGGATTAGGCTACGATCTCCCGACCGGCCTCGGCTCGGTAGACGCCTACAACCTGGTCACGAAGTGGGCGAGCCTGCCGCCGGTCAACGGCACGTCCATGACTCTGACAGCCACGCCGGCAACCATTGGGGCAAGTGCAACTGTGCAATTAACAGCGGCCGTCACGGCAGTGAGCGGCACGAGTACACCATCGGGCACGGTGATCTTTACGACCGGAAATACGACATTGGGTACGGCGGCTCTTACCGGTTCGGGATCGACGACGACAGCTGCGCTCGCGCTCAGGGGCACCAGCCTCGTTTCGGGAGTCAACACGATCACAGCCGGCTACGGGAACGCGAGAGCTACCACGACAATCTCCGTAACTGCGCCGGCTGTTGTGACTCCGGTGCCTACTTCGACCGCCCTGACCGTCCTACCGCAAGGCGCTGCTTGGGTTCTGACCGCGACCGTGAGGCCTCTCGCAGGAAGCGGCACGCTAACCGGGACGGTCACGTTCTTCGACGGCGGAAAAACGCTCGGTACCGCGGCGCTGTCGAGCTCAATTGCGACAGTTAACGCGACGCTGACCACGGGCAGCCACACTATTGTCGCGACTTACAGCGGGAACGCCACCTTCACCGGCTCGACATCATTAGGCGTTATAGTTACTGTCGCGGTACCGGCAGTAGCGACAAGTATCGTGGCGACTGCGACCCCAGTCATAATCGGTCAGAGTTCCGCGACCGTCCTGACCGCCGTCGTGAAGGCTGCATCGGGAAGCGCCATGCCAACAGGGAGCGTATCGTTTGCGGTAGGGAACACATCGCTTGGTAATGCGGTGGTCAACGCAGGCATCGCAATTCTTACGGTCAAGGGGAACAGTCTGGCCGCGGGCACTAACAACGTCTCGGTGATTTATGCCGCGTCCGGCAGTTTCACCAACTCGTCGACCTCGATAAGCGTGAGCGTTACCGCGCCTCCGATCCTCACCACAATCGCAGCGTCGGCGAGTCCCGGCACGAAGGCCGCGACGACGGTATTGACGGCGACCGTGAAAGCCGCCGGCGGAAATGTTGTGCCAACCGGCAGCGTCACGTTCGCCAGCGGAACGAGACTGCTGGGTTCGGCAGTGCTGTCGGGCGCCACAGGAACTTTAACCTTGAACAACAACGTCCTGGCGCCAGGAAGTAATTCAATTGCAGTTCACTACCTTGGGGCCACGGGTTTCAGCAGTTCCGCGGCACCCGTGATCGTGACGATTCACTAACGAGGTCCAGGCCCCCTCCGCGCGTTTCCGCGCGGGCCGCCACCGGGACCGCCGCCCTGCTGGGTCGTGTAACCAGCCGGAACCACAAACAGCGAGCTGTTCGGTTCGGCCTGCACGACGTTCGTGAGCTCCATATCGGTGTTGCCATACCGCGGATCGGTCGTCTTGATCTGCACAGGCACCTTCAGCTCGGTCGAGACCCATGAGGTCCGGACCACCTGAATCGCCTGAGCATTGCCAATCGCTCCGGCCGGTATGGTTTCCGTAAGCTGAGTTCCGGTGGCGGATACGCCGTTTACGGTCTGGGTTCCCAGGCTCGCCGTCGTCTCATTCGGCCGCGCGGGCGGAGCAGGCCTGGAGGTCGACCCGGTCGATGCGGGACGCGCCGGAGGCAGCGGCGATTGGTAGGCAACCATCGTCGATGAATTGAGCACATATCGATAGCCGCCGACCGGATCGAAAATCGTCACCATCGTATAAGCAGTCTTGCCCGAGGACGCCGGCGGGGTAACGGTCTCTTCGGTTCGAATCCGTCCCTGGCTATCCCGGTAGACGTTCGATTGCTCTTTGGTCGAGATCTGATTGCCGTTGGAGAGAGTCTGCTGCCTTTGCAGCGTTTCGGTAGCCGAGTAGGGCGCCCCGGTCACAGGCGTTCTGGAACCCGGCCCGGCGCCGAGAATGCCCGCGCCCCGGCCGGCAAATCCTCGAGGACCGAAATCTCTGCCGCCGCCCGGAGGGCCTTGCGCGAGCAAAATCGCCGCGAATACCGGTACCAGACAGAATGTAATCGTCAACTTCATAGAAACTCTCTCCTCAAGAACTCAGATCGGAACTCACTACTGACCGTTTTCGGTGATCCGCACCGCGCGGGGAAGCCCATCCTCTCCCACGACAACGTCCGCCGGCAGATTCCCCGCCCATGACGGGTCGACCTCGACTCCCATGCTGGCCAGCGCTTCCGGATACAGGTCCGCATGCACCACTCTGACCATCTCTCCCGGCGCCAGCGGCGGCGTGTAGGGGACGGCGATGAAATCGTCGCTCGACAGGGCACTCGCGTCCAGACTTGCCTCGTAGAGCACTGCCTCGTCGCGGACTCTAACCGCGGCGGGCGATACCTTCCTGTTACTCCGCTTGCCGGCTTCATGACCTATAAACACCGCGACCAACAGCGCGGCAGCGGCGCCCAAAGCCCAAGCCCACTGCGGAATAGACGGCCGCCGATGGATCCGGGCAAAGTCCCGCATCAGTGACTCGCGCTGCGCGTCCCGCGTCCGAAGAGACGCAGCCTGCATTCGCAGGGCTTGAAAATGAGCCGTCAGCTGCCGCTCCCGTTCCCATCGTTCGCCGCAATTCGCGCAAATCGAAAGGTGCGCCCGCAGTTCCCGATCCGGCTCCGACTGACGCCGGGCACACTCTACCAGCTCTACGATCTGTTCACTGCAAGTCATCTCGTTGCCACCTCCGACGGCGCATTCAGCCGTTTGAGTTTTGCCGACAATAACGCCCGTGCGCGATGCAACCGAGACCGGACCGTCCCTATCGGACGCCCGATCAGCCGGGCCACGTCCTCGTAACTCCGTTCTTCCAGATCGCACAGGATGATTACATCCCGGTAGCGCTCGGGCAGTTCCCGCAGCGTCCGATGCAGCGCAGCCGTCGTTTCGTCGTTGATCAGCCCGCCCAGGATGTCGTGATGGAAGGGGCGGTCGACCGGCTCCGCCACCGGTCCCAGACGCCGCACCATCCGGATCAGATTGCGCGCAATTCCGTACAGGAAACTTTCGAGCGAACCCCGGGTCTCATCGAAACGGGTGGAGGGTCCCATCAGCTGCACGAACACCTCGTGCGACACTTCCTCGGCCACCGCCGCACTGCCCGACATGTGCAGCGCGAAGCGATAAAGGGCAGGCTCCCGCCGTTCGTATAATTGGGCAAACGCGTCCTGGTTGCCTTTCCGCATCAGACGGTAGAGTTCCTCGTCGCTCGGCTGCATCAGCGATCACTCTCCATTGATTCCCGGAGCGGGAAAGTTCCCGATTGCCCTTAGTTTATGTCTTAGGCCGGAACTGTGGCCACGACTGGTATTCCGGCGCGTTGAAGGGCGGTTTCCACCTCGGTGGTTCGCAGGCGGCTAGCGTCGAACTCGACCATCAGCTCTTCGCGAGAGGGGGCGATCACGATGCGCTCGATTCCATAAATCGAATTGGCGTCGGCGATCTGCTGCATAAGCGATTCATCGAGCGGACGTTGGAGGCGGAAGTGCTTCTGAACCTTGGTCATGGGCTGGGAAACCGAATTATAACGAATCGGCATACTTCAATCAGACGGCGCCCAATGGTTTACCGGCCCAGATCCGGCGCCGATTCCGGGACTGGTCCGGATCGCTTCATCGATGAACCGCTTGGCACGAGTAACTGCCTCGACCATTTGGAAGCCGAGGGCCAAAAAAGCCGTGATGGCGGCTGAATAAGTGCATCCCGTGCCGTGAGTGTGGGGTGTATCGATTCGGGCAGCACGCAGTTCCGTAAAAATGCCGTCGTGATAGAGAAGGTCCACGGCATCGCCGTTCAGGTGCCCGCCTTTTAACAGGACGGAGCTCCCGATTTGTATCGCGGCTTCCCGCATCTGATCGAGATTGCCCACGGGTAAGCCGGCCAGTTCCGCCGCTTCGTGCAGGTTCGGAGTGACGAGAGCGGCCTTCGGCAGAAGCAACCTCCGCAATGCATCGCGGGCAGTCGAATCCATCAATGGCGCTCCGTGCTTGCTGATCATCACGGGATCGACGACCAGCGGACACTTGATTGAACAACCGGCAACCGCCTCGATGATGGCCGCCGTTCCCAACGCCCCGGTCTTCGCCGCTTGCGGAGGAAGATCCTCGAGAACAGCGTCGATCTGTTCGGAGACCAGCGCGGGGTCAAGCATTTCGACGCGCGACACACGGGTCGTGTTCTGCACAGTAATGAGTGTGATCGCGGCGGCGCCGTAGACGTGGAGCTGATGGAACGTTTTCAGGTCGGCCTGAATACCCGCGCCGCCGCTGGGGTCGGAACCGGCGATGGTCAGGGCAATCGGGATCATGGCTTCAAGGTATACTCCGTGCGAAACGGGCCAATCTCCGGATAGTAGAGCTGCGCGCGCACCAATTCCGCGAGTTGCCGCACGTGACCCAAATCGTGCAGAGCCCATTCGTTCAGGAGATTGGCCAGCGTAAACTGGCCCCGCAGCGTATGCCGGCCCGTGCGCGACAAGACGACACGATCGAGGCCGCGCAGGAACTCCAGGTTGTCCTCGCGTTGTTCCTCCCAATGGGCCAGGGATTCTTCCGCATCCCGGTTTGAGTATGCGCCCTGCTCGTAATATGCGTTTTGGTCGTAAGGCTCGACTTCCGGATTGTCCACCGCCAGTATTTCGTCGAACCGGATCCGGAAACAATGCGCCTCAACATGAGACAAATGCTCCAGAAGCTCGGCTATGGAGAACCGGTCGGGCGTCGGTTTCCAGTAGGCCTGCGTGTCGCTGATTCCTGAGAGCATCGCTCGAAAAATGTCGGGCGTTGCTGCCATCTGGTCGAGGGCGGGATGATCAAGTGTTTTCGCAGGCATTTCCAGATGCTAACTCACTTGGGCCACAGTTATCTCCCTGGTTTGATACGACAGCATTTCATCCGGCAGGACCCGGAGCCGGATCTCAGTGCGCTGCCGCGGTAAAAGGGCAGGGAAGCGTTCCCCCCACTCGATCAGCACCAGAGACTGGCTCGCGAACAAGTCGTCGAGGCCAAGACTTTCGACTTCCCGCGGTTCATCCAGCCGATACAAATCGATGTGATACACGGGAGCTTCGTCGCCGTGCTGGTGAATCAGCGTGAAGGTCGGGCTCGACACTTCGTCAGCCGATGTTCCGTTCCGCCCCTCGACAATGCCCTTCGCCAACGTCGTTTTTCCGGCGCCCAGATTGCCGATCAACAACACCACACCGGACGCGAGCTCAGTACCGAGCTGCCGGCCGAGCGCGATGGTCTCTTCTTCAGAACGGGTGTGGAATATTCGTGATTCCACGAATAGCCTCGGGGAGATATTGTAAAAGGTCAGTTGCGATCACGGTCTGTTCCGTCCTGTGTCGCGCGGCAATTTCCCCCGCGAGCGAGTGCAAGTAGACTGCGGCCGCAATCGCGCGATCGGGATCGTCGGGGAACTGCCCAAGCAAGCCGCCCAACATGCCGGTCAAAATATCCCCCGTTCCACCCTTCGCCATGGAAGGGGATCCCGTTGGATTGATCCAAACTCGTCCGTCCGGAAAGGCGATGAGAGTTCGCTCGCCTTTGAGAACCACTGCGAGCTTCCGGCTTTCCGCCAATGATCGCGCCGAGGACGTTCGATCCGTTTGTACTTCGGCGATCGTGCGGCCGGTCAGCCGGCTCATTTCCCCGGGATGAGGAGTGAGGACACGCAACGCCTGATTGACGTCCCAGTTGGCTCCCGCCAGGCAGTTGAGCGCGTCGGCATCGACGATCATCGCTTGGGCAGCTTCCGCGAACAGCCGCAAAACCACGTCGCGCGTTTCGTCGTCTGTCCCGATCCCGGGTCCGATCGCAATCAGCGTTCGCTTGGCCGCCAGTTCCGCGATGCGATCGAAGGCCGGACGCGCAATCTCACCCGACGCCGTCTCCGGAAGCGGCTCCGTCATTAGTTCCGCCGTATGCGACGCGATGGATGCGAGCGCCGATTCCGGGCACGCGACCGTTACCAGACCGGCTCCCGCGCGCAGCGCGGCAAGACCAGCCATGGCGGCCGCTCCCGGCTTGGAGCGCGATCCCGCGACTACCAGAACATGTCCGAACTTTCCTTTGTTCGAGTCTCTCGGGCGGGGCGCGAAACAATACGCGATGCTCTGCGGCGTGACCAGGGCGAGCTTGATGCGCTCGTCATTTTCGTACATCGAGGGCGCAGATCCGATGGACGCGATTTCAAGTTCGCCCATCAGATTGCATGCTGGCGGCATGACGTGGCAGACCTTCGGCGCGGTGAACGTGACCGTGGCATCCGCGCGCGCGTGTTCGCCCGGCGGCGTTCCGCTCTCGCCGGAGAGCCCGGACGGGATATCGACCGCAATCACTTTCGCATACGGGAACGTGGAATTGATTTCGACAATCGCGTCAAGCGCCGGCCCTTTCGCCGGTCCGCTGAGACCAGTTCCCAGGATCGCGTCGACGATTAGAGTTGCCGACCGCATCTCGGGGCCGAAGTCTCTGTACTCCTGGACTCCGCACGCGCGCAGCATTCTGAGATTCAGCGCCGCGTCACCACTGAACTCCTCCGGTTCCGAAATGAGGACCACCCACATGTGCCGGGGATTGAAACGGATGTGCAACTGGCGCGCGATTGCAAGACCATCACCGCCGTTATTTCCCTTGCCGCAGATCACCACGATTCGCTGTTCGCTCACCGGGGAAAAGTGCCTGGCAATGTACTCGACCACGCGTTGCGCGGCATTCTCCATGAGAATGATTCCCGGAATACCAGCCGAGATGGTGGCGCGGTCCACTTCGCCCATTTCGCGCGGAGTAAGGACCTTTCGAGGCGCGATTTTCATGCGAGTCCCCGCGCGATCATGACCGTCATATCGTCCGGCAATTCCGGCGCGGTACTCCAGTGCGTCACCGCCTCCATGATCTTCGCCACAATCTCCCCGGGCTCGCTGTTCTGGTGCCGCAGTGCTGTTTCCGCCAGGCGCTCGATGCCGAACTCCTCGCCATACGCGTTCTCCGGTTCCGTTATGCCGTCCGTATAAGCGATGAGAAGATCGCCCGCTCGAATTTCGACAGTTTGCTCCTCGTAGCGTATTACAGGGAAGGCGCCGACCACTGTTCCGGTCACTTCCAGCAACTGCGATTGGCCGCCGCGCAGAAGTAATGGCGGCAAATGGCCTGCGTTCGTGTACGTCAACATCCGCGAGTGTTCTTCATAAACGCCGAAAAAGAATGTGGCGTACTTCTCCGGAGACGTGCTCGCGAAGAGTTGGCGGTTCAACTGGGCGACGATGCCCGACGTAGCGACATGCGTGCTGGTCTGTCCGCTCCCAGCGGCCGCCGACAGCGCGAGGCCGGCCGCGAGTTGAGTTCGCATGATGGATTGAATCGACGCCATCAGCAACGCGGCCGAGATGCCTTTGCCTGCAACGTCGCCGATAGCCAGCGCTAGGCTTCCATCCGGCAGGCAGAGATAGTCGTAGTAATCACCGGAAACCATGCGGGCGGCCTGACACACGCCGATCAGTTCGATGGTCCGCATAACCGGCGCCGATCGCGGAAAAAGCTGGTTCTGAACTTCGCTTGCAATCTCGACCTCGGATTGCAGACGTTCCTTCTCCTTTGCGATCACGACAAGGTTCTCGATCTGCTCGGTCATGTTATTGAACGAATGGCCGAGTTCGGCGAGCTGGTCCCGGCCTTTTACGCGAATGCGCCACGAAAAGTCGCCTTTTGCGATACGCAATGTACCTTCGTAGAGCCCGTGCACCGCCCCGGTGACCGTGCGCGTCAGCGACATCCCAATGATCAGCGATATCATTTCCCCCAACAACAGCACGCAAAACAGCACGACGAAGACGAGGGACCAGTTCTGCGCGGTGTCGTTGCCGTTACTGAATACGGTTCTCAGGACCGCCGAGGGGCGTGTCGTTACGACCAGGGTTTCGTCGCCTGACTCCTTCAGACGGTTCCACTCCTTCACAGGGACCTGATTCGGCCAGTCCGTTTTGAAATCCAGCTTCTCCACTCCATCCGCCGGGGCAGGAATAGCGCCGGCGAACGGCCCGCTTCCGAGTCGCAACAACCCGATCCCCGGCACAATGTTTTTCAGGACCCCCGCGTCAATAGGCGCAAGTGCGATGGCGGTTGTGTCATCTGTTTTCGCAATCGCGGCGGAATAATACAAACCGTCCTTCAGGACATAGCCGGTGTAGTCGGTCCAGGCCTTCGGGGGAGCTTCGAGCGTGCTGTCGGAAGGGTAATGCAGCGTCCGATCGGCGATTACAGCCACTTGTATGCCGGGCATACGCACACCCAGAAAACGGCCCATTTGCTGCGTCATGACGGCGCGGTCGGCGGGCTTTGTCTGGGTCAGGATGCGTACCGGAACCGCCAGCGATTCGGCGCGCCGGTCGAGTTCCGAGCTCACCAGATACACTGCAACCTGCCCGGTGACGATATAAGTTCCTATGGCCGCGAGGGCGAGCATCAGGACGATCGGCACGACACCGATGAATATCCATGTGATGTACAGGCGATTTCTCAGCCGCCAGATGGACTTGCGGATCAGTCGGGACCCCAGCATAACCCCGGCAATCGCAAGCGCCAGGAATACCAGCGTCGCGAGCCCTGTCGCCTTCAGCCCCCATTCCAGAAGCGCATACAGCACCAGCAGGGCGGCGAAAATGTGCGGAAGTGTGACCCGTCTCATTACTGGTATCAAACACTTTCAGGATAGGTTAGAGCAGCTTGCCTTTTGTGAGTGGTTCGTCCGGCTTCACGCTGGGCGAGATCGCCGGAATCTCGCTCTCGGGCGCTGCCGCCTGCTCGGATAGGGCCTGTTGGAGAATCTGCATGGCCGCTTCGGGTGTGTCAGCGAAATGGAAAAGCTCAAGATCGCCGGCGGAAATGGTCCCATACTTGACCAGCGCTTCGAAGTTGACGATCTCTTTCCAGAAGGCGGTGCCGTAGAGAATAATCGTAATCTTCTTGGCGAGCTTTCTGGTCTGGACGAGCGTGAGAATCTCGAAGAGTTCGTCCATGGTTCCAAATCCGCCGGGGAAGACGACGAGTGCCTTCGACAGATAGGCAAACCAGAACTTGCGCATGAAAAAGTAGTGGAACTCGAAGTTGAGTTCGTTGGTGATGTACGGGTTGGGGAACTGCTCGAAAGGAAGGCCGATGTTCAGCCCGATGGTTTTGCCTTTCGCATCCGCCGCGCCACGATTAGCCGCCTCCATAATTCCGGGACCGCCGCCGGAACAGATAACATACCGGTAGCTGCGCTCGCGCAAAGTCTTCGCCCACTTGGTCAGCATGGCGGCGAGTGTGCGCGCGTCGCGGTAGTACTCGGCGAGTGGCCCGTCTTCACGGATACGAGCGGATCCGAAAAACACAATCGTGTCCCTGATCCGCTGCCTTCGGAAATGAGACAGGGGTTCCAGATACTCGGATATGATCCGGAGCGGCCGGGCATCCGGACCTTTCAGGAAATCGTCGTTCTTGTATGCAAGCGGCGGGCGTGCCGGGGCGTTTTCGCTCATGCGGTATCTTCAATCCGGTCTGTTTTGATTTTCGATACTTCTTTCTTCAATTCGCGCACCGTGCGCAGAATCTCCGGCAGCTTTTGAAACGCTGTGATAGCGCGGAGCCATTCCGATGCGTCGAACGCCGGCGATCCCGAAACGCGCGAGTTTGGTTTCACATCGCCGCCGATTCCGCTTTGCGCGTAAACCGTGACGCCTTCATGGACCGTGAGATGCCCGGAAATTCCCACCTGCCCCGCGAGCAGCACGTTCTTTTCGAGTACCGAGCTTCCCGCCAGACCAGTCTGCGAACAGATGATATTGTCTTCGCCTATCACGCAGTTGTGTCCCACCTGCACCAGGCTGTCGATCTTCGCGCCGCGCCGCACGCGCGTCTCGCCGAACGTGGCGCGGTCGATGGAAGTCAGGCTCTGAATTTCGACATCGTCTTCAACGATAGTCACGCCCGATTGCACGATCTTGTGGTGTTTCCCATCGGCGCGTTTCGCAAAACCGAACCCATCGCCGCCGACCACAACGCCATTTTGGAGAATCACGCGATTGCCGATCCGGCAATACTCACGCACCACGGAATGAGAGTGGGCGGTGAAGTCATCGCCGATCTCCGCGCCTTCGTAGATCACGACATGCGGGTGGAGGACTACTCCGCGTCCGATGACCACGTTCTCACCCACAGCCACGAATGGACCAATTGACGCGCCTTCGCCGATCCGCGCCGACGCGGCGATGGCGGCCGAGGGATGAATCCCCGGCTTCGGCCGGGGCGGCTGGTAGAAGCGTTCGAGTGCGCGCGCAAAATCGAAATAAGGGTTTGCGGAAATCAGCGTCGGGATTCCGCTGACGGCCTGCGCCGCGATTACCGCGCTGGCCTGGGTGGTCTTGAGCTTTGGAGCGTATCCTGGATTTGACAGGAAGGTGATGTGGCCTGGGCCAGCGTCATCGATCCCACGAACGCCGGTAATTTCCACGTCGGCGTTGCCTTCGGTCGCGCAATCGAGTGCTTTTGCGAGTTCGCTGAGCTTCATAGCCATCCAACAGGGTAACTCGCTGAACGATGACAGGCGTCGGCACGAGTGCCGACGCGGCTCGCAAGAGTCTGCGCGCCACGTTATTTCTGGAAGGTGAAGTGGATTACCTGGCTGCTGGCGACGGGCTCGCCATTCTCACGCGCGGGTTCGAAACGCCAGAGCCGTGCTGCCTTGACGGCGCGGCCTGCCAGGTACTTCTCGAGCCCCGAGTGTTGTTTGGTTACCGGCGTGGCCGATACCACCCGTCCGTGCGCGTCGATCTGAACGCGAACGTCAATCGGAATTGTGCCTTTGATGCGGGGCCGGATGCCTGCCGCAACAACCGGCGGCGCTTTGTAGGTTGCCTTGGGGGGTGTGATCCGCGGAGTAGTATCGGGAGCGGGTGGAGGTGGAACGGGATTGGCGGCACGCATGAGCCGAAACGATTCGGCCGAAGTCCGGCCGTCCTTGTCGACCACCTCAAGCCGGAACGTCACGTCGTTTCCGGTGGGCTGGTAATCGTAGCTTCCCGAAGTGAGATCGCGCGCCGAAAGATCGAAACGCTTTTGATCGTCTTTTTCGCGCACAAACAGCTGTACGCTGCGCGCATCGTGCAGGGCCGTGGCATTCGGGTTCCACAGAACTCGCCAGGATTGGCCCGACGCATCGACGTATAAACCGATCGGCCGCACCACTGCCGCGGTCTGCGGGGGCGCTGGGCTGTGCCCCACAGGTTGTAAAACAAGCCAAAGAATCCCGCCTGCAAGCAACAGTGCGGCAATCAGCGGCAACCATTTCTTCAGACGCTCGCGAGTCCCCAGTTCCGCAGTCAAGTCGTCCGGAGGACTGGAATCGTTCGGCACAAAATTTGGACTCAATCCATAGAGCGACGGCGCCGGTTCCACGGGCGAGGGTACATAGTCCGGCACAAGGCGGCGTGGCGGCTCGCGTTGAACGGTCGGGACTGCGATGTTCTCATGATCCCCCGTTTCCTCCGTGTCGTCTTCCGCAGCGACTTCGATGCGCCCGCCGAACGGAAACTCTCCGCCCACCGGATGAGAACCGCGTCCCGCGTCCCAAGCCTGGAATTGAGCTGATATACCGTGCGCGCGATCCGGCTTGATCAACAGAATGAGATCCGATGGATCGCTGAAGTAGCGGCGGATCAGATCGAAATCCGACTCCTCCAGTTGAAAACCGGGGCGTGTGTGGCTGCGATAAAAGCCGACAACGGCAAGTTCGCCGCCAGCCAAAATATTCGCCGCCGACTCCTCGAGAGCGGTGATTTCCCCGCTGTCCAGGATGAATTGCCTGCCGAAACGGTGCTCACAGGAGACACGCTGATATCGCTCAATCCAAACGGCAAGCCGAGGTCCGGCGACCACCCGTCCCAACAGTAGTCCACCCACTTCAAGACGCGCAGCGAAGGCTTCTGCCGCGTCGTGCGCGATCCCATCCACGACACCTGGATGCATGTGAATGGAGACCGGAGATCCCTCCGGGTCCCATTCGAGATATTGAAGCTCGACCGGGTCCATCGTGCCCGTGGTTCCCCCCGGAGTTTCACTCGCCATCGTTTACCGCCCGTGATTGGAGACGCACTACGGGTGAACCTGGTTTTCGCCGGGCGCAATTGTGAAGGGGAATTAATCGCTCAACAGTGCGCAAGGGCATTGATATCCTTACTTTCCAGTATCCGCTTCGGGGCTCCGTTCCGGGTGACGGCAAGCATGGCGCGACCGATTTGCTCCGTGGTGAGGATGAAATCGGGGAGAGCCCGGCGGTTCGTCAGGTTATAGAGCAAACGGTAACTCGCCATCCGGGAACGTACGCCATGCAACGGTGAATTGCGCCGGGCCGAAACATGTAAGCGGCTTGGAACGGCAGCCGCAACAGCGCGTTCTCCGTCTTGCCCTTGACTCGCGCCCACATGACTCGCCCTCGTTCGGAACTGTCCGTGCCGGCTCCTGAAACGTAGACGAACGTCATTTGCGGATTGCGCCGCAGAAGACATTCCGCGCCGGCCACTGCTGCACGCCGGTTACGGTGCGCCCCACCATCGTCACAAGTTGAACACCGGGATCGAGCAGGCATTCGCGCAGAACGCCTTGCCCCACCATTCCAGTCGCGCCGAAGATGAGTACGTTCATAGTGGGACCAAGCGTCGAGACGAGTCTCGACGCGGCACGCAGGAGTGCGCGCGCCACGTCATATGGTGAGGATTCTCCAGCCCAGCGCGACGCAATTGGCGGCGATGTCGCTCTTGCGGGCTACACCTATGTGCATTGCCAGCAGCCCTCGGAAGAGATCGGGGTGGCTGGCCAGCGCCGGGAGAGCGCGTTTTCGCAGCCAGGGGCGGCGGTCCATCGTCAGCATCAGATTCGCCATGAAACGGGGCCTCACGGAAAGGCGGCGATGGGCGGATTCGTAAAGACTGAGATCCCGGCGCTCCATCGCGTCAGCCAACGCCAGCGCGTGATGAAAACCGAGGCAGAGCCCTTCGCCTGAAATTGCATCGACGGAGCCGGACGCGTCTCCAATTAACGCGACATTGCGTCCCGTGACTTGAGTAAGCCGTCGCGATGCCGTCAATGCGCCGCGCTCTGTGGAACTTTCGGGCATGCCATCGAGTTTTGCGGCGAGGGCGGGGAATTGCGCCAGAGCGTCGCCGACCCGAAGTTTCGGGTCGCTGGAGAGCAGAGCCACACCCACTTCATCCGATGCTACCGGCGTAATGTAAATCTGGCAACCGTCGCCCCAGTAGATTTCGACGCAGTCGGTCCAGGGCGCCACTTTAAAGTGACGGCGGAAACCGTACCGACGTGTGTCGTGGCTGACGGCACTGAGCCCGGCCCACTTACGTACCAGCGAACCAGTTCCGTCCGCGCCCACAATCCACTTGGCGTCGATGTCCTGTAATCCGTTAATGGAACAGCCCCAGCGAAGCTCGACTCCACAGCGCGTGGCCTGGTCGACGAGGACGCGATGGAGGGTCGTGCGCCGTACTCCAAGCCCAGGCGCATTCGGGAAATCGGCGGCGACTGAAACGCCTTCGCCATGGAATCGAATCCCACGGAAGCTGAACGAATCCGTGGAAGCCAACTGGATGCCGAGGCGCGCCGCGGACGCGAGGCCGTCCGGCATGATGCCCTCTCCGCAGGCCTTATCGATGGGAGGTTCCAGCGCATCGGCGAGCGTGACGCGGAAGCCTTTGCGCCGGGCCGCGATTGCAGCCGCCAGCCCAATGGGCCCGCCGCCAACCACGAAGACGTCGCTCTGGGGAAACTTCATGCACCTACCTGCGATCATTATCCCGAATGGCCATAAAGGCAGTCATTTTCGATCTTGGGCGCGTCATCGTGCCGTTCGATTTCAAACGCGGCTATGCAGGACTGGCGCCGCTCTGCGGGATTCCGGCGGCCGACATACCCGGACGAATCGCTCCGACCGGTCTGGTGCCGCTTTTTGAATCGGGCGGCATCGAGCCGCGCGATTTTGTACGCCAATTATCGAAACATCTGAATCTCGATATTACCTACGAGAAGTTCTGCGAAATCTGGAGTTCCATCTTTTTGCCTCAGACCCTCATCCCGGAATCAATGCTTATGGGCATCGCGCGGAATTACCGGCTCCTATTGCTGTCAAATACCAACGCCATCCATTTCGAGATGGTTCGCGAAAACTACCCGCTGATGCGTCACTTCCATGCTTTTGTCTTGTCTCACGAAGTAGGCGCGATGAAACCGCTGCCTTTGATCTATCGCCGTGCGATCGAAGAAGCCGGATGCCTTCCGGAAGAATGCTTTTTCACCGACGACATACCGGCTTACGTCGAAGGCGCACGAGCTCAGGGCATAGATGCCGTGCAGTTTCAGTCGGCGGCTCAGATTGAAGGGGAGCTTCGCAAACGCGGAGTGAACTGGTAGATAAGAATTAACGCCGAGCGCCCCTCGTGATCGTGAATTCGCCGGTTTCGTCGACCACTTTGTATTCGCGAGGCGGCTTGAAGAGATTCGCGGGAGGCTCGCCGAGGTCTACGTTTTTGAGTCGCCATGTCTCTTCTCCATTGCGCGGATCGGTCGATTTGCCCATAAGAGTGATCTGCAGACCGGGTGACGTCCATGTTTCGCGAACCACGGAAATCGCGGGCCACGTTGTCGTAAGTCGCGTTCCTTCGGTGAGCACACCTTCAATGGTCCGGTGTCCGAGCTTGACAGTAGTCGTCCGCGGCACGGTACCTTCTTCGGAGGTCTCGGTCCTTGTTATGAGTTTTCTCGCCAGCTGCTGCCGGTGAGCCACTTTATTCACCGTGTCGAGAGTGTACTTGATATGCGCTACCGGGTCTGTGATCTCGATTGCAACTTGCGCCCCATTGCCACCCAGCGGCCATTCCCTGCGCGTCCTTCCAGCCGAATCGCGGTACAACTTCGTGGGAGTCAATATGGAAGTGACCTGAGTGCCATCGGCCTGAGTCTGGACATGTTCGCCGACTTCCTCACCGGAGTATGGCGCTCCGATCACAGGGCGCAGAGCAATTTCCGGTGGCGTGCCGTTGCGGGTACCGCCGGGCCCATTTGGAATTTGCCCGAGTGCGCCGGCGGCCCAGACCGCGCAGATGGCCATGATCGGATGGTGTCGCACAGGCCCTCTCACTATGCAGTGTAGCCCGCGAAAATCAGGGCGTGACATACTCAGGTTTTTGTGCAGCTTGTTGCTGGGCGAACGCGTGCCAACAACCTTTACACAATTCAATGAGCGAATATTTTTTGGGAGTGGATGGCGGCCAATCGAGTACCACCGCGGTGATTGGCGACGTTCACGGCAAGATCGTCGGATGGGCCAGCGCGGGCCCATGCAATCACGTCGCCGCCGCCGAAGCCAGGACAAAATTTCTGCGCGTGATGCGGGAATGCATTTCGCAAGCCGAACTGCGTGCCGGAATCGGGACGCATCACTTTAAAGCGGCTTGTTTCGGAATGAGCGGCGGACCCGCCGACAAAGCCGCTCTGCTTCATGAGCTGATCGATGCGGAACACTGGATGATCACGCATGATGCGGCGATTGCGCTTGCCGGCGCCACGTCGGGCGAGCCGGGAATCGTCGTGATTAGCGGTACCGGGTCCATTGCTTTCGCACAGAACGGGCGCGGTGAAACCGCCCGAGCCGGTGGCTGGGGCTACGTGTTTGGCGACGAAGGAAGCGGATTCGACATCGTGCGGCAAGCCCTTCGCGCCGTCCTGCGTGAGCACGAAGGCTGGGGCGGAAGGACAGCTTTGACGCCAGCGCTGCTCGAAGCTGCGCAAGCGCCGGACGCGGATCAACTGCTCCACATTTTCTATACTCCAGATTGGCCCCGACAACGCATCGCGGATCTGGCCAAAGTTGTGAACCGTATTGCGGAAGACGGCGACCCTGTAGCGATTGGCGTCCTGCACAACGCGGCACGGGAACTGGGGATGCTGGCCGCTTCGGTGCGCCGCCAACTTTGGGCCGAAGGCGAATCGCCGCAGGTTGCCTGGGTTGGCGGAGTTTTCCACAGCTCCATACTGCTGGAACGATTCCACACGGTGGTCAGCCTTGAGGAAAATACCATTTGCAAACCTCCCAAACACGGCCCTGCGGTGGGAGCACTGCTGCTCGCATACAGGGCAGCCGGCATTCGCGATGTGCGGATCCCGATGCCGGAAAATTTTCGCGCGAAACTGTAGCGCATAAGCCCTCGAAAAAGATATACTCGCCGAAATGAGTCCGCAAGCAGCTACGTGCGTTTCCTCTATAGGTCAGGTTGCAATCAGCGTGAAGCAACTGCCGCGCGCGATCCGCTTTTATCGCGATGCGCTTGGTCTGCGGCTTCTTTCGGAAACAGCGGAGATGGCGTTTTTCGACTGCGGAGGAATGCGTCTGATGCTGGGTTCCTCGACGCTGGGCGATGCCACTTACAGCTCAATCGTCTACTACAACACCACCGACATCCAGGGCACTGTGGATCTTCTCAAGAGCCATGGCGTTCAGTTTGACGCGCCACCGCGGTTAGTCGTCAGGATGCAGGACCATGGCCTCTGGATGGCGTTTTTCCACGATTCCGAAGGCAACCTTGCGGCGCTGATGAGCGAAGTCAAATAAGCACTCCCTGCCTGCGGTCGCGGCTCTGAAAGGTCTTCAAGCGGAAGGCGCTACGATCGCTGCGGCCGGCAATTCGCGCCGCACGGCGTCCAGGACTCCGTTTACAAAATGAACCGACTCCTCGCCTGAAAACTTCCGCGCCAATTCCAGCGCTTCATCGATGATCACCGCGGGCGGCGTGTCGGTGCGCAGCATCTCATAAACCGCAATGCGAAGAATGTTCCGGTCGACGACAGGCATTCGCTCCAATCGCCAATGTGCGGCATTGCGAGCGATGCGCTCGTCGATACCCGGAAGCGCGTCAATGACGCCGCGCAGCAGTCCCTCCGCGAACTCATCGGGCCGCGGACGCGCGACAGTTTCCTCGCTCACCAGCAGCGAGTCGTAATAGCCCCGAATAATGTCTTCGAGCGGTGTGCGTCTCAGGTCCCACTGAAACAGCAACTGAAGCGCCTGCCGGCGCGCGCGATGTCGTGCCATCAGAGTCGTGCCATCAGATTTGCCATCTCGATCGCGGTCATCGCGGCGTCGAAGCCCTTGTTGCCGCCTTTGCCGCCCGCGCGGTCGACGGCTTGTTCCACGGTATCGGTGGTCAAAACGCCGAATGCCATCGGCACGCCGGTTGCAGCGGACGCGTCGGCAATACCGCGGGCAGCTTCGCCCGCGACGTAATCGAAATGCGGTGTGCCGCCTTTGATCACGGCTCCGAGACAGATAATCGCATCATGCTTCTTTCGCGCGGCAATAGCGCGCACGGCGATGGGAAGCTCCCATGCCCCGGGTACACGAACGACGTCAACCTGTTTTAAATCGGCTCCGCGCTGCCCCAGGGCGTCGAGAGCGCCGGCCAGCAGCGGATCGGTAACAAAGCTGTTGAAACGGCTGACCACGATGGCGAACCGAAAGCCCGCGGCGCTCAACTCGCTGTCGAAGCTCTGGTTCGTTTGTTCGCTCATTTTCGCCTGATGAAAGCCTGCCCGTGTCCGGCTCGAAAGAGAAGAACTGAAAGGACATATGGGATAATCGGGCTTCAGTTCAAGGTTAACCCCGATCTTACCGCATGGTCCCCGAATTTATACGGAACTTCTCCATCATTGCGCACATTGACCACGGCAAGAGCACGCTTGCGGACCGGCTTCTGGAGACCACAGGGGCCCTTTCGCAGCGCGAAATGATGGCGCAAGTTCTGGACACAATGGATCTGGAACGCGAGCGAGGCATCACCATCAAGGCGCACGCGGTGAGGCTGGATTACAAGGCCGATGACGGCAACTGGTATCAACTGAATTTAATCGACACGCCAGGGCACGTGGATTTTTCTTACGAAGTTTCGCGCAGTCTGCAAGCCTGCGAAGGCGCGCTGCTGGTGGTGGACGCTTCACAGGGTGTAGAAGCACAGACACTCGCGAATACTTATCTCGCGCTCCACCATAATCTGGAAATAATTCCGGTAATTAATAAGATCGACCTGCCCGCCGCCGAGCCCGAACGGATCCGCGAACAGATTGAAGACGTGATCGGGCTGGATGCGAGTGATGCCCTTCTTGTCAGCGCGAAGCAGGGCGTCGGCATTCACGAAACGCTTGAGGCTATCGTGAAGCGCGTACCGCCGCCGCGCGGGAACCCGGACGCCCCGTTGCGCGCGCTGATCTTCGATTCCTGGTTCGATCCTTATCGCGGCGTGATCATTCTGGCCCGAATCATGGATGGAAAGATCGCCCTGGGGCAGAAGATCAAGCTTTGGTCCAATGGTGAATTGTTCGATGTCGAGGGACTGGGGTACCAATCTCCCAAGGCAATTCCTCTGCCGGAACTCTGCGCCGGGGAAGTCGGCTACATTTACGCCAATATTAAGAACGTTGCCGACGCTAAGATCGGCGATACCATCACGGACGCTCAGAACCCCGCAGCCGAGCCCTTGCCTGGTTTCGAAGAGATCAAGCCGATGGTTTTCGCGGGTTTGTATCCGGTGGAATCGCACGAGCACGGCATGCTGCGCGATGCGTTGGAAAAGCTGCGCCTTAACGACAGCGCCATGAGTTTCGAACCGGAGAATTCCGTCGCGCTCGGATTTGGATTCCGCTGCGGATTCCTCGGCCTGCTGCATTTGGAAATTGTGCAGGAGCGGCTGGAGCGCGAGTTCAATATCGACCTGATCACAACTGCGCCCGGCGTGCGCTATCGCATCACAAACACACGGAACGAGATTGTGGAGGTGGATAATCCAACCAAGTTTCCGAACCCATCCGAGATTCTGAAGATCGAAGAACCGATCATCGATGCGACCGTCATCACGCGCGAGGAATACATTGGCGGCATATTGGCGCTGATGGAAGACAAGCGCGGTGTGCAGAAGAAATTCGAATACATCGGTTCCGGCCGCGTGATGCTGCTATACGAGATGCCTCTGAATGAGATCGTGCTCGATTTCTACGATCGCCTGAAGAGCGCTTCGCGCGGGTACGCGTCGCTCGATTACCACCTTGCCGGCTTCAGGGTTTCTCCGATGGTGCGGTTGGATGTACTGATCGCGAACGAGCCGGTGGATGCGCTTTCGATGATCATCCACCGGGATTTTGCGTATGAACGCGGCAAGATTTTGATCGAGCGGATGCGGAAGCTTATTCCGCGTCAGATGTTTGAGATTGCGCTGCAGGCGGCGATCGGCACGAAGATCATCGCGCGAGAGACAATTTCGGCGATGCGCAAGAACGTGATTGCCAAATGTTACGGCGGCGATATCAGCCGTAAGCGTAAACTTCTGGAGAAGCAGAAGGAAGGCAAGAAGCGGATGAAGCGCGTGGGCCGCGTGGATATTCCGCAGGAGGCGTTTCTTGCTGTACTGAAGGTCGGGGATACGGGGCCGGAGGATTAGACCAAGTGCCCGGCTCGAATGAGTTGAACCCACTTGTCCAGCTTGTTTTGGCTGTCGGACTCGGCCTGCTCTTCATCAGGAACGGCCGCCGGGTTTACATCAGGCCAGATGTCTATATCGAAAAAGGGCGGCCGTTTTGCCGCAGACTGCACGGGCGTACAGAATGCTACGGGCGTTCTCTGTGTCGGCGATGTTCCCTGGAGTCTCAATGGTAGTTGGAGGGGCGACGTCGTTGTGGTATCGGAATCCGAAACATCTCTTGGTACCTGTGCTCCTTCTCGCGATGGTTTCCGCCGCGATTACCGCGTGCATCATTCCCCGCCCGGTGATGTCCGCACAAATCATTTACACGCGTATCCGCAAGCCTGCTCCGTCCCAAGTCAAGGCCGTGACCCTACACAAGGACGATAGAATCGAATTGTGAGGGAGCTTCTTCCATTGACGCCGGAACAGCGCGCAAGGGCCGAAGAACGGCTGCGGAATCCCGCGCCGGGCAGCCGAATCGAGGCCGCGGAGAAGTATGGCATCAGCCTCAGCCTTTTGATTGAGCAGTTACGGCTGACGCCAGCCGAGCGCGCCCGTAAGATTGAGAGCGCTTCCACTGTGCTGGAGGAAGTTCGCGGCGCAGCGCGCAAACGCCGCTGATGCAGTTCACGCGAGCAGTACAAGCTCTGTGCGACGCTGAGGTGGAATTCGTTGTCATCGGTGGTCTGTCGGCGAACCTGCATGGAAGCGCGCGTGTCACTTTCGATATCGATCTCTGCTATTCACGCGGTACGTCGAACCTGAAGCGTCTCGCCGCCGCGCTGGCCCCTTTCCATCCGCGGCCACAGGGTTTTCCCGCGGAATTGCCTTTCGTCTGGGATGAGACAACGCTCCGCAACACCACGGTTCTCACGCTGCAGACCGATCTGGGAGAAATCGACCTCCTTGCGGAGGTCGCGGGCCTCGGGTCGTGGGAGGATGTCAAAGCCGGGTCGATTCTTGTAGGCGCGTTTGACCGCACTTTTTCGATTCTCGATCTGCGAAGCCTGATCCGGGCCAAGCGTGCGTCCGGTCGCGAGAAGGACCTCGCCGCGCTTCCCGAACTGGAGAGTCTTCTCGAAGCTTCCGAGCCCTGACAAGGATCGATACGAGTGTCGACCCGGCAGGCAAGAGTGCCCGCGCCACAACCAGGGTGCCAGGTGACAAGATCACCAGCGGTACAACGAAATTCAGTACAACGGCACACAACGTGCTCAGGGTATCCGCGAGGACTGAGCACATGAGCTTCGACAAGAAAGACGTAAAGCATGGAATCGACAAAGCGGCGGAAAATCTGAAGGCTGCCACCGATGACCTTGCCGCGAAGAGCCAGGAAGTCGGCGAGTCGATGAAAGAGAAGGCCAAAGAGTTGGCGCGCAAGACCGGGGATCAGATGATCGAAAAGGGCACGAAGCTCAAGAACGCTGCTCGCTAGAGGACGACAAATGTTGATACTGCTAATCGTTTTGATCATCCTGTTCGCGGGCGGGGGCGGATACTACGGGCACAGCCGTTGGGGCTACGGAGGAGGCGCCGGAATCAGTCTCAGCACAATCGTTTTGATTCTCCTGATTGCCTGGTTACTGGGTATGTTCCACTAGTCCGGCAGGGGCACGTTACACTGAATTACTAACAATGATTCAGGACTCGATCCCCGAGGGGCTCACCTTCGATGACGTGCTTCTCTTACCCGCCCGCAGCGAAGTACTTCCGGCTGAGGCCGACACACGAACCAGATTAACCCGAACCATCCCGCTCAACGTCCCCATCGTCAGCTCGGCGATGGATACGGTGACCGAATCTCACCTCGCGATCGCGCTCGCCCAACAGGGGGGTGTCGGATTCATTCACCGAAACATGTCGATAGACCGGCAGGCCGAAGAAGTCGACCGCGTCAAACGCAGTGAAAGCGGCATGATCGTAGATCCCATTACGATCGCGCCCGACAAGAAGATATCGGACGCGCTCGCGCTGATGGAGCGCTACCGCATCTCAGGCGTTCCCGTCACACAGGACGGCAAACTGGTTGGCATTCTGACCAACCGCGACCTTCGCTTCGAATCGCGCTTTGATCTGCCCATCTCGGACGTGATGACGAAGGACCATCTCATCACCGTCCCGGTCGGCACAACTCTCGACGAAGCGGAAGAGATTCTGCACCGCCATCGCGTTGAGAAACTGCTCGTTGTCGACGATCAGTATTACCTCAAGGGCCTGATCACGGTCAAGGACATTCAGAAGAAGCTTAAATATCCAAACTCCGCAAAGGATGAACAGGGCCGTCTGCGCGTTGGCGCGGCTATTGGCGCCACCGGCGACTTTTTGGAACGGGCGGAGGAACTTGTCCGCAGGAAGGTCGACGTTCTCGCAATCGACACGGCTCATGCCCACAGCCTGCGTGTGCTTCAGGCCGTGAGGGCCGTTAAGAAGGCGCTTCCGGGTGTCCAGCTGATTGTCGGCAACGTCGGTACTCACGAAGGAGCCTGCGAGCTGATCCGGTTGGGCGTGGACGGTATCAAAGTAGGCATCGGGCCCGGCTCCATCTGCACTACGCGCATTGTTTCCGGCGCTGGTGTCCCGCAACTTACGGCGATTTCCGAATGCAGCCGCGCGGCGAAGGATGCGAATGTTCCGTTGATCGCGGATGGCGGCATCAAGTTCTCGGGAGACGTCACCAAAGCCATCGCCGCAGGCGCCGACTGCGTAATGATCGGCAGTCTGCTGGCCGGGACTGACGAGAGCCCGGGCGAAACTATCCTCTACCAGGGCCGAACTTTCAAGAGCTATCGGGGCATGGGGTCTTTGGGCGCGATGGCCTCCGGCAACACGGACCGTTACTCTCTCGATCCGACGCAGAAGCTGGTTCCGGAAGGCATCGAAGGGCGTGTGGCGTCGAAAGGGCCGCTGGCCGATCTTGTGTACCAGCTGGTCGGAGGACTCAAGGCCGGCATGGGATATTGCGGCTGCCGATCGATCGAGCAGATGCAGACCGAAGCGCGCTTTATCCGCGTCTCGCCCGCCGGACTTCGCGAGAGCCATGTGCACGACGTCATCATTACGAAGGAAGCTCCCAACTACCGGATCGAGTGAAGTCGAAGGCGCCGGTGGCAAAGACCACCACGGTACAGATTTTTCTTGCGATAGTGAATTTCGCTGTTATACTCAAAACATAACTTTCGCCTTTTGTTCGCATACAGGAGCTTGGATTTCATGGACGAAAAAGAACGCGCACGCGCACTGGAACAGACCCTCGGTCAGATCGAGAAGCAGTTTGGCAAGGGGTCGATACTGCGGCTGGGGGCGAAGGACGCGATCGTCCCGGTTTCGGTAATTTCCACCGGGTCCATCGCCCTCGACGCGGCCCTTGGGACGGGCGGCTTTCCGCGCGGGCGCATCTGCGAGATTTACGGCCCGGAATCCTCCGGTAAAACGACCATCGCCCTCCAGGTGATCGCCGAGTCTCAGAAGGCCGGCGGCATGGCGGCGTTCATCGATGTGGAGCACGCGCTTGACCCGATTTACGCACGAAAGCTCGGGGTCGATGTCGACAATCTCCTGGTGTCGCAGCCCGATTACGGGGAGCAGGCGCTTGAGATTACGGGCGCGCTGATCGCCTCGGGTTCGATTGACGTGCTGGTGGTCGATTCCGTCGCCGCGCTGGTGCCCAAAGCCGAACTGGACGGCGAAATGGGCGACTCGCACATGGGTTTGCAGGCTCGTCTGATGTCCCAGGCGCTGCGGAAACTCACCGGCGTCGTCTCGAAATCGAAGACTTGCCTTATTTTCATCAATCAGATTCGCGAAAAGATCGGGGTGATGTTCGGCAGCCCGGAAACCACTACGGGAGGCCGGGCTCTAAAGTTCTATTCTTCCGTGCGTATCGATATCCGGCGCATCGCCGCGATCAAGGATGGCGATGCCGTAGTGGGAAATCGCACGAAGGTCAAGGTGGTCAAAAACAAACTGGCTTCTCCCTTCCGGGAAGCCGAATTCGACATTGTGTATGGCGAGGGAATTTCGAAAGAGGGCGAAATGATCGACCTTGGCGCACAGCACAATGTGATCGAGAAGAGCGGTTCGTGGTTCAGCTACAAGACGGAGCGAATCGGCCAGGGCCGGGAGAACGCGCGCCAGTTCCTAAAGGACAATCCGGACATCCGCCACAGTATCGATATGGAACTGCGAAAGACGCTGGGCCTTATTAAGACCGAGCCGGTCAATGGGGGCGCACCCACTCCCATTGCGGCAGCGGCGGCGGCGGGCCCCAGAGCGGCGCCCGCGTTAGCCCCACGCGGCCGGTAGGCCAGGAAGCGGACGAGGGCGTCGGCTGCGGACCGAAGGGTCCGCCCCACTACTGAACTTGAAGCGGGTGTTGGAGGCCGGCAACGGCCTTTGTTTTCGCCGGTATGCTGTTTACGATGCCTTCGATCTGTGCTTCCGGAATTGACAGCGACAAATCCACGTTCGAACCGTTCGTTGTTACCTGGACCGCCTGAAGCAGTTGAATCGCACTCGTGAGCTGCGGATTGTTGGCTGCGTTCGCTGTAAGCGATGAGCCAAGAGTCATAGCGAGTTTGATGACGGCATCCAAGGCTGCGGCATTCTGCGGGCTGTTGGCAACGGCTTCCCCGGTGACAACCACATTGTCGCCGAACTTAATTCCACCGTTGAGCGACTGGATACTCTTCAATAAAGGCAGCAGCGTCGCCGCAGGACCTTTTGCCCCGTCAACGGAGGCACTCGGCGGAATGAGCGATCCAACACTTACCGAGCTGACCAGCCATTCATCTTCGCTGGTGCTGAGTTGATTCACTATCACCGCCAGTGCCGGGTCGATGGAATTACTGCCGCCGCTTCGATCAATGGCCGCCTTTACGGATGCCAAATCGCCGGCAACCGCAATGGAGGTGCCCATGAACGCTACTGCCTGCGCTACTTTGTCCTTCGAGTTCGTAGTACTGATCAATGTGGCGCCGCCATAGGCTGTCACTTGCCAATTGGCTTTCCCGCCGGACAGGGTCGAGGCGATCTTATCGACCGGGAAAGTTCCGCGCGCCAGTACCAAACCTCCGGGGTTCGCCGGATCCGCCGCCGTTGCAGCCAACACCTCCGATATGTCCTGCAGCGGATTGAAACCGGTCGCGGTTATGAAGTCTTCCGGTATCTTGCCGAACTTCGTCAGGATGAACTGCCCGAGCGGGCTGGCCAAAGCGCTCGTTTGATTGCCCCCCGCCAGAATCTTTGCATCCGGCATCACCAGATTCATCAGCTGCGAGTCGGCGGCAAACGCTGTGCTGGACAAACACATGGATAACGACAAGCTCAGAAAAACGGCAGTTTGCCGCATAAAGTGTCTCCTGTCTCATGCTAACGCACCGGGCGGCTCGAAAGTTCGCGTTTTCTTATTAACGCGTTTTCTTATTAACCCTTCCGGTCGATGCGGAAATCGTCGAAGGAGGCTTCCGTGCCCCCTCTGGTCCAGAGCCCGGTCTTTCCGGCGGTGCTGAGCGAATCGTCGACGGCGTCGAAAAGCTGCCGATTCCCGAACAGAACCCGAATGCTGCCCCCGCGGAAGATCACCTTCGCCACGTACCATTGGCCGGTCCGAAGGTCGTGGGAGACGCCGAACCTCCCTGGCTTGTCGCTGCGAACGGGAATCGGATGCGTCTGACCGTTTTCCACGCGAAACAGAACGATGTTCTTTTCGTCGACGCTGAAGTGCAACAAATAGTAATTCTGCGGATCCTGATACCGCCATACGATCCCGGCGGTTTTGATCTTCCGCGCGCTGGCGGCGATTTTGAATTTGACGCTAAGATCCCCATCGCGGCAGACGACTTTGTCGAACACCGCGAGGGCAAACTCGGAAGTATTATTTACACCCAAGGTCTGCGCGAATACATTTGGGCGGCTGGGCGCGGTGGAATCCCGCAGGACTTCCCAGCGCGCCGGCTCCTGCGGCCGGGTTGTGGCAGGTGTCCAGTAGGGAGGAAATGAGGCGGGCTTCAGGTTGTCGAAATTGACGGTTGAGCCCACAAGGCCGAACAGATTGAAAGTGATGAGCGCCGCAGCGGTCCTGAGTATCAAATAACCAGTGTAGTAACCAACCTCACAACCAACCTGGCCAGGCTACGTTCGCGCTCCGCCGATCTGCCGCAAGCTGCGCTCAGGAATCTCAATCCACCAGCCGCTCTGCCTGCCGGCATCTTCCAGCGAGCGCCAGGTTTCCCGCGTAACATCCACGATCAGACCGTTAGCGAAGCAGGCCCGGACCGATTGCAGGCGCTCGATTACCTGCCGCAGGTCTCCGCGAATCCGGTTCTCGCCCGGCTGTGTTCGGATTATCAGTTCCTCGGGACGTGTGCATACAGTGACCCGGTCGCCTTTGAAGCATCCGCGGAGATGAGGGCCGCAAATCTCTTCGCCCAGCAAACGTAACCTGCTCGTTTGTTTGGCCGGGTCCAGAGCGATCACCTCGGCATCGTAGACCGTGAATCCTCCGAGCAAATGGGCGACTTCCGCCGTTCCGGGATTGCGCACCAGTTCGGCCGGCGATCCGCGGTGCACGATTCGCCCGGCGTCGTAAATCAAGACCCGTTCGGCCAATGCGAAGCACTCGGCCGGATCGTGCGTGACGAGGAGAACCGGGATCTTTAGTCCGTCCCTCAATTCATGAATCAGCGTGTAGAGATCCATGCGCAGCGCCTCGTCGAGGCCGCGTCCTGGTTCATCGAGCAACACAACGCGCGGATTGGCCATCAGAGCGCGGGCAATGGAGCCGCGCTGCTTCTGGCCGCCGGAAAGCTCATGCGGATAACGGCCCGCCATGCTGGTGAGTTTGAAGCGTTCCAGTTGTTCCGCGATGCGCCGGTGCCGTTCGAGCCGGGGAAGTCCGTGGGCGGCGAACGCGAGGTTCTCGCGCAGAGTCATGTGCGGAAAGAGAGCGTAGTTCTGAAAAACGTAGCCGCACGAACGCCGCCGCGGGCGCAGATTGACGCCCGATTCCGCATCGAACAGGATGCGGTTGTCGAGCATGATGCGTCCGGAATCGGGAGCGACGAACCCCGCGACGCAATCGAGAGTGAGCGTTTTGCCGGAACCGCTCGGGCCGTAGAGCGCCGTCACCCCAGCCCCCGCCTCGAACTCGATATCGAGGTGAAAGGCGGCCGATTCGGGCCCCGGCTGAAAGCGCTTGACGACGTTCCCGCGGATCATGTAACGCTATGCCGGCGCTGTTCCAGGCGGTTTGCGAGATAGACGATGGCTGCCGTCACAATGGATATAACGATTACGAGAGTGCGCGCCACGAATGTGTGTCCGGGTCGATCCGAATAATAAGCGTCGTATATGGCGATGGCGACGGTTTGCGTGCGTCCCGGAATGTCGGCGCCGATCATCAGCGTAGCGCCGAAATCGCCCATAGAACGCGCGAATGCGAGTGCCGTGGCTGCCGCAATAGGGCGTCGCGCGAGCGGAATGCTGACCCTCCAGAACAGGCGCCACTCCGAAGCCCCCAGACTCCTTGCCGCCTTTTCATAAGCGCGATCGACATTTTCCAGCGCCGCGCGCGACGATTTGACGAGAAGCGGGATGGCATGCAGCGTCGAAGCAATGACGACGCCGCGCCACGTGAAAGCCAGCGAAGAACCAGTCAGCTTTTCCCACGCCTGGCCAATCCAGCTTGCCCGCCCGATCACCACCAGCAGGTAATAGCCAAGCACCGTTGGCGGCAGCGCCAAGGGCAGCGTCGTCAGGGCGTCGAGAAGATCTTTGCCGCGAAAATGCTTGTTTGCCAGCAACCACGCCAGCCAGATTCCGAGGATCAGCGAGATTGCGGTAGCAATCGCGGCCACTTCGAGACTCAGCCAGAGAGGGAACCAGTCGATCGCCATTTGGAGCGGTTTTTCATTGTGCCACAAGTTCTACAGCCGGCGAAGCGGTAGAATTCAGTGTGAGCCATAGTAAATCAATCGCCGGCAAAACCATTCGACTCGAAGAGGGCGACATCACCCTCGTGAAGGCCGACGCAATCGTAAACGCCGCTAATTCGCGGCTCTCGGGCGGAGCGGGAGTAGATGGGGCCATCCACCGCGCCGCCGGGTCCAGCGTTATGACGGAACTCGATGTTATTCGCAGGAGAGTGGGCAAGTGCGAGCCTGGTGAAGCGGTCGTGACCAAAGCAGGCCGGCTGCAGGCCCAATACATTTTCCATACCGTGGGGCCCGTTTACCGGGGCGGGGAAGAGGGTGAGGCCGACGAACTCGCTTCCTGTTACCGGGAATGCCTCCAACTCGCCGCCGAGCGCGACCTCAAGACTATCGCTTTCCCGGCGATCAGCACGGGCGCATATGGCTATCCGATGGCGCAGGCCGCCGAGATTGCGGTTCGTGAGATACGCGGTTTTCTCGACCAGCCCAGTTCGGTGGAGGAAGTGCGCGTCGTGCTTTTTGGGGAAGAGTCGCTGCGAACGTTCAAACACGCACTCGATCAATAGCTCTCCCGCATGATCGAATTCACCGCGCCGGGCCATATTGGAAAAAGCCTTATTGCGCCTGACGCCAGCATCATAGGCGTGATTGAAGAAGGGACAGGGTCCTTGGCCGCGCGCGATGCCGTCAAGCTGGCTCCAGGCGAACCGATCCCCAACTCTCCGGGGAACTACGTTCTCGACCATGCCCTTTCACGTTCCGACGCCGTTGCCAAATCGAGAGCTGTGGCGCAGCTCGTGCAATTGCGGCGCGAGGGCGCTACGATCGTCCTTGTTTCCCACGACGAAGTGCTGCTCGAAAGTTGCGCCGATGAGATTTGGTGGGCCCGCGACGGCGGTTTGATCGCGCGCGGCGATCCATCCGAAGTTCTTTCGGGATACCGGCGTCACGTCGCGGAATCGCTTCGGGCGTCAGCCGAAAATCAACTGCCGCGGCTCTCTCCGACTTTGCGAAGTGGCGATGGCCGCGCCTTACTCGAACAAATCGAGCTCCTCGGCGAGAATGAGAATCCGGCGACCGTCTTCCGAAGCGGTGAGAGTGTCACAATTCGGGTCACAGTTCGGTTCGCGAGCCGCGTGCCGGATCCCGTCGTGGGTATCATGATTCGCACCCGCATCGGGCTGAACGTTTACGGGACCAACACGGAACTCGAACAACTCAAACTCGGTCCCCTCGAGGCAGGCGACAGGACCCGCGTGAGCTATCGTTTCCGCTGCGATCTTTGTCCCGGCGAATATACCGTCACCGCCGCATCGCACGACCCCGACGGCCTCTGGCACGACTGGATGGAAGACGCGGTCGCCTTCTCCGTTTCCGATTCCCGCTACACAGCGGGTGTGGCGAACCTGAAGGCGCAGGTGGAAGCAGAGAAGCTTTGAAGTTGAGGAACAACCGCTCCCTGCGGTCACGGCTCTGTAAAATCGGTTTGTTATTGAGCCGCGACCGCGGGGAGTCGGTTTTGCTGGCG
>Ga0182024_10003976_pt1 | contig 34512 bp, 29 predicted proteins | sample P32metaG_FD_120480 | JGI IMG/M metagenome (GOLD analysis project Ga0182024, IMG submission 120480) | Permafrost microbial communities from Stordalen Mire, Sweden - P3-2 metaG (Illumina Assembly) | ecosystem: Environmental > Terrestrial > Soil > Wetlands > Permafrost | place: Sweden: Stordalen...
CAACTCACAGGCGCATGTCCGGCCGGCCGCGGTGAAGACGAGGAGGCGGGGTGCTTCGGCAGAGTTCCCAAGGGCATGCTCGAATCCCAGCGCCTCCTCGGGCTCACTCAGCCCGGGAGTCTGCGTTGCATCACGCGTCGCGCTCGTAGAACCCGACATCGACGAGTACATCGCTTCCCCCGTTCGCCGCCGCCCCTGCTATGGGTTGGATCGGCTCGCCCTCACTGGCCAGCATCTCCACTGACGTCCGAAGGTCCGGCGGCAGTGGCGACCGCAGGTCAACCACGTCCCCCGATACCGGGTGCCGGAACGTCAGCCATGCCGCATGCAGGAAGTGGCGGCGCGGCGACAGCCCGATCAGGCGCCGTCCTCCTCCGCCTCCGTACATGTCGTCGCCCACGACCGGATGTCCCAGCGACGCGAGATGGACGCGGATCTGGTGGGTGCGCCCCGAATGGAGTTTGGCCCGGAGCAAATCCGCGGAATCGAAGCGTGCCAGGCGCACGAAATCCGTTCGTGCCGGCCGACCGCTACTGACGATCGCCATCCGCTTTCGGTCTCGTGGATCGCGCCCGATCGGACGGTCTACGGTGATCCGGTCTTCGCTCAGGTGACCCCACGCCAGTGCAGCATACTGCCGCTGGACCTCCCGCCGTGCGATGGCCTCGCTCAACAGGCGGTGCACCCGGTCCGTCCGCGCCACCAGGAGCAGTCCCGACGTGTCCTTGTCGAGGCGGTGAACGAGCCCCGCGCGTTCGGGTGCGACCGGCACATCCGATGGCCCGCTCTCCGTGCTGGGACCAGCTTCCCCGCCCCCTGCGGCCCGGCCCATCAATGCGTTGACCAGGGTTCCGGTCCAATGGCCCGGAGCGGGGTGCACCACCATCCCCGGCGGCTTGTCCACCACGAGGAGCCACTCATCCTCGTAGACGATTCGCAGAGGAATCGTCTCAGCGACCACGTCGCGCCCTGGAGGCGGCGGTACCGTGACCGCGACCTGCTCGCCGGCACGCAACCGGTAAGCGGCCTTCTCGCGCCGCCCCGCCACGGTGACATGCCCGGTGGCAATCAGCGTCGCGGCCTGGGTACGCGACAACCCGCCCTCCGATGCGACCACGGTGTCGAGGCGGCCGCCGCTCGTAGCGACGAAATCGAATTGCCTGGAGGGCAACGGGGCCCCCGTGCTACATCTCGGGAAGCGGCGCGGCTCTCCGCGATGGAGCCCGGTCCTCCATCCAGAGCACCCACGCGAGCAGGATGGCGCCGGTCGTGACGGCCATGTCGGCGACGTTGAACGTCGGCCAGCGGTGGTATCCCACGCCGATGTCGATGAAGTCCACGACGCCATTTGACGAGCGGACGCGGTCGAAGAGGTTGCCGATGGCGCCGCCGCACACCAGCCCGATTGCCACTGTCCGCAGCATATCGCCGGACGCTGTCGCCCGGTACAGCTTGGTCAACACGGCCAATGCGCACGCGGTGAGCAGGAGAAAGATCCACCGCGAGTTGGGCCCGAACCAGAGACCGAATGCCGCCCCGGGATTGTACACGAGCACGAGTTTGACGACCGACCCCAGCACGTCGCGCGGAATGCCTCGCGACAGGGCGGACACGGCGATCGCCTTGGTGGCGATGTCCACGGCCACGACGAGAGCGGCCAGCCCCCAGAACAACCGGTGCTGCGCCGCGCGCCGCTCGTCGTCTCCCATCTGTTGGCTATCTGCCATGGTCAGCGCTTGCCGTCCTCTTCGCGCTGCTTGCACGCGATGCAGTACCGCGCGTGCGGGAGCGCATCCAGTCGCTCGTACGCGATCTCTTCCCCGCAATTATGACACCGGCCGAACGTCTCCCGTGACCGGTACAGCCGGCGGAGGGCCTCGTCAATGTGCCAGAGGAACCTCCCCTCCTGGCTCGCAAACAGGAACGCCTTCTCCCGCTCCATGGCGTCGGTGCCCTGGTCTGCCATGTGGAACGAATACGAGCTCAGGTCACCGTCCGCGTTCTGCGGCGTCGCCCCGAATGCTTCGTTGTAGTTCCCCAACTCCTTCAAGACCCGCTTCCGCTCTTCCAGCAGCCGCTTCTCGAAATGTGTCAGCAGCTTCTTCGACATCGGCTTGAACTTCTTGCCGGCAGTCACGTCCGGTGACGTCATGATTCCAGTTCCCGAGTGAGGGCGATGCGCACGCGCAGTCCATCGAGATCGAGCGTGCGTACCGCGTCAAATCCCGCCGTGTCGTCCGGCGTTCCCTCTTGCCGCCTTCCCGCCGGTTCCGCGGGTCCGTCCTCGCCACCATCGGTCGCGGCGCGGCCGGAAAAACCGTCCGGCGGGAGTGGGCCCCCCCCGACGGTAATGTCGCGCGCCAGCACCTCGCGCGCGATCCAGTCGCGATGCGTCTCCACGGCCCCGGCGACCGACGGGTCGGCCACTACGACCAGCCGGATTCGATCGCTGAGCGCAAAGCCAGCGTCCTTCCGTGTCCGCTGCACCGCGCTGATCACCTCGCGGGCCAGACCTTCCTCGGCCAGGGCCGGCGTGATCCGGGGATCGAGCGCCGCGACGAACCCCTCCCGCTTTTCGACCAGAAGCTCCCCTGCCGCAGCGTGGTCGATCTTCACATCCTCCCGGTCCAGGGGTTGGGTGACCCCATCCACGGTGATCGACAGCGGGCCCCCGCGCTCGAACGCCCGCAGCTCGTCGCTCACCAGGCGCGCGATCGCCTGAGCCGCCAGAGGCGTCCGCGTGCCGAACTTCTTGCCCAGTGTCCGGAAATTTCCTCTGGCCGACAGCGTCACCAAGGCATCCTCCGACGACACCCAACTGACTTCCTTGACGTTGAGTTCCGTCTGAAGCAACGGTGCCAGCTCGGCGAGCCGCTGCGCATCGGGCACGGCGTCTCCCGTCGTTGGCACAACGCATACCAGACGCGCCAGTGGCTGCCGCGTCTTGATCTTCGCCGCCGCCCGGACCGAACGGGCGAGCGTGGCCAGCGTCCGGATGGCACCCATGGCCTGCTCGAGCGGCGCGTCGATCGCCGCTTCGCCACCGGGCCGGACGTACGACGCCAGGTGGACGGACGTCCCCGTGAGCTGGCGGTGCAGCCAATCGGTCATGAACGGCGCGACGGGCGCGAGCAGCCGGCTGCTGACGGCCAGCACCTCGTGCAGCGTCGCAAACGCCGCGCGGCTGTCCGCCGAATCGACGTCGTAGCGGCGGCCGCGCGTGAGCCGCACGTACCAGTTGGACACGTCTTCATCGATGAACTGCATCACCGCCCGTACCGCCAACGTCGGCTCGTACCGCTCGAGCAGCGCGTCAGCCTCGTGCTCCACAGCCGCCAGCCGCGACAGGACCCACCGGTCCAGTGGTGGCCGGCCGGCGGGAGCCGGATCGAGCGCCGATGGCGTCCACCCGTAGTTCGCGAGCGTCGCGAACATGCCGTTGTATGTCTCTTTGAGCGTGCGCCACAGGAATCGCGAGGATTCCTGGAGCGCCTGCTCATCGAAGCGCCGTGGGACCCAGACCTGGCTGGTCGAGATCAGGAACACCCGCATCGCGTCGGCACCGTACGTGTCGATGATGCCCCACGGGTCCACGGAGTTCCCGCGCGACTTCGACATCTTCTGGCCGTTTGCGTCCAGCACGAGATCGTTGACGACGACATTGCGGTACGGCGCCACCTGCCCCGCTGCGTTGTTCGGGAGCTCGTCGCCGAGCCCGGTCGCGATGGCGAGCATCGAGTAGAACCAGCCCCGTGTCTGGTCGACACCCTCCGCGATGAAATCCGCGGGGTACTGGCGGGCCAACTGCTCCCGATGCTCGAAGGGATAGTGCCACTGCGCAAAGGGCATGGATCCGGAGTCGAACCAGGTGTCGATCACCTCGTTCACGCGCCGCATGGTGCCACGCCCGGCTCCCCCGGCGGACGCGCACGCCGCGCAGGGCCAGTGGTACCGGTCCACCGTCGGTTTATGCGGATCAAAATCCGCCGGCAGTGGCGCACCCGTCCGCTCGGCGAGCATGGCGAAGCTCCCAATGATCTCGCAGTGGGCCGCATCCGCATCGCACACCCATACTGGTAGTGGCGTCCCCCAGTATCGGTCGCGGGAGATCGCCCAATCGATGTTGCCGGCCAACCACTCACCGAACCGCCCCGTCCCGACTTCCGGCGGGTGCCATCCGATGCGCCCGTTCCGCGCCAGCATCTCATCCCGGTACGCCGTCGTGCGCACGAACCACGACGACCGCGCGAAATACAGCAGCGGCGTGCCGCACCGCCAGCAATGCGGATACGAGTGCGTCAGCCGTTGGGCGGACCACAGCACACCGGACGACCGCAGCTGCTCGATGATGGCGCGGTCCGCGTCCTTGACGAACTCCCCGCCGACCACTGGCGTTCCGGGGGCGAACGCCCCACGGCTGGTCAGAGGCTGCAGAAACGCGAGGCCATGCCGCCGGCCGGCCGCGTAATCGTCGGCGCCAAAGGCCGGCGCCATGTGCACGATGCCACTGCCCTCGTCCGCCGACACGAATGTCTCGGCGACGATGATCTCGTGATCGCCCGCGTCCGGCGCAAAGGGAACCCAGTCGAGTGGCCGCTGATACCGGAGCCCGGCCAGCTCACTGCCGCGCAGGGTGCGCACGGTGTCCCACTCGCCACCGGCGTGTTCGCCCAGCACCGGCGCGACTCGCGATGCCGCCAGGATCAATGTCCGATGGTCTTCCCCGCCACGACGACGCAGCTCCACGTACTCCAGGTCGGGATGCACCGCGAGCGCGACGTTGGACACGAGGGTCCACGGTGTCGTGGTCCACACCAGCACGCGACGGCCGCCGTCCACCAGGCTGAGCGCCACATACACACTCGGGTCCTCGACATCCCGGTAGCCGAGCGCCAACTCGTGGCTCGAGAGTGCGGTCTCGCAGCGCGGGCAGTACGGCAGGATCTTGTGCCCTTCGTAGAGAAACCCGCGCTTCCAGAGAGTTGCAAGCGCCCACCATACACTCTCCACGAACGCCGGCTCGTACGTGACGTACGGATCGCCGAAGTCGAGCCAGTATCCGATCCGTTCACTGAGCCGCTCCCACACTTCCCGATACTTCCAGACGCTCTCCCGGCACAGCGCATTGAAACGCTCGACACCGTACGCTTCGATCTGCGCCTTGGCCGTGATCCCCAGCGTCTTCTCGACTTCGATCTCGACGGGAAGCCCATGCGTGTCCCACCCTGCCTTCCGCGCCACGTGAAACCCGCGCATCGCGCGGTGCCGGCAGAATAGGTCTTTGATGGTCCGGGAGAACACGTGATGCGTGCCCGGAAGTCCATTCGCGGTCGGGGGGCCTTCGTAGAACACGAACTCGGGCCGGCCTTCCGCCGCCGCGAGCGACCGCGCGAACAGATGCTCGGTCCGCCATTCCGCGAGGACCGCGGTCTCGAGCGCGCCGGCGGTCGCCGGGAGCAACGCGTAGTGGCTGGACGCCACAGGCGCCGGCTCGGCTCGGGCGGTGGTCGTCACAGCTGCTCCACCACGGCTGTCACGAGCGCCGTCAGATTGGGCTCGGCTATCGCCGCCACGGCGAGGATCTTCTCCACAGTCGCCGGTTCGAGAGTCTCCGGAATGCACTGATCGGTGATGACCGAAAGCCCCAGGACCCGCATTCCACCGTGCACGGCGACGATCACCTCGGGCACCGTCGACATCCCCACGACGTCCGCACCGATCCCCCGCAGCCACCGGTATTCCGCGCGCGTCTCCAGGTTGGGACCAGGGACAGCCACGTATACGCCCTCACGAAGCGTGATGCCACGATCGCGCGCGACGGCGTGCGCGATTCCCCGCAAGCCGGCATCGTAGGGTGCCGACATATCGGGGAATCGCGGGCCAAGCGACTCGTCATTCGGCCCGGCCAGCGGGCTGTCACCGAGCAGATTGATGTGATCGCTGATCGCCATGAGCTCACCCGGCGCCCAATCCGGCCGCATGCCGCCGCACGCGTTGGATACAATGAGGACGTCGGCGCCGAGCGCGCGAAGGACTCGTACCGGAAATGTCACTTGCTGGAGTGAATAGCCCTCGTAGCGGTGAAACCGCCCTTGCATCGCGACGACGGTCTTACCCGCCAGAGTCCCGCACAGGAGCCGTCCGGCGTGCGACTCGACGGTCGAGAGCGGAAACTGCGGGATGTCCTCGTAGCCGATCGATGCGCCGACAGAGATCGCATCCGCCAGCCCGCCCACGCCGGTCCCGAGGATGAGCGCGATCCGGGGGCGAACGCCAAACCGGGCCTCCACGACTCGTGCAGCCGCCATGATCCTGGCGGGCGTATGAAGCGTCGTATTCTGCCCTTGTCGTTCCCCCAACGCCGCGCCGGTTTCGCGTGCGGCTGCGGTCATTCGGCAGGGACGGCGTTTAGCCACGCCGGGGTAGACGACGGCGCCCGGTCGGCGTCCGCTCCATTCTCCGCCGGCGTATGGGGTGGTGACGGCGGTGGCGGAAAATGCGAGGACGCGCTCGCGGCCGCGTCGCCCCCCGGCTCGCGAGTCTGCTCAGCGGGATCCGCCGCTGCGCCACGACCACTCGCGCCTGGCGCCTGGGCGCCAGGATCGGCGGACGAACCGCCGGATGCGGACCCCGGGCCGACGATCCCCGATGTCGCGTCCGGGATGGCCTCGAGTTCCGCGAGTTGGCGCGCCACCATCGAGCGAAACTGAGCCAGATACGCGCGCCGGGCCCGTTCGAGCGATTCGATCTCCACCGCGAGGCGCCGGACGTCGGCACGGGCCTCATCCACTTTGCGGGCCCCTTCGGCTCGCGCCTCGCGGATGATCAGCTGCGCTTCGCGCTCCGCCTGCTCGCGCGTCTCGGTCCGGAGTTGCTGCGCCGACACCAGCGCCTCGTTCAGCGCTTTGTCGCGCTCGCGGAACGCGCGCAGTTGCTCGTGGAATCCCTTGGCCTTGGCCTCGAGCTCCTGATTGACGCGGGTCAGGCGTTCGAGTTCGTTGGCGACTCGGTCGCGGAACTCATCGACTCGTGCTTTGTCGTACCCGCGCAGGGCGGCCGGAAAGCCGGTGCGCCGGACGTCGAGCGGCGTGAGGTGGAACGATTCGTCAAGCATCCCCGTGTCCCGCAGCCGCTGGAGTGCGCCCACCAAACAGTAGCGTACCTACGCGCACCATTGTGGCGCCCTCCTCGACCGCTATTTCGTAGTCGTTCGACATCCCCATCGAGAGTTCCGCTGCCGGGTGTCCGGCGGCTCGCAGCACATCGCGCGCTTGCCGGGCACCCGTAAAGGTCCGGTGCAATAGAGCCTCGCCGGCGTCGAGCGGCGCCATGGTCATGACGCCTTGCACCCGTAAACCGCCGAGCCCCTTCAACCGTTCGGCCTCCGCCTCCAGCTCGGAAGGCGACCAACCAAACTTTGTCGCTTCACCCGCCACGTTGACCTGCACGAGCACGTCGGCCGGCCGACCCCTCGCCTGCCCTCGTTCGTGAATCGCGTCCGCCAGGCGTGCGCTGTCGAGCGAGTGCACCAGCACGAACGACTCGGCCGCTTTCGCCTTGTTGCGCTGCAGATGCCCGATGAGATGCCATCGCACGGGATCGGTGACGGCCGCCATCTTGGGCAGGGCCTCCTGCACCCGGTTCTCCCCTACGTCGTGGACGCCCGCCCCCCAGGCTTCCCGCACTGCGTCGGCACCGAACGTCTTCGTGACCGCAATCAGCGTGACCTGCTGCGCGTGTCCGCCGCGTGCGACTGCCGCCGCGATCCGCCCGCGCACTTCCGCCACCCGCTCGGAGAGCTCGGGAAATTGCATAACAGTCGAAGATATCGGGAGTTACGATCTGAATCAAGGTGGCCGCTGGTAGGCGGGATCACCCTCGAACCATCAGGTGTACGCGGGGGCTTCGCCGGTGTGGCGCATCTCTCGGCCGGCCATGAGGTCGCGAATCTGCGCCGATGTCACGGACCGCGTGAGCCGTCCATCGCACGCGGACGATATCGTAGCCGTCTCCTCCGACACGACGAACACGATCGCGTCGGATTCCTCCGCGAGACCCATGGCAGCCCGGTGGCGAGTGCCGAGCGTACGGTCGGTGATCTGCGCTTGCGACAGCGGCAGGATGCACCCCGCCCCGATCACCGTATCGCCCCGGATGATCACCGCACCATCATGGAGCGGCGAGTATGGCGTGAAGATGGTCGTCAGCAGATCGGCCGACACTTTGGCCTGCAGCGCGGACCCCGACGCCACGTACTCGCCCAACGCCATCTCGCGCTCGATGGCAATGATGGCGCCGATCCCTGACTGGCTGAGACGCTCGAGCGCTGCCACCACCTCCTCCGTCACTTCGCTTTCCGCCATCCGGCGCAGGAGGCGCGTCACGCGCGATTGGCCGAGGTGAGCGAGCGCCTGCCGGAGTTCCGGCTGAAAGATCACGACTCCCGCGAAAGCCCCGTACGTGAAGAGCAGACCAAGGAGGTAGGTGATCATCGTAAGCTGCGTCACCAATGCGAGGCCGTAGAGCACTACCAGCACGACGATGCCGGTCAGCATCTGCACGGCCCGGGTGCCGTGGATCAGGAGCAGCACCCGGTAGAGCATATACGCAACGAGCGCGATCTCGAGCGCGTCGCGGACGCCGAATGAAACATGCCGCAACGCAGCGAACATGAGCGTCAGTCCGGACGCGGCGCTGTGCCGCCGACGGGTAGCTGGTCCGGCGCGCCGGGCGCATCGCTGGGCGCATCGCTGGGCGCATCGCCCGCCGCATCGCCCGCCGCATCGCCCGCCGCATCGGGGCCCAGGATTGCCCACGCCGCATCGAGTGCCTCGCGTGTGCCTCGCACATCGTGGACGCGGAACAGACGTGCGCCACGCGCCAACGCGGCCACCGCTGCGCCGATCGAGCCATAGGTCCGGCCTGCGGGCTCTTGCACGCCGGTAATCTCTCCGATAAACCGTTTTCGCGATATGCCCACCATGACTGGATACCCCAGGGCCACCACTCGGGGGAGGGCCGACAGGACCGCCAGCGAGTGGACGCTTCGCTTGGAGAACCCGATCCCCGGATCGACCGCGATAGAATCCGGGCGCACCCCTGCCGCGAGCGCGACATGCACCTGGGCGGCCAGCTCCGCGACCACGTCGCCCACGACATCGGGTCCGTAGCTGGCGTGCTGGTAGGTGCTCATGTCGCCAATGCCGCCGCGAGAGTGCATCACCACCAGCCCGGCCCCCGCCTCGGCACAGACCTGTGCGATGGCGGGATCAATCCGCAGACCCGACACATCGTTGATCACGGACGCCCCGGCCTCGAGCGCCGCCGCCGCTACCGCTGCCTTCACAGTGTCGACGGAGATCGGAATGCCTGGGCACGCGGTGCGGAGGGCGCGGACCACCGGGAGAATCCGCCGGAGCTCCTCCTCGACCTCGACGGGGGTCGCACCCTGCGGGCGTGTAGACTCTCCCCCTACATCGAGCATGTCCGCGCCTTCCGCGACCAGACGCTTCGCATGCGCAACCGCATCGTCCGCCGAAAAAAAGTTACCCCCGTCGCTGAAACTGTCGGGGGTAACGTTGACGATTCCTACGACGAGCGGTCCTACGACATCCGGACGAGCGGGCGGCACCGTGGCACCGCGCACCCGCCAGCTCACGATCACGTCGCGATCACGCAGGTGCGACTTCGGGCCCGCCGAGAATGGGCGGCGAGCGACGGGGCTCCGCAACCGGGATCGGGGCCGAGGGCGCAGGCGCCGCATTGGTCGCCGGCGATGCCGGCGGCCGGGGCGGAAGCTTCTCACCCCGCATGAGCACCACGAAATCCTCGCGCGTCAGCGTCTCGCGCTCGAGCAGCGCGGCGGCGACCGCGTGCAGCAGCTCGAGGTTCTCGGTGAGGGTGACCTTCGCCCTCGAGTATGCCTCAGAGATCACACGGGCCACCTCGGCATCCACCAGTTGCGCGGTCCGCTCCGACACTTCGCGGCGGTGCTGCAACTCGCGGCCCAGGAAGACCTCCTGCTCGTTGTCGCCGACCAGCACCGGACCAATCGCGTCCGACAACCCCCACTGCGACACGTAGCGGCGGGCGATGCCGGTAGCCTGCTGGATGTCGCTGGCCGCGCCAGTCGTCACACGATCGCGCCCGAAGATCAGTTCCTCCGAGACGCGACCGCCATAGGCCATCGCGAGCCTCGCCTCGATTTGCTGGCGAGTCACCGACACGCGGTCGTCCTCGGGCAGCGTGAATGCGAGCCCCAGAGCGCGTCCGCGCGGCACAATGGTCACTTTGTGCAACGGGTCGTTGCCTGCGACTTTGATTGCGCAGACGGCGTGTCCGGCTTCGTGATACGCGGTCAACCGCTTCTCTTCGTCCTTCATCACCATCGATTTGCGCTCGGCGCCAAGCATCACCTTGTCCTTGGCTTCCTCGAGATCGTTCATGTAGACCTTGTCGTGGCCTCGCCGGGCCGCGAGCAGCGCGCCTTCGTTCACCAGGTTGGCGAGATCGGCGCCTGCCATGCCCGGTGTACCGCGCGCGAGAGTCGTGATGTTCACGTCTTCGGCGACCGGCTTGTTCCGCAAGTGGACCCGCAGAATGCCCTCGCGACCCCGGAGGTCGGGCGCGTCCACGACGATCTGGCGGTCGAACCGGCCCGGCCGCAACAACGCCGGGTCGAGGACGTCCGGACGGTTGGTCGCGGCGATCAGAATCACGCCTTCGTTGGACTCGAAGCCATCCATCTCGACCAGGAGCTGATTGAGCGTCTGCTCGCGCTCGTCGTGTCCGCCACCCAGGCCGGCACCACGATGGCGTCCCACCGCGTCGATCTCATCGATGAAAATGATGCACGGTGCGTGAGCCTTGCCCTGCTCGAACAGGTCGCGCACGCGGCTCGCACCCACGCCGACGAACATCTCCACGAAATCCGAACCCGACATCGAGAAGAACGGCCGGCCGGCCTCACCAGCCACCGCTCTGGCGAGCAGCGTCTTGCCGGTGCCCGGAGGCCCCACGAGCAACGCGCCCTTGGGAAGCCGGCCACCCAGCTTCGTGAACTTCTGCGGGTCCTTCAGAAACTCGATGATTTCCTGAAGCTCGACCTTCGCTTCGTCGGCTCCGGCAACATCGGCGAACGTCACCTTTGGTGTATCGCCCGTCAGCAGCTTGGCCTTTGACTTCCCGAAGGAAAAAGCCTTGTTCCCGCCGGCCTGCATCTGGCGGATGAAGAAGATCCACAGCGCCACGAGCACCAGATACGGAAGGATCTGGACGACTGTGGTCAGCGTTTGGCCCGGCTCCTTCGCCTCGAGCTCCACATTGTGGGCCCGCAGACGGTCGATCTCCTCATCCGAGTTCTCGAGCGGCAGCTTGACGGTGAACTTCTGAACGTCCTTGCCACCCATCACGACCTTTTGCTTGAACTCGCCTGTAACCTGGCGGCCGGACTGGATCGTGACGCGTCTGACGTTATCCTGCGCGAGCTGCTGGTCGTACTGCGAATAGATGATCGGGATGGGCTGATCCGAGCGCGTGTTCGCGATCTCGAAAAAGACCACCGGGACCATAAGGAGGAGCAGCCAGAACGCCCACGTCTTGGAGTTCCGGCTCCAGTTCCCCTTCTTATTGTTGTTTGCTGACGGCGTTGGCAGAACTGGCATGGCGACCCCTGCGGAACCGGTTTACTGACCGGCCCATCACGTGACACGCTGGCAGGCCGACCCCTTGGCCTTCCCACCTGGGCAGGCGGCGCTACCGCCACCCCCCCATGTAATGTACCGACTGTTACCCCCGACGCGCGGCCCCCGCGCCAGTCACGATCCCGGCTGCACGACCTTCTTGGGCTCGGTGCTCTGAACTGCAGTTTCGGCCTTCCGCATCTGTCGGGGTATCGTCAGATCGCCCCGATATATGGCAGATGCCGAAAATCTTCGGCGTGATCCAAACCATATCCGACTAGAAACTCGTGCGGCGCGTCAAATCCGACGAATCGCACCGGCTCCTGCAACGCCGTCGGCAGGCGCTTATGCAGCAATGCGCATACCGCTAGCGAGCGCGGTCCTCCCTGTCGCAACACCCCGAGGAGACGGGCCAGCGTCCGGCCCGAATCCACGATGTCCTCGACCACCAGGACATGGCGGTCGTCGAGCTTGGTGTCCGGATCATATACGAGTCGTACCACCCCGCTGGATTCAGTTCCCGATCCGTAGCTCGACGCGATCAGGAAATCGATCTGCAGGGGCCGCAGAATCGTGCGGACGATATCACTAAAAAAAATCACACTTCCCTTGAGCAACCCCAGGACCAGGAGGTCGCCGCCGGGATAGGAATCCGTGATCTCCGCCCCGAGTTCACGCACTCGTCGCGCGATCGCCGCCTCATCGAACACCACCCGGCTTAGCGCTCGTCCTCCCAGCCGCGGGTCGGCCCTGAGAGCAGTAGTGCGGTCCGAATGGCCGCTCATTGCCTCACCGCACCGTCGCCGGGACCGGAGCGTTGGACCGGACCTCGCCGGTGGAAGACGAAACTGAACGTGGAGCGCCGGACGCCGACGCCACCGGAGAGCTGAATCTCGCCACCGACTCTCCCGCGATGCGTGAAATCGGCCAACCGCGCGATCCCGCGCCGGTCGAGCGCCAGCCCCATACGGGCCACCAGGACGGGCCAGACGATCGCCAGCGCGGCGTCGTCGTAACGAGCCAGCTCGGACGCCGCAATCGAGAGACCCTTCTCGTCCACGTGAACCATGTGCGTGGCGGCCACGAAGCGCTCCACGTCGCGGCGCCATTGTGCGGCACCCGCGGCGAGCCCCAGCAGCTCGGTGCCGAGTGCCGGCCGGGCCCGAAGGAGCGCCGGGAGCAAATCGAGGCGGACGCGATTCCGAAGGAACGCGCGCGACTGATTGGACGGGTCCTCCAGATACGCGACTTCGTGCGCCGCCGCGTAGTCCGACACCGACGCGCGGCGCACCAACAGCCACGGGTGGACGGCGGCACCATCCGCGTCGAGCCCGGCCAGGCCTCGCGCACCCGCGTGGCGGAGGATCCGGATGATGAGCGTCTCGAGCTGGTCATCGAGCGTGTGCGCCGTGACCACTCGTGCCGCGAGGCGTGCCGCCGCTTCTCTCAGGAATCGCCACCTGGCGAGCCGCCAGGCCGCCTCGGTAGGCGGAGTGCCGGCCGGCGCACATCCGGCAGCACACGGAATCCGATAGGACTCGCAGGTCGCGGCCACGAGTTCGGTCGCCGCGGTCGCGTAGGCGCCCGTCCCGTGGTCGAACGTCGCCACGCCCGCGACCTGGCCTGGTGCCGCGTGGATGGCCGCCCGGAGAAGTGCCATCGAATCACGGCCACCCGACACCGCTAACACCACGCGCGGGGCGGTTGCCAGCGCCCGCGCCACCGGAGCCTCGACGACAGCGTCGATGCGCCGAATCCCGGCGAACGGGACGGTCTCTGGTGGGCCAGACCGGGAGGCCCTCTCCGCTGGTGTCCCGCCGCTATGACGCATATCCTTATCGCACAGTTTATAAGGTCGCACGACGGTCCGCGCGGGCAGACGGCCCGGACATCGTGCGAATGCTTCGGATTCCGTCAGCTCGAGGTACCCGTGGAGTCGCAAGGACCGTTGGCCATTGTGTGGGTCTCGCTCGGACTCGGCGCGTTCTACATCGCGCTCATCTGGGTGAACACACTGTTGGGCGTGTTCCTGACACCCCTGTTCATCATTCCCGGCACCTGGTTGCTCGAGAAGCTCGGGATCGGAACCCGGCCGGCACCCAAGGACACGCCTGGGTCCAGCACGTCCCCCTAAACAGACCGGGGAGTCGCCCATGCCGCTGATCGTCCTTATCGTCATCGGAGTCGTCCTGATGGCGTGGCTCGTCAGTGCATACAATGGGCTGATTGGTCTGAAGAATCAGGTCGCGAACGCGTGGAAGCAGATCGATGTGCAGCTCAAGCGGCGCCATGACCTGATTCCGAATCTCGTCAACACGGTGAAGGGCGCGATGCAGTTCGAGCGCGATACCCTGGACGCCGTGGTGACCGCCCGTAACAGAGCGATCGCCGTTCAAACTGGCGGCGGGCCGGCCGGACCTGGCGTGGCCGCAACCGCGGCCGCCGAATCGCAACTCAGCGGCGCATTGGGGCGGCTGTTCGCGGTGGTCGAGGCGTATCCCGACCTCAAGGCGACCGGCAATGTTGCGCAGCTACAGGAAGAGCTGACCACGACTGAGAACAAGATCGCGTTTGCCCGGCAGCTCTACAACGACACGGCCACCGCATACAACACCAGCCAGCGGCAATTTCCGACGATGCTCGTCGCAGGCATCGCGGGAGCCTCGCCCGCCGAGTTGTGGGAAATCAGCGACGCGGGTGAGCGCGAGAACGTGGCGGTGGATCTGTCCATGGCACCACGGCCCGCCGTCCCGCCGCCAGTCCCGCCGCCAGTCGCGCCGCCCGCCAAGAGTTGAGCCCGGCCGCCAGGCCGGCCGCCGCCAGCGACACCGCGGCTCGTACATCTCGGCTCGCGAATCAGCGGTCGCAGGACAATTCCAATGGATGACACGCCGAACCTGTTTGCGCAGCAGGTCGCCAACCGCCGTCGCTCGCGATGGCTGATCGCGGCGTTCCTGATCTTCTTCGCGTGGCTCGGCCTCGGCGCCGATCTCCTCATGTACGGCATGACCGCCGATGCGCCTCCCGATCACTATCACCACGTCTTTCCGTGGTTCGGGATTCTGCTCTTCACCATCGGGATCGTGCTGGCGCGCTGGGGTTGGATGTCCGGATCGAATGCCGTCCTGTGGTCCGCGGGAGCCAAGGAGATCACCACACCAGCGACGCCCGCGGAGCAGCAGCTCGCCGACGTGGTGGATGAGATGGCGATCGCCGCCGGCGTCCCCCGGCCGCGTCTCTACATCATTGACGATCCCGACCCCAACGCGTTCTCGACTGGCCGCGACCCGGCGTCAGCGTCCATCGCCGTCACCACGACCCTGCTCTCGCTGTGTAGTCGCGACGAGCTGCAGGCCGTCATCGGTCACGAGATGGGACACATCAAGAATTTCGACGTGCGCCTCATGACGCTGCTCGCAACGTTCGTCGGGGTCGTCGCGATCCTCTCCCACGGCCTTCGACGCATCATGTTCCAGACCTCGGGCGGGTCGCGGTCAAAGAACATGGGGCCCGTCTACGTGCTCGTCTTCATCGTGTGGTTCGTGAGCTGGATCCTTGCGCCGATCCTCACCCAGTTGATGGCCATGGCGGTCAGCCGGAAGCGCGAATACCTGGCGGACGCGATGTCCGCCCAGTTTACCCGCAATCCAGCCGCCCTCGCATCCGCATTGCACAAGATCGAACAGCCGAACGCGCCCAAGAGCGCGATCACAGGCGGCGCCGCGCATCTCTGTATCGCGGATCCGCTGGGACACGATGCGTCCACGCGTGAAGGCTGGTGGGCCGACCTCCTCGGGACGCACCCGCCCATGCGCCTCCGAATCGCCCGGTTGAACGCGATGGGCTATATGGGCGCGCCAGCAGCCCCCGCAACCCAGCCCGCGACGTAGCCTACGGCGCCGCAGCCCGGGCATCGCGCGCCCACGCCGCGGCGCTCAGCACCACAGGCACCACGCGCTGGCCGGCCGGCGTGCGCGCCACACCGGGTGGCGGACTGCCCACGGGATGGGCGGCTGCTCCCGATGCTGCCCGCGCCTCCGAACGCCGCAGCGTGATCCGCATGTGCAGTGGGTAGACGCTGTCACCGGCACCCCGTGACTGTGCTGGGGTGAAGCGAATCACGATATCCGCTCGCTCGCGCTGCGGCGCGATATAGCGATCCGCATCCGGCCGCCGCTGCTCGATCTGCGCCATCACCTGATCCCGTGAGTACCCGCGCTTCGCGCAATCGCGCTCGACTTTCCACGCGACGCGCAGCGCAGGATCGGGGTCCAGAAATACCGAGAGGTCGAAGGATCGGGCGAGTGCGTCCGTGTGCAGCCCGAGGAGCCCCCGCACCACGATGACCTCTCGCGGCGTTACGACCTCGTCGGGACCGAACGTCCCGTCGTGATGGTCGTAGACCGGCTTGCTGATCGAGTCCCCGCGCCGGAGTGCCACCAGGTGCTCGGCCACTAGATCCAGCCGGTTGCAATCCGGATTGAGCGCGGTGATCACACGCCGATCGCGCTCTGCGCGATCGTACCGGTGGTAGTCGTCGAGGCAGATCAGCGTCGTGCGGCCGATGCCCACCGCCTCTGCGATACGCGACGACAGGGTCGTCTTGCCTGAGCCGGAATCGCCGACGACGCCAATCAGCACAGGAGACGATGGCGCCATGGAGGATAATGTACGATCACAGGCCCTCCGTCTACCCGGCGAACGACCATTACTTTCCGGCATGCGACTCCGCCGCGGCGCCGTGTGGTGCCTGTGTGCCACTCTCGGGCTCGCGGCCTCGCCGATCGGCGCGCAGGTGTATACGCGCCCCGAACTTCGGTGGGAGACCATCCATACCGTGCACTTCGATGTCCACTTCCCGCGCATCATGCGGCCGTGGGCGGTCGATGCGGCCGGCCGGCTGGAGGGCGTACACGACGCGGTCGTGGCGCTTGTCGGAAGTGGACCGACCCGCAAGGTGACGGTGGTCATCGACGATCCGTACAATGTTTCGAACGGGGCCTCGCTCCCGATCCTGGATGCGCCGACCATCGTGCTCTGGCCCACGCCGCCCGAGCCCACCGATGACATCGGCCACGTGGGCGACTGGGCCGAGCTGCTCACGGTGCACGAGTTCGCCCACATCGCGCACCTCACGCGGCCGTCGAGAAACCCCCTCCAGCGGGTACTTTGGCGGCTCCTGCCCGTGGACATCAGTCCGATCGCGCGCAACTCGCCCCGGTGGGTCATCGAGGGGTACGCCACGTACATCGAAGGCCGCCTGACCGGCAGCGGCCGTCCCAACAGCGTGGGGCGGGCCGGCGTCCTGCGGCAGTTCGCACTCGAGGGGCGCCTCCCCACATACGCCCAACTGAACGGAAGCCCGCAGTACCTCGGGGGCGCCATGGCGTATCTCGCCGGGTCGGCCTTTCTGGAATGGCTCGTCGCACGAGGCGGCGAGGAGAGCCTGCCCCGTCTCTGGCGGCGCATGACCGCGCGGCAAGACCGCGACTTCGCCGCGGCGTTTTTCGGCGTATTCGGTGACACGCCCAACGCGCTCTACGGGCGGTTCACGGCCGAGCTCACCGGAAAGGCCCTTCGCGCCGCCGACGACATCGCATCCGCCGGTCTCGACTCCGGCGAGACGTTCCAGCATCTCACGTGGTACACTGGCGATCCCGCGGTCTCGCGGGATGGCCTCTCCATCGCCGTCCCGGTACGGACACCCGGACGTCCATCGCGCATCGTCGTGTGGGCGACGACTCCCGCGCCACCCGACTCGGCGCGAGCCGCAGCGATCGCCAGCATGCTCGCCCGCGACCCCGACGATGTCGCAGCGGTGGAGCCCTACCCGGCTCGCCGCTCGCCCATCGCCGTACTCGACGCCGCGCGCGGAGCCGGCTACGACCTCCCGCGATTCTTTGCCAGTGGCGATCGCGTGCTGGTCTCGCATGACGAGCCCCTGCGCGACGGCGCGTTGCGTCCCGATCTCTTCGAGTGGAACCTCCGGACCAAGCAGGTTCGCCGGATCACACGCGGCGCGGCGGTCCGCGGGGCGGACCCGGCGCCCGACGGGCGCACCGCCATCGGCGTCCGGTGTCTCGGCGGCATCTGCGATGTCGTACGCGTCGATCTCACGCGGGGCACCGTGTCGCTGCTGCTCGCCGGTTCGCCCTCCCGCGAGTACTACCGCCCGCGTTTTGCCCCCGACGGACGCACGGCGGTCGTGACCGTGCATGACAGCGATGAATGGCATCTCGAGACATTTACGGTGGGAGATGGCGGCGCGACGGATCTGCATGCGATCGGCCCGCAGGATGGAGCGAGCCGCTACGCGGCCTCCTACATGGCGGGCGGCGAATCGATCGTGACGGTATCAGAGCTCGGTGGCGTCCAGCATCTCGAAATCATCGAGCTGGCCAGTGGCACGATGCACCCCCTGGCGGCGACGACTGGTGGCGCCGTCGCTCCCGAGGCATCGCTCGCGGACTCGCACGTGTTCTTCCTCAGTTTGTCCGCCCGCGGACGAGACCTTCACCGCGTAGACGCAGCCGACATCCGCCCGAGCCCGACACCGGTCCTGTCGCCCGCTCTCGCGCCGGCTGCCGTGCCCACGGCACCGCCACCCGATTCCATGCGGCCCGCGGTTGTCGGCCCGCCATCCGGATACAGCTTCGGGCCGCACGAGTATCGATATTTGCCCGGCGGATCAGTCGCCCCCGATGGACGCTATGTCACGCTGTGGTTCGGCAGTAGCGACCCGGTCGGGCAGCTCACGTGGAGCGTCCAGGGGTCGATCGGTGACCCGGGCACATGGCGTGGTGGCGCAGCGGCCGTTACGTGGCGGGGCTTTCCGGTCGCCATCGACCTCTCGGCGTTTGCGGTCTCCCAGTTCCCGTCCCGCCAGAGTGCGGGCCAATTCGCGCCTGATGCGCTCGACGCGGGCTACCGCGGCGGCCTGCTAGCCGCGTCGTACACCGCATTCGGTAGTCCCGTGACCAACGCAGCCCGGATCGGTCTCTCCACAGCTCGCATGTCGCTCGATGACGGCCCGGGCCACGCCCGCTCGCTGGTCTTCGCGAGCTATGGCGGCTCGGCGGACCTCTCGCGCGGCGATGTCGTGCTGTTCGGGTCTGCCGGAGGAACGGCCACCGCGGGCACGACCGATGGCGCGTCCTGGCAGCGGTTGCTCGCTCACGGCGCCCTCGCGGCAGGGATTGGCGGAACGCTGATCCGCTACCGGGCGACGTACGGCATCGTGAGTCACGACGCCCCTCTGTTCGAACAGATGGTGGCAGGTGGCACACCGTCGCCGTTGACGGATTCGGCCCTCCTGACCCAGCGCGTATCGATGCCGGCGCTGCCGCTCGGGATCACCGGCGGCAACCAGCTCCTCGACCAGCGGGTCGAGGGAGACTTCGGTCCGTTGGGGCTGTACTACGAGCGGCTGTCCGCGCTCGCCTCAGACGACACGAACCACGATGTGTACGGAGCCGAAGTCCAGGGCATGTTCCCCCGCGTGCCGTTCGTCGCGCTGCCATCCGTGTGGTTCATGATTGGAGCCGGCTACTCGATCAGCGCGCCGTTTAAATACAAACTTCGCGGATACCTCGGTATTCGCTACACACCCTGAGCTGCGGTGATCGCCAGACCCGAGGCGCCGTCGAACAACTGCAAGTGCTCGGCATCGAGATGGATGGCGACCGGCGCATCGACCCGCGGCAGCGATGCGCTGACCATGCGGGCCGTCACCGTGATGGCGCCAGCGGACGCCCGCGCAATTGTCTCGTAGCCGAGCGGCTCGACGCCTTGCAGCGTGCCCGGGGTAGCGTCCCCGCCGTTGGCTGCCGGAGCCGCGATGACCACGTGCTCGGGGCGCGCGCCGAGGATGACCGGCTGGCCGATCCACGACCGCGCGACGAGGCCAGCGGCGCCGGCGACCGGTGTCCGAAGGCCGCCATCCTGCGACCGGAACACCACACCGTCCGCCGCACCGCCGGCTCCGGGAGCGAGCTCACCTTCGATCAGGTTCATCGGCGGGCTGCCGATGAACGCTGCCACGAAGCGGTTCGCCGGATGATCGTACAGCGCGAGCGGTGCACCGATCTGCTGGACATGTCCGGCATCGAGCACGACGATCCGGTCGCCGAGTGTCATCGCTTCGACCTGGTCGTGCGTGACGTAGATCGTGGTCGCGCCAAGCTGGCGGTGCAGCATGGCGATCTCGCGCCGCATCTCGAGCCGGAATTGCGCGTCGAGGTTCGAGAGCGGCTCATCGAACAGAAACACTTGCGGCTCGCGCACGATGGCGCGCCCGATCGCGACGCGCTGCCGCTGTCCTCCCGACAGTTGCCGGGGCCGTCGCTCGAGTACGCTCGTGAGTCCGAGGATGGCGGCCGCGCGCTCGACGCGAGCCTCGATGTCGCGCCGCGGTTGCTTGCGGAGCGTCAGAGCGAACGCCATATTCTCGAACACCGTCATATGGGGATAGAGCGCGTAGCCCTGGAATACCATGGCGATGTCGCGCTCCTTGGGCGGCAGATTGTTGACCACCCGCCCGCCGATCGACAAGCGGCCCGCCGAGATGGACTCGAGCCCCGCGATCATCCGCAGCGTCGTTGACTTCCCACACCCTGACGGACCGACCAGCACGACGAACTCGCCATCGCGCACATCCAGGTCGAGGTCGTGCACGGCGACGAATCCGGAGTCCGCATATACCTTGCGGACGCCTTCCAGCGTGACCCTGGCCACCGCCTACCGCTCCCTCAGTTCCACCAGGCGCGCGGGGTATCAGCTGCCCGCAGCCCGTGAGATACTCGCATGACGGTCTCTCCTCTCCCTGCGTCCGGCGCGCGGCCGGCCACACATTTCCCCGACCGGTTCCTCTGGGGCGCCGCGACGTCGGCGTACCAGGTCGAAGGCTCGCCACTCGCCGACGGAGCCGGAGCCAGTATCTGGCACCGGTTCGTCCACACGCCCGGCACCATCGAGGGCGGCGACACGGGCGACATCGCCTGCGATCACTATCGCCGCGCCGTGGACGATGTCGCCCTCATGCGGGATCTGGGCCTGAACGCATACCGGCTGAGCATCGCGTGGGGCCGCATCCTCCCCACTGGGCGCGGACGCGTCAACCGCCCAGGCCTCGCGTTCTACGAGCGGTTGGTCGACGCGCTACTCGCGTCAAACATACAGCCGCTCATCACCCTCTACCACTGGGATCTGCCGGCGGCGCTCGACGATCTCGGCGGATGGCTCAATCCCGACAGCGCCGCGTGGTTCGCCGACTACGCCGACGTGGTCGTGCGCGCGCTCGATGACCGCGTCCGGTTGTGGGTGACGATCAACGAGCCATGGGTCATCGCAGATGGCGGCTACATGCGCGGTGTGCTGGCGCCCGGACACCGGAGTGCATCCGAGGCTGGACGCGCGTCATATCACCTCCTCCGCGCCCATGCGGCCGCCGTCGATGCGTACCGCGCGTCGGGCCGGCACGAAATCGGCTTGGCGGTCAATCTCGAGCCGCAGGACCCGGCGTCGGACGATCCGGCGGATCGTGACGCGGCCGCGCGGGCCGGCGACTATATCAATCGCCAGTTCCTGGACCCGGTGTTTCTCGGCACCTCGCCCGTATCGCTCCGAGACGTCTACGGCGAAGCGGCCGCCATCGGGCCAGAGCGCGATCTGGCGGCGATCCGCCGCCCCATCGACTTCCTCGGCGTCAACTACTACTCGCGATCCGTCGTGCGCTCCGAGCCGGCCGCGCTCCCCACGGGATCGGCGCGGGTGACGCAGCCGCAGAGCGCCTATACGGACATGGGCTGGGAGGTGTACCCGGCTGGTTTGACCGACATCCTGCGGTGGGTGCACGACCGCTACGGACCGGTACCGATGTACGTGACCGAGAACGGCGCCGCATTCCGTGAGACCGCGACGTCGGACGGCGTCCGGCTCGAGGATGACGAGCGCACCGCGTACCTCCGAAGCCATCTCCACGCGGCGCAGGCGGCGATGGCGGCCGGCGTGGATCTTCGCGGGTATTTTGCGTGGTCGCTGCTCGACAACTTCGAGTGGAATTACGGCTACGCGAAGCGATTCGGCATCGTGCATGTCGACCGCGATACCCAGCGCCGGACTCCCAAGGCCAGCGCCAGCTTCTATCGCGATGTGATCCGCAGCAACGGCGGGAGCCTGCGCTAGCCTTTGACGCCGCCCATCGTGATGCCGCGGATGTAGTAGCGCTGCAGCGAGATGAACAGCAGCAACACCGGCAGGAGCGTCACGACGGACGCCGCCATCATGAGCTCCGTGTCCTGGACGTGCTCCCGCGACAGGTTCGCCAATCCGACGGGCAGCGTGTACTTGGCGCTGTCCGTCAGCACCACCAGCGGCCACATGAAGTCGTTCCACGCGCTCATGAACACGAACACGGCCAGAGTCACGAGCACGGGCGCGCACAGCGGCAGTACGATCGACCAGTAGATGCGGAACTCCCCCGCCCCGTCGACGCGCGCCGCGTCGAGCAGCTCGTCCGGGATCCCGAGGACGTATTGCCGGACGAGGAAGGTGCCGAACACGGTCGCCATGCTCGGGAGCACGACGCCGGCGAAGCTGTTCACCAGATGCAACTCCCGCAGCAGAATGAACAGCGGCAGCATCGCCACCTGCGGGGGTATGAAGAGGCCGAGCAACACGAGCCGGAACAGACGGTCGCGCGCCGGGAACTGGAATTTGGCGAATGCGTAGCCGGCCATCGAGTTGAACAGCAGGGATGACACTGTGATGAGGCCTGCGACCAGCGCGCTGTTGCGGAGCTCGTGGGCGAGGTCGAGGTGCGCGAAGAGCTCGTGGTAGTTGGCCCACGTCACCGGATGCGGGAGCAGTGGCGGCGGGTATGTCGTCGCCGATCCGGCGGGCATCAGCGAGGCCGAGACCATCCACGCGAGCGGCGCGACCGCGAGGCCGGCGATCGCGGCCAGCACCACGTGGAGCAGCACCGTGCGCCAGGCGATTCCCGGATCCCAGCGCTGGGGCTTCGGACGTTCACCGGCCGTTGCCCTGGTCGTCGAGGGAATGGCCGCCGCCGTCATGCTCCGCCCTCGGTACCTTTGGGACGCAACCGCAACTGGACCAGCGCCCCGATCAGTGTCAGCGCAAACAGCACGAAGGCGATCGCGGCACCCATCCCCACGTGCCACGACTCGAATCCCTCTGTGAACATGTACAGGGCAACGCTCAAAGTCGCGTGCAGCGGACCGCCCTGGGTCATGACGTACGGTTCCGAGAACAGCTGAAGAAAGCCGATCATCGTCGTGATGCTGACGAACAGGAAGGTGGGGGCCAGCGTCGGCATCGTGACGTGCCAGAACCGTTGCCACGCCCCGGCACCGTCGACCCGCGCGGCATCGTAGAGATCGCCGGGCACCGCCTGCAGGCCGGCCATGAAGATGATCATGTTGTAGCCGAAGCCTTTCCACACGGTCATGAGGATGATCGACGGCATCGCCCAGACCGTGGATCCCAGCCAGTCGACGCTCGGCAACCCCAGCGCGTGCAGGCCCGCGTTGAGCAACCCGTAGCGTGGGTCGTACAGGTATTTCCAGACCACGGCGACAGCGACCAGTGTCGTGACCACCGGCGCGAAGTACACGGTTCGGAAGAACACGCGCCAGCGCACCAGCTCCGATTCGAGCAGCACCGCGACGCCCAGGGACACGATCACGGAGATCGGGCCGCCCGCCAGCACGAAATACAACGTATTGCGCAGCGCAATCCAGAACATCGGTGTGCGGGCCAGCGCCGCGTAGTTGCGGAGCCAGATGATTCGCGCGTTGGATGGATCCGCGACGGCGTAGATGTCGAAGTCCGTGAGGCTCAGCACAAACGACGCGACCGCCGGCAACAGGAACGTCACGGCGATCAGCACGAGGCCCGGCGCAAGGAAAACGAAGGCCGCCCGGCGCGCCGCCCGTCCGCCGGCGTCGCCGCGGATGATGCCATCCTGGCTCATCGGCCGTCCGTCACGGCGCTGCCGCCACGGCGCGATCCCGGGCCCGCAACCATCGGCGCTTCTCGAGCGCGCCATCCACTTCCCGGTCCAGCACCGCGAGCGCGGAGTCCGGCACGACGCCGCCACGCACGGCCGCTTCCGATTGGTCCGCGAGGAGTGTGGTGATCTCGTCCCACTCCGGGATCTTCGGTGTCGCCCGCACGAACTGCAGTTGCTGCCGGAACGCCCGGGCGTAGGTGTTGTGGGCGAGGGCCGAATCGTTCCATCCGGAACGCCGCGGCGGCAAGTCGCCGCTCAGCGCGTAGAATCGCGCCTCCCGCTCGGGGTCCGAGAGATACTCGATGAACGCCCAGGCCGAGTCGGGGTACGGCGAGCCCTTGAACACGACGAGACTCGACCCACCCGCCAGCGACACCCCCGGTGCAGTCGTATCCGCCGCCGCCTCGGCATCTGGCGCGGGCATCGGGGCCGTCGCCCACCGGCCCTGCAACGACGGAGGGAGCCGCCGCAAACATTCGCCGACGTCCCAGGGGCCGGAGATGAACATCGCGAACTCCGCCTCTCCGAACGATTGATAGAGGTTGGCGACCTGCACGTTGCTCACCGGCTCGGCCAGGCTGTCGCGAAACAGCCCGACGTAGAACGCGAATGCCGCTTGGAACCGCGGATCCGAAAAATCCCCGTACGTGTCGGCGTCGCGCAGGAGCGGCGCCCCCATGCTGAGCCCCAGGATCACGGGCTGCGCCCACTCGTTCACCGGCAGGAGTATGCCGTAGTGATGCCCGCCGGACTGCGCGCGCACACGGATCATGGCGTCACGCCACTGCGACCAGGTTCTGGGCGGTGCCGGAAATCCGGCGCTCTTGAGGAGATCCGAGCGGTAGAAGATCACGCGCGTATCCACGTACCAGGGGATGCCCCACGTGGTGCCGTCCAGAACGTTCGTGGCCCAGATTCCCTCGAAGTAGTCGTCCCGCGTGATCGCGCGCGACCGCGCCAGCATCGAATCGAGTGGAACGAGCGCCCGAAGCGCGACCAGCTCGGGCACCCACGTGTTGCCGAGCTGCGCGATGTCAGGAGTCGCACGGCCGACGACCGATGTCAGCAGCTTCTCGTGAGCGGCAGTGAACGGGATTTGTTGGACGCGGACCCGGATCCCGGGATGCGCGCGCTCGAAGCCGGGGATGAGCGCCTGCACGACCTCGCCTTCGCGTCCGAACGCCCAGAATCGAAGTGTGACCGGCGTGGCGCCGTGGGTACCGCCGTTGCCGCATCCCGCGGCCGCCATAAGGAAGCCGGCCGCCACGACCGCGCGCCCGCGCCACCTCTGCCGCACGGGCGTCAGCGATTCGGCGGACGGGCCGGCGCCGGCGCCGGGGTCGTCGTGTTCGAAGCCGTGCCGGTGGCTGCCGGCGATGCCGCCTCCGATCCGGACGCCTGCGGGGCGGCGGCCGGCGGTGCCGGCGAGGGCGGCTGCGCTGGCGCGAGCGGCGGCGTGCCGGGCGGCTGCTGGTCCGCGGGCTTTGCGGACGCTGGGGCAGCTGGAGGCGGCGCGGCCGGTGACGCGGCCACCGGACTGGCCGGCGTCACGTGATCGAGCCACCCACCCGTAAATCCCGCACGTTGCAGTCCCCTGATGACGTAGGGGCTCCGCCGCATGGTCGTCCAGATCAGCTCTGTCCGGTAATTCTCGATCATCGCCAGCACCGGACCCTCGTCGATGCCGAGGTAGTCGGTGTCGAACCATCCACGCGAGTGGTCCACGCGGCCGAGCGGCCTCCGCAACGGCTGGGTGAACGTCGGATTGAATGCATCGACGAACCCGTAGGTCGAGTAGATCAGGTTGCCGTAGGTGCTTTGCATCGCGCGGAGTGCCGGCACGGCGATCTCGGGCGCAAAGGGAATCATTCCGCCGACCGCCGAGGGCGAGATGGTTCCATCATCGGCCGTACGGGTGAACGACACTCCGCGCGCCCAATATGTGTGGAACCATCGGTATACGCCGTCCAGGTCGAGCGCCGTGTCGGCGGGCCCGTCGCACGCCGTGAACCCCCATGCGTCCGCGCCATACCCCTTCCATCCCATCGGATTGAGCGTCGCATAGTCGCGCTGGGCGTAGACATCTCGTCGTGAGTTCTCGAAGTAGTCGATGCCGCGACTTCGCATGTAGGAATCCTGGATGCCGCGGAAATCGATCCACACGTGCGAGTACTGATATCCGAATGCCGGCGCGAAGCTCAGGAACGACTGCCCAAAGTACTCCTCCCACCGGTACGTCCGCGTGTATTCCGCCCACGACGCCGGCGCGATCGGATGGGTCGGCGATCCGAGGGCGAGCACGTACAGCAGCATCACTTCGTTGTAGCCGCGCCAGTCATAGGGCATGAAGGCGCTGTCCGGGGTCCAACCCAGTGAGACAGCGGGCGGATTCGGGGAGGCCCACTGCCAGTCGACTCGCGCGTACAGCGAATCGGCGTACGCCCGGATCCCGGCCTCGGTCGCCGAGGGACCATCGAAGTACTGCTGGCAGAACAGCGCGCCGGCCAGCAGCAGCGCGGTATCGCCCGTGGACAGCTCCACACGGGCGAAGCGGTGGGCGTTGTCCATGTTGAGAAAGTGGTAGTAGAACCCCTTGTAGCCCGACACGCCCGTGTCGGCCGGCCCCTGGGGCAACTCGTACAAGGTCCGGAGCGTCGTCAGGGTGCGCTCGGCCGCCTGCTCCCGCGTGACGTATCCCTCCGACACCCCGATCGGATACGCGGTGAGCGCAAATCCGATCGCCGCGATGCTGGAGAACGACGGCGACGGACTCCGGTCCGGCGTCAGCCCGGTCCGCGCGTCGGTCGTCCGCCAGAAATACTCGAAGCTCCGCGACTCGACATCAGCGAGAAACGGGTCGCCGCGGTATGCGGCATTGGTCACCGTCTCCGGCGCGGGCGTGTCATGGTGCCGGACGACACTGGGCGCCACGCATCCCGCGGCCGCCACCGACACGGCGAGCAGCGCGCCGCGCATGAGACAGGCTGAACTGTATAGCCCGCGCGAGGCGACCGTGGGACGCGTCCGCATGCGACCGACATTCACCACGAACAGGTACGACGCACGATACCAACCGGTCACATCGGAGCGCTTGCCACGGTTACGAATACCTTCCGCGTCTGAGTGTCGGGACTTTTCGGGCACCGAGGTCCAGGACCTCGGGCGCGGCAACCCCAAATATGCACCATCGGGCGACCGCCGAGCACTCCACGTCAAATCATTGGGTGGCCGAGGCGGGCGCAGGCCTGCCGTTGTGGCCGCTGATCCTGTGCGCCGTCGAAGATGCAAACGATGCAAAACCGGCGGACCAGACACGGTCCGCCGGAGATGCCGGCAGAGGATATTCCACCGGAATAGATCCAGGGTGAGCCGCCCGCGAGCATCACGCGCGCTGCGGATGCCCGCTGCGGATGCCCGCTGCGGATCCCCGCTCTGCCGCGTCCTACACCAGCTTCTTGACGCGCGACGGGCTTGGCCGCCCTTTGCGTGCGGCCGCCGGCGACCGCGCACCGTCGTGAAACTGCTCCTCCTCCGTCGAGCCGGACAGCGCGCCCGTCGATGCCTGGCCGCCGCTGACCGTCTGCAGCACCTGGTCGAAATATCCCGTGCCCGCTTCCCGCTGATGCTTGGTCGCCGTGTAGCCGTCCGCCTCGCGCGCGAACTCGCGCTCCTGCACACGGACGTACGCCGGCATCCCTTCATCCCGGTACGCTACCGCGAGGTCGAAGGTCTCGAGGTTGATGAGGTGCCATCCCGCGAGCGTGATGAACTGGAACTTGTACCCCATCGCCGCCAGATCCTTCTGGAAGCTGGCGATGGTGTCGCCATCCAGGTGGCGCTGCCAGTTGAACGACGGCGAGCAGTTGTACGCGAGGAGCTTCCCAGGGAAGACCTTGTGCACACCCTTGGCAAAGCGCCGCGCTTCCTCGAGGTCCGGCGTCGACGTCTCACACCAGAGCATGTCGGCATAGGGCGCGTACGCTATCGCCCTCGCGATGGCGCTCTCGATGCTGCCGCGGACCCCATGGTAGCCTTCGGCAGTCCGCTCGCCGTTCATGTGCGCCCGATCGCGCGTGTCCACATCACTCGTCAGCAGCGTCGCCGAGAGTGCGTCGGTGCGCGCGACGAGGACCGTAGGAATCCCGAGGACATCGGCGGCCAGTCGCGCCGCAGACAACGTCCGCACGAACTGCGAGGTCGGAACCAGAACCTTGCCGCCCATGTGCCCGCACTTCTTCTCTGACGCGAGCTGGTCCTCGAAGTGCACGCCGGCGGCACCTGCCTCGATCATGCCCTTCATGAGCTCGAACGCGTGGATGGGGCCGCCGAATCCGGCTTCGGCATCGGCCACGATCGGAACCATCCAGTCAACCGCCTCGCGCCGTTCGCTCCATTCGATCTGATCCGCCCGCTGGAGCGCGTTGTTCAGCCGCTTCACCAACGCGGGGACGCTCGTAGACGGATACAGGCTCTGGTCGGGATACGTCTGGCCCGCCAGGTTGGCGTCGGCCGCAACCTGCCACCCGCTCAAATAGATCGCCTTGAGGCCCGCCCTCACCATCTGGACCGCCTGGGCGCCCGTCAGCGCGCCGAACGTGTGGACGTGGTCATTCCCGCTGAGGAGTGACCAGAGCCGTTCCGCCCCGTGGCGCGCCACCGTGTATTCGATCCGCAACGACCCGCGGAGTCTGACTACACTCTCGGCGGAATAGTCGCGCCGGATACCCAGCCAGCGCTTGTCGGCCTTCCACTGATGCTCCAGCGCCGCGACTTGCGCGTCAAAGTCGGTCTGCTTCATGAATGTCTCCGCAACTCGAAAAAGGGGCGGTCAAACGCGCCAGGCGCGCGGACGTACCGGGAGGTGGTGCTCCTCACCGGCCGACAGCGCGGGGCATTCAACACTAGGTGGCATGGACACCGCTTGCAACGGCGATAAACCGCCGCGGCACAGTGCGCACCAAGCGAGTCTCGTGCCAGCGACAAGACTGGCGCGCGCCGCGCCCCGTCACGCCGGGTCGCAGACCACCACCGCGTCGGGCCCGGTATGCCCCGTGGCATCTGTCTTGGGGGACGTGGCGACGGTGCCGACGCTGACCACGCAGCTCTTTCCAGGCAGCCCGGCCGCCGTCGCCTTGCCGGACCACCCACTGGCCGTGGACCCAATAAATGTCACCGTGACCCCGTTGCTGGGGTGATAGCCTGTGAGGTCGCCGACGCCCGCAGCGTAGCGCTTGTTCTTCGCCCGATAGACTTCGTTGGCACTTACGACGCGCCGGAGATCACTCGTCATGGCCTGGATCAGGGCGGCGGCGCCGGTGGGGCTCGATGAGGCGCTCGCCTGTGCCTGCGCCGGGCGTGTCGCGCATACCGCCGCTGCCCCAACGAGCAAGCACGTGTAGAGCCCGTGCCACGGTCTGTGGGATCCGTCCGGCTGAGGAGACCTCAAACATGGAACCCTGGGAGCCACAGTGGCGGACATCCCGCCGAGCCGGCATGACGCGGCCCCCGGTGTCCCGGACGGCTGACGGATACGCATTCGACCCCCTGCGCTGCAGGTTGCACCTCTGTTATGCAAGATATCGCCCAAGCCGGGAAATAAGGCTTAATTACTGCTTAGCCGTATGGCCTCCGACGAACCCATCGAGAAGCCTCCCAGTTGGCGGGATCGCATCACTGCGCTCCGCTACATCCCGCCGCTCATCAAGCTGGTCTGGAGCACACATCGCCCGCTCGCGTTGGCGATGTTCGTGCTTCGCATCGTGCGCGCGTTCACGCCGCTGGCGACCCTGTGGATCGGGAAGCTGATCATCGATGCGGTCGTCAATTCGCTCACACGCCCGTCCGGGATGGCACCGGGTTTCGTTTTTTTCGACACGCTCCCGGACTGGCACTACATTTGGCAGCTCGTCGCGATCGAACTGGCAGTCGTCGCCGCGCAGGAGTTGCTCGCCCGGACCTCGATCGTGGTGGAGAGCCTGCTCGGCGACCTGTTTTCCAACCGCATCAGCGTCCGGATCATGGAGCATGCGGCGACCCTCGACCTCGCACAGTTCGAGGACCCGAACTTCTACGACCTGCTCGAACGCGCGCGCAAGGAATCGGTCGGCCGCATCGGACTGCTCGCCCAGGTCCTGGCCATGGCGCAGGACTCGCTCACCGTCGTAAGCCTCGGCGCCGCGATCATCGCCTTCAAACCGGTCCTGGTGTTCGTGCTGGTGCTGTCGATCCTCCCGAGTTTCGTCGGGCAGACCCATTTCGCGGCGCTGGGATACTCGCTGCTCTTCCGGTGGACACCTCAGCGCCGCCTGCTCGACTACTTACGCTACGTCGCCGCGAGCGATGCGACCGCGAAGGAAGTGCAGATGTTCGGGCTGTCGACCTGGCTGACCGACCGCTTTCGGGTACTCGCCCACCGGTTCTACGAAGAGAACCGCGACTTGTCGATCCGCCGCGGCGTCACCAGCGCGGCCCTGTCGCTGCTGGGTACGATGGGCTACTACTCCGCGTTCGTCATCATCGTGTACAACGCGGTGATTCGTACGATCACCATCGGCTCCCTGACCTTCCTCGCCGCGTCGTTCAACCAGAGCCGCGACATCCTGCAACGGCTGCTCCTGCAGGCGAGCGACGTCTATGAACAGGCACTCTACCTGCGCGACCTGTTCCTGTTCTTCGACATCAAGCCCAACGTGGTGTCGCAGCCCGGGGCTCGAGAAGTGCCCCGCCCCATCCAATCCGGGTTCCTGTTTCAGGACGTCGGCTTCCGGTACGCGGGATCGGACCGGTGGGCGGTCCGCCACATCAACCTCACACTCGGCCCCGGCGAACGCATTGCGCTGGTTGGCGAGAACGGCGCCGGCAAGACTACGCTCACGAAATTGCTGGCCCGCCTCTACGACCCCACGGAAGGCCGGATCCTCCTCGATGGGATCGACCTGCGCCAGTACGACGTCGCATCGCTACGCGAGGCAATCGGTGTGATCTTCCAGGACTTCGTCCGATACGATTTCTCATTCGACGAAAACATCGGCGTTGGGCAGATCGACCAGACGCGGACGTATCTCGATGAGGCCGAGACGGCCGACAGCCCCGTGTCCCATCCCACACCGAGCACCGTCGAGCCGATCGCCAGCGGCGCCTACCCCGCGTACCGCCCGCGCAGCCGGCCGTCGCGTCCATCCGCAGACAATGGCAACGGCGTTCGCCCCGACGCACCGAAGCCCGTGGTGCCAAATCCACCGATCGTTCCGCCGTTTCCGCCGATCGTCCGGGCCGCGGAACAGTCGCTCGCCGACTCCCTGCTCCCGCGCTTCCCGGACGGCTATCGGCAGATGCTGGGCCGCCGGTTCGAGGGCGGCGTCGACCTCTCGGGCGGCGAGTGGCAAAAGGTCGCGCTGGCGCGGGCATACCTGCGCAACGCCCAGGTGTTGATCCTCGACGAGCCGACTGCCGCGCTCGATGCGCGCGCCGAGTACGAGGTGTTCCTGCGGTTCTCGGAACTGGTCGCTGGCCGGGTCGCCGTACTCATCTCCCACCGCTTTTCGACGGTGCGGATGGCCGATCGCATCGTGGTCCTCGGAGGCGGCCCCGAAGGCGGGCACGTCGTGGAAGAGGGCACACACGATGAGCTGGTTGCCCGGGGCGGCGTGTACGGCGAGCTGTTCGCCATGCAGGCCGCCGGGTATCGGTGAGCGGCCCCCCACCCCGCCCCTCGGTCCGCGCAGCATCGATCTGGGCCGTGCTATGCACGGTGGGATTCGCCATCACCGCCGCGTTCGTGCTGCTCGGACCGTTCGCGGCGGCCGACCGGAACGGAATCCTCGCCGTCCGCACGTTGGCGTCGCCGGGGATGACCGAGGTGATGCTTGCCGCATCGTCGGTTGCGCACGGGAAGTTGGCCATTCCGCTCGCCCTGCTCCTCGCGGCGCTGATCTATCGCATCAATGGTCGCGATGACGCCGTGTTCTACACCGTTGCCTGCCTGGCCGGCGAAGCCCTCTACGTCACGCTCAAGGAGGTGTTCCGCCAGCGTCGGCCGACGGGTATTTCACCGAAGCTGACCGACGCAGGCAGCTTTGGCTTTCCATCTGGCCACACGATGATGGCGATCGTCATCTTCGGGCTGGGTGCCGTCATCGCCACGCGGCACGCGCCACGGATCGCCCGCATCGCGGCGATCGGTTGTGCGGCACTGGTCGTGGTCCTCGTGGGCGTCTCACGGATCTATCTCGGGGCCCACTGGCCCAGCGACGTCATCGGCGCACTGTTCGCTGGGGTCGCATGGTCGGCCGCGTGTCTCGCGTGGGAAGAGCGGCGCAGGCACGCCGCGCCGGCCACCGAAACGGGCGGTCCTCAGAGTCCGTACAACGCCGCGTAGACGTTTCGTCCGTGGACGATCGCGCGAACGTAGTCGCGCGTGTCCGTGAACGGAATCCGCTCGACGAAGACTTCAGGATCATCCGCGCCGCGCTTCGCTGCCCACATGCGCACCCGGCTGGGTCCGGCGTTGTACGCGGCGAGCGTTCGCTCGAGACACCCGCCCTCCTGGCTCTGAAACGTGGCCAGGTGGGCGACACCGAGTGAGAGATTGATGCCCGGGTCGTCGAGAAGTGATGGGTCCCACGGGCCAAGATGCCGCGCTTCGGCCAACTGGCGGCCGATCGACGGCATCACTTGCATGAGTCCACGCGCCCCGACACCAGACACGGCGCGCGGGTTGAATGCCGACTCCTCCCGGATGACCGCGGCGACCAGTGCGGGGTCGAGTCCGCGCGCTCGCGCATCGCGCGCCAGCGTATCGGCGAACGCCAGCGGGTAGATCAGCCGGAGCACCCGCGGGTCGCGGTCCGCACCGGTCGTGAGGCCCACCAGGCGCCAGCCGAGGCCGACCGCGCGAGCCGCTTCACCCGCGCGCACGAGCGCGTCGCCCGCGGCCAGGATGGCGTCGGGCGTGTCACCGGCCTGGCGGACGACCCGATCGATCTCGAAGTGGGCTTCGACCGCCATGCCCAGCGAATCGAGCAGCGTTGCGCGCTGTAGCGCGGCGGCCATGTACGTTGGCACCGCCCGGTCCATCATGTCCCGGGCGTGCGCGCCCAGTGAGTCGGTAAGGCGGAGCCGCCGCCCGCTCAGCGTCGCATAGTATGACAGCGGATCAGATGCCAGCACGGTGCGCCAGCGGTCCGCCGCGCGAGCAGTTCGCCCCGCGCGTGCCCATGCGCGGCCGCTCCAGTAGAGAGCGGCGGTGGCGTCAGGCGCGTGTGGATAGGTCTTGGCGAGGAGATCCCATTCACGGGCTGCGGTTGCGGAGCCACCGCCGATGAAGGCAATGAGCGCGGCGCGGAACTGTGCTCGTGGCGCGAGTGCGCTTGACGGAAAACGGTGAGCCACCTCCAGGAAGTCGCGCCGGGCTGCGGCATCATCGCGGTCGTCCGTCGCGAGGTCCGCGAGCAGCATCAATGCGTCGGCCGCCGCGGTGTCGCGCGGGGCAGTCCGTATGAGGCTGCGCAGCGCTCGCGTGGCCTTCGCCTTGTCTCCCTCGGCGACCAGCGCCCGGGCGCGCTGATATTGGGCGGCGTGCGCGAGTGCCAGACTCATGCCGGGGTGGGTGAGGGTGCCGAAGACTCGCACCGCGTCGGTATCCCGATGCGAGCGGCTCAGCACGATCCCATACGCATCGGTCTCTTCGGGCGTCAGTGCCGGCGCGTCCGGCTCCGTGGCGAGGCGATCGAACGCCGTGAGCGCCCGCGGGAGTGGTCCCGTCGTGGCTGCACTTCGTGCGACCACGATCTCCGTTGCCAACGGCAGTGGAGCGCACGTGCGGTCCAGCACCTCGGTCGCCGCCCGCGCGTTGCCCGTTCCCGAGTGCGCGACGACGTACGCGACGATGCGGCCGCACAAAGCCCTGCGCGAGGCGCTGTCCGCGGCAAGCGCGAGCACGGTCGCCTCATTGCGGAATGCATCCACCGGCGCGCCGAGCGAATCGTACAGACGCGCGGCACCAGCCGGGTCTCCGAGTCGCTCCCGCGCCTGCGCCTCGGTCCACGGAATGCGTCCCCGGGCAGCCAATATCGAGACGCCCGCGTAGTCGCGAGCGCGCGAGGCACTATCGGGTGTCACCCCCGCGGCTCGCAGCCGCAACCAATCGGCGATGGCCGGCAGCGCGAGTGCTGCCGCTTCGTAGCCGCCCCGAGCGCTGTCGAACTGATTGGAGCGGTCGTACGCGCGAGCCGAGAGGACGAGTGCCGCCGCGGCGGTATCCGCGCTTTGTGCGCCAAGTGGCGACACTCCGCACACGGCGGCCACGCACACGAGCGAAAGGCGCGCGACAATGCGGCGCGCGGAGGTAATACGTGAAGTACGGGCGGGCCGGAGCCCGCGATATGCGCTACGCCGTTGGCGCGCGCTACGCCTTGTGGCGATAGGTGATACGGCCCCGTGTCAAATCGTACGGCGAAACCTCGATCTTCACCCGGTCACCCGCCAGCACCCGGATACGAAATCGCCGCATGTTGCCACCGAGAGTTGTGAGGACGTCATGCCCGTTGTCCATCACGACGCGAAACGTGGCGTTGGGCAACACTTCAGCCACCGTTCCCTCAAGCTCGATTGCTTCTTGCTTCGCCATAGAACTCGCTGTGGAGGAGAGGAAGCGGACGCGCACGCCCGCATGTATGTTCAAGGAAACGTTAACCGATGTGGCCGCCTCATGCAACGTAAGTCGTTGTCAATTCAGCGTGACGGTGCTGTGACCGGACCGCGGGATGCCGGAGACCGATAACGATCCGGCCGCCCGGATGC
>Ga0182024_10003977_pt1 | contig 34507 bp, 29 predicted proteins | sample P32metaG_FD_120480 | JGI IMG/M metagenome (GOLD analysis project Ga0182024, IMG submission 120480) | Permafrost microbial communities from Stordalen Mire, Sweden - P3-2 metaG (Illumina Assembly) | ecosystem: Environmental > Terrestrial > Soil > Wetlands > Permafrost | place: Sweden: Stordalen...
CGAAGCGGCCCGTCGGATTGACGAGATAACGCGTCTTCGCGTCGAGGAGTTCCTTCGGCAGCACGTCCTTGATCACGTTCTCAATGATGAAATTCTCGATCTCGCTGTGCTTCACCGAGTCGCGGTGCTGGGTCGAGACGACGACCGCGTCGATGCGTTCGATCTTCGTGCCGTTGTACTGGAGCGAGACCTGCGTTTTGCAGTCGGGGCGGAGCCAGCCGACCTTGCCCGCCTTGCGGAGCTTGGTCAGGCGCTCGCCTAAGGCATGCGCGTAATAAATCGGGGCGGGCATCAAGTGATCGGTCTCGGTGCAGGCAAAACCGAACATGAGGCCCTGGTCGCCCGCGCCCTGCTCGGCGGTCGCTTTGCCCTCGGCGGCCTTTTCGTCGACGCCCTGCGCGATGTCGGGGCTTTGCGCGGTGAGCGCGTTCAGGATATGCACACCCTTTGCATTGAAAGATTCACCGGGCTCGGTGTAGCCGATTTCCTCGATGGCGTTGCGGACGACTTTGTTGTAATCAAAATCGGCCTTGGTCGTGATTTCCCCGGCGACGACGACGAGGTTCGATTTCACCATCGTTTCGCAGGCGACGCGGCTGTGTTTGTCCTGGGCCAGACAGGCGTCCAGCACCGCATCAGAAATGGTATCGGCGACTTTGTCCGGGTGACCCTCGGTCACCGACTCGGAGGAAAAAATGTAAGATTTGGCCATGGGCTGGACAATACGTCAGAATGCCGCAGCCATGCAACTAAAAATATGAACGTATCTGGATGCGTGGATATTTAAACGTGTTACGCCAAGCAGATATTATCCCCACAATCCGTCATCCTGAGCGAGGCGAACGAAAAACATCCTATTTCCACCACGGTGTGTCGAGACGAGTCGAAGGACCCATGTGGCATAACCCGAGCGTTAAGGCGGCAGGCTGCGTTGCGAATCCGCCGAAGCGGCTCAGTCGCCTCAGGGTGACAGAGATTACTCCGCTGCAGGCCGGTTTGGGTAGGTGTGACTGGGTCCTTCGACTACGGCTCGGTCGACTTTTTCGGGTAGAGAGAGACGCCGCTCGCCTTCGCTCAGGATGACGGATTTTTAAACTACACTTTCTTGCGAAACTTAAAAATTCGCGTCGCAACGTCTCGAAAGGATAGGCTAAAATGTCCCCTTGAGGGAAATGGAGACGCGCTGTTCCTCGCCCGTGCTGCCGGGAGAGGGATTTCTGTCCCATCGATCGCTATATTCGACGCTGGCCGAGATGTCCTGCTGCAATTTGAACGATGGCCCGGTGGAAAAGGTCAGGGTCTGGTCGTCGATGGAAACGGGCAGGGAACTGGTCGGGTTGGCGTTGCTGCCCGGTGTGGTCGCCTGAGCGGTGCCGTTGGTGCCGGAAGCGATGGGCGCGGCGGGCGCCTGATCGAGCAGGCCGTGCGAGTTGAGGACTTCCGCATAGCTGTGCCAACTGAAGGCATCCACGATATTTTGGGACCAATCGGCAAAGAGCGCTTCGTTGAGTTGATGGTCGACGCCGGGATATTCCTGGTATTGTTGCTGGCGTAGTCCCATCTGCAACATGGTGTCTTGCAGTGGCTTCCAGACGAGCGATTGCTCCAGTGAGGGCAGGCTCGTTGCGGGAGCGCCGTCGTCGGATGTCCCCTCGTAATGGCCCTTGAGGATGGCCGAGAGCGGCAGTTGGCCGATCGGCTGCTTGATTTGCGCGTCGTAAGCGTTGGTTTGGGTTTCGAGGCCTGAAGGCACATCGGTGGTCGTGCGGTCGGAATTGACGCCCAGGGTAAGGACCGAGTTGAGCGGCAGGTGGCTCTCGGCGGAGAATGCGCCGCCGCTCGTGGTGGTCGAGTTGCCGGGCAGCGGAGCGTCGCTCATCGATTCGTGGAGATCGCCGCGCAGGGTCAATTGCTCCATCGGTTGAAACTGAAAGCCGGCTTTCTGACCGCGTGAAAGGTCCTCCGAATCGTCGCTTAACACCACGGCGCTGGTTTCGCAGGAAAGCGAGAGCGGGTCAGCCAGCCGCTGGATATAAGCAGCGTCATATTTCTGCTGCCACAGGGTGCCCGTTGATAAAACGGTGGAGGGATCTTTCAAATCCTGACCCGCCGAGGCGGTGAAGGTCTCGCCCGAGGCAGCCTGGCGCTGTTGGTCCTCGGCAGGCTTCAGCCAGTCGTACTCTTGCCAGGCATTATTGGAGTTATCGCCGGTCTGAGCCGCTTCCTGGGCCCGTGCCAACCCCATCAAAAGAACAAGGCCGAGGAGGAAAGATCCCCTCGTCATCGAATTAATGGAAAAGTTGGCGCGCATGTCAGTAAATCGTTCTCGACGGCAGGAATCTTACGTCCCTGTCAGATTTTTATCTCCTTCCTCAAAGCAAAGGGCGTACCTGTACCTCATCTTACTTAACAGACGCTGAAGGCATCCTAAAAGTTCAAAGAAAGGTAGCCCGCGATCTCCGAGCGCGGGTTTTTACGCACCGGTGCCCGGGGGATTCGTCCCTCGGTGACGGCTACCAACCGAAGCGCTTTAATGCGTGAAACGCTTTTCCTCGGCGTCAAAGATGTCAAAGAAATAGCGGATATGGTGGATGACTGCTCCCGGCACGTTTGCGGGAATATAATCTTCCATGAATTCCTGAAGCTGATCGGGCAGTTCGCTGATGCGCTTGTACCGGAGGTCGTTGTTCCACTTGATGATCTCGATGCGGGGACGTTTGGTCGCATGTTTCTCGATCCATTTGGCGACGGCGTCGTCATCCGCGCCGGTGGCGATGAATTCCTTGAGGTCCGCGCCTTTGATGCCGGCAAAGCCGAGGAAGATATTGTCCAGGGGACAATCGAAATGATATTCGCCGATGGTCCCGGCCAGTTCGGCGCGGCATTTATCCAACGCGCGTTTGGCCAGAACGTAACCGCCCAACATCGCGTGGGGGCTGTGGGGAAAACCCTTGGTAAGATCCGGCGCCAGTTTCTTTACATTTGCGTTTATAGTACTCATGGATTTTAACTTAACTCACAATTAATCAAGGGCACGCGAAATGATTTTTGCTTTATTAACGGGGAACTACCTTCGCGCAAATACTGCCCTCCGCAGGAGTTACCACGTTGCCGCCAGTTCCTTGAGCGTGTTTTCCGCCTTTTCGCGCGAATGCTGCGCCGCATCCTGGCCCAGGTTCATGCTGTCGGCCGCGACAAACTGAAGATCGGTCAGGCCGATGAAGCCGAAGATCACGCGCAGATAGGGTTCCTGAAAATTGTAGGCCGCCATCGGCGTGCCCGGCACATAGGCGGCGCCGCTGCTGGTGATGAAAAGCGCCTTTTTATTTTTGACGAGCCCCTCGAAACCATTGGGACCGACCGCGAAGGTTTTCCCGGCGCGCACGATTTGATCGATGTAGGCTTTGAACGTGGAGGGGATATTGAAGTTGTACATCGGGACGCCGAAGACGTAGCGGTCCGCGGCGAGGAACTCGTCGACCAACTGGTCGGAGACCGCGATGGCGGCCTTCGATTCGGCATTTTGCGCTTCGGGCGGGGCGAAGGCGCCGACCACCCACGGTTCCGTCACGTGGGGCACGGGATGATGGCCGATGTCGCGCAGAAGAATGGTATCCTGCGGATGCTGCTGTGCCCAAAACTGGGCGAAACTAGTGGTGAGAGCGCGTGAGGCGGAGCGTTCGCCGCGCGGGCTGGCGGTGATGACGAGAATGGTGGACATGGGATCGTTTCTGTTTTGAATAAAGATGGGAAGTACTTTCAAGTTGTTGCAAGACTATCGTTTGGTCAAAAGAAGATTCTAAGGGCACTCTACCGGCATCTCTTTCATGGATTCACCCCGCTACACCGTCATCATCCCGATGTCCCGTTTTCGAGCCGACGAACCGGTGTTGGTGAGTTTGCGGGAAACGCCTCCCCCGGCGAGCGGGGTGCAAATTCTCGTGGCCGAAGGCGGACATCCCGCGCGTCAACGCAACGCCGCGCTGGGGAAGGCACAGGGGGATGTCCTGGTTTTTCTGGACAATGATTGCTCGATAAGTTCCGACTACTGGAAAGAACTCGAGACGGCGATGGCCCGGCCTGAAGTGGAAATCGTGGGCGGTCCGGCCCTGTTGCGTCCGCAGGCCACTGCGTGGGAGGAGATTTTTCAAGCGTTGCTGACGCACACGCTGATCGTCGGAACGGTTTCCGCGCGGTACGCGTCCCGGGGCGAGTTTTGCGTGGCGACGCAGACCGACCTTATCCTGTGCAATCTCGCCGTGCGCCGTTCGATCTTCGACAAAATCGGTCCGCTTTCGACCGACCTTTATCCCAACGAGGAAAACGAGTGGCTTGACCGCGCCCACGCGGCGGGAGTGGGCGCGTACTACGATCCGGGCCTCCGGGTCTTTCGTCCGCAACGGGCCACGCCGGGCCAGATGGGGCTCACGCTTTTGCGTTACGGCATGGGGCGGACCCGGCAATTTCGCGTCAGCGGCTGGCGTCCCACGTTCCATCAATTCCTGCCCGTCATGCTCATTGCGACATTCGCGGCCCTGCTTCATTGGCGGCTGGAAACGGAGTTTGTCATCCTCTGGCTGGTCGCCTCCACCATCATCGCTTTCACCTGCGATTCGCTTCTGCACGTCTGGCAGCGGATTGTGGCCGGCCTGATCGCGCCGCTTATTCCGCTGACCTATGCTGTGGGCCAGGTGATCGGCTGGATCGCCCTTTTATTTCCCACGCCCGTTTCGTCGTCCGAGATTGTCCTGCTCAACGAACGCGGGGAGCGGGTGGTATAATTTTAACCTTCCGTTAAGAAAAGAGGTGACGGCGCAAGATAAGTTGTTAATTAGCGTTTAGGGACAGCGATAACTCGGCCAAGTTTCCAAAAATGAAGCTCTTTCGTTTCAACTGCGGCAGAGGGCATCGGCGAGGTGGATTCAGCCTCGTGGAAGCGACGTTTTCCATCGGCCTGTTGAGCTTTGGATTCCTGACTTTGGCGCCATTGCTTGCGCTGGGATTAAAGACGGCCCGGCTGGCGAGGGATGACCGGGCCACTGCGCAAGTCGCCCAGACGCTGATCGAGGAAGCCAAGCAGGGGACGCTCGCATCGGGAACGGTCTACCTGGACATCCAGGGCACCGTCCTCAATTCTTCCCAGGCGGCGGCCTACACTGCGCAGAGCACGTCGGTAACGCCTTACCAGGGGAACGCCTCGCTCACCCAGATGACGCTTCGAGTCACGCCGCTGGGCGCGCCGGATCGCGTGCGGACTTATGCGGTTGTTTACCAGGCGCCGCAATAGAATTCGTTCCAGCGGCTTCACCCTTATCGAGGTACTGATCTCCCTCGCTATCCTGTTGGTGATTCTGGTCACGGTCATGCAATTCATGGCCGATGTCGATCAGGCTTGGAAATCGGCCGCCGCCGATCCTTTCGCGGAAGCGCAAAATGCCTTTGAAACCGTGGCCCAAAATTTGGCGGCAGCGACGCTGGCTCCTTATCAGGATTACGCCGACACCAATGGCAACTTTCGCACCAATGCGGCCTTTGTGCCGGATCATCTCGCGCGCCGCTCCGATTTGGATTTTGTCTGCGGCCCCGGCGCGGGCACGAACGGGTTGCTGGCCGCGAGCGGGCTCACCACGACCGGCAGCAGCGTTTTCTTTCTCGCGCCGAACGGTTACACGCAAACCTACGCGCACACGGGCATGGAACGCCTGCTCAACGCGATGGGATACCTCGTCGAGTTTAGCGATGATGATGCCGCGCCGGGTTTCATTCTGCTGCAAACCCCTTGCTGGCGCTGGCGGCTGAAACAGGTCCTGCAGCCCGCGGAGTCGCTGCAAATTTTCGCGACCGCCACGTCATCCGCTTGGATTCAACAGGTTATTCCGCCCGGCACGTCTCTTCCCGTGCTGGCTGAAAATGTCGTGACGCTGATCGTCCTGCCGGAGCGCGCCGCCAACGATTCCGGGCCGGCGCTGGCTCCCGCGTACAGCTACGATTCCCGCGATACGACTAACCTGCTCACGCTGCATCAATTGCCGCCGCGCCTGCGCCTCGTCCTGGTTGCGATGGATCAAGTCTCCGCCGCGCGCTTGGCCGGGCAAAACGGCTCGAATCCGCCCCAGTTGGTCTCCGCCGGTCTTTTCCAGCAGGCCGCCCAACTCGATGCCGACCTGGCAACTTTGGACGGCAATCTCACCGCGCAAAACATCGGCCATCGCATCTTCCAGCGGGAGATTCTGCTTCCCTCCTCGGCCTGGTCGAACACGCCGTCGCCGTAGGGCGTGTTCACACTAGGTTCAGTTAACACTAATGGGAGTCTGTCCCGGAGGAGACCTCTGCGAAAGCGACGTTTCGCCAAAAAAAGCTCCGTCATCCTGAGCGAAGGCGAACGAGGCGTTTCTCTTCCAATTAAGTGCTCGCTGAGCCGCAGCCGAAGGACCTAGCTTCTATTTCAGATGATAGCCAAAGGAGGATGGGCCTACATCGTGAGCAGCCATTCCCGCCGCCTTTACATCGGCGTGACGAGCGATCTGCATGGCCGCGTGTGGGAGCATAAAAATGGCATCTATCAGGGCTTCACGAAGAAGTACAAAATCGACCAGCTCGCTTACCACGAATTCTTTCATGACATCGAAAGCGCCATTGCGAGGGAGAAGCAATTAAAAGGCTGGTCGCGAGCAAAAAAGATCGCGCTCATTGAGAAGATGAATCCTGGCTGGGAAGACCTTGCGCTTCCTGATGCCATGTAGGTCCTTCGACTCGGCTCGGTCCACCGCGACTGGAAAAGTGCGTCCTCCGCTCGCCTCGCTCAGGATGACGGAACTGGGAAACAACACTTTCGCAGAGGTCTCTTTCAGGGGGCGCAGAGCGGTCAGCCGCAAACAGCAGGTTCATTTTGGACTGATCTTGGTACAAGATGAAATCTCGCAAAGTCTTAGCGTAAGTGCCGATTCCGGCACATGAAAAATCGTTATCCTAACCCAACACGCCGTCGCCGTAATTGTTATCCTGAGCCTGTCGAAGGATAACCGAATCCGTTCTATAAACTGAACGTATTTCAAAGCTGTCGTATTAGCGTTTAGTTCCGATGCAGGAACGACATAAGAGAAGGGTGTGGAACATTGTCGGGCCACAAGTTCGGCGGATTCGTTACCAACAGGGGCTGACTCAGCCGGCTTTCGCCGCCAAATGCCAGTTGATCGGTTGGGACATCAGCCGGGAAGGTATCGCCAAGATTGAATCCCAGGTTAGGTGCGTTTCCGATAGCGAAGTCCTGAAGCTGGCCAAGGCGTTGCGCGTTCATTTTTCGGTTTTATTTCCCTGAACCTGTCCCGCCAACATGAACCGCGTCGTCCTCATCTCAGTGGACCGCAGGAATAGGACGAGCATTTCGGGCATGGTGCTGGTCATGGCGCTGGTCGCGCTGGCCGTGATGATGATTCTGTTGCTGGCTTTATTCGCGGGCGCTTCGCACCAAATTCACGGGGCGCAAAGCGACGCTTCACTGGCACGGGAAAGGATGCTGGCCGATTCCGCCGTGGCGCTGGTCATCGGCCAGGTCGAGGAGGCTTCCTTGCAAACCAATCAGGCCTGGATTTCGCAGCCCGGCCTGCTCCGCACCTACAACACGAACGCGGTGCGAACGCCCACCGCCTGCTACAAACTTTATTCGACCACAAACCTGGCCGGCATGACCGACACCAGTGGCAACCTTAATTTTTTTACCAACGACATTCCCGCCAATTGGAGTTCTGAGCCGAATCAGTACACGGATCTGAATTCCCCCGCGCAGACAACCGGCGGCGAGTCGATTTATCCGATTCTTGATCCTGGCGCGACCAACAGTGTGGAAGGCGTGAGCAGTGACACCGGAGCCGTGACGATGCCCGTGGCGTGGCTCTATCAACTTCAGGACGGAACGCTTGGCCCCGCCAGCAACGGTACCGCGGCCAATCCGATTGTGGCGCGCATCGCTTTCTGGACGGATGACGAGACCTGCAAAATCAACGTCAACACGGCCGGTTGCGGCTCGCCCTGGAATACGCCGCGGGTCAATTCGACCAATGACGTGGCGTGGAGCACGACCCAACCCGCCGCCGGAGAATTTTCCGCTTATCCAGGACATCCAGCGATGACTTCCTTGGCCATGGTGTTTGGCACCAATTCGTATTCGTCGCAGCAACTGCTCGGCCTGACTCCGCGTTATGCGTGGGGCGGTTCCGAATTTGGGACGCAACCGACCACGCCGGGAGAAACGGTGCCGACAAAAATGGACCGGCTCTACGCCTCGCTCGACGAGTTGTGCTTCAACACCAACATGACCGGCACGCCCCTCCAGCGCCAGGCGAGTCCGGTCAACGCGGCGCAACTCGAGATGGCGCGGTTCGTCCTCACGGCCCACAGCGAGTCGCCCGAAACCACGCTGCTGGGCGAGCCGCGCGTGGCCATCTGGCCGGTGGCCGATTCCACTTCGGCCAGCGCGCCGCGGATCACCGCGACCGATAGCGCGATCACGAACGCCGCGACGGTCGGCGCCGGGACAACCAACGCGAGAAGCTATTTCTTTCAACGCAACAATCCGCTCAATCCCAAGGACGATTTTGATCCGACGGTCACAAATTCGGCTCCTACCGCCAGCAATCTGCAACTCTTCAACGACCTGGTGAATCGCGGTAATCTGAATCTCCCGGGTTACGGCACGACGTTGAACGCGAAATATCCGGGCGCGGAGTGGACGCAACTCGTGCTCGAAATTGCCGACTATATTCACGGCATCAACTCGATCGATCCGAGCTCCGCGCCCTTCGTTTCTTACGCCGCTGGCAATTCCACGAACAGCGTTGGCTACGGCTTCATCGACCCGCTGACCACGACGTATGGAATGGGGACGAGCGCAATCACTTTGCGTGGGCTGGGCCGCTGCCCGACGCTTTCGAGCCTCACGCTCGTGTTTTACGTCTGCGGATTTGGATTCGATAGCAAGACCACGCCGTCTTACATCGATTACGAAGAAACTCCTGATGATCTGGCGGGCACGAGTTGGAACACTTATTTCGCACCAAGTTCGCCTTACTGGCAGCACGTCACCTCCGAACGAATACGCGTGGTTGTCATCCCGTGCACCTTTCAGCCGGGTTGCGGGTATCCGGAAGTGAGCGACAACTGCACCATCCAGATTTCGGGACTCAACGGCATTGGCATGACCAGCACGAACTCGAATGATTTTGGGTTTGCATCGTCGGTTGCCGTCTCACCTCTGCTGGGCAATCCGTTTAAAATACTTTCCGCCGACCGCGCATGGGGTGGCAACGAAGGTCCGATCACCTGGCGGGCGATCGGCGACGCGCTAGCCAATGGCAATGCGGCCACGTATCCCTTCGCCGGTCCGAATCCTTATATTGTGTCCATGCCCACGAAACCACAATACAGCGCCACTACGGGGCGCCTGACCTGGCCGGGGATGTCCAATATTGCTTTCTATGGATTGAACACGCTCACGGTGCGGATCAATGACCCCAACGGCAACACGCTGCAGACGATGCAACTTTACCTGCCGAAGGTTTCCTTTCCACCGCCTACCATCCTGAACGAGTACGATCATCGGGATGGCTCGACGCTGGCGACGTCGACCGCAAATTGGTCGACGAACGCGTCGGACCATGTCTTCCCTTCCTACTACATGAATTTGAATAACCGTTTGCTGGCCACGCAAAACAACCGTCCGTTTCTCATCCAACCCGGAGATGTCACGCGAGGAATTGAGGCCAATGACCTGCGCGTTGTGGCCGCGCTGGCCAATGTCCCCGCCAACGTTTCATCCAGCGTTCCTTCCAGTTCTTTCCAGACCGTTGCCAATTACACGCACAACATTGCGCAGGCACATAATCTGAGTTTTGCGGACGGGACAAGTGCGCTGGGTTCTTTCGGGCCGACCCAACTTGCCAAAAGCGCATCGTATTCCACCGCTACGAATAGCGTCATCGGTCTCGACTGGAGGGACGGGAAAACGCCGGTTACCAATAGCTGGTACACCGTTGCGACGTGCAGCGCGCCAACCGCCGCAAACGGCGTCACGATGTTGCCGGTACAAAATATCGCGGGCGATTGGGACACGGGGCCGGGCTTTGCGCCCGACGGTGCGCAAATCAATTTGCCTGACGCTGGAACCACCAACGCCCCGGCCTCGGCCTACTTTTCCTTGGTAGGTGGGGACGTTGGCGCGCCCACGCAACGAACGCCGAATGCGCTAGTCTCGTCGCCGGTGATCTTCGGCTCGCTCCCCGCCGGAATTAATCCGGCCACGCCCACGAACTCTGCTCCATGGCGCACGCTTCTCTTCTGTCCCTATCCGGCGGCGGACACGGCGCATCCGGGCTTCGGCAATTCTTCCGTCGTGCCGCCCATCGCGCCGGATCATCTGATCCTCGACAATTTTTGGATGCCGGTCGTCGAGCCCTACGCGATCAGCACCTGCATGGCCACCGATGGAAAAATCAATCTCAACGACCAGATCGCGCCGTTCACCTACCTGCATCGCAACACCGCGCTTCATGCCCTGCTCAACGATCTGCGTATTCCGGCGATTTCGGTTACGACGGCCGGCACGTATAAATCTCCCGGCACGCCGCTTCCGACGATTTGGAATGCGGTTGATGAAAACGCGACCATCGCACAGATCGAAAACAAATTCGCGAACAACAGCGTTGATGCTTACTTGAGCGAAAGTGAAATCTGCACCGTGCCGCTCGTGCCGAGCGTAAACCCGAGCCTCGTTGTCACCGGCAGCGTCAGCGGGACGCAGACAAACCTCGATTCGTTTTGGATGGGCAACTCATACCCGGACGGAGAACTCACTGGCGACAATCTCCGCGAGTTGCCCTACGCGCAGCTTTATGGACGACTGACCACACGCTCGAATTCCTACACCGTGCATGTCCGCGTGCAGGTCCTGCAAAAGCTGCCGCACGATCCGAATCAGAATGTGTGGAATGAGGGCGTCGATCTTGTCCAAGGCGACTGGCGCGGTTCCTATGAGATTGAGCGTTATCTCGATCCCGCGGCGGCCGCTCCGATGGCGGGAACGCCGCTTGGGCCTTACAAATTCCGTATTGTCAGTTCACGGCGATTCACGCCGTAAAACCTACAGACCGTCGGCCCAGAACCGGGCGAAGGCGCTGTCCCATCGGCGCTCGCTGCCGGCGAGTCGGGCGAGGTTCTGACGTTCTTCCGGCGAAGGCAGTTTGGCCAGCATCTGCGCCAGTCCCTCGACCCAGGCGACTACATCGCGTGCTGGCAGAACGCGGCCCATCTGCGAAGTCTTGACCAGTTCCCGCGGGCCGCCGACGTCGGAAACGGCCACGGGCAAACCGGCCGACATGGCTTCCACCACGACATTGCCGTAGGTGTCGGTGGTGCTCGGGAAGACGAACAAATCGGCCGAGGCGTAGGCGATGCCGAGTTCGCGTCCGCTGAGAATGCCGGTGAAAATCGCGTCCGGCAGCAGCGCTTCCAGTTCGGCGCGATAAGGTCCCTCCCCAACGATGGCGAGGGTGAACGAGCCGGCCTTTTCGCGCAGGGTGGGCATGATTTCGGCCAGGAGGTTGAGGTCCTTTTCCTTGGAAATGCGGCCGACATAGAGGAGCACCGGTCCCTTCGCGCCACGCTTGGTCCAGAACGCGGGCTCGCGCAGGGCGGGATTGAAGAGTTCCGTGTCGAGGCCGCGTGGAAAAATGCGCAGCTTGTCGGGGACGATGCCGCGATCGATCCAGCGACGGCGGTAGTATTCCGAGTTGACGTAGACGAGGTCGACTTGACCGTAGAACCACTGCATGTAATTCCAGACCAGCGTTTCCATGAACGCGTCGTCGCTGAGGAATCGGGCGTACTGGGGAAAATCGGTGTGGTAAATGCCCGAGGTGCGCAGGCCGAGCAGCTTGGCGCAACCGAGCGCGCAGAGGCCGATCGGTCCCGGCGTGCTGATGATCAGCTCCGTGAAGCGTTCCCGCTGGATGTAATCGAGCATGTCGAGAAAAGGCGGGAAGCTAAGTTTCTGCAATTCGTACTCGGGGATTTCAAATTCGCCCACGGGGGGGAAATTCTTGATCGGGATGTCGGTGATCGAGAGCTTCGAGCGGGAGGTGACGACAGTGAGGTCGGCCCCGGCGTGGCGCGCGGTCTGCACCATGGCGCGAATCGTCCGCGCGACGCCGTTGACGTCCTCGAGCGTGTCGGTGAACCAGGCGCGCTTTTCGTTGCGCAGGGGCTGGGGCACGGTGCCGGTGAAACGCCGCGCGACGTGCGTGAGGAGCGGACGATCGGGCGCCTGCTGGCCAAAGGCGACCACGTAGGGCGTCACGCTAAAGCCGACCGGGAGCAGGCCGGTGAGCGATTGAAAAGCGTCGATCAGGTTGCCCCGCGACACCCGCTGTTGGAATTGCGTGATGAGGCGGTAGGAAAGTTCGTTGGTGATATGGGAGGCCATGCGGAACGAGCGCCGCTCCGCATTCGGCTCGCTGGCGATGATCTGATCGAGGGCCTGCTTGAGTTTTGGATTGGAGAGAAATGCGCCGACTTCGCGCGCGAAAGTCATTTCACCCGGTTTGACGAAATCGAGCGCCTGGCCGGTGCGGATGGCCTCGGTGACGTGGCCGAAGCGTTCCGCGAACGAGAACGCGGTCGGATTCTGGCCGGCCAGGAAACGTTCCGCCATCTTGCCCATGAGGCTGGCGCCCACCGGCGCGCCCCGCTTGATCTTGTCGCGCGCGAAGCTGAAGGCGGTGGTGTAAAGGCTGCTGGCAAACGTGAGCGGATCGCCCATGGGACCGTGCAGGGTCGCCTCGCCCGCTTCGAGGCCCTGGAAAAAATCGTGCATGGTGCTCCCTTGCTCCACCTGGGTGTAGGTCTCGCCGGGGTGCAGATCGCTATGGTCGTCGGACGAGGCGAAGAGGATTTTGCGATGCGCATCGGCGTGGGTCGGTTCGAGGTTGTGACGATTGGCCAGTTCGCTGATTTTTTCCGGCGTCAGGGCGGCGAGACAACGGTTGCCCACTTCCTGCGCCAGCGGCTCGCGATTGCCGTTGCGGGCCTCGAAACAGCGGAAGAGAAGCACAAGGCGCTCGAAGTGCTCGACGGTGAGAAGCTTGTTGATGTTGACCAGCGGATGCGCGACGCCATGGGGTAATTTCTGTTGGCGCAGGTAGCTGGCGAGTTCGTAGATATTGGGCCGCAGGTTCTGGATTTCCTCGTGCTGCGCCTCGTTGAGATTCCAGACGAGGAGATGGATTTTGCAGCCGTCGGGAAAATAGGTGGTGACTTCCTCGCTGAGAAAGACGTCGGGGTAATGGGCGATGGCTTTGCCGCCATCGAGCCGGTTGTGGTCGGTGATGGTCTTAAAGGTCATCCCGGCGGCGTCGAGCTTGCGGTAGAGCGTCTCGGGTTCGCTGTAGCTTTGGGGCATCCCGAGTCGGCGCAGGATCCACTCGGTCGGCCGGTCCGAGAAGCGGGAATGGAGTTGAAGATCAACGCGCAACATAATCGCCGTAGGTGGTGGGTTGGAAGCCGCGCTTGAGGGACGCGCGCAGGATTTGATCAATCTGGCGGCGCATCAGCGGAAACTCAAGATCGCGCGGATGGAGGCTGAGGCGGACCAGGTCCGTTTCGCGCAACCGGCTGTAGAGATATTTGTTCCAGACGCCCGAAGCGAGCCGCCGCCATCCGGCCCGCGTGCTGTAGCAGAGCGATTGGGATGACTTGACGCGATTGAGGCCGGGCAAGAGAGGAATAATTTCGCCGACCCGCGTGGTATAGGCAAAGCCCATCTCGGCGAGAAGATTGGCGAGGCCGTCGGCCATGAGCCAGGCCGGAGCCACAAAGCCGGTCGCGCGCCATCCGAGCGATTCGAAAAGCGCGCGGCCCCGTTCCAGCCTCATGCGGGCGTCTTCGCGCGGCAGGTCGAGAAATTCGGCCTCGCGGTTGGTGTAGAGGCGGGTCCAAAAAACGGTGGAGATGTTTTCAGGCGGCGATTCGCGACGGTCGTGAAAGTAGCCGTGCAGGACGATTTCGTGCCCTTGAGCCTGCCAGCCGGAAACGGCGTCGCAGAAGCTTCCGTCCCGCAAAACCGATCCGCGATGATGGAATTCGGGCACGACGAGGATGCTGCTGCGCGTGATTCCGTAGGCCGCCAAAAACGCGACCTGCTCCGCAATCTGCGCGTGCGAGCCGGGATGGGCGTCGTGCAGGGAGACGATGAGCGATTTGGCAGCGGGTGATTCCGACACGGCGGCATCTTAACACGTGCCATTCCGAACTTGTCGAGGAATCGGTTCCACCAACTTTTACAGCAACCGCCGCGAGTCGGTCATGCGGCGACCGTCCATGCCCGCCACGAAAAGCTTGCGGCAGACGACCAAGCCGTCGGCCATGGGGATCAGGACGGACTGGACCCGGCTGTCTGCGGCCAGCTTGCGGTTGAGCTGATCGATGGCGCGGTTCGCCGGCTGGGTTCTCGCCACGGGGTGAACGACCTGTCCGCCTCTCAGCATGTTATCAAAAAGAATGAGTCCGCCCGTGCGTACGTAGGGGATGATGGTCTCGTAGTAGAAGTCGTAGGATTCCTTGTCCGCGTCGATGAACACGAAGTCGATCAGATTTTGTGGTTTATAATGCGGGAGCAGGCGACGCGCGTCGCCGAGCCGCAGATCGATCTTGTCCTGCACGCCAGCCCTGATCCAGTAGCGGCGTGCGATGCTGGTGACTTTGAAATCCTGGTCGAAACAAACCAGCTTTCCGCCGGGGACCAGATGGCGCGCGATGCTGATGGAACTTGTCCCGGTGAAGGTGCCCACTTCCACGGCCCATTTCGCCCCGATGACGGCCACGAGCAGGCTGATCAGGCTCGCCTGGTCGGGGCTGATCGCCATCTGGCTGACCTCGCCCAGATTTTGGGTTTCCATTTGCAGCGCAGTCAGGATGGGATCGTTCGCATTCGATCGCTGCGCGATGACGTAATCATAGATGGCATCGGTCAGGGGAACATATTTGCCGGCCATAAAAGTCAGGTGGATGGGGAGGACCGGCTTGACGCGGCGGGGCCGGGAAACGGATGGTGCCGCAGATGGGCCGCGAGTTCGGCAAAACGGCGGAAAGCGCGCTCGCTCAAATGATGTTCGATGCCTTCGATGTCGGAAAGATGATCGCGGTGATCGAGTCCCATTAATTGAAAGAGATCGGCCAACATGGCGTGACGCTTACGGATTTTTTCCGCCACCCGGCTGCCCTCAGGGGTCAGGGCAAACCCGCGATAAGGCTCGTAGCGGAGAAAGCCCAGCTTGCCGAGCCGCTTGACCATGATGGAGGTGCTGGCCCGGTTCAGGCGCAAGGCTTCGGCGACGTCGGACACGCAGGCATAGCCCTTGGTGCTTTCGAGATCGAAAATGCACTCGAGGTAATCCTCCATGCTTTCGGTCACTCCCGCGCGATCATGGGCGCTGCGTTTGCGGGGAGCCACCTGGGCGCCTGGGCCGGCGCGCGGGGGCATTTTGGCAATCGGCCTGGCCATAGGAAAAAATGTTATTGAAGCTATGAACAAGTGTAAAGCCGATAACGGTTGTTTGTTATAGCTAACATTTATTATTGGCTCGCGATATCCGAGCGCGGGTCTTTCTAAACCGTCGCCAGGAGGTTGACGGCTGCCGCAATTTCAAACCGCAATACGGATGCTCTTGGCGTTCACAAATTCACGAATCCCAAAGACGCCGAGTTCCCTTCCATACCCCGATTGCTTGATGCCGCCGAACGGGAGTGCGGGCTGGGAGGCCACGATGCCATTCACGAAAACTTGCCCGGCCTGCAATTCGCGGATGCCGCGCCGCTGCTCGGCTTCGTCCTGAGTCCAGATGCTCGCGCCGAGTCCGAAGGGCGTGCTATTGGCGATCTCCAGGGCTTCGTCGAGATCGCGCGCGCGGAAGAGCATAGCCACGGGACCGAAAAGTTCCTCCTGGCAAAATGGGCTGTCGGTTGGAATGCCGGCCAGGATGGTTGGCTCGAAGAAAAAGCCGGGCCCAGGTCCGCGTTTGCCGCCCACCAGGATGCACGCGCCGGATTTCACCCCGGCCTGCACCTGCTTTTCGAGTGTCTCGACGGCCTGTGCCTGGGCTAGGGGTCCGATGTCCGTCTCGGGCAGCAACGGGTCGCCCATGCGAAGTTGTCGGAACGCCGCGACGAAAAGTTTTTCGAATTCCTCGTAGATCGCGGTGTGGATGATGAAGCGTTTGGCCGCGATGCACGATTGTCCGTTGTTCTGCACCCGGGCCTTCACTGCTTGCTCCACGGTTGCCGCGAGCGGAGCGCTGGGCATGACGACGAACGGATCGCTACCGCCCAACTCGAGCACGGAGCGCTTGATCTGTTTGCCCGCGACGGCAGCGACGGCGCTGCCCGCCGCCACGCTGCCGGTGAGAGTGACTGCCGCCACGCGGGGATCTTCGATGACGCGCTGGACGGTCTTGCTTTCGATGGCCAGGTATTGAAAACAGCCCTCCGGGAATCCTGCGCGCAGAAACAGCTCTTCGAGAGCCAGACCGCATTGCGGCACATTGCCCGCGTGTTTGAGAAGGCCGACGTTTCCCGCCATGAGCGCGGGCGCGGCGAACCGGACCACCTGCCAGAAGGGAAAATTCCAGGGCATGACGGCAAGCACGGCGCCCAGGGGCTCGAAGCGCACGAAACAGCGGCCGTCAGCATCTGGGATGGGTTCATCGGCCAGCAGTCGCTCCGCGTGAGCAGCATAGTAGCGGCAGGCGGCGGCGCATTTGACCGCTTCGGCCCGCGCCTGCTGCAGCGGCTTGCCCATTTCAAGCGTCATCAATCGCGCCAGGCGGTCCTGCTCGTTCTCGAGAATTTCCGCCGCGACAATCATCCTTTCCGCGCGCTCAGGGAAACTGCTCCGCCGATGGTGTTGGAACGCCGCCTCAGCCAGCGCGAGCTTGGTTTCAAGTTCGCCGTCGGATAGGGGAGCAAAGGTCCGAACCGTTTTTCCCGTCGTTGGATTAATCGTGGCGATGGGCATGGGCCAATATCGGTGTTCCCGCCCCGGTGGTCAACGGAGGGTCTGTTGAGACAGTCTACGCCTTCGTCAGGCTCACCAGCCCGATTTCGGCGGGCGCGCCGATGCGGCAGGGAAACCAGTCACCGCAGCCGTTGGAAACGATCATCGTGGTGTTGTCGCGTTGATAGCGTCCGCTCCAATATTTGAAGCGGAGCCGTCCCAGTCCGATATCGCCAAACATGATCTGGCCGCCATGAGTATGCCCGCTGAGAAGCAGGTCCGCATCCTGCGCGACGTCGAACACGTCGGGATGATGAGCGAGCAGGATGCGCACGTCGTTCTCCTGGCGCGGCGGGAAAAGGTTACCGACCATTCCCGGACGGGTCTCGATCTGGTAGTATCGTGCCCAGGACAGCCCGCCGAGGAGGAGTCGGCGGCCTCGAACGGGGATGGCCCTGCAGGTATTGAAGAGCATGGAGAGCCCGCTCCGCTCGCACGCCGCCACCAGCACGCAGCCACCGGGGATCGTGTCGTGGTTCCCCTCGCAGAGGTAAGAGCCATAGGGAGATTCGATGCGCCGGATGGCGGTGAGTGCCGCAGGAAACTCAGCCATCTCCCGGTTGATGATGTCGCCCGTGATCGCGACCATGTCGGCTTTCAGATCGTTGGTCGCATCGCTGATCATCTTCAAACGGGCCGGACCGACAAAAAGGCCGGAATGCAAATCGCTGACGTGGGCGATGGTGAAGCCTTCGAGTTCAGGCGGCAGGTTAGTGATCGGTATTTGGAATTCGCGCACGCGCAGGTCATCCTGCGTCAGCGCGCCGTGCACACCCATGCCGAGGGCGGTGGCCGGAACGGCTCCATAAGAGAGGAGATAAAGAAATTTTCGCCGTGACATTCCATCCAGCGACGCCGGTTGGGGGCGCCTTGTCCGCTCCCAGAGCCGCACGATCAAAACCACGAGAATTATTCCGGGAAAAAGAACCTGCAGAAAAAGGACATTCCAGACCATCTCCACCGCCATGGGCAGGTAGAGCCATTCGCGCATGAATGATTTCCACTCAGGCGGTTCAAAAACCTCCAACAGGAAAAGGCCGCTCATCAAAAGAGCCCAGAAGAGGACGGCGGCGCCCATCCATTTGGGCCAGGGCTGGTGGCGCCGGAGCAACCACACTTGAAGCGCGGCGTAGCCAAAATTCTGCACCAGGACGTATAGCGCGACGAACGCGATCCAGAGGTGCATGGGAGGTAATTATGATTCAGTCGGTCCGTTGTGGCAACCCATGGATGATGACAAGGCTGTTAGGAAATGTTCTTGGAGCCACGCGTCCGCATCAGCCGGCCCCGCTGCCAGAGCGCCCATGCGACGAGACCTCCACCGGCTATGCACCACTCATCGATGGGATCGTACACGCCATGGTGCAGAACCAACGGGCCGAACCACTCGAAAAAAACATTCCAAACCGCGACATGGAGAGCGACTTCCCACCATCGGGGTGGTTCGTCATCCGGACGAAAGCCAATCCATCGGTAGACGAAGAGGTAAATCGGCAGCGCCACGGGCACAGTCAGGCTGTCGTCGAGATGACCGTGAAAGAGGGAAGAATAATGATGCAGGTTCGGCTTGATCAACGCGCGGTTGATGACGTAGGTCGCGAGGCTGATGAGAAAAACAGGGTCGCGCCAGTAACCAAATCCTTTGCCGCGCTCAGCAGGCATAGAGGATGAATACGTTGGCCGCCGTCATGAATCCCATCGCCGCGACGGCTTTTAGGGTGAGGAGTGCCCATCCGCTTGAGGCGCCGGTAAGAGTTGGCAAATCAGGAATCATAGCCTAGAGGCTGTCCGAAAAGTCGGCGCGGGTCACGCCGAAAGGATTTTCCCTGGGGCTAGGAGATGCTGCGCATGGCAGCTCCTTCAGAGAGCAGCTCCTGCGGAGGGCGGTAGAGCGAGAAGCAAGGTAAATAACACTGCCGTCCGCAGGACCGAGCGAGCGCCCGTCGAAGTGAATTTCACGTCGACGGGCGAATCAACTACTTACTTTGTCGGTGCAGGCTCAGCGGGAGTCCCGGCGCTGTTGGTGGCGTTCGGCTGGACGTGAATCAAGCCGGCCGCGATCGCAGCTTTCACGATGTCGGCCGCAGCGGGATCCTTGGCGCTGGTCTCAACCAAATCCTTCATCAGGGCCACGTAGCGGGTTGACACGTTTTGGGCCTCCGTGATGGTGGGGAGCGCAGACTGGAATTGCTTATCGTAAACGTTCCGCTGGCTGTTCGTCGCGTAAACTTGATAGCCGGACCAGAGGAAGAGTCCGATCAGGAGTATAAGCAGCGGCCAAAAGGAGGAATAGTTGTTTTCGGGATTGTGATCAAATTCGTCAGACATGGTCGTGTAGGGATGGGGGTTGAATTAATGGGTCGAAGAGGGAGCGGTGGAGGGGGCAGGCGCAATCGAATCGGTCGAGTTGGTTTCCGGCGTGGGATTAAAGCTAATTTGCTGGCGGGTCAGTAAATCTTTGAGGCCTTGGTCGCCTGTTTTCTGGCTGTCCTGAACAATGCGCAAGGCCAACTGTTTCAAATTCCCCTGAAACGCCTGGCCCTGATTAATGGCTTGTTGGGCGGCGGCGAGGCGGTTTTGTTCAAAATTGCTCTGGCGCGTTAAGAAAATATGGCCGACCAAAAGCAACACGATCAGACTGCTAAGACCGGTTAGTACAAAGAATTGAATTCGATTCATGGAGTGGGGATATTAGGAGTAATAGGAATAGTTAAGGATTAGACCCAGAGCATTAAACGAAAGTTTTTCGGGTAACAAGCATAAAATGGCGATTACCGTAATATCCATTCACACTTAATTGCTTTACGCGATGCCCTGTACGCGGGAATTAATGCCCTCCACAGTTACTGCCGTGCGTAAATACCGCTCTCAGCAGGAGTTTTCGCTTGCCGCGTTCTCGCAGGCTTTCTAACTTGAACGATTACGCTTTCTCTTTCCTCATCTTTTGAAGCCTTGAGGAGCCTCTGAATCATAATCTATGCCTGATAATTTGTTTTCCCCCGGTGAACGCATCGACCGCGTCAATGTCGCCGAAGAAATTGGCCGGTCCTTCCTTGATTACTCGATGTCGGTCATCATCTCGCGGGCCCTCCCCGATGTCAGGGATGGCCTGAAGCCTTCCCAGCGCCGCATCCTTTACGCCATGCACGAGTTGGGTCTGCTGCCCGGGCGCGCCACGTCAAAGTGCGCCGGTATCGTCGGCGAAACGATGAAGAAATTTCACCCCCACGGCGACCAGGCCATCTACCCCACGCTCGTCCACATGGCCGAGCCGTGGTCGATGCGCGAACGGTTGATCGAGGGCAAAGGCAACTTCGGTTCCGTTGAAGGTGACGCGCCCGCCGCCATGCGATACACCGAGGCGCGGCTCACGCATCTCGGCTCGATTTTGATGGAGGACATCGACAAGGACACCGTCGATTTTCAAACCACCTACGACGAGAAAAACATGGAGCCGGTCGTGCTCCCCGCCGCGTTTCCCAATCTCCTCGTCAATGGAGGCACCGGCATCGCGGTTGGCATGGCCACGAATCTCGCGCCGCACAATCTGACGGAAGTCATCGACGGGATTTGCGCGCAAATCGATAAGCCCGACATCACCATCACGGAACTGGCGAAGATCATCAAGGGCCCCGACTTCCCCACCGGCTGCACGCTGATCGGGCTGGAGGGCATCAAGAGCTATTTTGAGACGGGACGCGGCGGCGTTAAAGTCCGCGCCAAGCTCCACACCGAAATGCCCAAGGGCGGCAAGGAACAGATCATCGTCACGGAAATTCCCTTCAATGTGAACCGTGCCGAACTGGTCTCCCGCATCGCCCAACTGGTCAACGAAAAGGAGCTGACCGAAATCACCGACGTGCGCGACGAATCGGATGAAAGCACGCGCGTCGTCATCGAACTCAAGCGCGACGCCATCGCCAAAGTCGTCATCAACAAGCTCTACAAGATGACCGCGCTGGAGACTTCCTTTGCCGTCAACCAGCTCGCCATCGACGGCGGCCGGCCCAAGACGCTCAACCTCAAGGAGCTGATCAACTGCTACATCGAGCATCGCCGCGAGGTCGTGATGCGCCGCACGCGCTTTGAATTGCGAGAGGCCCAGCGCAAGTCCGAAGTGCTCGAAGGCTATCTAATCGCGCTGGCGAACCTCGACGAGATCATCAAGATCGTCCGCAATGCCTCCGACCGCGAGGAAGCCCGCGCCAAACTCGCCGCCTATAATTTCACCAAGGTCCAGGTCGAGCGATTCGGCATCCGGATCCACGACGAGAAGCGCCTGACCAACGGACGCTACCTCATCAGTGCCGAGCAGGTCACCGCGATCCTGGAACTGCGCCTCTATCAACTCACCGGCCTCGAACGGGACAAAGTCATTGGGGATTACCAGGAATTGCTCAAGAAGATCACCGACCTGAGCGACATTCTGGCCAAGGAAATCCGCGTGCTGACGATCATTAAGAAGGAACTCATCGTCATCCGCGACAAGCACGGCAACGAACGCCGCACGCAGATCGTCCCCGACGAAGGTGAAATGGCCATCGAGGACCTCATAGCGAACGAAGGCGTCATCATCACCATCACCCACAATTCGCTGATCAAACGGACGAACATCAGCAGCTATCGCGCGCAGCGGCGCGGCGGTCGCGGCGTGATCGGCATGACGACGCGCGAGGGCGACAAGCCCGAGGACGACGATTTCGTCGAGCATCTCTTCACCGCCTCGACCCACGATTACCTGATGTTCTTCACCAACAGCGGTCGCGTCTACGTCGAGCGCGTGCACGAAATTCCCGACATGGGCCGCGCCTCTAAGGGCCGCTCCATCGCCAATCTCCTCGAAATGAAACCGGGCGAGAAAGTCGCCGCGCTCATCCGCGTTGAATCGAAAAAGGACGCGCAGAATGCCGACAACACCTGGAAGTCGGGCGGCTTCGTTCTTTTTGCGACGCAGCGCGGCACGGTCAAAAAAACGTCACTGGAAGAATTCGCCAACCACCGCAAGGGCGGCATCATCGCCATCGGCATCGAGTCGGGCGACAACCTCATCGAAGCCAAGCTGACCAGCGGCAATAATGAAGCGGTTCTCATCACCCGCGAGGGAATGAGCATTCGTTTCCCGGAATCGGATGTGCGCGATATGGGCCGCCCCGCTACCGGCGTGCGCGGCATCAGCCTCGAGAAAGACGACCATGTAGTCGCTCTCGCCGTGGTGGATTCGACCGCGACGCTTCTCGTTGCCGGCGAAAACGGCATCGGCAAGCGCACCGCCTTCGACGAATACCGCATCCAGACCCGCGGCGGCAAAGGCATCATCACGATGAAGACTAACGAGAAAACCGGCCGCGTCGTCGGCGCGCTCACCGTCATCGACAAAGATGAAATCATGCTCCTCACCCTGCAGGGCCAGATGGTACGCACCCCGGTGAAGGACATCCGCGAAGCCGGTCGCAATACCCAGGGCGTGAAGCTCATCAATCTCAACTCCGGCGACAAGCTCACCGCCATCGCCCGCGTCATCTCCGAGGGCGACGAGCCCGAAGCGCCGGAAGAGGGGCTGAGCGTCTAGTAGTTTGGGTGGCCCGGGCTACTTGTTGCCCGGGTCGCCGCAGGCGACAGGAAGCGATTTCCAAATGTAGCGGCGGTCGCAGCCTGTCCTGAGCGTAGCTGAAGGAACCGTCGCTGCTTAGGTCTTCACAAAACTCAGCTTGCCGTCCTTGAGCGAGCGGTAATAGCAGGTCTTGCGCGTATGGCCCTGCGCGTCCTTCGTGTGGCAAACGCCGCCGCCAACCATCCGCACCAGGTAAAGGAGCGAGTTCTGCTCGCAGTTGACGCGAATATCGACGATCTGCAAGGTGTCGCCCGAAGTCGCGCCCTTGATCCATAGCTCATTTCGCGATGTGCTCCAGAAAGTCGCGAGGCCCGTCTTCAGCGAATGCTCGAGCGCTTCCTGGTTCGAATAAGCAACGACAAGCACCTCGCGCGTGTCGGCATCCTGTACCACCACGGGCAATACCGGCAGACCGGTCTTGGCCACCTTTTGCAGCTTGGTAAAATCAAGCTGCAATTTGCTTCCTTCTTCGAGCTCTTTCATCAACTTAAAATGCCTCTGATCTCGGAGTTGTCGAGCCTACCGCGTAAACTTAAAGAATTTCCGCGCCGTTTCGGTCGTGCGCGCGGCGATCTCTTCCAGCGTCACGCCGCGTAACTGCGCGATCTGCTCGGCGACGCGTCGCGTGTGGGCCGGTTCACAACGCTTGCCGCGATCGGGCGCCGGCGCGAGGTAGGGGCAATCGGTCTCGACCATGAACTGATCGAACGCGACGTTCTGCGCCGCGGCCTGCACCTGTCGCGCGTTCTTGAAAGTGACGATGCCCGTGAACGAAACGAGATGGCCCAGCGCGATGACATCCCGCGCTTGTTCAATCGTTCCGCCGAAGCAATGAAAGACGCCGCGTACTTTGCCCGTGAATTCGCGGAGAATTTTCAGAGTGTCGTCCCACGAATCGCGCTGATGGATCACGGCGTTGAGGCCCAGTTCCGCCGTTAATTCGAGTTGCTGGCGAAATAAATTGGCTTGCCGTTTTTTGTTCGCCTCCGCCTCGGCGGAATTCTCCGGCAAATGATGATAATCGAGTCCGATCTCGCCGACCGCGACGACACGCGAACTTTGCGCCAGCTTGCGTAGATGATCAGCCGCGTCCTCCGGTGCCCCATCCACTTCGCCGGGATGAATACCGACCGTGGCCCAGATGTTCGGGAAATTCTCGGCGAGTTCCACCGCGCGCGCGCTCGAATCAATGTGCGTGCCGATGGAAATGATCTCGGTCACGCCTGCCGCCGTCGCGCGCGCGATTACTTCCGCGCGATCCGGATCGTAATCGGTGTAATCGAGATGGGCGTGGGTGTCGATAAGCATGAAGACACTAAATTAGCCACAAAAGAACACAGAGAAAACAAAGAAGGGACAGTTGTAGCGACGGCTACCTACTTGAACGTTACCAGACTATGCCCGGTCATCTCTTCCGGCTTCGGAATGCCGAGCAAGTAGAGCAGCGTCGGCGCGACATCGGCCAGGATGCCATCTTCCAGCACAGCCTTGTCGGCATTCGGCCCGGCGTAGATGAATTGGACCAAGTTGGTCGTGTGGGCCGTGTTCGGAGTGCCGTCGTCGTTGATCTCCCGCTCGCAATTTCCGTGATCAGCGGTGATGAGACACGCTCCGCCCATCGAAAGAATTTTTTCCACCACGCGCTTGAGGCAAGCATCGATTGTTTCAACGGCCTTGATCGCAGCTTCCACCACGCCGGTATGCCCCACCATGTCGGGGTTCGCGTAATTCAAAATCAGCATGTCGTACTTGCCGGTGTCGAGATGCGCGATCACCTTGTCGGTCAGCGGAATCGCGCTCATCTCCGGCTGTAAATCGTAGGTCGCGACTTTAGGCGAATCCTCCATGTGACGCTCCTCGCACGGATTCGGCGTCTCAATGCCGCCGTTGAAAAAGTAGGTCACGTGCGGATATTTCTCCGACTCGGCCATGCGCAACTGATGCTTGCCCGCCGCCGCAACGACATCGCCGAGCAGATGCGTCATCGATTGCGGCGGAAACATGACCGGCGCGTCGAAGGTCGCGTCGTACTGGGTCATTTGCAGATAGCTGACTTTCGGATAATAGGTGCGGCTGAATCCCTTGAAGTCGTCGTGCAGCACGACCTGGCTGAGCTGTCGCGCGCGGTCGCCGCGAAAGTTGAAAAAGAGAATCCCGTCGCCCTCGGCGATGAGCGGACGCGGTTCCTTCACGCAGACGAACGCGGGCATGAACTCGTCCGTTTTCTTCGCGGCATACTCGCCTTTCACGGCAGTCACGATGTCGTCCGTGTAAGTTCCTTCGCCGAGGAAAATCAGTTTCCAGGCCATCTCGACGCGTTCCCAGCGGTTATCGCGATCCATCGCGTAATAGCGTCCTATGACGGTCGCGATTTTACCCGCGCCGATCTCCTTGAGCTTGGCTTGAAGCTCGGCCAGGTAGATCGCGCCACCGGTCGGCGAGGTATCGCGGCCATCGAGAAACGCGTGGATGAAAATTTTGTTTGGAGAAATACCCGCGTCCTTCGCGACTTTCACCAGCGCGTAGAGATGTTCCTGGCTTGAATGGACGCCTCCATCCGAAAGCAGGCCCCAAAGATGGAGCGCACCGTTTTTCGCTTTCAGATCGGCGAGAAACTTAGTCAGCGCCGGATTCGTCGCCAGCGTGCCGTCGGTGATCGCCTTGTTGATCCGGGTCAGTTCCTGATAAACGATCCGGCCTGCTCCGAGGTTCAGGTGGCCGACTTCGCTGTTGCCCATTTGCCCAGCGGGCAGGCCGACATCTTCGCCCGAGGCGCTGAGGCGGCTTTGGGGAAATGTTTTGTAAAGGTATTCGTGAAAGGGGAGTTTCGCGAGCAGCGGCGCATTGCCTTCCTGCTTCGCGGCGGCGGCGCCTTTCGGGCTGATGCCCCAGCCGTCCCGGATAATAAGAGCTACAGGTTTCATCGGATACTAGAGTTAGCGTTGCGGGAGGCATTCCGCAAGAGCCGTGCCGAATTGTCGTCTAACTTTTACCGGAGCTTTGCAAAAGGGTCTTTAGGAGCTACTCTAAAGTTGATGAAATTCTGGACCACGCTGGATCGGGATGAGGATGGCGTTTGGATCGCCGAGTGCCCCTCTATTCCCGGTTGTGTCAGTCAGGGAAGCACGAGGGACGAAGCCCTGGCCAACATTCGCGAAGCGATTGCTCTCTGCCTGGAAGTCCGCGCTGAACGAGGCATGCCACTGACTTCCGTAATGTAGCGGCGGTCTATGACCGTCGCTGTTATTTCCCATGCGCCCGACGAGACCTTGTTTCTGGTATCTGGCCTGTAGCATTATTTTTGGACTCATTGGTTATACCAGCATCAAGCTGGTACCTGATCTCATGGAACATTTTAGACCCAATCCCGATGCTCTGATGCCTGTGCCTTTTATTAATATCAAGCAGGACGCATCGCTTCCGGCATGGGTTTCATTCCTTCTACTTGGTCTGTTCGTCATCTCGTGCTTTCGTGCCGATGTCCATTCCTCGCTTGCGATCAAGCTGGTCAGTATCTTTTTGATGATTTTCTTAATCCTCTGTTCTTTTCAATTGTTTATGGCGCTAACTTTAGTTGGTGAATGCGGGGTACTACCTCGGTAGACAAAGCAACGACGGTCATAGACCGCCGCTACATTAAATCGTATAGAGATAGGGATTCGTCTCGCACTCGTGGCCGATGGTCGTGTGGGGGCCATGGCCGGCGTAGACGCGCGTTTCGGGCGGCAACGGCACGAGATGTTTGCGCAGGCCTTGCAGCAGGGCTGCGCGTGAACCGCCCGGCAAATCCCAACGGCCCACGCCACCGCAGAAAAGCGTATCGCCACTGATCAGGACGCCCCAGCCGGGATGATAAAATGCCACGCTGCCCGGCGAGTGACCCGGAATATGGAAGATCTGGAACTCCTCGCCCGCGCAGACAAATTTCGCCGATCCTCCCTCGGGTACCTCATAATTTTTCACATGGGAGGGCGCGCGGATGGGCGGCACGACCCCGAACATTTTCACGTAGGACGTGTCGAGCACCATGTGCTCGTCGGCTTTGTGCACATAAACCGGGCAGTGGTAATCCTCCTGGATCAAAACCGAGTCCCACATGTGGTCGAAATGGCCGTGGGTCAGCAAAAGCGCCACTGGCTTGAGGCCGGTGCGCATCAACTCGCGCGCCATGCCTTCCGGCGCGTCGAAGCAGATCACTCCCTCTTTTCCCTCCAGCAGGTAACCATTGGTTGCCAGGTCGCCTCCGGTAAAGACGCGCGGTGAAATCATATCTATTGGACGCTATCAGGTAATGAAGTGTTCGATTCTATGGTTGTTGTAATGTTTGTAGCAGGAGTCGCGCCGGAAGCCGGGGCATCCTGTGACGGTGCAGGTTTCTTCCCGGCACGCCGGGCCGCTGCCGCAAACTGCAACCGGGCTTCGCGGATTTCCTGCGCATAAGTGGCCGACGGATTGTCGCCTGTCGCATCGACGGCGTGACGCGTGGGGTAGACCGTATAATCGATCGAGAAGAGGCCAAAGCGCGGCGCAAAGGAACCCCACTCGTAGTTGTCGAACAGCGACCAATGGAGATAGCCGATCAGCGGCTGGCCCCGTTCCACTAACCGGTTGACCACGCGCAGGTGTTCGCGCAGGTACTGGCTACGCGCCAAGTTGTCCCTACGCCGGAACGGGCTGTTGTTCGGCAATCGCCGCAATGCCATGCCGTTCTCTGCGATCAAAAGTGGCAGACCGTAACGGCCCAGGTGTTTGACGAAGAAAGCCAGTCCCTCGGGCAACATGCGCCAGTCCCACCACTTGCTGGCGACGCTTTCCAGGACCCAGTCGCGAAAGGAGCGCTTGCGCAAATCAAAGTCGTGCCAGGTCGGCCAGCGTAATGCATGGGCGATGAACGGGTCGTAGTAATCGAAGGCGATGTAATCGAGCGGAACCTCCGCGCGTTCATAAAGCAGCGCCACCAGGCGGTCCCAGACGGGCTGGTTAAAGCCCCGCCGGGCGAGGAGGTGATGAAAATGTTTGAGCCACTGGCCGAGGAAATAGCGCGGCCCGTGCATCGGGTAAAGCCGCGCGGCGTTGAAGCGCTCATCGAAAGCATGGGCCCGTTCCATCAAATCTTCGCGCACGATTTGGCGCGGCACTTTGCGCGACGGGGCGAAGAGCAGATCGAGCAAGGCGGTGTCACTCCAGTAAAGATCGCTGGCGTAATTATTGAAGCTGACCATCGGCTTGATGCCCGACCGGGCGTAGAGTTCGTGAATCAGCCGATAGGCGCGCACATGCGCTTCCAGAAGATGGGCCAGGCATTGCACGGTCGGTTGGATGCCGACCGGACGGCCGCTCGGGAAAATGCGGTAGAGGTAATGGTTGAAAGCCTGAAGATTCGGTTCGTTGATCGTGATATACCAGTGCGGGGGCGGGCACCCGAAATCCTCGGGCAGCGTGCGGAGCAGATAGGTGAGCGTCCGCTCCACAAAAACAAGGAAGCGATCCACGGTCTCAGGCTTCAGCCACGCGTCGAGGCCGAGCCACGCCGGATAAACAAAATGGTGGAGCGTGATGATCGGTTCCAGGCCATGCGCGCGGCAGTCGGCGATCCGTTGCGCGTAGCTGTAAAGCGCCCGTTCGTCGAAGGGCGGAGGCTCCTCGCCGTCAGCCAGCCCATCGGTCGAGCCGAGCACGGTGCCCGGCTGTACCCGCGACCATTCGATACTCATGCGGAAGGCATTCAGCCCCATGTCGCGGCACCGCCCGAAATCTTCGTGCGCCAGCGTCCAGAAGTCGGACGTTCGGCCCGAGGGCACCACGTCGCCGTTGCTTTCGGCCCAGGCCCAATTATTGAGCGGCTCGCCGGGGCCGTTGTAGCCGCCCTCTGCCTGGTAACCCGAAGTGGCCACACCCCAGAAAAAGGTTTCGTCGGGCCGAAAAGGTCCGGGAAGCGACGTCGCCTCGGTCGTCACGTCGGGCTCAAGCCCTTTCTCCACGGAAGGGAGACGGTGGGTGGTATGGCCACTCGGCAACGGCATGCCTATATACTACCCTGTTTTTCGCCTACGCCAAGTTTTCACGTAAGATTGTTTATTTTTTGATATAGCGGGTCAAGAGGGAAGGGGTAAGAGGATGTTTTGAAGACACGCTCCAGGTTATCGGTGGATTCTGCTTCCGAGCGCCAAAATCGGCGAGAGAAGATAATCGAGGACGAGCAACATGCTGCACAAGATCAGCATGAAGAAGGCTGATATCAGGACGACTACGAAAAAGGCGCCATCAAGGATAAGCCCTATCGGACCGCCGATATCTTTCCACGTGTGATAATGTAGAGGATGGTTAGAGGTTGTTTGCATGACGTACGCTAAGATAACGACCCTTTCCGTGCTCACCGGATTTTGGCGAAGCCTTGCTCTTTCTTGTCACCTCATGAATGAGCTTACAAGTCGGAGGCGTGTGGGATAAGTTACTGGATCGTGATTGCCAGTCTCCATGACAAGCCCGCCATTCTGATCATCCTGGTGGTGACCTATGCGGGGATCGCGCTCGGACATGTTCCCGGATTGAAACTCAACCGGACCGGGATCGCCCTGCTGGGGGCCATTGGCATGATGATTTTTGGCAGGGTGACGACCGCCGAGGTCGTTTCCTACATCAACTGGCCCACCATCTTTTTGCTTTTCGGTTTCTTTGTCATCTCGGCGCAACTGCGTCTTTCGGGATTTTATCACCTGGTGGCGGAAGGCATTTCGGCCCGGCTCGGCCATCCCGCCCAATTTTTGCTCATCTTGATGGTCGTGACCGCGGGCCTCTCTGCTTTTCTCAATCACGACATCGTCTGCTTTGTTTTCACGCCGATTGTCGGAGCGGCCCTCCTTCGCAAGCAGCTCAACCCCATTCCCTTTTTGGTCGCTCTCGCCATCGCCAGCAACGTCGGCGCGGCGGCCACGCTCATCGGAAATCCGCAGGACATGATGATCGGGCAGGTCGCCCATCTGAGTTTTGGCGGCTACATGCTTTGGAGCATCGCTCCTGTTCTTTTTGCCCTGGGCTGTTCCTATGGGATCATCTGGATGATGTCGCATAAAAACATCCAATCCAGCGCGCCGGCCCCGAAAGATTCGGACCAAGAAGCTGAGCCGTTGGACAAAGCGCATATGATCAAGGGACTGGTCATCCTCGTGGTGGTGGTCGGTTTATTTTTCTCGCCGCTGCCCAAAGAAGTGATCGCTCTCGCCGCCGCCGCCATCCATATCGCCAGCCCGAAGTTTCGCACCGAAGACCTCCTGGGGCTGATCGATTGGCCGGTTCTTGTCCTTTTCATGGGACTGTTTGTCGTCACCGGGTCTTTTCAATCGACCGGTTATGGAAATCAAGCCGTCCAATGGCTCGCGCACGGGGGATTTAACCTCAACGCCCCGCACACGTTGATTTTAACCACGACGGTTCTCTCCAATCTCATCAATAATTCGGCTGCGGTGATGCTGCTGCTCAAGGTCCTCGACCTGTCCCATCCCGCCACGGCCTATATCCTGGCGATGGCCAACAGCTTTGGCGGAAGCCTGATCGTCATCGGCAGCGTCTCGAACATCATTGTGGTCCAGCAAGCGCAGCAAATGGGCATCACCATCGGGTTCCGGGATTTTGTCCGGTTGAGCATTCCGGTCACCCTGGTTGCTCTTGGCGGCCTTTTCCTTTGGGTCGTTTGCTGATGTGCGGATGAAGCCGCGTCAATTGCGAAGTGTCCGGCGGTAATCGGTCGGCGATTTGCCCACCACTCGCTTGAAGATGCGATTGAAGTGGGTCAGGGAAATAAAACCGCAATCATAGGCGACTTCGCTCACGCGGACGTTGGGATTAAGGAGTAAATTTTTAGCCCGTTCGATGCGTGTGCGGGCCAGGTAATCGGTGAAAGTGAGGCCGGTCGCCTTCTTGAACATTTTGCAGAAATAAAACGTGCTGACGTTGAGCGCCTTGGCCATCTGGTCCAGCGAAAGGGATTCAGCCTGGTGTTCGCCGATATAACTTTTTGCCCGCGTGATCATCGGGGGCTCTTCGTTCTGTTGCTCGACCAAAATTTGGTTGGCCATCACCGAGAGATGCTTGGCAAAAATTTCCAGCAGGCGCACCATCGCCTGATACTGTTCCTTGGGAAGCACCTTGCCGTGGAAATAGGCATCCTGAAGCTCGTTTAAGTCGACCTTGACGCCCCACTCGATCAATTGTCGGGCGACTTTCGTAAACCCCGCCTCGGTCGGCTTGCGCATGGCCACCTGGCCTGTTTGCAGAAAGCCAATGATCTTGCTCCCAACGTTTACTGGAATGGAGGTATCGCAAAGACCGGCAAAACACATGACCGAGGTCGATTTCCCCGGTTCGCCTTCAACCAACTCCTGCTGGACTTGAAGACAAGCGGCGCAACTGCGGCTCGACTTGGCCATCAGGGCGCAAAACGGGTTCTCGTGTTTCTTTCCGCTCAACGCGTGTTGCCAAAGTTCGTGGGGACGAATCGCCAGCGGCAGATGTGTCGCCTGATTGAAAGCCGTTTCGTAATCGCGAAAGATCTGCGATTTGGAGAGCTGCTGAACGATTTCCGCGGATTTCAACATGGCCGATTGTAAACTTACGTCGATTTAAGGTTTGGACAAAGGAAATCGGGCTTGTTGCCGCTGGGTGAAGCCAAGATTCGGCTATCCTTGACCAAGGTGCGCGTAGCTTGAGTTCGCCTCTCCCCTTACACTTGTGTCAAAGGAAACATCATGAACACCACCACTTCTCCCTCGGCTCCTCCGGCAACGCGTGCACCCGATTTTGGCGGCCGCCCCAGGCGCATTAATCTCGATCAAATCGTGGCCGTGAAAGGCCATGGCAAACTGAACATTCGCCCCATCCGGCTCGACGATGAACAGGAAATGATTCGCTTTCATGAAGGCATTTCCGAAGAGAGCATCTACATGCGCTACTTTGAATATCTGGGGCTGGACCAGCGCACGTTACATGAACGCCTAGTCCGCATCTGCACCAACACCCCCGAGTCATACGCCATCGTCATCGAACGGTCTGGGACCCCGCATCGTCCGGCGGCTATTTTGGCCGTGGGAAGGCTCACCAAAACCTTGGAACCTTACGTGGCCACTTTTGACATGCTGATGATCGACGAGGAGAAAGCGCCCCAGTTAGGTAAACTGCTTCTGCGGCGGCTCATCAAACTGGCGCACGCGTTTGGCTTTCGCACCCTGACGGGAGAATTGCTCGTCGCCGATCACGATGCGTTGAACGTGTGTCGCGCGCTTGGTTTCACCCTGCACACCTTTCCTCAAGACGGCTTGGTCCAGGCCATCCTCGATTTATAAATCCTTCCACGCATGATGTGATCGCCATCCATCAAGAACGCGCCCGCATCGATCGCGGGATTCATGGTTAAGATCGGAATATCGGAATAGATTTCACCCGTCGAGGCCTCTCGACATGGAACCAAGGTCCACGCTGTGCGCCTGAAATTTGATGTCGTACTTCGGGACAACGGCATCGATGTCTTCAATTTCGGTTTCGATCATGGCAAAACCAGGCCCATCGGTGGCAATACTCAAGAAATAGGCCTTCGACTTGTCTTCGAGCAGCTTCCAAACATGCTGCATCTTCCCAAAATCCGTGGCGATCCGGGCCTTCCCACGAATGTTGATGATGACGTTCAGTTCTTCATTGGAAAACATCCAACTGACGTTGGGATTATTCTTGATGTGTTCGATTTTTCGACTGGCCGGCGAGGTAATGGTGTAAAGCAGCGGCCAATCATGCAACGAAAGCGTTGCCATCCAGCGCAAATGAGGCATGCCCTGCTCATCGACGGTTGCCAGGATGCCGGGGCGCTTTCCGTCGGCCAGTTTTTTAGCCAGGTCGATGACATACTCGGCATGTTTTGCGGCTTTTTCTTGCGAGGGCTTGAAGGGATCGGAAGATAGGTTCATGGACGTGGAAGAGTTTGTTTTTCGTGAGGTGATCATTAATTTTTTTCTGCTCATGTGACTACCCACAACCATAACTGTTCGCGCCACGAGCAACTCCACCCGTATTGTTCAATGCTAGTCCGATATTGATTGAGGTGCGTTTGCAAAATAGGACGGGACTGCGCTGGAGGGGGACGGGTCGATTCTGTTTGTTTCCAGCGCTGTCTCCACGGTAGACTTTCCTCGTTCCACAGGAAGGGTGTCCGAGTGGTTTATGGATGCAGTCTTGAAAACTGCCGTAGCCGAAAGGTTACCGTGGGTTCGAATCCCACCCCTTCCGCGCTTTATTTTCTGCGAGGACATCTTCCGAGCGAACCGGTTAGCGCCTTTCGCGGTAAATCGCTGAACACTCAGTTCGCGGTGAATCCGCTGGATGCGGGATTGCCTTCGGGAAAATCGGTTGGCTCAGTAATTTTGATCTATGGATGACGCTGCCGCTTTTTCATCGACATGAGGGGGCTTGACCTTAGAAAAGGGCTCTGCAAAAGTCTCGCTTTAACAATACCGTCATCCAGAGCTTAGAGAACGGATTTCGCTGAGGTCTCTAGAGGCTGTTTATCTCATGAAACTGGAGAAGATCATCACACTGGCGAATGGGCCGGTACGTCTCCGTTTCCTGGCCATGGAACGGTCGCTGCGCGCGACAGGCTGCGACTTGCCGCTTTGGGTGATTCCCTATGATGAACACCACTTCGAGCTTCCCGCGAATGCCCTCTGGTGGAAGACCGCTCTTCGCGAGTGGCTTCAGCAGGAGCGCGCTCATCCCATGATGTACAGGTATCAATGTCTGACCACAGCCAACTACCAGTTCGTGGACAGCGACGTCGTCTTTCTCAAGAACCCCGCGAAAGTCCTGGCCGGGGAGGAAGGATTCATCACGTCGTGCGGACACTGGCGTAATCCCGATCATACGTTCACACCCGAATCCCGCGCGATTTTAAAGGCAAAATCAACCTGCTGGCAGCAAAACGTTTTCAATGCCGGGCAGTTTGCGTGCGACCGGGCTCTCTACACGGAGGAGGAACTCAAACGCACCTGCCTCGACCCCCGCTATACGAAAACCTGTTTGCGCTTTGCTCATAACGATCAACCGGGCATGGTTCTGCTCACGAATCTGACCGGGGTCCCGATTCGCAATCTCACGCTGAGCCCCACCTGCATGGAGTCGACATGGGCTGGCGATTATGTCGAAAACAACTACGAGGAATATTGGCGTGACGAAACGCGCAAGCCCTATTTGATGCACTGGGCTGGGTGCAAGATGTCCGAGGCCGTGGCCATCAATTCGCTTTTCACGCAGTACCTGAGCACGGCTGAACTCAAGGAGTGGAGGGAGGAAGTCGCCGCGAAGCAGTGCCGGAAAATCGAGTCCAGACAGTCGTTCCGCGGACGCCTCCGAAGCGTCGCGCGCGGCGTGAAAGTCATTGCCCAAAAAATGCGGATATAAGCGCCCCGTCTGGCGCCGGGCAGCGGTAAAGCTTCCCCGCAAAACACGGCCGTGCGCGGCACTGCCGACGCTTTCCCCTCGTCAGTTGCCAGTGAACTTGGCTGCCTATCCGGATACTGTCCAAGGTTTTTTTCCGCTGCGGTGTGGGGCGTCGATGCCTATGCGGTCGAAGTCGAAGTCAACGCAAGCTCGGACAAAGTCATTACGGTCGTTGTCGGCCTGTCCGATACTGCGGTCAAGGAAAGCTGCCACCGCGTCATCACTGCGGTGACGATTGCCGTCGCGACGGGCGCGTTCAGCGTGGAGCAACTTTCCGCGCTGAATCCCACGCCCACCTTCAAGGATTTGTCGGATACGCA
>Ga0182024_10003978_pt1 | contig 34499 bp, 36 predicted proteins | sample P32metaG_FD_120480 | JGI IMG/M metagenome (GOLD analysis project Ga0182024, IMG submission 120480) | Permafrost microbial communities from Stordalen Mire, Sweden - P3-2 metaG (Illumina Assembly) | ecosystem: Environmental > Terrestrial > Soil > Wetlands > Permafrost | place: Sweden: Stordalen...
CCGATGGTAAATCGCATTCGCTGGCGGATTACAAAGGCAAATTCGTTGTCCTGGAATGGACGAATCCGAATTGTCCCTTTGTGCATAAGTTCTACGATTCAAATACCATGCAGGGCCTGCAAAAGACGGAGACGACGAAGGGCGTGGTCTGGTTGCGGATCAATTCGGCTGCGGAGGGCAATGGCGCTTATCAGAGCGCTGCCGATCTGGCGGCCTATGAGAAGGAGCACAACGTGGCCTCGACTGAAAGCCTGCTTGATCCCGACGGGCAGGTGGGTCACATGTACGGCGCGCGGACGACTCCCCACATGTTCGTGATTGATTCGAAGGGGATGCTGATTTATGCGGGCGGCATTGATGACACGCCTTCGGCTGATCCCGCGACGATCGCCACGGCTAAAAATTATGTGACGGCGGCGCTGGATGAAGCGATGGCGGGCAAGCCGGTGACGACGCCGACGGCGCGGCCTTACGGGTGCCACGTGGCGTACGCGAGTAATTGAGGGACTTGATTCAACCCTTACAGGGTTGGCTTCTCTTTAAGCGTACCCAGGGTAGGCGCTGCTGCACCAACCCTGGGCTGTATGATGGCAACCCTTTCAGGGTTGCAAGGCAGGCTGAGTCGGCGCGAAATGGAATTTCGCGAGGAACAGGTCCTGCGGAGGCAGTAGCGTTCCCAAGCATGCTCACGTGATGCAACTTGGGAACGAGGGGGAAGGCAAAATAGTTAGAGGTCCTTCGACAAGCTCAGGATGACGATCTTTTTAATAAGTCGCTGACGCGACTCGTCGCCCGAAGGTCGACGGCTACCCAAAGGCAAAATAGTTAGAGGTCCTTCGACAGCGCTTCGCTTGCTCAGGATGACAATCTTTTTAATAAGTCGCTGACGCGACCCGTCCCGCCATGGCGGGACGGCTACCACGGAACTACCCATCTTCCGGCGGAGGGGGCGCAACGGGTTGTACGGGAGATTCCTCGTCTTCGTCCTCTTCGATTTCGCGGCGCCAGGCGCGGGAGATGAAAGGTCGTAGAAAGCCGTAGAGGAGGTAGGAGACGAACATGACCGCCGGCATCCACGTATAATAGAAAATATTGAGCCAAAGCAGGATGACCGCGCCGACAAACTTGGGCAGCGAAAATTGGGTGCGCCAGTTGAAGCCTTTGAAGCTCGGATATTCGAATTTGCTGAACATCATGAAGGCGAGAAACACCATGAGCGCGGCGAGTCCGATGCCGCCATAACCGGCGGCGAGTTCGGCCTCGTTTTGATAGTTGGAAATGATGAGGAGGGTGATGGAGGAGATGAGGCCGGCGGCGGCGGGAATGGGGAAGCCGGTGAAGTTGCGCGTGCTGGTGCCGAGGTTGTAGGTCGCCGCGACGTTGAATCGCGCGAGCCGGAGCGCGCCGCAGAGGAGATAGAAGCCGGCGATGAGCCAGCCGATCTGGTGCGGTATGGCGTAGAGGACGATTTTGAAGACGAGGAGGGCGGGCGCGACGCCGAAGCTGACGATGTCGGCCAGGGAATCGAATTCGCGGCCAAAGGGGCTTTCCTTGCCGCCGAGCCGGGCGAGGCGGCCATCGAGGAGGTCGAAAACGCAGGCGGCGAGGATGCAGAGGATGCTGATGACGTAATAATTGGCCCAGTTCGTGCCGCCCGTCGCGCGCTGCACGGTACCTTCAAAAATTTTGAGGACCGCGAGAAATCCGAAGATGAGGTTGCCCGCCGTCATCAAGTTCGGCAGCAAGAAGATCTTGGCCGGATTCGTATTGCGTTGGGGAGGCGGGCTCATGACAGAATTACGGAATTAACGGAATTTTTTTGGGGAAAGGCAGGGAAAAATTTGGACAGGATTAACAAGATTTACAGGATTGGGGGAAGGCAGGGGAATGGGTTTCGCACAGAGGACTGCAGAGGTGGGGGAAGAGGGGGAGGCAGGGGGAATTTCGGATGGGATTAATAAGATTAAGAGGGTTGGGGAAAGTCAGCTTATTTCGGGCCAGTGGGCAATGGGTGTGCTGGCGCCGGCCACGCGGTCGCCGGGTTTGACGAGCACGGTGCAGCCGATGGGGAGGAAGACTTCGGTGCGCGATCCAAACCGGATCATGCCGAGGCGCTGGCCGCGTTCCAAAGCCGCGTCTTCCTCAGACCAGGCGACGATGCGTCGGGCGATGAGTCCGGCGATTTGCCGCACGGCGACGGGGCCCTGTGCGGTTTCGAGCCACCAGGAGCGGCATTCGTTGCGGGTGCTGGAGTCGGGATGGCGGACGTCGAGAAATTGGCCGGCTTTGTAGACGGTGCTTTTCACGATGCCCGAGACGGGCGAGCGGTTGACGTGGACGTCGAAGACGGAGAGGAAGACGGCGATGCGGATCATGGGGCCGAGATGGAAATCGGGTTCGTCGTATTCCTCGACGCTGACGACAAGGCCGTCGGCGGCGGAGACAATGATGGTTTCATCGGCGGGGACGAGGCGTTCGGGGTCGCGGAAGAAGTAGGAGACGAAGATGATCAGCGCACACAGGAGAGGGATAATGACATCGAGTGCGATGCTCGCAACTGGGTTCCAATGCACAAACAACCGGACGGCAATCGACAAGATCAAGAGGAGAACTAGCGGGATAAGAAAGCGAAGGGCTTCTTTGCGGGCGGAAGGCATATCCGCCATCGTAGCATAAACGATGGGGAAGGCGCGCGAAAATCGATGGGGGCTCTCAGAGTTTGTAACAAGGGAGCAGGACTAAATTTCCAAATTTTCCAAATTAACGAAATTGGGGAGGGAAAAATTGACGGAATTAAAGAACCCCGCCGCAAGCAGCGGGGTATTGAGGGTAGCCGTCGCACTCCGTGCGACGGGAAAGAAGCAGCTTCCTGTACGCTTGCGATGCCGCGCTCGCGCACCCGGACAACAAGGTGTCCGGGCCACCCAAAAATGCCTCGGAGCTTGCGGCGAGGTTCCTTACCCTTTTTTCTTTTCCTCTTCGGTCCTCCGCGCGAACCTTCTTCATTTTTTTGTGCGCTTTGTGTTCTTTTGTGGCTAAACGATCTTTCGTGGCAAAAGAACAAATCATTCTGGCGAGCGAGTCGCCGCGGCGGCGCGAACTGCTGCGCGGGATGGGCGTTCGTTTCGACGTGGTGACGGCCCGGGTGCGGGAACTCGATGGGGTAACTTCGCCCCAGTTGTCTCCCGCCGATTTGGCCCGGGAAAATGCGCGGCGCAAGGCGAAAGCCGTGGCGGCGTTGCGACCGGGACGCTGGGTTCTCGGTGCGGACACGGTGGTGGCTCTGGAGAAGAGGGTGATGGGGAAGCCTGATTCGATTGACCAGGCCAGGAATTTTTTGGCGGCGTTGAGCGGAGAGACGCATGAGGTTATCACGGCTTGCGCGTTGATCGCGCCGGATGGCGAAGCGGAGATTTTTCACGAGATTTCGCGCGTGACGTTGCGCGTTTTATCCTTTCAGGAGATCGGGCGGTATCTCGGGGTGGTGAACGTGCTCGACAAGGCGGGCGGGTATGCCTTGCAGGAGCGGGGTGAGTGGATCGTGGAGCGGGTGGAGGGGTCGCGCGCCAATGTCATCGGCTTGCCGACGGAGGCGCTGGAACCGGTTTTGAAAAAGCACGGGTTGCTTTAAAGGCAGGTTTGAGCAGGCTTCACCTTTCATGAGCAACTTTTTCTATTATTTCTGCCGGGAGTTGTTTCTGCTGCCGCTGCGTCCCGGTTCGCGCGCCCATTACGACGGGATGGAGTTGGTGCCGAAGACGGGTCCAGCGCTGCTCATTTCAAATCACATCAGCCATTTCGATCCGCCGTTCATGACGGCGAAATTTCCGCGCGTGATCCATTTCATGGCGGACAAGCCGCTGCTCGAAATTCCCATTCTGGGAAAAATGATGGAGTGGGGCCATGTGTTCCCGATCGACCGGACGAAGAGCGATCGCGGTGCGCTCCGGACGGCGATGGCGCGGCTGGAAAGCGGCCATATCGTGGGTATTTTTCCCGAGAAGGGAATCCGGCACGGGAAGACTTCGGTGCTGGGTGGGGCGGAGTTGCCGATCGGAACGGCGTCGCTGTGGAAGATGATGGATGTGCCGGTGATCCCGATGGTGATCATCGGGTCGGACCAGATGTATGCGAAGAAAAATTATCTTCGCCGGTCGCGGATTTTTGTGCGGGTGGGAAAGGTGCTGCCGCCGGACAAAAGCGCGTCGCGGGAGGAGTTGCGGGACCGCATTGCCGCCGCCTGGCGCGAGCTTTTTGAGGCGATGAAACGGGATTACGATATCCGGCCGGAGGAACTTCCGCAAAGCGCGCAGGAGCGGTGGGGACAGGCTGCGCCGGTGGAGGAATAGGCCTTAGGGGACGCGATTGCACGGCGACTCGTTTTGGCTAAATTGTGCTGATGCAGGATCTGGGAAAGCTTTTCTTTATCATCGGCCTGGTCATCGCGGTGGCGGGCGCGTGGCTCTGGTCGGGGCGTGGCTTGGGCTGGCTGGGCCGGTTGCCGGGTGATATTTCTTATCAGAGCGGTGATTTCAAATTCTACTTTCCCGTGACGACTTGCGTGCTGGTCAGCGTGGTTCTGACACTGCTGGCTTGGTTTTTGCGGCGATGAAACTGGCGGAGGGCAGAAAAGTTACGATAAATTGGCTTTTGGTGATGAATTTCCTTTAAAATCAAGGGGAATGCCAACAGAGTAAAAGTTGTGAAATGGTTTTTAGTTGGCTCGGTTTGTTTGTTTTGCTCGGCAACATGGGTCAGGGGTGATGGGGCGGCTGATCTTTATAACCAGGGCGTGAGTGCGTTGCAGAATGAGCAATACGCCGCCGCGGCGCAGGCCTTCGACGCCATTATCGCGGGTTATCCGACCAGCCCGAACATCGACGAGGTGCGGATCAGGGCCGGTTACTCCTATTTCTTCGCGAGTAAATATACCGAGGCGGTCGATCGTTTGTCGAAGGAGGCCGGTGATAACGCCAAGCCCGCGTACCGTGCCACGGCGCTTTATTATACCGCGCTGGCCCAATTTTCGCAGGGGCAAAAGAACAACGACAAGAACGCGTTCGAGCAGGCGGTGAAGACGCTGACGGCGTTGATCAATCTCGCCACGACGGCCCCCACGCCCGACAACAAGGGCTATCTGGAGCAGGCCATTTATTACCGCTCGCTTTCACAATTTTTGCGTGGAGATTACAACGCGGCGGAAAAAGATCTCCTTCAGCTCATACGGCAGTTTCCCGCGAGCCTGAGCCGGCCCGATTATCTTTTGCGTCTCGGGAGTGTTTACGCGGTGGAAACCAATCTGGCCGTGACGGACAAGAAACCCGCCGAGGTTATTCAGGCTTTTGCGGAAAAGGCGCTGGCCGCTTTTGACCAGGTCAGCACGGACCCGAACGCGCTTGTGCAGGCGAACGAGGCGAATATGAACAAGGCGGAGGTTTTATTCCTGATCGCCCAGTTGGATGCCACCTCGACTGCCGGTTACGAAAAGGCGCTCGAGGCGTACCGTCAGGTGCGGCGCAAGGACGACATGATTCCCTTGCAACAGGCCCGGCTGGATGAGCTGCGCAAACAATCCCAGGAGGCGAATGCGCAGGCCGCGCAAAATTCCATGAGTTCGATGTCGAACGACAGCAGCCTTTTGATCGCGCGGGAAGAAAATCGGCTCAAGGACTTGCAGAGCGGATCTGATCCGATCATCCAGGCGCTGATTCGCATGGCGGAATGCTACGTTTACATGAAGCAGCCGGACGAGGCGCGGACCATTCTGCACCGGCTTATCGCGCACGCCACGCTGACTCCGGAGCAGCAGCAGGAGGTCGATTTTCAAACCCTCTATTCGTATGTCCTCGGCGGCCAGATCGACCAGGCCAATCAGGCGTTGACGGCCTATCTCAGCAAACATGCCGGCGATCCCCAAGCCGACAGCATCAGTTACCAGATCGCGGCGAAGTTGCTGGAGCGAAAGGATTATACTGGTGCGCTGGCCCAGGCTGTGCGCAGCCTGAAGGATTTCCCGAGCGGCAAGTATGCGGCCAACGCGATCGCGCTGCAGGCGCAGGCGCTGAACCGGCTTGGCCGGATCGCCGAGTCCGACCAGGTCGTGAATGAATTCCTGGCAAAAAATCCCACCAGCCCGGTGGCAAACCAGATGTTCCTGACCAAGGCGCAGAGCGAGACCGCCCGGGGTGATTTCGCCGCCGCACTGGCCGATTATCAAAAGGTGAAGGACAACACTTCGGCCGGTCCTGAGTTGCGGAGCGGTGCGGACGCCGGATATATCCAGACGCTCAATTCACTGCATCGATTTGACGATGTGATCACGGAGGCCAAGGCTTTCATAACCGCTTATCCGACCAGCAAGGCGCTGCCGAGCGTTTTGCTCATTGCCGGTATGGCGCTGGATCAGAAACATGATCCGGGGGCGGTCGCGGCGCTGCAGGATGTGGCCCGGAAATATCCACAGGACGCCGCGGGTCCTTTCGCGCTTTTTTACGTGGTCAATATTTACCAGCGGGCCGGTAACGTGCCCGCGATGATTCAGGCGGCAACCGATCTGCGCACCGCTTATCCCGAAGCGTATACTTTCCTCGCCCAGGCCGCGGATGCGGTGAGCGTGGTTCTGATCAAGGCGAAGAAGTTCGACGATGCCCTCGCGCTCTATCAGCCGTTGGCTCAGGCTCCCAAACCGGACGTGGCGGCGGCGGCCAGCAATAAAATCGGCGAGATCTGGCTGGCGTCGGCCCATTCGCTGGGCTACTACCAATCGATGCCGCTGGCGACGCGCGCCGAGGCTGAAAAGCGTTTGTCCGCCGCCGAACAGGCTTACGTGGGGACGCTCAAAAATTTTTCCGACCAGCTCGCGGCGTTGGGTGGCGCCTTCGATGGTTTGGTGGCCACGGCGAAACAGCGCCGTTCCTGGGGGCTGCTGAAAGATACCGACCTGGAGGGCTATCTTGCAAAGTTCGGGGCTGATCTCACTTCTCCCGAAATGGAGGCGCGGTTCGAAATGGCGAAAGCGGGTCTGGTTTTTATCACCAAGGATGGGGCCAAGCAGTATCCGGCGGCGTTGGATCGCTTCAAGAAGGTGATCGACGCCAACCCGGGACTGCTTCTGACCCGGCAGGAGACGAACCAGTTCGGCGAGTTGCTTCTTGCGGCGAAGGATTATCCCACGGCGCTTAAGATTTACGGCGACCTTTTGGCCAACGCGTCACCGAACGATCAGGCCGCGCTGGGCGACGGCTATTATGGTCTGGGCGCGACCTATCTCGGACAAGGCGACGTGGCGCAGGCGAAGGAATATTTTCTCAAACTGAAAGCGCTGCCCGGCGGCGGTTTGTGGCATCCGCATATTCTCGACGCCAATTACGGGATTGCCATGGCCGATGAGCAATCGAGCGACCCGGCGCAACTCGGTGAGGCCCGGCAGATTTATGCGCAGTTGATGCAGGCCCCGCAAGGTGGTCCGGTGTTGCAGGCGAAGGCGATGCTCGGCTATGGCCGTCTGCTGGAAAAAGCGGGGCATGCCATCGCGCCCATCGCGCCGGGAACCAACGAGTATGCCGTCCATTACTACCAGGAACCGAGCCTTCTTTTTGGTCCCGCGACGCCAGCGCTGAGCGCGGAAGGACTCTTCGATGCGGGTCAGGCGTATGGAAAGGCCGGCGACAAGGCGAATGCGAAAAAGCAGTACGACGAACTCCATAATACCTATCAAACGACCGCACCGGATTGGGACGCCAAAGGCCAAGCGGCCGAGGCCCAACTTGGGGCGTGAAAATGGCGCGCATGTCTGTAGCCTCGTTGGGGATCTCCGCAAAAGTGTTGTTCTCAATTCCGTCATCCTGAGCGAGGCGAACGGAGGATGTACTTTTCCAAGAACGCTGGAATGAGCCGAGTCGAAGGACCTTGGTGGCCTATAGCGGGCATTCGTGTGCCATAATGACGGGGCCTTTTGAGGAGAAGGCGGCAAAGCGGCCATGGGCGATGAAGCCCTGTCCGCCTCAACGTCTCAGGTAAAAACGGCTAGGTCCTTCGACTGCGCGAATGCTGTGCATTCGCTTCGCTCAGGATGACGGACTTGGTAGAGAGGACTTTCGCATTTCATCTACAACTGGTATCCATTTAAAAAAGATGACGCCCGCCGAACGCGCGAAAGCGCTCTGTGCCGCCCTGCCCCGGATTTATCCCGATGCGCATTGCGAATTGGATTTTTCCAGCCCGCTGGAATTACTGATCGCGACGATTCTCTCCGCTCAATGCACCGATGTGCAGGTGAACAAGGTCACGCCCGCGCTTTTCAAAAAATATCGCACGGCGTGCGACTACGCGGAGGCTGATCCTGTCGCGCTCGAACACGATTTGCGCGCGATTGGTTTGTATCGCAATAAGGCGAAAAATATCCGCGCCTGCTGCCGGTTGCTGGTCGATGAGCACGAGGGAAAAGTGCCCGGCACGATGGAGGCGCTGGTGCGTCTTCCGGGCGTGGGACGCAAGACGGCGAACGTGGTTCTCGGCAATGCGTTCGGTCAGAATGCCGGTGTGGTGGTTGATACCCACGTGGCGCGACTCTCGGCCCGGCTCGGCCTGACGCGGCAGACCGATCCGAAGAAGATCGAGTTGGTTCTGATGAAGCTCGTTCCGCAAAAGAATTGGACGCTCTTCTCGCACTGGCTGATTTTTCACGGACGTCGGCGGTGCAAGGCGGTCAATCCCGATTGTCCGAATTGCGAGCTGAAGGATTTGTGCCCGAGCTATCCGCGCTTTATGAAGCTTCGGAAAATGTAGCGGCGGCTACACACCTCTGAGTTGCTGGAGCAGCGGGAGGTCGGCTTCGGGGAACTGGTAGTCCATGAGTTCGTCGAGGGTGACCCAGCGGAGGTCGGCGACTTCGAGTTTTCGCGGTTCGCCGGAGAGGATGCGGGCGTCAAAGAAAAAGAGCCGGACGTCGCGGTCGGGATAGGCGTGGACGATGCTGTGGATTTCCGCGCCGATCTCGGTTTCGATGCCGAGTTCCTCCGCGAGTTCGCGGTGTAGCGCATGTTTCAATTCTTCGCCCGGCTCGACTTTTCCGCCGGGAAATTCCCAGTAGCCGCCGAGGGTGTCGTCCATGAGCCGCTGCGAGATGAGGAGCCGCCCGTCGTCACGGCGAATGACGCCGGCGACGACATCGATGGGCGGATGGGTCACGACGCGTTCCTGCGGGGGGACAAGATAACGGGGCGGTTTGAGGACTTTGCAGCGGAAGAGCGGCTTGAGGGACGAGGGTCCGCAGGCTGGCGCCGCTCCACCGGTCATTGTTTGGCTTTCTCCCAATCGGCGAGGAATTGCTTGAGGCCGCTGTCGGTGAGCGGATGTTTGAGCAATTGCTTGAGCACGGAGAAGGGTGCGGTGATGACGTCACTGCCGATTTTGGCCGCTTCGAGGAAGTGCATGGGGGAGCGGGCGCTGGCGGTCAGGATCTGGGTTTCATAACCGTAGTTGTCGTAGATGGTGCGGATGTCGCGGATGACTTGCATGCCTTCGTGACAGATGTCGTCGAGGCGTCCGACGAAGGGGCTGATGTAGGTCGCCCCGGCCTTGGCGGCGAGGAGGGCTTGCGCACCGGTGAAGCAGAGGGTGACGTTGGTTTTGATGCCTTTGGCGGTGAAGTGTTTGACGGCCTTGAGGCCTTCGGGGATGAGGGGGACCTTGACGACGATGTTCTTGTGCCACGCGGCGAGGCCTTCGCCCTCGGCGATCATTTCCGGCGCGGTGAGGCTGACGACTTCGGCGCTGATGGGGCCGTCGACGATTTCGGTGATTTCCATGATGAGTTGCTTGAAGGGCTTGCCGCTTTTGGAGGCGAGCGTCGGGTTGGTGGTCACGCCGTCGATGAGGCCCATGTCATGGGCTTCTTTGATGTCTTTGGTTTCACCGCTATCGATAAAAATCTTCATAGGGAAATAAGTTATCATTCCCCGCCCGGTAAACAACCCGGAAAGTGGGGTTGTTGCGAAACCGTAACGCAGGGATCGCCTTTAATTAAGATTAGGCAAATGCGTGGCTTCGGTGCCAGGCTTGCTTGAGGCGGGCGAGGGCCTGGTGGTGCAATTGGGAGACGCGCGAGGGCGTGACGGCGAGAATTTCAGCGACTTCGCGGAGCGGGACGTTTTGCAGGTAGTGAAGTACGATGACGGTGGATTGGGTCTTGGGAAGGCAACCCAGACATTGAAGCATGGTGCGGTGGTCCTCGGCGGAGAGGACGGCGGCATCGGGGCGGGCGGCGGAGGGATCGGGCAGGCGCTCCATCAGGGAGAGGTTTTCGTCGCCATGGCCATTCTCGGTCATTTCATCGAAGGAGACCACTTGGCGGGGCTGGGCCTGGGTTTGGTAGGCGGCGAGGTCGGTTTCCTCCAGGCCGAGAGCCGCGGCCAGTTCCGGCCGGGTTGGTTCACGTTCCAGTTGTTCGGTCAGGTTGGACGTAACACGCGTAATACGACGCTGGCTTTTGTGTACCGAGCGGGGTGCCCAGTCCCACCTACGTAACTCATCGAGAACCGCGCCCCGGATCCGAAGGGCGCAATAGCCACGGAAGGAAGCGCCTCGGGCGGCATCGTAGCGGGCGGCGGCGCGGAGATAGCCAAGGACGCCTGCGCTCTGAAGATCGTCATGATCGAGATGGCTGGGCAGCTTGGAGGTGCAAGAGCGGGCGAAATGACGCGCCCAGGGTAAGAACTCGAGTAGGCGGTCGTTTTCGTAACCCATATGGGTTACTTATGTGTTACAATATGGGATACGTCAAATAAAATAATTGGATTTTTTGTGGAGGGACGCGCTTCGGTGTCTCCGCAGATGACGGGATAGCCTCTACGCTTTCTGCCCAACAAATTCGAGTTTGTCCGGCCAGCTCAGGGCACGGAATTCGCGGAGTGTGTCATGACGAAGGGCGAGGGGAAGACGGCGCAGGTGGCGCAAAAAGCCGAGCGCACAATGCTGTGCCGCGCCGTACCGGGCACGCAGGCGCGGGCTGGCGAAGCGGCGATGGCTGTTGTCGAAGAGTTGTCGGCGGAGCCACGCGCCGACGCGGCGGGGAATTTTTCCCCGCTCGCCGCAGAGGATGTGGGCGAATTTGCTCAAAACGAGGTAGGTGTCGATCCGGGCCTGGGTCTCAAGATTGCGGGCGTAGGCTTCGCTGTCGATTTCGCGTTCGCCTTCGTGAAAGAGGAGCGCGGCCTGGACGCCGTGGGCGATTTCCTCGATGAAGGTGATGAGCGCGGAGATGTTGCGCTCGTTGAGGGTTTGGCGGGGGTCGTTCGCTTCAAGTTCGGCGATGACCGGGCGTGAATAGAAGATGGCGACGTAGAGCGAATCGCCCGCCTGCCGAAGAAAGGTGCGGCCACCGGGCGCGAGGTGAGACGCGCTTTCTCCGGCCATGCGGTTGAGCACCGCGCAACGGCTTTCGCCGATGAGACAAGATTCCAAATTGATCGAAACAGGAGCGTAGGTGCGCTCGAGCAGTGTCTGGATTTCCCGCAGGAGGGTCATGAGGGACGAATGAGGATCGAGGGCGTTTCGTGGAGGTGCAGCAGCGTGTCGGCGAGGTTGTTGAGGGCGAGCCGGACACGTCGGAATTCGCCGCCGAGCAATTTGAAGATGGCCTGGAGTTCCGTGCGCCGAACCTGCGGATGATCGGCCATGCTGAGGTAGGTCGATTGTCCGACCGCTTCGTAAAAACCGAGGCCGGGCGCGCCCCGGCGCTGGACGTGGGCGTGGACGCGTTCGGCAAACATGCCGCTAAGAAAGAGCGCGTAGTTGGCGGTGTGGACGCGCAGGACAAACGCCTGTTCCGGCGGGCACTGGCTGGCCTTCGTTATGAGATCGGAGATGTAGGTGAAGCTGCGCGCGGTCGGATTTTGTTCGCCCGGCGCGCGGAGTTGGTTGATGTGGGAAAAGGCGAGGAGCACCGCGGCGACGTAGTCGGTGAGCGCCCGTTCGTCGAGCGAGGCGCGTTGCAAAACGCGGCGGGTGAGGATGTAGAAATAAAACGCGGCGGAGACCTGGAGGCAGCCGGTCTGATCGACGACCGAGTTGTAGATCAGGTCGTGATCGAGAATGGCATCGCGTTCGGCTTCGTCGCTGAGCAGGGAAACGAGGGAGACGGCGTCGCGTTGGGATTTGGCGAGCACGCGGACGACGAAGGAAAAATCGTCGGCGGTGAATTGTGCGCGGCAGTTCGCTTGAATCACGTACCGCAATGTAGCATAGGCAATGCCACTTAGCGAATGGCGGCTACCTTAACCGCGGTGGTTCCCACTTTTTGAAATCGGGCGGGGTGCGGCCTTCGTCGAGGTCGATGAAGTCGAACATGGTGACGGCTTCCTTGTCGCGATGCTCGATGCCGGATTCTTTCAGGCGAAAGATGATCCGGTCGCTGGCTTCGTCGCGCCAGCCGCGCTTTTGCATGAAGCCGCTCCAGGTTTCGACTTCCTGTTCGGTGAGCCTGCGGCCATTTTGATAACACCATTCGAGAATCGCTTCGTCCTTTTCGCCCGCGAGGACGAGTTTGCGCACGTCGTCGTATTTCACGTGGAGCAAGTTCAGGCAGCGTCCGTCGAAATCAATGCCCAAGTGTTTGTGATAAATTACGGGAAGGACTCCGGCGGCGTGGAGCCGGATTTTGTCGAGCATCCGGGGAAAATAAACCAGGCCCTTGACGGTGTCATAGGGACTACGCGGAAATTGTTCAGCCATGCCTCATTCTATTCGACGCAAGAGGCGCTTCAATCAAATTAGAGACCTATGCGAAAGTCCCTCTTTTTCTTCTCACGCAAGCCGCACCCCGGGTGTCACTTCTGTGCGACCCCTGCCGGGGTCGGTTTTTCGGGAATGCATTCCGGTGGTGGCGACCGCTTCGCGGTCTTACCACCGGCTAGGGTTCTGCCATCCCTTCGGGATGAAAGGCAAGCCCCGTTGATTGAGTTTTGCAGAGATCTCGTTTAGAATTGCCTACTCGAGCACGAGGCCGACGGGCAGGTTGAAGCCGCGGGCGAATTCGGCCGCGTGCATCCGCTTTTTGCCTTCGAGTTGGACTTCGCGCAGGAGCAATCCGCCGACTTTTGCGGCTACAAGAATGCCGTGGCGATCGACGCGCATGATTTCGCCGGGTTTGCCCTTGGCGCGGCGCGAGACGATGGTGGAGAAAATCTTGAGCATCTTGTGGTCGTTTTCCTGCGGAATCCAGGCGTAGGCGGAGGGCCAGTGGGTCATGGCGCGGATGTGCGCTTCGATCTCGCGCTGCGGGCGGTCCCAGTCGATGTGGCCGTCTTCCTTGCGCAATTTTTTGGTCAGCGTGGCCAGGGATTTGTCCTGCTTCACGCGGGGAGCGTCGCCGGTTTCGACCAGGGGGATGGCCTTGAGGAGCGCCTCGGCTCCGAGCTTGGCCAGGCGATCATGCAGGCTCTCGGCGGTTTCGCGGCGGCGGAGTGAGACCGATTCCTGGAGCAGAATGTCGCCGGTGTCGAGGCCCTCGTCCATCCACATGATTGTGACGCCCGATTGTTTTTCGCCAGCGGCGACGGAGGCATGGATGGGCGAAGCGCCCCGGTATTTCGGCAGCAGCGAGGCGTGGATATTGAGACAGCCGTACTTGGGCAGATGGAGAATTTCCCTGGTGAGAATCTGGCCGTAGGCGGCGACGACGATCAAATCGGGCTTGAGATATTTCAATTGGGCGACGGAGGTCGCGCTGCCGATTTTTTCCGGCTGATAAATTTTGAGATGCAACTTGAAGGCCTCTTCCTTAATCGGGCTGGCGGCGAGCTTGAGCTGTCGGCCCACGGGACGGTCGGGCTGGGTGACCACGGCGAGGACATGATGCTCGGGCGTATTCGTCAGGGCTTGAAGCGCGGGCAGGCCGATCTCGCCGGTTCCGATAAAGATGATGCGCATAGATTCCTAAATATCTCCTGGAACGATTAACGCGGCTCTCGTCTATTTATGAGACAGGCTCTAAACTCGGGAGGCCTTGAAGGATTCAAACTGTTCCATGTCGACAACTCGTATGAAACCCGACCCGACCCGCGTGGCGCAAGCCAATAACGTCGTTTCGCCGTCGCCGGAGGCGATTTTGCGCGCGGTGGAGCTTCTGCGCGAGGGTCAGTTGGTTGGTTTGCCGACGGAAACGGTTTACGGTCTCGCGGGCGACGGGCTTAATCCGGTCGCCCTGGCGCGCATTTTCGAGGTGAAGCAGCGCCCGCTTTTCGATCCGCTCATCCTGCATTTTGCCGATGCGGCGGGCGCTTTCGATCTGGCTGAACAGATCCCCACGAGCGCGCGCGAACTGGCGCAACGGTTCTGGCCCGGCCCGTTGACGATCGTGGTGCGAAAAAAGGAAATGGTGCCCGATCTGGCCACGAGCGGCCTGCCGAATGTGGCGCTGCGCGTGCCGTCGCATCCCGTGGCGCAGGCTCTTTTGCGCGCGTTTGGAGGACCGCTCGCCGCGCCGAGCGCCAACCGGTTTGGCCGGATCAGTCCGACGGATGCGCCTGCCGTGCGAACCGAACTCGGGGAAGCCGTGCCGCTGATCCTCGACGGCGGACCCTGTGCGGTCGGCCTCGAATCGACCGTGCTTTTTCTTTCCGAACATCAACCGGTGTTGCTGCGGGCGGGCGGGATTCCCGTGGAGGAGATTGAGGCGGTGGTGGGTCGGGTCCAACACGCCAGGCCCGTCGATGACCGTCCGCTGGCTCCGGGGCAGCTTAAGCATCACTACGCGCCGCGCAAACCGCTTCGTCTCGTGGATAACGCCGGGGAGATTCCCTCGCAATCGGACATCGGCTGGCTGGCTTTTGGGACGCAAAACCGAGCCGTCCCATTTTTGGGCGTGATGGAAAATCTCTCACCCACCGGTGATCTGCGCGAGGCCGCCGCGAACTTTTTTCGCGTCCTGCGTGGGCTGGATGATGATTCGCGGGTGGGGACGATTTATGCGATGGCGCTTCCGGCGCAGGGTCTCGGTCTGGCGATTAACGAGAGGCTTGAGAGGGCGGCGGGGTAGGGGAATAGGACTTATAGGACCTATGGGACAAATAGGACAAAGGCAGTTTCGTTAATCCACGCCGGGATCGGTCATGATCGGGCGGTTGTCGCGTGAGGATGCGCCGCTGGGACGATGGTCGATGCGGTTGGGAGGTCCTACCTTGATGTTGAGCGGAGGCTCGGGCCCGATCACTTCGTAGCCTTGGACGATAAAGACGGGTAATTGCTCGTCGAGGCGCGGATCGTAAGCTTTGTAGGAGGCGAACTTGCCCCAAAACTTGAATTCCCAATCGAGGTCGCCATCGGCCTTGACCAGTTTGCGATGGGGCGCGACGGCGACTCCCAAAGTTTCCTGCAGGGCGATCCATTTCGCGGAACCCCAGTCGTCGCCGTTTTTTTTCACCCAGCCCCAACCCTGTCCGCCGACCGGGTCGATCAGGCGATGGGCGATCCAGGGAGCGTCGCCCTCGGTGTGGCCTTCCCGATAGCCGATGACGGGCTGCGCGATTTTGGGGTCGTTCGCGAGGTGATCGAGCGGCGATCCTTTTTTCAGCGGAGGCGCGACGGGCGGGGCCTCGCCGACGGGAGCCTGATAAACCGCTTCCTGCGCGGGGAGCGGGCCGGTGGTGAGAAGCAGCGATCCGGAAAAGAGCGCAGAGAACAGGATGAGGCGCATAAAAATTATTCCGCCCACTTGCCGTCCGAGTTGGACAACTGGGGCAGGCCGCCGTGGGCGAAGTCGGTCTTGCCGATCGCGCCGGTCATGGGGACATCGAAACGGCTTTTCCACCATTGGCTGTACATTTCGCCGGAGTGACAGCCCCAGCTTTTGCAGGTCGCATCGCGCGCAAAAATATCGCGGTCGATTAGTTTCAGGTCTTTCACATGCAGCCACGCGATGGACATGGTGTCGATGGTGTTGCTGTAGTCGAAAAGAAAGCAGGCTTTGTTGGAGTGGCCGAAATAATCGAAATCACCGATTTTGATTTTATCCCGATCAAGGCCCCGGTTGAGATAGGCGACGAGTTCTTCCTTGCTGTTGAACCAAACGAGGCGCACGCCGAGGGTCTTGGCTTTGTCCTGAAGCTGCGCGAGCAAATCGAGTCCCATTTCCTCGCTGCGCGACGCGTAGGCCGGACGATAGATCAGCCAGGTGATAAGTTCGTCGGGCTTGGCCTGGTCTTTTAATTCCTTGAGCCGGATGACGCTCGCATCGACGAAATTGAACCAGTAGACGTCGTGCGAGACGTCGCCTTTGCCGTGCTCCATGAACCGGAGCGCGGGGCCGCCGGTGAGCACGATGTCTTCGCGGCTCTGGGCCGAGGCGTGGAGCGTGCCCAGGAGGGTCAAGGAAAGAAAGGCGAGGAGAAGACGCATGGTGGGAGGGTGGGAATCTGCCAGAAGTGGCGCAGACGAAAAAGGAAAAACTCGGCCCCTCGTTCCCAAACTCCATTTAGGAACGCACTTGCTGAGGCAATTCCATTGCCGATTCCTTGATTCAGGTAAAGGAGGAAGGCAACAGAGTTGCGCCGACAATCTCGTTCCCAAATGGAGTTTGGGAACGAGGAATGCGCTCCTGTGCGTTTGTGGACGACCGGGAGGTCGTCCCTCCAAGCGGAAGAAATCCCGCCGCCCAGCGTGCGGCGGTTACCGGAGGGTGCTGACCTGCGGCGCGTCGCTCCACAAGTCTTCCAGAGCATAGACGCCGCGCTTTTGCTCGTGGAAAATGTGGAGCATGACGTCGCCGTAATCGATCACGATCCACTGGCTGGTCGGGAAGCCGTCGACGGCGAGCGGGTGACGCTCCAGGCTTTCTTTCAGCGCCTGTTCCACGCCGTTGGCGATGGCTTTTATTTGCGGTTCCGATTGGGCCGAGCAGATCACGAGATAATCGGTGATGGAGGAGATGCTTCGCAGGTCGAGGATGATGGGATCGAGCGCTTTTTTTTCCTGAGCGGCCCAGACGCATTGCCGGGCCAGGTCGAGACCGCTGGGATCGGGTGCGGTTTCGACGGGCGCGGTTTTGGTTTTTTTTGACATGAGGATACTACGAAAGATAGAGCCCGTGGCGCTTGATATAGGCCGCGATCGGAGCGGGGACGAGATGATCGATCGGCAGACGGGATTTCACGCGATGACGAATTTCAGTGGCAGATATATCGACTCGGCGGGGTTGCGGCAAGCTTAGAACGGTTCCCGGCGGAGCTTTCCCGGCAGTTTCCGCGCGCGGCAGGAGGACAAAGGTCACGAGGCGGCGGAGGTCGTCGGGCCGATGCCATTTGTGCAGGTCGGCCAGTTGGTCGGCGCCGATGAGCCAGAAAAGCTTCGCGTGGGGAAAGGCGTCGCGGATTTCCAAAGCGGTGTCGTACGAGTAGGAGGGCGCGGGACGGTCGAGTTCGCAGCGGGTGAGCCAAAAGCGGGGATTATTCTTCGAGACGAGCCGAAGCATGGCTACGCGGCGGGCGTCGGTGGCGTGGGGCTTGCGGGTTTTGAGGGGAGATTGGCCGCAGGGGACGAAGAGGATGGCGTCGAGATGGAGTTGCTCAAGGGCGTCGCGGGCGAGGATCAGATGGCCGTGATGCACCGGGTCGAACGTGCCGCCGTAAATACCGAGCCGCAAGCGCCTGGGCCGTTTCGACGTGATCGTGATTTTCTTCTTCATGCTTCGACCACGTAGGTCCCGGCGATAAAATCGTGCAGGGCGCGCCGTTGCGGATTGAAGAAAGCGTAGGCGAGGGGAAGGAAAAAGAGGTTCATGGAAAAAATCAGGGCCAGGGCGCGAAGACATGATTTTGTCACGCTGGGTTTGCGTCCCGATTGATCCACCACGCGCAGGCGCAGCAGGGTCTTGGCCGGTGTCTGGCCGTGGGCGCTATGGAAGCCGGTGAAGTAGAGCGCGAGGATGAAATTGGAGATCAGTTCCGCGATGACCGAGGCATATGGAGGAGGATTGGGTGGGCTGAACGGATGTTGATTGCCCGACTCGCTATCCAGCACAAATTGATTGAACGCTACGACATCCCTTACAACCCAATCAGGAAAGAAAATCAATACCACGGTATAACAGACGATCAGGATGGGGATGATGACCAAAACGAGATCCAGGGCGAACGCGGCGATGCGACGCCAGATGGGCGCGATGATCAGGCCCGGCAGACCCGGTACGGGGCTGGTGACATGCGCCTCCGCCAGCAAGGCGACGAGTTCGGGATAATCCTGCCACGGTTGCCACGGCGCGTTGGGTTCATCGCGACGCACCTCCGTGCCCAGCCCGGCGCGATTTTCCTGCACCCAATCGCGGAGCTCGTCGAGATCGACGGGGCCATATTCATGGCCGTCTTCGCCGCGGATCAAAAAAGAAGGGTTCTCCGGCAACATGCGCAGGTTCTAGCAGATTCATGTCCGCAACGACAGGGGGAGTTTTGGACAGGATTAACAAGATTAACAGGATTTGGAGACAGACTGATTTTAGACATGAGGAACATGAGATTCATGAGAGAAGAATGGCGTTCTACAACAGATACAATCTTAGGCCGCCCTTTCAGGGCTTCTTCTTTGTTGCTTGTAACCCAGGGCGTTGCCCTGGGCTGTTGTTAGGACGCCCCGTTGGGGCTTTCCTTGGCGTAGCCTTGCTCGTGAGAGCACGGACGGTAAGTAAGGAAGCGTTGCGCAAGGCCTCCGCCGTCTTACGACGGCGGCTACAAATCACTTTGCCAAAAAGAATCCGCGCTGCTTGTCGGTGATGGGGATTTCGAGCCGCTCCATGACCTTGAGGAGGTCTTCCCAGACTTTGCGTTTTTCGGTGTTGCTCTGGTTGCGGAGCAGGTAGGAGGGGTGATAGGTCGGCATGAGCGGGGTGCCGCGATACTCGAGGAATTTTCCGCGCAGCGAGCCGATGGTGCCGATCGGCCCGACGAGTCCCTCAACGGCGGTCGCGCCGAGCGCCACCATGGCGGTGGGTTGAATCACGTCGATCTGCGCGCGCAGATAAGGCACGCAGGTTTCCATTTCCTGCTTTGTCGGCTTGCGATTGCCCGACGCGCCCGGCGGCATGTCGGGACGGCATTTCACGATGTTGGCGATATAGACCTGCTCGCGGGTCAGGCCCATGGCGAGGATCATTTTGGTCAGCAGCTGGCCGGCGCGGCCGACGAAGGGTTCGCCCTGCAAATCTTCCTCTTCGCCGGGAGCTTCGCCGACAAACATGAGTTTCGCCTCGGGGTCGCCGACGCCAAAGACGACGGTGTGGCGGCGCGCGACGAGATGGGGGCATTTGACGCAGACGGAGGCGCGCTCGGCAAGATGGCGCAATTTTTCGGCCTTGGATGAGCCGGGGGTTTCGAGGGTAGCCGAGGACGTTTCGTTTGAGGGCGGGAGGGCTGTCAGGGAAATGGCGGTACGATAGCCTGCGCCGGCAACAATAGAAACAGCAGCGCGAAGGTCCGCCTTGGTTTCAAGGGGAACAACGTGGACGCTTGCTGAGTCGCTTCCTGCGCGCTGCGCGCGCCCGGACAACAAGTTGTCCGGGCCACCCGAAGAAGTGCGACGGCTACCATCTGATTCTGCCGCCCGGCGTGCGGCGGCTACCTTCGCCAAGCCCTGCTGCGCGGTGCGGGTCAACCGGACCTGGCGGACGCCTTCGCGTTCGTGCAAAAAATGCACATAGCCGCGAAGCGCTTCCAGGGGTTCGGTCATCCCAACAGGCCCTTTCCGGTGCAGACCTTGGTCTTGCCGTCGGCGCCGCAGCAATACTTGAATTTCTTGCCGGTGCCTTTCGGGCACGGCGCGTTGCGGGCGAGGACGGGGCCGTCGTGGCGGATGGGCAACTGCCGTTCAGGCGGGGCGGGCGTGGCTTCGCCGTTGGCGTGGGCCGGGTCCATCGACTCGGCAGGCGCGGCGGTCTGCGGCTGCGCCGGGTCGGGCGTGCTCATGGCGGAGACGGGCGTTTCGTGGATCAGCTTTTGCGGGAGGTTGCGCAGGAACGATTCGAACGCGGTGATGCTCGCGCTGGTGCGGAAGAGGCTCGAGGCGATCTCCGCTTTGATCCGGCCCATCAGGTCGGAGAACATGGTGAAGGCCTCGCGCTTGTATTCGATGAGTGGGTCTTTCTGGCCGATGGTGCGCAGTTGAATGCTTTGCCGGAGCGCGTCAATGGCGTAGAGATGCTCCTGCCAGAGCCGGTCGATGGCGCCGAGCAGGGTGTAACGTTCGAGGGACTGAAGCGCGTTCGGGTCCTCGAACTTGATCTTGATGTCGTAGGCGTCGCGAACCCGTTGCAGCGCGGCTTTCTGCACCGTTTCGGGCGAGGCGTTGAAATCGAAATCCTTTTCGGTCACGCCGACGGGGAAGGTGCTGTTGAGCCACGTGACAAAGTCGGCCGGGCTGGCTTCGGGTCCGGTCAGCCGGGACTCGGTTTCACCTTCGAGCACTTCTTCCACCACGGCGAAAATTTCTTCGCGAGGTGTCTCCGTGGTCAGGATGTCGTTGCGCCAGGAGTAGATGACGGTGCGCTGCTGGTTCATCACGTCGTCGTATTGCAGCGTGTATTTGCGCGAGACGTAATTGCGTTCCTCGACCCGGCGCTGTGCCGATTCGACGCTCTTGTTGAGCCAGGGATGCTGCAACTCCTCGTCGTCCTTCATGCCGAGCTTGGTCATCATCCCGCTGAGACGGCGCGAGTCGCCGAAGTTGCGCATCAAATCATCCTCGAACGAAACAAAAAACTTGGAGCAGCCCGGATCGCCCTGCCGCGCACAACGGCCCCGCAACTGGCGGTCGATGCGCCGTGATTCGTGGCGCTCGGTGCCGATGACGAAGAGGCCGCTGGAGTAATGTTCGCCGGCCGCCTCGTCGAAGGTCGTTTCCGGGCCGGCGATTTCCACCACGCGCTGTTTGGCGTTGGCGATATAGAGTCCCTGAATCTTGTTCACGCCGGGGCCGAGTTTGATGTCGGTGCCGCGGCCCGCCATGTTCGTGGCAATCGTCACCGCGCCGCGCTGGCCGGCATTGGCGACGATCTCGGCTTCCTGCTGGACGAATTTTGCGTTGAGCACGTTGTGGACGATGCCCTCGCGCTTGAGCATCCGCGAGAGGAGCTCGCTCGACTCGACCGCGATGGTTCCGACGAGGATCGGCTGGCCCTTGGCGTGGGCGGCCTTGATCTCCTTCACGATGGCGTTGTATTTCTCGCGTCGCGTTTTGTAGATGATGTCGTCGAGGTCGACGCGCGCGATGGGGCGGTTCGTCGGGATGACGACCACGTCGAGCTTGTAGATGTCGTGGAACTCGTTGGCTTCGGTCTCCGCCGTGCCGGTCATGCCGGAGAGTTTTTGGTAAAGCCGGAAATAATTCTGGATGGTGATGGTGGCGAGGGTCTGGGTCTCGCGGTCGATCTGCACTCCTTCTTTCGCCTCGATGGCTTGGTGCAGGCCGTCGCTCCAGCGGCGTCCCGGCATGGTGCGGCCGGTGTACTCGTCAACGATGACGACCTTGTTGTCCTGCACGACGTATTGGACATCTTTTTCGTAGACGCAGTAGGCACGGAGCAATTGGGAAATGTTGTGGATGCGCTCGCTGGCCTGGTCGTAAATCGCCTGCTCGTTGGCCTTGGCGCGCTGCTTTTCCTCTTTGCTCACATCCGGATTGGCGTCGATGTCGTGGAAGCGGGTGATCAGGTCGGGGAGCACGAACATGTCGGGATCGTCCGGGTTGAGAAAGGTGCGGCCGCGTTCGCTCAGGTCCGATTCATTCGTCTTGGGATCGATGCTGAAATAGGCCTCTTCCTTGAGTGCGTAGAGCTCGGTTTTGCGGGGGTCCTGGTAAAGGGCAAGTTCCGCGTCATCCATCGCGCGGCGCAGTTCCGGTTCCTCGATCATCTTCAACAATTGTTTGTTGGTCGGCATCGAGTTCTTGATCTTGAAGAGCAGACGGCCCGCCTCCTCGATTTTGCCTTCCTCGATCTGTTTTTTGGCGTCGGCGGCCCAGCGATTCGCCTCGAGGTTCTGCGCATAGACGATCCGCTCGATGTTGCCCTTGAATTTATCGTATTGATGGGAGCTGACGGTCGCGGGCCCCGCGATGATGAGCGGCGTGCGCGCTTCGTCGATCAGGATGCTGTCGACTTCGTCGACAATCGCGTAGGTATGGCCGCGTTGCACCTGCTCGGCCTTGGTCGTCGCCATGCCGTTGTCGCGCAGGTAGTCGAAACCCATCTCGGCGTTCGTGCCGTAAACGATGTCGCAATTGTACTGCATGCGGCGAAGTTCAGGAATCTGGCCGTGCTGAATGCAGCCGACGGTCAGGTTGAGAAAACGGTAGACTTCGCCCATCCATTCGCTGTCGCGGGCGGCGAGGTAATCGTTGACCGTCACCACATGCACGCCGCGTCCGGTGAGCGCGTTGAGATAGGCGGGGAAGGTGGCCACCAGGGTCTTGCCTTCGCCGGTCGCCATTTCGGCGATGCGGCCGGAATGGAGGACCATGCCGCCGATCAACTGGACATCGAACGGGATCATTTCCCAAACCACTTCCTGCCCGCGCACGAGGCTCTTGTGCTTGCGTTCGGCGAGGCGGCGGCAGGCGTTCTTCACGACGGCGAAGGCCTCGGGCAGCATCTCATCGAGCGTTTCGCCGTTGCCGAAGCGTTCCTTGAACTGGGTCGTCTTGGCGATGAGCTGTTCGTCCATCAAGCCCTGGTATTCGACCTCGAGCTCGTTGATTTTTTCGACGAGCGGCCACAGGCGCTTGACTTCGCGCTGATTTTTCGAGCCGAGAACTTTTTTAACGAACCATTTGATCATAGGGAGGGAAACAAGGGGAGCTAAGGACTCTATCGCCGAAAAACGAAAAAGGGATGCTAAATTTATAGGTTTCCAACCTTACTTTGGCAAGGGCGTCAGAGACTCTTCAGATACTTCTGAATTTCCTTGTGATGGCCGCGTTTGAAGAAAAACAGGGCATCGTCTCTGTCCTCGAAAAGAAGGCGCTCGCCCAAGTCCGTTCTGGCTTCGTAAAGACGCGGCCTGAGTTTGCGCACGCCAATGCCCGAATGAATGTGCGGGTTGCCAAAGCACCTCTGAACCTCAGCTATGGCATGGCCAATCAGATGTCTCGCCTCTTTGTTTAATGCTTTGACTTCGGTGCGGAAGTCCTCGTCCAGTTCGATATCTTTCAATCAAGGCAATTCTCGTCGAACCGGCCTTTGATGCGCGTAATCTTGCCAGCGGTCTTGCGCCTGGCATGAAGCCCTGACATCTTCTTCACGGCATTTTTCGCCTCGATTGGAGTCAGGCTGTACTCTTTCTGAAGATCGCTGCTCTTGATGGGCACAATGACCGGAGAGGTGCGGGTAGCGACGGTTTTCATGACAAAATCAAGCTAACGCAGAAGAGGGGCCAATCAAGAGTTATTCATTTGAAGTAAAGGGAGCAGTTCGCACCTTGCAGATGGCCATTGCGCCGGGAAAGGGGGTAAAAACGGATGACGGGCTTGCTTGAGATCACTGCGTTTGCCATTATTGCCATTCGCATCCCTTCTTTCCATGACTCCCGAGTATAACGAGTTTGTCCTGTCGACCGCCTATCATTCCGGGTGGATCAATCTCGACCAGTACCACACGGCCTCGGCCGCGCTTAAGGCCATGCCGCACCTTTCGGCGATCGATTTCCTGCTGGAACAGACGATTATCAATCCGGGACAGGCGGAAAGTCTGCGTCAGGCGCTGAACCCGGCGACTCCCGCGGTGGAAGCCGCCACTGTTCAGGCCGACGGCGCCCTGGAGAAATCCCAGTCCACGCCGACGGCGAGCGAGCAGCCCGAAGCCCGCGCCCAGATTGAAGTGACGAAGCAAAACAGCCTGCCCGACGGCATGGGCATCACCGAACTCCTGCGCCTCGGTTTTGAAGCGGGCGCTTCGGATGTTCACGTCGGCGTGGGTGCGCCCGCCCTGATGCGCCGCCACGGTACCCTGCAACCTCTCTACCATGGCGGGGTGGTTTTGACGCCCGCGCATACCGAGACGCTGGTTCACACCTTCCTGAATGCCCAACAACTCGAGGTGCTGGAAAAAAACAAGGGGCTCGATTTCAGTTACGTCATCCCGGAACTGGCCCGGTTTCGCGCCAATGTCGTCCGGCAGCGCCTGGGATACGACGCCGTTTTCCGGATCATCAATACCACGGTGCGTACGATGGACGATCTCGGGTTGCCTGAGCAGCTCAAGGTCCTCACCCAATATCACAACGGCCTGGTGCTTCTCACCGGCGCGGTCGGTTGCGGCAAGTCGACCACGCTGGCGGCGATGGTGCAGGAGATCAACACGCACCGGAGCGATCACATCATCACGCTGGAAGACCCGATTGAATATGTTTTCGTTCCCGCAGGCTGCCAGATCACCCAGCGCGAGGTCCATGCCCACACGGAATCCTTCGGCGCCGCGCTGCGGGCCAGCCTGCGCGAAGATCCCGATGTGATTATCGTCGGGGAAATGCGCGATTTGGAAACGATCAGTCTCGCCATTACCGCTTCGGAAACGGGCCATTTGGTCATCGCCACGCTCCACACGAGCAACGCCGCGCGCACGCTCGACCGGGTTCTCGATGCCTTCCCGGTGGAGCAGCAGGGGCAGATTCGCACCATGGTCAGCGAGTCGCTGCGCGGTATTGTCAGCCAGCAACTCGTTCCCAAAGCCGATGGCACGGGCCGCGTCATTGCGCTCGAAATCATGGTCAACACTCCCGCCGTGGCGAATCTTATCCGCGAAGCCAAGACCTTCATGCTGCCCGGCGTCATCCAGGTTGGAAAGAAACTGGGCATGAGACTCATGGACGATTCCCTGATGGAACTGATGCAGGCAGGCACGATCACCCCCCATGAAGCCTTCGATCGCGCTGAGCAAAAGAAGCCTTTTGAGCCTTTCCTGAAGTAGGAGGCTGTCCCTCCTAACTTGTTATTTTTGTTGGTGTGCCCGTGAGCTGTCTAATCACGATCCATCCGACTGCGAGACAAATGAGGCTGTCGGCGACGTTGAACACCGGCCAGTGATGCGTCCCGATATGGACGTCAAAGAAATCAACCACGTAGCCCAACCGTGAGCGATCGAGCAGGTTGCCAAGAGCGCCGCCGCATAAGCAGCCGCCGACGAGATTCGGCTCCCAACCCGTCCAGTTGAGGCCTCGGGTGTAAAAGAGTGCGGCCAAGGCCAGGGCGGCCACGAAGAGGGCAACCAGCAGTCCCTGTCCCGCGAACATCCCGAAGGCGATCCCGGTATTTCGCACATAGGTCAGGTTAAAAAGGCCCGGCGCCAAGGTCAGGGTTCCCAAGGGTCGAAGTGCCGACGTTGCCCACATTTTTGTGAGCTGATCGAGCGCGATGACCAGGAGAATTGCGATGTAGAAGGAAGGCCGGGGCCAGCGCGTGGGCATAGGCCTCCAACCCTAGGATTTACTCAAGGCGAGTCAATGGCTTCCCGGTTGATGATGAACATGCAGGGTCCCAACTCGATGCGGTCGCCGGGATTGAGGTAGTTGTCGCGGACCAGAACGCCATTCACAAAAGTTCCGTTGGTTGAGTCGAGGTCCAAAATGAACACGCCGCGGGCCTGAATGTCCAAAAGGCAGTGCCTCCAGGAGACATCGGAATTATCAATCACCAAATCGGAAGCTTTATCCCGGCCCAGTACGGTGGAGGTTTTGGTCAAAAAGAGTTTCTCGGTCGGCCTTTCCTTGGGAACGAGGAAGTATTTGAATTTCGATTCCCTTTCCTTTTTCTCCACGCCCGACAGCCGGCTCGTCTCGACCACTTTGGGCCTGATGATGGTGCCGTGTTTGACGGTGAGTTCACGAATATTCAGATAAAGGTTTTTATTCGGATTGGGGGGTTGAGTGCCTCGCAGCCACGTATAGGAGGCATCCGCCAGGTGCATGGCTTGATCAACGGCCGCCTCTCCCTCCTTGACTCCGCTGTAGGCTCGAATGACAAAACCGTCCTGCACGTAAATATGAATGAGTTCCGCCCCCTTGGAGACGAGAAGGCATCCCTGTTCCCGGTTGTCCCCGAGGCGTAAAAGCGCTTCTTCCACCGTGAAGAGCTGGTTGGAGGCGGTCGACATGCAGAGAGCAACCTAGTCGATTTTTTCCTCTTCTCAAGTTGGACCGCTGCAAAGGCTGTCTGAGATAAGGAAAGTCCTTCTATTTCTTGAGTGAAGGATCAACCAATTCGCAGATGACGTGGAAAATGAACTTATGGGCTTCCTGGATCCGGGCCGTGACCTGGCTTGGCACCACCAGGTCAACGGTGGCCAGACCTTTGGTATCCCCGCCATCCTTGCCGAGCAGAGCAATGCTGCTCAGTTGGAGCCGGTTGGCTTCCTCCAGAGCGCGGATGATATTCTTCGACCGGCCGCTGGTCGAAGCAACGATCAGCACATCGCCGGTCCTCCCGAAGGCGCGTACCTGCCGCGCGAACACGTCTTCGAAGGCGTAATCGTTGCCGATCGCGAGCAGGAGGCCGCCGTCGGCTGCCAGATTGATTGCCGGAAAGGGCGGGCGGTCGCCCAGGAAGCGGCACACATATTCCGTGGTGAAGTCCGAGACGTCGGCCGCGCTGCCGCCGTTGCCACAGGCCATCAACTTGCCGCCCTTGAGCAGACACTCCTTCACCAGGGTGGCGGCCCGCATGATGCTGTCCTCGAGAGGACGTAACGATTCGATGGTTGTGGCAGCCTGGTCAATGGATGCCTGCACATGACTCATGAAGGGCCAATCTACGTCCGGCATTGCCGGTGACAAGCAGATTACCTGATAGCCTCTGTGAGAAGGCCTTGCCCTATTTTGAGGACACCCTCTAAGTTAAAGAGGTCGCGTCGTCCCCTTGCCGGAAACTGCTTATGGAACCCTTGCCGAGTTGGAAGACTTTTCTTATCGAGTTGCTGCTCTACGCGGTCCTGCTCGTGGTCTACTTCGCGTTCGTGCTTCATTACCTCGGCGGCTGGTTCAAGGAGCTTTTCGATCATGACCGCAAACTTTTTGCCGTGATGGCCCTGGTGATTATGATTGCGCAAACGGTCGGCCTGGAAATTGTCAGCAGCTTCCTGATTTGGCTCATGCGCAGGAAAAGGAAAAACTAGAGGCTATTTCCCATGTATTTTCCCATTTCCGGCGCGACCATCGACCCGTTCTACCTGATCGGGCTGGGCTTTATCATTGGCATCCTGGGCGGCTTTTTCGGCGTGGGCGGCAGTTTTCTGGCTGGTCCGGCGCTTTTTGTCGCCGGTTTGCCGATGAACTTTGTCGTCGGCACCGATCTTCTTCATATCGTGGGAAAGTCAATCGTTGCGGCCCGCAAACATCGTGTCTTGGGCAACATTGATCTGCGACTTGCGGCGGTCATGGTTGTCGCCACCATCGGCGGCTCCGAAGTGGGCGTCCAGGGGATCGAAGCGCTGAAAAGGATCGCCAAAGTTGATCTCGTTGTCGGCACGGCGACGATCATCGTTCTTGTCGCGATTTCCATTTTTGTTTTTTTGGAAAGCTGGCAGGCCATGAAACTGAAAGGCAGCCGAAAACCCGTCAGCGAGCAGACCGCCCAGGAGAAGGACAAGCGCGCGTTTAAATTCATTGCCCATTGGACCCACTCGCTCGACTGGGCGCCGAAGATGGAGCTTCCCCATTCCGGGATCAAATCGATTTCCATCTGGGCCATCCTCTTTGTTTCATTTGTCGGCGGCATTTTCAGCGGTTTTCTCGGCGGAGGCGCCGGTTACATCCGGATGCCGTGTATGGTTTATTTACTGGGCATTCCCACGCATATCGCGATCGGCACCGATTTGTTTGAAATCGTGGTCTCGGCGGGTTACGGCTCATTTCGCCATGCCATGGATGGAAACGTCGATGTGATGATTGCCTTGATCATGCAAACCGGCGCTGCCATCGGCGCGCAGATCGGAGCGGTATTGACGCAATACTTCAACGGTCCGCGCATCCGGATGGCCTTTGCGCCGTTGCCCTTGATTGGCGCGGGCTTGATTATTTACGGCCTGGCCACCGGACGTCACATTCACTAAAATTCGTGGCCAGAGTAACCGCCGATTTCGCCGCAGATGCTTGCCATCCGGGGCGGCAAAGGCTATGGGTGTTACGCATCTATGAGGGCTCTTCAATTTTGGATTTTGCTTTTTGGCAGTTTTTTCGTCAGTGGTGTTCTCATCAAAGAGATATTTCTGAGCCGTACCATCGCCCAGGAGCATCGGGTGCTCGTCGATAGTCAGGAAACGGCTGCATCTGGACCGGCTTGGGAAAACGCCTGGAAGCAAGTCGCCCTGCGTATCTATCCGGCCAGTCTCAAGGACCCGGCTCTCGCTGATGTGTTGAAGAGCGAGAAGATTGAGGTTAGCCGTGTGAACCCGCTCACGGGCGCCGGTTCCGCACCCGTGACAACGCCAACACCGTCCGCGCCGGCTGCTTCCTCCAAAACGCCAGCCACCCCCTAAATCCTTTCCCCCCTCAAATCGCCATGTCTGCCGCCTCAACTCCCGCTCCCCGTTCAAAGTCGCCTTCCTCTTCCAAGCCTTCCGGTTCCAGGCAGACGTTTTTTTTGCCGATGCTGGTTCTTATCCTGGGATTCGGCACGTTCGAGGTTTATCAGGTGATGACCATGGAAGATCAGTTGGATGAGGTTACCCAGGCCGTTGATCAGATGGATGGGAAGGTCAAGCACGCTCAGAACGAGAGAGCCAAGTTCTATTCGTTGGCGAAAGCTGTGCTGCTTCTGGCGCCACAGGACCCGAACGCTGAGCAAATCGCCATTTATTACAAGTTTAAGGAATTGCAAGACGCGCAACCCGAGCTGATGGCTCAAACGACTTCACCGGATTCGGGTTTGACGAATGCGACTTCAGCGCAACCGGCTGCGACTACGAACTCCGCACCGCTTGTTCCGTCCGAGGCTACGAATGCCGCGCCCTTGCCAGCTCCCGCCGGTTCCGCGCCCAAGTAGAGGCTCGCAGAGGTAATTCTAGTACGCAACCCCTCTTGTGAGAGGAGTGGCTGGAGCCGGGATCGAACCGGCGACACGCGGATTTTCAGTCCGCTGCTCTACCAGCTGAGCTATCCAGCCATTGCTTTCATTCATCGGTAGTTATGAATGAAAGGGGACCCGATCCCAAAGGCACTTGAAACCTTTTTGGGCAACTTCCAACTTTACGCGATGGCAAAGCAAAAGCCTGACCTTACTCGGGTTGGTGAATGCCTGTGGCGTCACCGGAGCCTGGGACATTACGCGATTGTTTGAGTTTGGGGCAAGCAGATTAAGCGCTCCCTCAAGACAAAGGACTTGGCTCTAGCAAAAAAGAAACCTGCCGGACTCTGCTGCTCAGGATGGTCTTTTCGATCATTTTACCTTGTTGCTTCCAGAGGGTGTATCGATTCATAGTCAGCCTCGTGACAAATACGATCGGAAAGATCATTCACCACAGAAAGGTTAAGCAATATGTGCCGAGTGTTGTGAAAGGCGCACTGCATCCGCTTCTGCGGCGGTTCTATCTGATGGATTATGTCTTGCCGGACCAATCACTGGTTAGGTCGCTGTGGGACAATCGTCCGGAGCCGCCGGTGGTAAGATCAACCGCGATTCAAAACATCAGGACTCTGGCTCCGGCGGAAAAGGTTGTCATTGCCGACCCGCGCGACGATCCGTTTGTCCCGATCGGCAAATATTATCGCGAAGGCTGCTTTGTCCGGCCGCCGATTTTTGTCGCCGATGTTCCGGAGGCACGCCTGCATGTGGGCACGGGAATGGTATGCACTCGCGATTGGGAAATTATGACGGATTTGGAATACCGCTTGAGCGGCTACCCGGAACTGCGCAAGCGGAAGCCGCGCCACCTCACGCGTCTGGCGGGCACGTACACCACTATTTTTTCCTGGAACGGGGATAATTTTGGCCATTGGATGTTTGATTTTCTGCCGAGATTTCATTCCCTCGCCAAAGCCGAGCCAAATGCCAAAATCACGATGATTATGCCGGATGATCTCCGTCCGGCCCTTCGTGAAAGCTTCGAGTCTGTTCTGCCGCGGAATTTTGTCGTCGAGTACCGCCCTCGCGACACCTGGCTGCAACTGGAAAACTTTATCTGGCCGTCGATGATCTCGGGCCGATGCAACTTTTTCCTGCCCGCCGAATATTTCGACGCGATCCGCCGGCCGATCTTTTCGCGATTTGGCCTTTCGGAGCGCCACCAGAAAACCGAGCGCATTTTTGTCACACGTCGTCATGCCCAGACCAGGCGCGTGTTGAACGAACCGGCCGTGGGAAGTCTCCTGGCGCGATATGGATTCAAGAGCTACGAACTGAGCGAGCTTTCCTTCCGAGAACAGGTGGAACTTTTCCACCGGGCCGAAATTGTGGTCGGGCCTCATGGCGCAGGAATCAGTTCCATCATTTTTTCGGGCGATATTCGTCTCGTGGTTTTTTATCCAACCCAGGTGCCGCAGAACCATTGGCACACCCTGGCCAGGGGATTGGGACAGGAGCATCACTTCGTTTTGGATCATGTCGGCGAGGACGACAGTTTTACGGTGGACACGCAGCAGCTGGAGCATGTCTTGCGGAACGAACTTGGTCTCCAGGGCTGACACCTGGCCAACCAGTCAAAAAAAGAAGCCGCTTAAGCTTTTGCTGTTTGACCGGTTTATCGCGGTAATCGTTGCTTGCGAATTGCACTCCGGTCTTTAAATTCAAGCGGTGAAAGCGTTCTGGAGCCGTATTGGGGCGTGCATCGCATGTCTGGGTAGTTTGTTGTCTTTCGGTCAAAGTTTGGCGGCTGAAGACATCGGCCTCATCGGGTCGAAATTGGCTGCGGTTCAGACTACCAACGACTTATTTGTTTTCTTCCATTTTGCCCCCATCGGTGAGGAAAAGCTTTCTAATGGGACCACTTCTTTCAAGCCAACCGGCGATGCGTTCAGGGCATTGGTAACCCTCAACGTGACGACGGATGATGGGGGAATCATTAAGCAACTCGATTTGGTCGTGGCGCGTTCGTTTATCGATGATCCGAAAAAGAGCATCTATGCGGCCGATTTGGTAAAAAGCTTCCTCGTCAGCGCAGCGGCTACTTCCGCCGGGGATGACGTGAGTGCGCTGGCCGGCGAGATCAACGCGCGATCCATGGCAGGATCGACCGCCACGATATTGACCGCGCAGCCACTGCCGCAAATATCAGCCAACCCTTCGGCGGCTTACCAGACCTACGCCGGCAATCCGCAACCGCAGACGCTTTTCTACAAGTCGGGCAAACTCCAGATTGTGCTTCGTAATGAGACTCAAGCGAACGATCCCGTGCTTGAGCTTATCGTGTCGGCGCGGTCCTAGAACTCATCGCAAAGGCAGACACAGGTGCAAACGCTGCAACTTAACGGTTGGTCTTGCGCTTCTCTTCGGTACCATGTGAGGTTGTGAACTCCGCGTTCGACGATCCCGCTTTTTGGCATCGGCTCCAGTTTGCTTTTACCGTCACGTACCACTACCTGTTTCCGCAGTTGACGATGGGTCTGGCCTGGTTCCTGGTTTATTGGAAATGGAGGGCCTTGCGAACCGAAGACGAGCGATACAATGCGGCGGTCAGGTTTTGGGCCCGGATTTTTGGTCTTAATTTCGGCATTGGCGTGGTGACGGGGATTCCGATGGAATTTCAATTCGGCACGAATTGGGCGGCGTTTTCGAGGTATTCGGGCGGGGTGATCGGACAAACGCTGGCGATGGAAGGCATGTTCGCCTTTTTTCTCGAAAGCGCGTTTATCGGCGCGCTGATCTGGGGCGAGAAGCGTCTTGGTCCGCGGACCCACTTCATTGCCGCGATCGGAGTGGCTCTTGGGAGCTGGCTCTCCGGCTATTTCATCCTGGTGACCAACGCCTTTATGCAACACCCGGTCGGTTATGCGGTCACTCCGAATGGCTCCCTCGGGCTGACAGATATCAGCGCATTTTTGTCCAATCATTGGGCCTGGATTCAATTCGCGCATAATCAATCCGCCGCGCTGGTGACCGGTTCCTTTGCGATCACCGCGGTGGGGGCCTTTTATAGGCTGCGCGGCACCCATCTCGATCAAGCCAGCCTCTACCTCCGATGCGGTACGGTGGTGGGACTCGCCGCTTCTCTTTTGGTGGCTTTTCCGACAGGGGATCAACAAGCCAAAATGGTGGCGCGTCATCAACCCGTTGCGCTCGCGGCGATGGAGGGCCGGTTTCACGGCGGTCCCTTGGCAGACATCAGCGTCCTCGGCCAACCGAACGTGAAGATGCGACGGCTCGATAATCCCATTCAGATACCCGGCGGCCTGAGCTTTCTCGCCAACGGCACCTTCGAAAGCAACGTGCGCGGCCTCGATGAATTTCCGGAAAACGACTGGCCGGATAATATCGAACTGCTCTATTACGCGTTCCATCTCATGGTGACTCTGGGCATGATTTTCATCGGGCTCATGGCGCTGGCGAACCTGCAGCGGCTCAGGGGAAAACTCGAAACCAGCACCTGGCTGCTGTGGCCGCTCATGCTCGCTTTTCCGTTCCCCTACATCGCGAACACGCTGGGCTGGATGACCACTGAATTGGGACGCCAGCCGTGGCTCATCTATGGCCTCTTCCGGACAAGCGAGGGGTACAGCAAGGTTGTCAGCAACGGCGACGTCATTTTTACCCTCATTGGTTTTTGCGGCCTCTACTTTGTTCTCGGGTTGCTCTTCCTTTATTTGGTGGGCCGGGAAATTTACCACGGACCGCAAGAGGAGGCCGCTCATGATTGAACTCTGGTACGCCCTCATGGCTTTGATGCTGACCATTTATGTGGTGTTGGATGGACGCAATTTCGGCGTCGGAGTGCTGCACCTATTTGTGGCAAAAACTCCGGCGGAACGGCGGCAGGTGGTCGCCGCCATCGGGCCGCTCTGGTCCTGGCATGAAGTGTGGCTGGTCAGTTTTGGAGGGGTCTTGTTTGTGGCCTTTCCCCGACTCCTGGCCGCGTCTTTTTCCGGTTATTATCTGGCCCTGTTCCTGATTCTCTGGTGCCTCGTGCTTCGCGGCATGGCCTTGGAGGTCGGGGGACACGTCAACGATCGGATGTGGCATTCCTTCTGGGACGTTGTTTTTACCGTGGCGAGTGTGCTTCTGGCCATTCTTTTTGGCGTCGCTTTGGGCGACCTGGCCCGCGGGGTTCCCGTTGATCCGAATGGCAACTTTTCCATGGCCTTTTTTACCAACTTTGGCGTGCGCGGAAATGTCGGGCTGCTCGACTGGTACACGGTTTCGATGGGCGTGGTTGTCCTGGTTTTCCTCACCGCGCATGGAGCGACCTATCTGACGCTCAAGACCGAGGGGCCGGTGCATGATCGATGCGCGATTATCGCGCGCCGGCTTTGGATCGTCATGCCCGCGCTTTTCGCCGTCATCTCGCTGGAGACGTTGTTTGTGCGTCCGGCGCTCGCCTGGGAAATGGCGGGCAACCCGGTCGCGTGGTTGGGCATCCTCGTTTTTTTGGCGGGAGCGGTTGCTGTTTTCACGGGTCTTCGCGGGCAGTTGGAGCGGAGAGCTTTTATTGGCTCAGGCGCGATGATCGCCGGTCTTCTGGCCACCGGGGCCGCAACGATCTTCCCGGTTATTTTATATTCCACGCTGGAGCCGGAAAATTCCCTCACCGCCTACAACACCTCGGCGAGCCTGAGCAGTCTGGAGCAGGCGCTGGTCTGGTGGCCGTTCGCCTTTGGGCTCACTTGCGCTTACTTCTGGTTTATTTCCCGGCACTACACCGGCAAAGTGAAAGTTACCGAGGACACGGAGGGGTCCTACTAAACTACCTGATGTCCCAGCCGAGAGGCATGCGGGCGTACATGCCCGTGGGGTCGTTGAATTCCTGGAGGGATTTGAGGTCGCTTTTCATCTTCAGGAATTCCTGGGTGAGGGGATCGGCTTTGACCCGGCTCGCAGGCTCTTCCTGCTTGCTGAAGAGTTGCGCGAGGGTATCGGCGAAGCTGACTTCTTCCGGATATTCCTTGACCCGGTAACGCTCGCCCAGGTTGGCCTTGTTTGCCGCGTAGGTGATGGCGTTGTCGAGGCCGCCGATTTGATCGACGAGTTTCAGGTCGAGCGCCTCGCTGCCCGCCCAAACACGCCCTTGGGCAATGGTGTCGATTCCGTTGGGTCCATCGCGGGGGATGTGGCGGCTTTCGGCGACTTTATCGAGAAATTTGCCGTAAAGATCATCGACGCGAGCTTGAGCCAAAGCCAGTTCCTGGGGGGTCTTGGGCCGGGAACTCGTTTCGAAATCGGCATACGCGCCGGTCTTGGCGGTATCCCAGGTGACGCCGAGGCTGTTGCCCAGCTTCTGGATGTCGAGGAACATGCCGAAGACTCCGATGGAGCCGGTCAGCGTGTTCGGCTCGGCGAAAATCCGGTCGCCGTAGGTCGAGACCCAGTAACCGCCCGAGGCGGCA
>Ga0182024_10003979_pt1 | contig 34494 bp, 33 predicted proteins | sample P32metaG_FD_120480 | JGI IMG/M metagenome (GOLD analysis project Ga0182024, IMG submission 120480) | Permafrost microbial communities from Stordalen Mire, Sweden - P3-2 metaG (Illumina Assembly) | ecosystem: Environmental > Terrestrial > Soil > Wetlands > Permafrost | place: Sweden: Stordalen...
CCTTTCTACTACAGCTTGAGGTCGGTGGAGTCAATAGGATAGCCCTGTAGGTTTGATTAGGTATGATTGAGTGCGATGGGTCGCGCCCGGATGCGCCGCGAATGACGACCACCGATGGACACACCACATCGGCGGATGTTCGGGAGCACTTCGCGATCTTTTGATGTTGGCGGATCGGTTGGAATGACGTCCGACCCAATTCAACTCAAAAAAACGCGCGAAACTATCCGGAATTATCATGGAAATCAACGACTTGCGTGAGTTTCGATTTCGACCCCGATCGACCCAAAACAGGACCGCCGGCGATCTTCTGACTCGCCGCTTGCCGCAGACCCCTTGTCCCCAATTTCAAAGAACAAGCGTCAAGGCGCTTTCATGGTGGCATTATACCACCAATCATTGGGACTGCAAGTATAAATCAGGGAATCGTGCCGCCGAAGGTCGATCCCAGCGTGTAAAGCTTCTCGTAAATGCCGCCATGGGCCAGCAATTCAGCATGATTGCCCGTTTCCACAATTTTCCCTGCATCCATGACCACGATCCGCTCAAAATGTTGGATGGTGGAAAGTCGATGGGCTATGCAAAAAGTTGTCCGGCCCTTCATCAATTCGTCCAATGCTTTCTGCACAATTTTCTCGGCTTCGTTATCCAGCGCGCTGGTGGCCTCATCAAGCACGAGAATCGGGGCGTCGCGCAAAATGGCGCGCGCGATGGCAATGCGCTGGCGCTGGCCGACGGAGAGGTTGGTTCCTTTTTCGCCCACAATGGAATCGTAGCCGCACGGTTTTTCGAGGATGAAGTCGTGGGCAAAAGCTTGCCTGGCAGCTTTCTCGATTTGCTCTCTCGTAGCGCCCGGGCGGCCGACGACGATGTTGTTGGCGATGGTGTCATTAAACAAAATGACTTCCTGGGTCACAACCGCCATTTGGGATCGGATGTCGCGCAACGATGCTTGCCGAAGATCCACCGTGCCAATGCGAATGGCGCCTTCCGTCGGATCGTAAAAACGCAGGAGCAAATTGGTGAGGCTGGTTTTGCCGGACCCGCTGCGGCCGACCAACGCCACCATCTGCCCAGGCTCGACGCGCAATTGAATATGGCGCAGGACGGGCTTGTCTTCGTAACTAAAGCTGACGTCATCAAAATGAATGACAGACCCCGCGGCGTGTAACGGCACAGGTTGCGCCGGCTCGATGAGCGTGCTTTTCGTCGCCAACAACTCAAAAACGCGGCTGGTGGCCGCTCTCGTGCGCTGCAATTCGCTTTGCAAACGGATGACAGCCTTGACTGGGGCGTACATCGAAACCAACGCGCCGATGAATACAAAGGAAACTTCAGGGACGGTGTTGCGCGCCGCCAAATAGTATAACAATACTGCCACGCCAATGGAACCGAGGACCTCAATAATCGGACCGGGCGATTCGGTTGAACGAATGACGCGCATGTAATGGCTGATGAATTTGGCTTGGTTGGCTTTGAAACGGGTCACTATGGTTTCTTCCAAATTATAGCCTTTGACGATGCGGCTCCCGGTAAAGGCTTCGTGCATGACGCGGTTCAGGTTGGCCTGTTCCGTTTGTATGCCCGCGCCCGCACGGCGCACTTTACGGTTGTAGATCACCACGGGGATGACGCAAAAAGGAAAACCCACCAGAGCGATGGCGGTCAAGAGAGGGAAGTAATAAAACAAAATGGCGGCTTTGGTGAGGATGTTGATGGGCTCTTTAACAATCGTCACCATGGAAACGCCGATCATGTTTTGCAACACGCCCACATCGCCGATGCGAGACATTAATTCGCCGGTGCTATTTCGCGTGAGAAAGCTGAACGGAAGATTGAGCAAATGATCGAATAACCGCGCGCGCAAATCGCACAAGGCCCGCACGGCGACCCAACCCATCATATATGACGTAAGATAACTGCAAACCCCACGCGCTAACATGACCAGCGGCACCAAGGCAACTACTACAAGAAGCGTCGCGTGGGATCCTGTATGCGACGCTACCCAATGCTGCGCCTGGTCAAAGACTGAAGCCAGGTGCGGAAATTTTGAGAGGAATTGCATGGGGTCGGGATTCGGCGATGGGCCATTATGCGCGCCGCTGATCCGGACGAAAACGACGCCGAAAACAAAGGCCAAGGTCAGCAGGACGATGGTGTCAGCGAATCCGAGCAAAACTCCGAAAATCAACCCCAGGATAAATCTTCCCTTATACGGTCGGGTCAATTGCCATAGTTTGAGCCAGAACTCGATCATGTTCGGGGCGAGTATGCGAGGGATGGCAACGGGGTGCGAGAATTTTCAACGCCATTGCCGGAGCGCCTCCTCGGCGACTTGGCTGGCCGTGATTGAAGCCAGGCAGGAAGCTTTGCCTGCTGTCAAACAATCGGCTGGATCCTGTTCCAGGCAACGGCAGGCAACCATGAAATGGCGGTGCTGCTCACCAACAGGCAGCCATTCATCCAATCCGGCGTGGTCGCGTAACACGGTCAAAGTCGGAACACCGAGAGCCATGGCCAGATGCAGCACGCCGGAATCGCCGCCAATCTGCAAGCGGCTGCGCTGCAAAATCGCGGCGAGTTGGGCGATGCTTGGGCCTGCCAGGCATACCAATCGCGGGTCGTCAACTGCCTTGGCCAAAGCCGCAAGACGGGCCTGCTCGCGCGGTTGAAGGCTGCATGTCGCGGCCAGGCGGAGGGAGGCATCGGCAGCCAACAGCAACTTGGCCAATGCAATCCAGTTATCCAACGGCCATTCTTTCAATGGCGTGCTCGCGTTGATGGACAAATGCACCGAATTTTCGGGAATCTTTTCCCGGGCATACCGTTTGGCCTCTTCGGGCACGCGCAGATCAAAGCGCGCCGGCTCCAACGAAAAACCGCTCGCGGCCAGGGCTTGCCGGCGTTGTTCAAAAACCGGCATTTGCCGTGTCCCGCGCTGGACCCAATCGCTGGCCAGCCAGTGACTCCAGAAATGCCCTCGATCACCCTCGCAGACCAGCGACCATGGCGCGCCAATGAAGGCGGTAGCAAATAGACTGCGATCGGAACCGGTGAAATTGAAAGCGGCATCGAACTCCTGGCGGCGCAAAGCCCAAAGAACATCCCAGTGCTTCCACCATGACGGGCTTTTGGTTGTCAATGGAATCGCCCACGGGTGATCGACGCATGGCGCCAGTCCCAGTAACTCCGCGCCGACTGCGGCCGACAAAGTATGCAGTTCCGCACCCGCGTAATGCCGCTTGATCTCCCACAGCGCGGGTACCAAATGGACGGAATCACCGAGGAAACCAAAATCGATCACGATGATTTTGGACGCAAAGCGTGTCCGCTCCAGGAAACTGCGCATGGTTGATTCGGCAGGCACAAGGCACTTGGTAGCCGGTTGTTTTGCCGCTGGCGATAAAAATTGCAGGCTGTTTTTGTGACTGACTTCCGTTGCAAAATAGGATAATTTGGCAGTATGAAAATGGCAACCATACCCGAAGAGCAGCGGCAATGGATGCAAGAATGGCGAGAGACGGCGATTTTCCTGGATGAAATGCGCCGGTATGAATTGGCCCACCTTACGCCCGAGCAGGCGAGACGTGATGCGGCGAGCGTTTTGAGCATTCCGGGTGGATGGCGCAATCCTGAGGCAGTCTGCGGGTTGATTGAACAGCAAGCCGTTTTCCGCCGGCTCCGGGGCAAATGACAGAGCTATACAGAACTGCCGCCGAAATGCAGGATTTTTTCCGGCAGCGGGATTGGAAGTTTTGCATTATTGGCGGCGTGGCGGTGCTGCGCTGGGGGCAAATCCGCGCGACAAAAGATGTGGATATTACTTTGCTGGCCGGATTCGGTTCGGAGGAGCCGTTTGTCGGAAGGTTGCTCCTAATTTGAGCTTTATGCTTTGCCAAATCTGCCACGAACGTTCTGCCAATTGTCATATCGTTGAGGTGTTTGAAAACGATTTGATTAAGCGCGAACTATGCAAGGAGTGCTATGAGGCACAGGCTTCGCCCGAAGAGCTCAAACAGTGTCGCCTCTTGGAGGATGAAGCGCGAAGGCGAGGCGTGGGTGCAATTAGTTGGGGGGCAGCGGGCAACCCGAACTTTGTCTCCAAAGACCAGCCCAACCTGGAGCGCGACAAAGACAAATCGTGACGAAACTTCCCATTTCTGTATGCATGATTTCGGGCGCGGAAGCGCATCGCATTGGCAAGGCGCTGGCCAGCGTCGCGGAATGGGCGAGCGAAACTGTCATTGTCCTTAACGAAGAGGTAACCGATGGCACGGACAAGGTCGCGGCCACTTTTGGGGCGAAGGTTTATCGCGAACCGTGGCGCGGATTTATTGCCCAGAAAAATTCTGTTGCCGCCAAAGCCGCACACCCTTGGGTTCTCGGCCTGGACGCCGATGAAGTGGCGCCGGTGGAATTGCGGAACGAGATTGCCGCTCTTTTCAGCGCAGGACGAACCCCATCGGAAGCGGCTTTCCGCTTTCCGCGTTGCACGCATTATTGCGGACGATGGATTCGTCACGGTGATTGGTACCCCGACTATGTCACCCGCCTCTGGCGCAAAGACGCGGCGGAATGGGCGGGCATTGATCCGCACGCTCGCCTGGAGGTGCGCGGTTCGGTTGGAACTCTCAGCGCAGAGTTGTTGCATTACAGCAACGACAGCATCGACCAGCAAATCTCCAAAATCGCCCCCTACAGCGCGGATTTCGTCCGGCACCGCCAGCAAAACGGCCTGAGCGCCGGCGTCGCAGATTTAACCATTCGACCCGCCTGGCGATTTCTGCGCGCCTACATATTGCGGCGCGGCTTTCTCGATGGCTGGCAGGGTTTTTACATCGCGTCGCTGACTGCTTTTTCCACGTTGACGCGCTACGTTAAAGTATTGGAGGCAGAAAAAAAGCAGAGCAAAAAGTGAAACCGTCCATCGCACTTATCATTAGCACCTATGATCAGCCCGATTATCTGCGGCGCGTCCTGCGCGGGGTGAGCAGGCAAACCTCGATGCCTGCGGAGGTTCTGTTGGCGGACGACGGCTCGGACGAACGGACGGCGCAGGCGTTCCAGGATTGGGCGGCAGCGCCATCGGCCCGAGGTGAACATATCTGGCAGCAACACGACGGCTTTCGGAAGTCCAGGATACTCAACGAAGCCATCGCACATGCGCGCGCGGATTACGTGGTTTTCCTGGATGGCGATACCGTGCCGCATCCTCGCTTTATCGCGGACCATCAGGAACTGGCGATGTCGCAACGATTTGTTCAAGGCCATCGCGCTTTAATTGGCCGAAGTGCCGCGCGGACGTTCGGTGAATCAGAATTGCGCAAAGAGCGCCGACAAGCTTTGCTGTCTGGGGACTTAAACGGCTGGAAACATGCTTTTCGCTGGCCCGTTCCGTTGCGGCGCATTCGGCGCGACTTGCGCGGCGTGCGCGGTTGCAATCTCGGAATTTGGCGCGAGCACCTCACGAAGGTAAACGGATACAATGAAGAGTTCACCGGCTGGGGCCGTGAAGATTCGGAGTTGGCCGTGCGCTTGATGAACAGCGGGGTGGTGCGGTTGGATGTGCGAGGCTGGGCGCTTTGCTATCATCTATGGCATCCTCCGCTTGACCGCGCCAAGGTGCCGGCCAACGATCAATTGCTGGCTTCGGCTGTGGCGGAAGGCCGTCAAAGCTGCAGCATGGGGTTGAGCCAGCATAAGTAGAACTGCCGCAAGCAACATCAACACGATGAGCACGCCGGAAAACCAAGTTGCGCCGTTGCGCATCCTCCATTTGAATTCTCTATTAACCGGCGGCGGCACCGATGATCAATGTGTGAAGCTGGCGGCGGAACTTCACCATCTCGGCCAAAAGGTATGGCTGGCCGGACCAGCGGGCCGCGACTTTGAGCCTGTCGTCAAACGCTCAGGAGTTCCCTTCATCGACACTGGGTCACAAGGCAGCCGACTTGGATTTATTTTTCGGGCGGCGCGGTTTATCAGAAAGGAACGGATTCAAATTGTGCATGGCCATCATGGCCGGGATATTTGGCCGTCGTTATTTGCAGCGCGCTGGGCGGGCACGCGCCCGAAGCTCGTCCTTAGCCGCCACATGGCCAAAAGCCCCAGTTCCTGGGCCAGCCGGCGATTTTTACTGGGCCAATGTGATGCTTTAATTGCGGTTTCCGAATATGTGGCCAAAGTCCTGCGCGAAGGTGTTTATGAACCAAACGCAGTCGAGGCGGAGCGGAGGGCACGACCTCCCCTGCAAGGCAATTACAGCAAAATCCATGTTATTTATGGCGGCATAGATACGGAGAGATTCAAACCCGGAAGCGATGAAGAAAAGAGACGCGAGCTGGGACTTCAACCTTCGGACTACGCCTTTGCCGTTGCCGGTGGATACGATCTCCCGCGCGGCAAAGGGCAACGCGAATTCCTGGCCGCCGCCGCTCGCGTGCAGAAGGAAGCGCCCAATGCACGTTTTCTGATTATCGGCCGCGGGAACATGGAGGAAATCCTCAAAACAGATATTGAGCGGTTGGGCCTGACTCAAAAGGCCTGGCTTACTGGCCAGAAGAGGGACATGCCACGAATTATGAACGCGATTGATTGTCTGGTGCATCCGCAAATCGGCACTGAGGCGTTAGGGCTGGTGGTTTGTGAGGCCCACGCTTGCGGCAAGCCCGTGATTGCTTCCGCGCTGGATGGCATTCCTGAAGCATTTGCCCCAGGTGGATGCGGAAAATTGGTTCCGGCGGAGGATGTTGCCGCGCTGGCGAATGCGATGTCTGAACAAAGCAGGATGCCCCGACTCGATGAAGTCCAAAAAGCCGCCATGCATGGAAGGGTCGAGAAATTCTTCTCGCTACGGCGACAAGGTGAGTTGGTTTTGGAGCTTTACCGCAATTTATTGGAGCCGGCGACCGTCACCATTAGGTGAATCGTCCCCACGCCCCATCGACGATGTTTCCGTCATGGCCCCTCAGGCGGACTAATGTTAAAGAAGACAGGCACGCCTACATACATGGTGCCATGGGCCACCCCGTTGTAATTGGTCGCGGGGGAACCGTTGGTTGTTGGAACCCCGAAGATATTGGTGGTAACATTGAGGCTGAAGGTGCCAGCGCCGATGAATTCACCCTCATCCAAATACCGCTGATGAAGCTGGCCGCCGACAAATCCGCCGGCATGCACGATTTGTCCCTGGCTGAAACCGAAAAGGTTGAATGATACATTGGCGGTGGCGAAGCTAAGATCAGCCAAATTGGCAAAATGGTTTATGTTGGTCAACATATCGGCTGTTTGATTGTTTAAATCACCGCCCAAGGGTAAGGACGTGGCGAAGTTTGTGCCGACAAAAACACTATTCACATCTTGAGAGAAGAAGTTGTTGAAGCTGTTGCCGAAAAGCTCGGAAACATTCGTCTGAATGCCTTCACGGCGGAGAAAAATCCCTTCAGCGCCCGTGTCCGAGTTGACTTCGTAAAAGATGTTTGCTGGCGACCATTTTGTCCAATTGGTCCCAAATTTCTGGACGGCGATTTCTTTCGCAATATTGGCAGTGTTAACAATGACGGTGTTGAGCTCCTCGAATTGAGTAACGGCCCCGGTCGTGGAATTGGTGACCGTTGCAAAATTGGTGACGTATTGGCAAATAATGGAAAAAGTCAAATTTTGTACCGTCGTTTGTCCCTGAGATCGATTTGCACATAATCCGAAGGCCAGAGATAAAACCAAAAAAATATATCGCGTTTTCTTCATATTTTCGACGGGCCAAAACCCGTTTGGCAGGAATCTGGCAGGTTCCGGCACAAGGTCAAGCCCGCAGAGCGGCCTGGATCAAGATGGCGAAGGCCAATATCCTCTTGCCATCGGTTCTCCTCCGGACATACGGTGAAACATGCGTGACGATGCCAAAGAGCAAGACCGCAAGGCTGGTTTCATCACATGATTTCGCCCAAATTATTGGCGCGCATCCTGGGCCGTGGGGAATCCTTGTTTGCCGAAACCGTGGCCCAAAGGCAAAAGGAACTGCGTCAGATGATTGGCTCCAGCCGCGTCCTGGTCATCGGAGCGGGCGGGTCGATCGGCTCGACCTTCGTGAAGGTGTTGGCGCCGTTCCGGCCGGCAGCGCTGCATTTAGTGGATCTGAGTGAGAATAATTTGGTGGCGTTGGTCCGCGATCTTCATGCGGAACGGTTGGCGCCACGGGCGGAATTTGCCACTTATGCGGTTGGTTTTGATGAGGTGGAGTTTTTCCATTATCTTAGGTCAGTTCCGCGTTTTGATTATATATTAAACTTTGCAGCCTTGAAACACGTCAGGTCCGAGCGTGATCCCTTCACCGCCATGCGCTTGCTCCGCATCAATGTGCTGGCCAATTACAATCTATTGACATCCCTTAGCGGACTTGCGCCTCATCGATATTTCTGCGTTTCATCCGATAAGGCCGTAAATCCCGCCAGTCTCATGGGCGCTTCAAAGGCCTTTATGGAACGTGTTTGTCTTGATCAAGCTGACACCATCCCGTTCACCAGCGCCCGATTCGCAAATGTAGCCTTCTCCGAAGGCAGCTTATTGCAAAGTTTCGTTCAGCGAATCGCGCGCGGACAACCGCTGGCCGCGCCTTCTGACGTGCGGCGATACTTTATTTCGCACGAAGAAGCCGGACAATTATGCCTGCTGGCCTGTTTTCTGGGAGCCAACCGCGAAATCTTTACCCCAAGCCTTCAGGCCAATCTCGATTTAAGGACATTTAGTCAAATTGCCGCGATGCTCTTGGAGGAATCCGGCTACGTTCCACTGCTTTGTGACTCGGAAGAAGAAGCCGTGAGGAAAGCGCGGGAGACCATCGCACCCGGCGGCGCGTGGCCATGCTACTTTGCTGCTTCCGATACCGCGGGAGAAAAACCAGTCGAAGAATTCTTCGGATTGAACGAAAAGGTGGATGGCGCTCGCTATCCGAATATCAATGTTGTGACCGGTCCACGAACCAGTTCCCGTGAAAAAATTACAGCGGCAGTGACACAAATAATAAAGAGCCGGCAACTTCCCAGTTGGACCAAAGAGGAACTTTTTACTGCTGTTCGATCTGTTGTGCCGGAGTTCACGCATCTCGCCAAGGAAGCCAACCTTGATGATAAACTGTGAATCTCTCCTCCGAAATAGTGCGGCGTTTGCAAAAAGTTCTCGGAACTTGGAGCGGCAAGGTTCCTTTACATGAACCGCTCTTCTTCGGACGAGAAAAAGAGTATTTATCTGAATGTGTGGACACAGGCTGGGTCTCGTCGGTTGGCAAATTTGTTGATAGGTTTGAGAGCGATCTGTCTTCATTCACCGGCGCGAGACGCGCAGTGGCCATGGTCAACGGCACATGTGCATTGCATTTGGCCTTGCGGCTGGCTGGCGTAGAGCCGGGCGAAGAGGTGTTGGTTCCAGCATTGGCATTTGTAGGAACTGCCAATGCCGTGGCGCATTTGAACGCCGTGCCGCATTTTATCGATAGCGAATCGTTGACGCTCGGAATTGATCCCGGGAAGCTCGGCGAACATCTGGCTGCCGTGGGGGAAATGCGCGGCGACATGTGCTTCAATCGGCACACTGGCCGCCGCATTGCCGCCATTGTGCCGGTCCACGTTTTTGGCCATTCGGTTCGGCTCATCGAGTTGTTGGAAGTTGCCAATCGTTACGGTCTTCCAGTCATCGAAGACGCAGCCGAATCCATGGGCAGCTTTTACCAGGCTGTTCACACCGGCCTGTGGGGCAAAATGGGCGTGCTGAGTTTCAATGGCAACAAAACGATTACGACCGGTGGAGGTGGCGCGATAATTTGTCAGGATGAAAAGCTGGCGGACTTGGCGAAGCATCTTTCCACAACCGCCAAAAAAGCACATCGCTGGGCGTTTGATCATGACCAGGTCGGCTTCAACTATAGAATGCCGAACATTAATGCCGCCTTGGGCTGCGCTCAACTTGAGCAACTGCCACGATTTCTTGAACGGAAGCGGGCCTTGGCGGTTGCGTATGCTGACGCCTTCGCTGACTTGGACGAAGTGCGTTTTGTATTGGAGCCCCCCGGCACGCGCAGCAATTATTGGTTGTGTACTATCGCGCTGTCGCCCGCATTCGAAGCATCCCTATCCGATGTTCTCGAAGCCACCAACGCGGCGGGCCTGATGACCCGTCCCGCCTGGAATTTGCTATCTACATTGCCGATGTACACCCATTGCCCGCGATCGGACCTCTCCGTGGCATCAAGCCTGGTTCGGCGGCTTGTCAATATTCCCAGTGGACCGGCGTTGGTTCCAGCAACTTGAAACTTTGGCAAACGAATGAACAAAGAAACGATTCGGAACTTGCCACCGGTGATCCTGGTGGGCGGCGGAGGACATTGCCGGTCGTTGATTGACGTTATTGAAGCCGAAGGATTGTTGCGAATCGCCGGAATTGTCGATTTGCCCGAACGACAGCAAGAAACAGTTCTTGGTTATCCGCGGATCGGAGGCGACGACGATTTGCCTTCACTGGCTCGAAAATATTCTTATTTTTTGATCGCGGCCGGTCAAGTTGGTTTGCCAACGTTACGGGAACAATTGGGAAGGAAGGTCACCGAAGCCGGCGGAAAATTCCCAACGGTCCGTTCGCCCTTTGCCAGAGTTTCGACGCATGCAACCATCGGCCATGGGACTGCTGTCTTTCACCAGGCTGTCGTCAATGCAGCCGCTGCTGTCGGATGCAATGTCATCGTAAACACAGCCGCGTTGGTTGAGCATGACGCGCGGGTTGGGGACTGGTGCCATATTTCGACTGGCGCTCGTGTAAATGGGGGCTGCAAATTGGGTCCGCGTTGCTTCGTTGGCAGCGGGGCGGTGTTGCGCGAAGGTGTGAATCTGGGCGAAGGAACGATTATCGGATGCGGCGCTGTCGTCATCGAGGATACCGAACCTTTTGGTGTTTATGTCGGCAATCCCGCCAGACGGATAAAAGATAGTGTTGAATCGAGAATATAAACGATGTGAACTTATTGCGTTCATGATTCCTGCCACGACCAACCAACGACTGGAGAAAATCTCGATCGCGAGGAGCACCAAGCTGATCGATGCTTTGCGGCTGATGGACCAGCAGGAAGTGAAATTGCTGCTGGTCATGGATGGCAAAATTTTTCGCAGCCTGGTCAGTATCGGCGATATTCAGCGGGCCATAGTGCGTCAGGTGCCTCTCGACTCTCCGGTGGAAAAGGTCCTGCGTAAGAATATCCGCATCGCCTATGAGGAAGAGCCTTTTGCTGTCATCAAACAGCGAATGCTGGAGTTGCGCACGGAGTTGATGCCGGTAGTGAACCAGGGCGGTGACCTGGTCCGCGTGTATTTTTGGGACGAAGTGTTTGTAGAGGCGCACGCCAAACCGGCCGAGCCATTGCAAGCGCCAGTCGTTATTATGGCGGGGGGAATCGGCGCCCGGCTTCGCCCCATTACGAATGTTATTCCAAAGCCGCTCATCCCCATCGGCCAGAAAACGATCATCGAGGAAATCATGGATCGGTTTCATGAATGTGGCGCGGAGAGTTTTCATGTCTCGCTCAATTATAAGGGCGATATGGTTGAACACTATTTGAATGAGGTGAAGTGTCCTTATCGCATCACCTATTTTCGCGAAGACCGTCCACTGGGCACGGCGGGCAGCCTCCACCTGTTGCGCGATACATTAAAAACCACTTTTTTTGTGACAAACTGCGACATTTTGGTTGAACACGATTATCGGGAAATTTTGCGACAGCATCGCGATGAAAGCAACGAAGCCACCGCGGTTGCAGCCGTAAAAGTCTTGTCGGTGCCGTATGGCGTGTTTGACTGCGACCAATCCGGGCGGCTCATTTCCTTGCGGGAGAAACCGGATGTTACATTCCTGGTCAACGTGGGTCTGTACATTTTGGAACCCCATCTGTTGGGAGAAATTCCACCAGACAAGCCGATGCACATCACGCAGTTGCTCGAACAAGTGCGCCAGCGCGGCGGTCGGGTAGGCTTGTTTCCGATAAGTGAGCAATCCTGGTTCGACATTGGCGAATGGGCGAAGTATTTCCGGGCTGTTTCCCATTTCAACCCGGGCAGTCTGCCCCAAAAGCGTGTTGAACCGTCCGATGACTAATTCTGCGCCATTGGAACAGCTTCCTTCCATGCGGGTGTTAACACTGGGTGACAATCAGTCTTTCTTTGTCGCAATCCTGTGCCGCGAAATCAAGCGTCGCTGTCCTGAAGTGGAATTTTATATATGCGATTATATTAAGTACGACCAAAACGTGGGATACGAAGAGCAGATTACCTTTGCCGGCCAATTCACGTCACCGCCCGTTTTCGAGTTCAACCTTAAAACGTTAAGGGCAGTGGCGGGGGCGTTTCTTAGCCTGCATTTCTACCGCCGTGCGGCTCGAACCATGGCGTGCTTCGGATTGGCCGGCCGGTCGATTATTGATGCTGCCGCCAGGTCTTTGGGCAAGGCCGTCCAAATTGAACGTTTTCGCAACGAGGTGCTCCGCCAACAACACCATGACATCTGGCATTTTCAGTTTTGCACGCCCAGTTCGTTGCGGTATATGGATATTGTCCCAGTCAAAACTAAAGTCGTTTGCTCATTTTGGGGGTCTGACTTGCTTCGATCTTCCGGGGTGGAATCGTATGTGCCGGTTTCCAACGCGTTGGAGAGGGCTGATGCCATTACGGTGCAATCCATTGAAATGAGGGAATTTCTCCTATGCAAGTTTGGACGCCACCTTCGCCCGAAGATTCACTTTTGTCGTTTTCCAGCCGATACGGGCGCCTATCAGCAAATGGCGGCGTTGTGTCGCCAGGGTTGGAACGGCCGCATGACGGCCAAAAAGCAACTGCGGCTGCCTGAGGATCGAACTCTAGTTGGCATCGGTCACAATGGCGGCCCTGAAGACAAACATTTGGATATTCTGACCGGATTGGAACGTCTTCCACAGGATTTCAAGGACCGTTTATTCCTGGTGTTTCCCATGACTTACGGTTTGACGGCATCCTATGAAAAGACGGTGGACGCCGCTTGCCAGCGTTCCGGCTTTCAATATCTCATTCTCAAGGAATATCTGAGCCGCGAGGCTTTGGCCGCTTTACGCGTTGCAGTTGACATCACGATTTATATGCCCGAGAGCGACGCCATGAGCGCGGCCGCTTTGGAAACGATTTATGCCGGCAACGTTCTGTTGGCGGGCGCCTGGCTCCCCTACGGCTTGTACCGGCGTCTTGGCCTGCCATTTGTCGAAATTGAAAGCTACGATCAAATAGCTCAGACTATCCCTTCGCTGATGGGCAAGTCTCGCATATCTGAAGCCGATCTTAGTCGCGTCCAATCGCGCATAGAATGCAACTTTTGTGCGGATGCCACGGCGCCGGCTTGGATCGCAATGTATCGTTCTTTGGTCCAAGCAGACTCCAATAAGGAATCCATTTCAACCCTTTACGATGCGAAACAAAACTGATTTTCTCCGGAGGCAATTTTGAATCACAAACGGACACAGAAGGCGTTGGTGGTGGCTGGCGCGCGCCCCAATTTCATGAAAGTCGCTCCCTTGCTAAAGGAGGCCGATGCCTTTAATCGCAGAAACGAAGGCAAGTTCCCGCGCCTTGAATGGCTTTTGGTTCACACTGGGCAGCATTATGACCGCACTCTCTCCGATGTTTTTTTTGAAGAACTGAGAATCCCGCCTCCCGCGGTCAATTTAGGCGTGGGGTCAGGCTCGCACGCCGTGCAGACGGCGAACATCATGCTGAAATTTGAGCAGACGTGCCTGGCTGAAAACCCGGATTGGGTCATTGTGGTTGGTGATGTGAATTCAACCCTGGCGTGCACATTGGTCTGCTCCAAAATGGGAATCAAGGTCGCGCATGTTGAGGCCGGCTTGCGTAGTTTTGACCGCACCATGCCGGAAGAAATAAACCGCATCGTCACCGACGCGTTGGCGGATCTTCTTCTTACCCCCTCAGGCGACGCCGACGAAAACCTAAAGCGGGAGGGAATTGCGGAGTCAAAAATCAAATTGGTTGGGAACATCATGATTGACACTTTGGCCGCGCATTTGCCGGAGGCGCGCAAGAGTCGGATTCTTCAAGAATTGGGGTTGAAGCCGAAGAGCTTTGCGTATGTGACGCTGCATCGTCCTTCAAATGTCGATGATCCACAAAGCCTGGCTGCCATCATGTCCTCATTGAGAAAACTTGGCGAGAGCCTGCCGGTCGTGTTTCCCGCACATCCTCGCACTGCCAAAATGCTGGCACAATTTGGAATCGATAACCGCGGCAGCGGCGGTGTCAAAATTTTGGAGCCTGTTGGCTATCATGCCTCGCTTTGTTTGACAGAAAATGCCCGGCTGGTGCTGACGGATTCCGGCGGGCTGCAAGAAGAGAGCACGTTTTTTAAAGTTCCGTGTCTGACTTTGCGTCCCAACACCGAGCGTCCTAGCACCGTCTCCCTGGGCAGCAACAAACTTACCCGGCTCGACCGGCTGGCGAGCGACCTGGACGAAGTCATTCATGGCCCGGCCGAAAAAGGCCAGATTCCGCCGCTTTGGGATGGAAAAACCGCGGGAAGAATTGTCCAGGCCATCGTCGAATTCGATGAAAGATCACGCACCGAAACAGCCGCCATCGAATGAAAAACGTTCTGTTGCTCGCGTTCTATTTTCCGCCACGCAGCCACATCGCGAGCTACCGATCGGGATGCTTTGCGAAATTCCTGCCCGAAAACGGCTGGATGCCTACCGTTATCGCCGACGACTGGAGCCCAAAGCAAATGGATTACGATCCCGATTTTGTCGGCAAAATTCCGGACGAAGTCGCCGTCCATCGCATCCGCCGGCCGCGTCCGAAAGGATTCTACGACGCCTTCGTGATGCGGAAGATCATGCCATATTTGATGCCTCATCGCGCTCCTCTTTTGTGGTGGAAGCACGCGCGCGAACAACTCTTGTGGCTGCTCGAACGGAAAAAATTTGACGCTGTTTGGGCCACTTCGGACCCATTGACGCCTTGGGCGCTTGCGTCCGAAGCGGCGGCGCGGGCCGGCATTCCGTGGATAGCGGACATTCGAGACAGCTTCAATGTGCAGAAGCATAGCTCGTGGTATAAGCGGCCGCTGTTTGCGTTTCAAGAGCGCCGGCTTGGAGCGCAGGCGGATCGGGTTGTGGCCGTGACCAAGGGCGTGGCCCGCCGGCTGGAACCGCTGTTCGGCCAGAGCGTTGATGTGATCTATAACGGGTTCGATCCCACTCTTTTTCCACAGACACCGCCGCCTCGCAGCTCGCGCTTTACCGTGATCTATGCGGGCAGCGTGATGCTGCCCCTGCGCAATCCAGCGCCCGTGTTCAGCGCGGTGGAAATGTGTTTGGAACGGAAATGGATTCCAGCGGACGAAATCGAGATTCAGTTCTACGGGTCTGGCACCGCTGTGATTGACCAGGTGTTTCCTCGCGCCACCGAGCGCATTCCGCTGAAGGTTCTTCCCCGGGTTCCGCACCGGGAAGTCCTGCGGCTTTTAATGGCGAGTTCGGTCTTGCTCATGCTCGACAATGCCACCGAACAAGACGTGCTCCCGGGCAAGATTGGTGATTATTTGGGATCGGGACGCCCCATCCTGGCCTTTCCAAATTCGCAAGGAGAACTGGCTGATATTCTTCGTCGAACAGGAACGGGGGTGGCCCTGAGCAAGGTGGAAGACATGGCCCAGCAACTGCGGCAATGGTTCGCGCAATGGAAATCTGGTGACATCCATGCAGGCATACGAGATGAGGCACAAATCGAGCCTTTTTCACGCCGCTTTGGCGCCAGGCAATTGGCTCGCTTGCTGGATGAGGTTTCGGCCAAAACGGCTGGATGACTATTTGGCCGCTTCGACGAATTAAAAGAATTTTGAAAGAGCAAAAACAATCGCCGCTATCATGACGAGGCAGCCAAAAATGGGCGAGAACATCTTCGCTCCACGTTTTTCCAACCCGACACACGATAGATGCTTATACCAGAGGATCGACGATTTGCACGCCAGCCGGTTCAAAATGACGCTTATTATGGGTCGCAACCTTGTGGCCGTGAAATAAGGCCGTGGCGGCAATCAATGAATCTTCACATGTCATCGTGCGGTTTTTGATCTTGAGGTCCGCGAGCAGTTCCTTCCATCGAACCAACACCGGTTCAGTCAGTTCTTCGGTGGCAGGAGCGAGCTTCTGCCGCAGCCCGGCGTGCCAGGCACTGAGACTTGCCTTGTGGGTGACAGGCGCGTGATCCACCCCGAACTGCAATTCGGCGAACGAAATCACGCTCAGGAAAACATCCGCCTCGTTGTTTTGGAACCACTTCTCAAGCTTCGGCGGCACTTGCTTTCGCTCCAGCATGGATAAAAGATCCGTATCGACCAGGAAACTCATTTGAAGGGTAAATCATGGCGCTCCGGCAATGGAAAAGGAACCGGGCAGTTCGCGAAAAGCTTAAGCAGACCAACGGCTCCGCGGCGTTTGGCAGGTTTGGGTGTCAATAAGAGACTGTTCTTGCCGTCGCGCATGGGCCGGACCTCGACGACTCCGCCTTTCCCCAAACCGGAAGCATCGCGCCACCATTTTGGAAGCGTGCTTTGACCGACTTTTGAAACGGTCAAGGTATCCAAATCCTTCATGTTTTAAGGATTCCTTAAAAGATCCTTTTTGTCAATGGCGAAGGTTGGTGTTTTGGGAGAGCCGCCCGCCAGGAACGTGTCCGCCTAATCGTCAAAATCGTGCCGTTTGACCAACATCCAACGGCCAAATGAAAAGGTTTTGCGCTTTCCCGGGCCGCCCTTGGTCGGCCGCGGCGAATCAAAAATTTCCTCGAATCGGTCCAAGACACGGCGGTGGTCGAACCATTCGTTAGGTTCGTTGCCGTGAAAGTATGGTTGGGAAAGAATTTTGCCATAGAGCGCGTCATCCTGGTCCAGTCGAATGATGTGTTCTACCAAAGCATCCTGGTCCGGGAAGTCGGATGCATCAACAAAACTTTGCGGATTGAAGTCCCTGGCGACGAGGCGATTGCCCCAGTAAATCGGCAGCGTGCGCGCCATCATTGCCTGGGGCAGTTTTTCAGTGGTGTAGCCGGGAAGGCAGGCATTTTCAAAGGCGATATGGAACTTGCAGGGTCGCATAAACTCGATCTTGCCGGCAAAACCTCCGCCGATCGGGCCACCGATGTTATTCATAAATCGGCCGCCGGATTCCACCCGCTTGTACCTGGATAACTTCTCAAAAATTTCCAGGCGGTTGCGGTTGCGGCGGCGGCTGTGGCTGCTGACCATGTAAGAGCAAAATTTCGTTTTCTCAGCCAAAATTTGTCGGGGCGCGGGAAAATCCCTGCCCTGAATGAGTGCTGACGGTGAATCGTAAAGGACCGAGTACCAAGGCAGACGCAGGTGCCTCGGATCATCAATGTAAAACGAAGTGAAAGCGAAGTCGCACTCGTTGAAATTCGGGGGGATCGGCTCGTGGGTATAATAAATTTTGAGGCAATTAAAGTGCCGGTGAACGTGGCCGTTGTTGCTGTAAATCAGAAAATCGGGACGATCGCAGACTTTCAACTCAAACCGCTCGCGCAGCAGGTTGTAAAAGAAGTTATCATGTTTGTCCAGGTATCTCCAGAAATCGCAGAAATCGATCCGAATCCGTCGTTTCATCGCGAAAGTATTGAACGTTATCCGGCGATGGCAACAGTTTTCTCTGTTAGTGGAAACGGTCTGGGATATGCCGAAGTATCCAAAAAACAAAAAGCGCCCGTTAAATCGGGCGCTTGTTTTGGTTTAAATGGTATGTGTTAAATTTTGCGTCGCACGAAACTCAAACCTGCCAATGAACCACCGAGAAGCAGTGCAGTTAGTCCACCATCCGGCACGACGCTGGACGGGCTAATAAGGGCCACAGGGCCTGACAAAGATCCAGGGCCTTCGATCACCGAGATGTCAAAAGTCGTCCCGGAATTAAACCGGTCGCCGCCAGGCAAATCGAGGTCGTCGGCTAAATTGCCAAGGAAATTACCGCCGTTGAGATGACTGCCTCCGCCGGGCGAGACTCCGCCGGAGCCGATTGTAATAAGGGAATAATCGCCCGGCGACAAAACGAAGGTTGGGACTTTCTCGTAAAACATCCCGCCCATCTGCGTGCCGGATTTGCCTGGTCCAAAAACCACCTCAGATCCGACAAGGTCGCCGTTAAAATCATTAAAAATACCGACTACTTCTTTGGAACTAAAAGGCGTCCCACCGTCATAGACGCCGATGGCCGAAACTGTCGTCGGATGGGAAATTACGAAGTTCATTCCCGAAGCGTATGACTCCGCCTTGGCGGTAAACACAAACAGACTCCCCGCAACCAACGAAATTGCAATTTTTTTCATAAATCCAACTTTCAAAACTCTGATCTCTGCGCGGAGTCTCATTCCGCCAAGTTCAAAGAGCAAAAAATATGCCGTCACGCCGACAACGCTGGATTCCGCCAGGGTGAAATTCTTGTAACTGCTTGTAACAAAACGGTTAAATGATACTAAGGCCGTCCTCTGGTTCGAAACAACCCAGACAAGGCGTGGAGGCCAAAGTGTAAAGAGATTCTCCTGAAATCCATGCAATGCGAATTTGGACAGGACGGTAAAGAGCGTTAAACTGTTGCGTTGTAGCATTTTGACCACAAGTGCGGCTGATTTAGATAAAACAGTGTAAGCTTGTCCGACAAAACGGCTGCAAAATAGCCTCCATGGCATACATTCCACCGCCCCAAGCTTCGAAGAAGAACATTCAACGAAACCATGCCCCTGTCCCGATGAGACTCTGATAGTCTACCAGAGCCCGAATTATGAATCTTTTTAGACTGTCGGGAATCCTTACCAATGGCAAAATGACAGGCATGTGCCTGAATACGAGCCTTTTATGTTTCTACAGCCTGTGTCTTTCCTGTTTTCTCGTCGGAAAAGTTTACGTTTTAGGGTATGCTCCTACCACGTTGGCCGAGCATAGGGAGCAAAATTCTGACGCATTAGTACCTTGTAAATGAGGAACTTAGCCTTCGATTGATTATTGAGCCCGGCATCCGAGAACAGTTGGCACGCTGATTGCAATACCACACCCAGAACAATGTGCGTAAAAGCACAGAAGATGAGACAAGCATAAACAGAGCAATGTGAAACTAAAACAAAAACAGGATAAAATGATGAAAACAAAAACCTTAATGACCTTGGCACTCACGGGCGCGCTGGTGGCCGGTGCGACGGTAGTGCAAGCAAACCCAGAACTGGAGCTTATCTCTGGTGCAACAACCGTAATCGTAACCCAAGCTACTGCAGTCGGCTTGATTACCTTTAGCGGCGCCATCGGACAGTGGAACCTAAATGTTTCCACCGGTGTTAACGCTTTCGGTGGCCCAACCCTCCCTTCAATTGATTTGAATTCGGTTGATGGTTCAGCCGGTGGCAAGCCTCTCCTGCCTTTGACTGTTGAATATACTGCCGGTGGCTATACCGTACCTGGCGTTGACGTTGGCACTATTGGTGGCACAACTAGCACGTCGGTTACCGATTGGCAGTGGCTTGGATATTCGGCATTCGATATGTCGAAGCTGTTGGTTAAACTGGGACCGTTTGTTGGGACCGGCGGTCTGCCGCCCACAGCGTTCTCTGGTTCAGGTCTTGGAGATACTGGCCCAATTGCTGGCCCGTATTGGCTGACCGAGGAAGTCGTTATCGGTGGTGCAGGTAGCCGTACCAAGGCTAGCGGAGCTCAGCTCACCAGCTTTGATGCTAACTCGACCGTGCCAGACGGCGGCTTGACGATGGCTCTCTTTGGATCGGCCTTGGCTGGTCTCGGTGCCATTCGGTCGCGGTTCGGTGCGAAGCGCGCCTAAGCGGCGAACAAGATAGAGTTTCACATTGTATTTACGAGAGGCGGAACATAATGTTCCGCCTCTTTTTTTTGATTAAACAACAAACCAAACTCTGACAATGAGACCGGTGGAATCCATGCAGTTAAAGTCAGTCGCCGTGTTGCAGTTTTTCTTGATTGGAAGTTCTTCTGTAGTAAGATGCTGGCGAGGCAAATCCCGGCGCAATGAGCAATCGCCGAAGGCGTACGGCTATAGCCGATCATGAGAATGTCTTTGACTAAATCGGTGTCGCTTTCCCTGTTGTTTTGTTTTTGTTGGGCCGCCCACGCCGAAACTGATTCAAGGCAGATGCTGCATACGCGTCTGCCCGCCGTTGTGTCAAGTCTGCGACCCATCGGCATTATGGCGGACACAAACCGTCTAAACCTGGCTCTTGTCCTGCCCCTGCGGAACAAGTTTGAATTGGGGCGTCTGCTGCAAGAACTCTACAATCCCGCCAGCGCCAATTATCGGCATTTTTTGCGACCGAGCGAGTTTGCCTCGAAGTTCGGCCCCACCGAACAGGATTATGAGAAGTTGATGGCCTTTGCGACGGCCAATGATCTTGAGATCAGGCGAAAACACCCGAATCGAACATTGCTGGATGTGAGCGGTTCGGCGGCGGACATTCGGCGGGCCTTTGGCATTGGCCTTAATATCTATGCACATCCGAGCGAAAAGCGAAATTTCTACGCCCCAGACGGCGAACCATCCATTGAGGCGAACTTTCCGATGCTGGCCATTAAGGGGTTAGACAACTTTGCCTTACCCCGTCCCGGGGGGCGAGCAAGGCCGCTCGGCGGTTCTGGCGGTTCTGGGAGCTACGAGGGAATGGATTTTCGGAACGCCTACGTGCCCGGTGTTTCGCTGGCTGGCAGCAATCAGCAAGTAGCGCTGGTGGAATTTGACGGGTATTACCTTAGTGACATCACCAAATACCAGGCGTTAACGAGGTTGCCTGCCATTCCCTTGACCAACGTACTGGTGGACGGTTTTTCCGGCACACCGAGCGTGGACCCGGTCGGAGTGGGAGAAGTATCGCTGGACATCGAGATGGTGAATTCGATGGCGCCTGCAATTTCGCGAGTCCTGGTATATGAAGAGCAGTACTTTTTCCCTACCGACGACATCCTTAACCAGATAGCAACGGACGACCTCGCCAACCAAATCAGTTCATCCTGGTTATATCAGATTGATGCGGTTTCGGACCAGATCTTCCAGCAATTCGCCGCGCAGGGGCAGTCTTTTTTCACTGCTTCCGGAGATGACGGCGGTTATCCGGCTGGGAACATTGTGGAACCGGTGGACAGCGCCTACATTACGACTGTAGGAGGGACTTCGCTATCAACCACCACCAACGCATGGGATTCAGAGACGGTTTGGAGTGACCTCGGCAAGGGGATACAACGGGCCAGCAGCGGAGGGTATACGACCAATTATTTGATTCCGCCCTGGCAGGCTGGAGTCAGCATGGCCGCCAATGGTGGTTCCTCGGTCTTCAGGAACGTGCCGGATGTGGCCTGCGTGGCGGCCAATATCTTCGTGACCTACAACAACGGGGCATCGGGCATCTTCGACGGTACCAGTTGCGCCGCTCCCTTGTGGGCAGGTTATACGGCCCTGGTTAACGAGCAGGCGGCGAATTACGGCAACGGACCGGTCGGCTTCCTCAATCCCGCCATTTACGCCATCGGCACTGGGCCAGGATACGCCACAAATTTTCACGACATCACCTTGGGCAACAATACAAACGCCAATAGTCCAAGCGCGTATTTCGCCGTGGCCGGGTACGATCTTTGCACCGGGTGGGGAACGCCCAATGGGAGCAATTTAATCAATACACTCGCGCCTCCGGACACTCTGGTGATGCTGCCGGTGCCGGGTTTCACCGCCACCGGGCCGGCGGGCGGTCCGTTTAATATCACCACCGCCAGTTTTCTATTGACGAACGAAAGCCCCTCGGCACTGCCATGGAGTTTGGATAGTGACGCACCGTGGCTCTCGGTCTCGCCCACCAACGGAACCCTCACCGGCGACGCCACGACCAATGTGTTGGTTAGCCTGGATGACGCCGCTTCGAATCTTTTTGTCGGAGATTACACCGCCCAGGTGACGTTGACCAACATGAGTACCGGCATGCAGCACTATCGTTCGTTTACGTTGCAAATTTCGGACCCACTCACGCTTTCTCCTGCCGCTGGTTTCGAGTTTGGCGGTTCTCCGAGCGGCCCTTTCAACGTGGATTCAGAAGCTTGTCAGTTGACCAATGCCAGTCAAGCCGCTGTGGGCTGGAGCGCGGTGAGCTACCCGGCATGGCTCAGCGTTTCGCCGACCAACGGGCTGTTGGAGCCTAATGAGTCCATGTTTGTAAATTGCAGCCTCGATACCGCTGCAACCAATTTGCCGCCAGGCGTTTATTCGGCAGAGCTTGTTTTCACCAATACGTTCGGAGCGCAGGAATCCTTGCCGCTGCTGTTTTTGGTCGGCCAATTGGTCCAGAACGGTGGCTTTGAAACCGGCGACTTTACAGATTGGGCACTCGTCGAAGATGCTGCGAGTGAGTCAATGGTTAGCACTGATTCGATCGCCGTTTACTCGGGAACCTATGGAGCGGACCTCGGAGAAGTGGGTGATCTGGCTTATCTCAGCCAGGAAATTCCCACTGTTCCAGGTATGTCCTATTCGCTTTCTCTGTGGCTGAATAGTCCAGACGGCATCACACCCAATGAATTCTCGGTGTCATGGGGAGGAACCACGCTCTGCGATTATACGAATCTGCCGGCATTCGGCTGGACTAACCTCCAGTTCACCGTTCTAGCCACCAACACGACCACCGAACTGGACATCGGGTCTCGGGACGACAACAGTTATCTTGGTTTGGATGACGTCAGTGTAACTGCGGCTCCGCCGACGGTTGGCAATGTCAGCCCTGCGAGCGGACCAACCACCGGGGGGACGACCGTGACGATTTCGGGCGTTGGGTTCCAAAGTTTGGCCACAGTTGCCTTTGGTTCCGTCCCAGCAGCGTCAGTGACTTTTAACAGCGCCACCAATCTCACGGTCGTTACGCCCTTCTCTACAAACGTCGGTCCGGTGGACGTCATTATTACCAACGCCGACGGCCAAATCGCCGTTTTGACCAACGGCTTTGTGTTCGTCGGCGGTCTAGCGATCATGTGGACTAATCCGGCCGCCGTTACTTACGGCGCCGCTTTGGGTCCGGGCCAGTTAAATGCCTCCGCCAACGTTCCCGGCACTTTCTCCTATTTTCCTCCTGACGGGAGCATTCTGGATGCTGGCAGCAATGTGCTTTCCGCGGTCTTCGCGCCCGATGACTCGACCGACTATTCCAGCGCGACCAACTACGTGAGCTTAATAGTATTACCAGCGTCTCTAAGCGTCACCGCCAGCAATGCCTCGCGACCTTATGGATTGGATAATCCGGCGTTCACCGGCGTCATTGTCGGTTTGGAAAACGGGGACAATATTACGGCCAGCTTTAGTTGCATCGCCACGTCCGCCAGCCTTGCAAGTTCTTATCCAATCGTGCCCACTCTGATGGATTCGGCCAATCGACTGACCAACTATCAAGTTTCTATTTTTGACGGCACGTTGACGGTCTTGGCGCCGGTTCCGCCGACATTCCAAACTGCAGCCCTTTCGGCTAACATGGTTTCGTTCTATTGGGCTTCGACGGTCGGCGCCGCTTATCAAGTGCAATACAGTCTCGATTTGTCAGCATCAAACTGGACAAATCTTGGAGGCTTGATTACGGCCACGAACGCAACGACGAGCGCGACTGATTCGACCACCAATTCCCAAACTTTCTATCGTGTTTTTCAGGTGCCACAATGACCGGCGGCGAATTCGTTAAGGGTTGTCTTTTTGCCTTGCTGAAATTCAACGTTTGTTAAGGTATTAAGCTGCAACGTGTGACCGCGTCAAAAAAAGCTCATTTATTCTCAGAAGACGGGATGCCGCCCGGATCCAGTCCACGCTGGGTCGTTCCGGTGCTTTGCCTTGGGTTGGCCGCGATCACGTTTGCCGTTTTCGGGCAAACGATGGGTCACAACTTCATCGTTTACGACGACGCCGGTGACGTCTATGAAAACCGAATGGTCGCTCAAGGACTGACGCTTAAGGGCGTCTTGTGGGCATTCTCCTTCCATTCCGCCAACTGGTTCCCATTGACGTGGCTTTCCCACATGCTGGACTGCCAGTTGTATGGACTACATGCCGGGGGACATCATCTGACCAATGTTCTGCTCCACGTGGCAACGGTCATTTTGCTCTTTCTGGTATTGCGCCAAATGACTGGCGCGCTCTGGCGCAGCGCGTTCGTTGCCGCTGTCTTCGCAATTCATCCTCTAAGAGTCGAGTCCGTCGCATGGGTGGCCGAACGCAAGGATGTCCTTAGCGGGTTGTTTTTCATGCTTACTATCGCGGCTTATATCCGGTTTGCGCGACTGCCGCGGTCCCTGGGCCGCTATATCGTTGTCATGCTCCTGTTTGCTTTGGGACTGATGAGCAAGCCGATGCTGGTCACATTGCCCTTCGTGCTGCTGCTGCTGGACTACTGGCCGTTGCAACGAGCGGATTCTGCCGGGCGATTAGTGTTGGAAAAGCTGCCTTTGTTGGCCCTCTCAGTGGCGGACAGTGTCGCCACGTTCCTGGCGCAACATTCGGGCATTCAGTCAACTGGCGCGTTTTCGCTCTCCCACCGGCTGGGCAATGCGGTCAGTGCTTTCGCGGTCTATCTTGGCCAAATGGTTTGGCCGGCGGGCTTGGCGGTCCTTTATCCTTTTCCCCGAAATGGCGTCCCGACTTGGGAAATCGCGCTGGCTGGAATGCTGCTCATCAGCTTTTCTGTAATCGCCTTGAAAGAGCGACGGACCCAGCCCTGGCTATGGGTCGGATGGGTTTGGTATCTCGTGATGCTGGCGCCCGTGGTGGGTGCCATTCAAGTAGGACGACAGTCCCATGCTGACCGATATACTTACCTGCCCCAAATCGGCATCTATATTGCACTGACCTGGCTGGTGGCCCAATGGCGGGTGAGCCGTGTCGCTTTCGGTTGTTTGATGGCCGGCGTGGTCGCGGTCCTGATGGTTTGTGCGTGGAAACAGACTACGTATTGGAAAGACAGCGAAACCTTGTGGAACCATACCCTCGCCTGCACCACCTCCAACGTCATAGCGCACTGCAACCTCGGTATTGTCCTTCGCGAAGAAGGCAAGATGGATGAAGCCATCGCCCAATTCGAAGCGGCCTTGCATATAAATTATAACGACGCAGATTCCCACAACAACCTCGGCACTGTCCTTCGCCGAAAGGGAAGAGTGGACGAGGCCATCGCCCAATACCAAATCGCGTTGCAGATGAACCCCGCCCTTGGGGAAGCCCATTACAATCTCGCCATCGCTCTTACGCAAAAGGGCCGCACCGGCAAAGCGATCAGCCAATATGAAGAGGCCGCACGGATCGACCCAGCCAACGCAAGTTTTAAAAATAATCTGGCCTGGCTGCTGGCCACTGCGGCGGATGCTTCTCTGCGCAACGGCAAACGAGCGGTTGAACTGGCCGAGCAGGCCGACCAGCTTTCGGGAGGCACGGACGAGTCCGTTCTCGACACTCTGGCGGCCGCCCTGGCCGAGGCTGGACGATTTGATGACGCCAAGCGCACCGCCCAAAAGGCCATGGATCTGGCGAGGGCCAAGGGAAAACAAGACCTGGTCAACGAGTTAACCGGGGAATTGAAGCGTTATGAGGCAGGACTTCCATGCCGCGAATGATATTCCCGTCGATCCAGCCGTTTAAATTGACACCGAAAGATTCGATGACTTTCACATTCATTTTTTGTCTTGAATGGACTTCTTCCAGGCGGGCGAACAGACTCTGTTGAGAGATCGAAAGGAATCTTCTATGCGTGGAATATGGATGGCAACATTGATATTGGGCTGCGCAGCCAGCCTGCGCGGTGACGACTGGCCGCAGTGGCTGGGGCCTGAAAGAGACAGCGTGTGGCGCGAAACCGGGATAGTCAGTTCATTTCCGGCCGGTGGTCCGCCGGTGGTATGGCGGACCGAAATTGGCTCCGGTTATTCCGGCCCGGCTGTTGCCAAAGACCGCGTTTACGTGTTCGATCATCAATTCAGCCAAGCCTCCGACAAGCCAGCCAACGCCTTCGCTCGTGGGAAAATCCCCGGCGCCGAAAGTGTGCTTTGCCTGGATGCGGTCAACGGCAAAGTCCTTTGGCGGCACGCATACGATTGTCCTTATACGGTGAGCTATCCTGCCGGCCCTCGCACGACACCTTTGGTCAGCCGCGGCAAGGTATTCACGCTCGGAGCGGAAGGCAATTTGTTCTGCTTAAACGCCGCGACGGGAAGTGTCATCTGGTCTCGTGATTTCAAAGAGGATTACCATATTAAGACGCCGATGTGGGGCTTTGCGGGAAATCCCTTGCTGGACGGAAATAAATTGATTTGCCTGGCGGGCGGCTCCAACACGACGGTCGTTGCGTTGGACCAAAATACCGGGAAGGAAGTCTGGCACGCCTTGAGCGCCAAGGAGCCAGGATACTGTTCCCCCGTGATTTTTAAAGCGGGTGGCGTCAGGCAATTGATCGTCTGGGACCCAGAATCCGTCAATTCGCTGAACCCCGATACGGGCCAGGTTTATTGGTCTATAAAATCCTCGCAACCCATCCGCGCAGGCATGACGATTCCAACGCCGCGGAAAATGGGCGACTGGCTATTTTTGACTTGTTTTTACAATGGCTCATGGATGCTCAAGCTGGACGACGCCAAACCTGCCGCCGCCACCGTTTGGCAGAGCCAGCGCGTGAGCGAAAAGGATACAGATGCCTTGCATTGCACGCTCAGCACCCCTTTTCTTGAGAATGGATATATCTATGGTGTTTGCAGCTACGGCCAATTGCGCTGCCTGCGCGCTGACACCGGGGGGCGCATTTGGGAAACCTTCAACGCGACCACTCCGGACGGCAAGGAAATGCGCTGGGCCAACGCCTTCATTGTCAAAAACCATGACCGCTTTTTCCTGTTCAATGAGAAAGGCGACCTGATCATCGCCAAGCTGTCCCCCAAGGGATACGAGGAAATCAGCCGGGCCCATGTCCTTGATCCGGTCAATCTCGATGCCGGACGACCGGTGGTCTGGTCTCATCCCGCCTTTGCCCATCGCCGGATGTATGCGCGGAACGACCACGAGATTATTTGCGTCGATCTGGCCAAGAAATGAGGAACCGAGTTTTCCACATGTCTCAAAAAGGAACTAGTTGTGTTTGATGGGTAAGGCAGGCCAGACGACCAAATAAAAAATCGCCTACAAAAGGTCCCGCGGTGGCGTCCGAACACAAATCTCCCTCTGAAAACGCCGTCTCGATCTTCCAGAAAAGCATAAAACGACACTATCTCAAAGCCATGAGGCGCAGCCCCATTCACTGACAATGTCCCGCGGAAATGGCGGCATCCGCGCCAAATTTGTTCTTGCCAAGATCGACCCATCCCTGTAAGTTTCAGCAATATGAATCTCCGAAGCACTGATGTCACCGCATCGGCTTGTGCAATTGTGTCGGCCAGTCAAACAACGCAAGACCAAAGCCGCAAACGTGGCTTCACGTTAATTGAACTTTTAGTCGTCATCGCCATTATTGCCATATTGGCTGCGATGTTGTTGCCCGCCCTTGCTCACGCCAAAATGGAGGCACAGGTGACTACTTGCCTGAACAATATGAAGCAGCTCATCCTCACGGCAAAACTGTACGCGGATGACAGCGCCGGCAAGTGGTTCCCGAATCAGCCGCAGGGAGACTCGGCCCAACAGGACTGGGTAACCGTTTACATGGACTGGGGTGGGACAACGTTAAGCGAGCCTGCGCCCTACGGTGGGGTGGAATGCACCAATTGGGAACTGCTTCTGGCTGGCCCAGGCCAAAGTCCTCAGGCGTATTCACTCTTTGCATCCTACATCAGAAGTCCCGGTACCTACAAGTGTCCGGCGGATCCAAGCAGCTATAAGGGCGTTCCGCGATGCAGGAGTTATTCGGCCAGCCAGGCCATAGGCACGTGTTGGGTTGCTCCGGCGACCGGGTGGAATACAACCACCGGCGGCCCCGTGACGGGCCAGTGGCTTAACGGAAGTCTCAGCGATGATCAGCAATGGGGGAAATGTTACCAAACGGATGCTCAAATGATTAGGCCGTCCCCTGCCAATTTGTGGGTATTTGATGACAGCCACCCTGACGACATCAACGATGAAGGCGATGCCGTGCAAATCTTTACTTGGACGGCCGGGGGAAACTTCATTGATACGCCCACTGATTTGCATAACAAGGCGGCCTCGTTTTCATTTGCTGATGGTCATGCGGAAATCCATAGATGGCAGGGCTGGCTGGGTAGGATTCCATTCAATAACGGCGGTCCTCTCGTCACGCCGAGCGGCGAGCAGTGTATCTCAACAGCCGATTTGAGGGATTTGAATTGGGTTCAAGCTCGCACTTCTTACCCACGAACGGCGCAACCGGCCGGATTTCCGCAGTAATTGAGCCTGAACGTCCAACGTCTTTGTAGCATCGCCCTCGCAGGCTTTGTTCTAGTTGCGTTACATGGTTGCGGGGAGAAAAAGCCCGAAGATACTGCGCTTGCGGCAGGCTGCGCCAGCAGTCTTCGCGTGCTAGACCAGACGAAATCCAACTGGGCTCAAAAAAATGGCAAGGGCAGCAATGATGTCCCGACATGGGATGATTTGGCTCCATTCTTTTTCAAAGATCGCGTCCCCAAATGCCCCGCCGGAGGCACTTATACCCTTGGCCCCGTTGCGGAACCGACCCAATGTTCCATTGCAGCCCACAACGAATATTACAAACAGCATCCGAATCCCGGGGACTAGTCTCTGGCGCATTTTTGCCCCTGCTGGCGCATAACTTGCAGTTGACAAGTAACAGCTTGCAATTCAGCCCGGCTTCTATTGAATCTCACCTATGCGTAATAATTTCTTCTTCGCCATTCTCATCGCCACAACCGGCCTGACCGGCATCGTTGCTCCAATCTCGGCCGAGCCGCCTGTCCTCGGCTACACCGACACTCCCATGCTCCCTTCGGGCAAGTGGCATGTGCATGATCCAGACCGGACCAAACCGGCGGTTGTCACCTCCGGCGCAACCTTCAGCCAGGGTTCTGCGGCGCCGTCGGACGCCACCGTCCTGTTTGACGGCACCGATCTTTCCAAGTGGGAAGGCGACAAAGGCCCGGCCCAATGGGTCATCCACGAGGATTACATGGAGGTCAAACCCGGATCGGGCTTCATCCACACCAAGGAAAAATTCGGCGATTTTCAATTGCACTTGGAATTTGCCGAACCCATCAAGGTCATCGGCAGCAGCCAGGAAAGGGGCAACAGTGGTGTTTTCTTGCAGGGTATTTACGAAATTCAAGTGCTCGACTGTTATAACAATCCCACTTATCCGGACGGCCAGTGCGGCGCGGTTTATGGGGAGTCTCCGCCTTTGGTCAACGCCTGCAAAAAGCCCGGCCAATGGCAAACTTACGACATTTTCTTCGAAGCTGCGCGTTGGAACGAGAACCATGAATTCGTTCGACCCGCCAGCGTGACTGTGATTCAGAACGGCCTCCTTATTCACAACCATCAAGCCATCTTAGGCCCGACCGCCCACCGGAGGCTGGACAAGTACGACAAGGAACTGCCCGTCACAGGACCGCTCGCGCTGCAAGACCACGGCAACACTGTCCGCTTCCGCAACATTTGGATTCGCAATATCCAGGAAGAGGAAAAGCCCTAAATCGCTGAGCGGGGATTTACCGTTCTGAGTAATGCCGGGCGACCAATCGCGTCGCAAATAGTGCTTGAATCCGCGGGCGGATGGGGTAGGTTTGCGCCCTTATATTTAAAACTATGTCTCGACAATGCGAATTGACCGGCGTCGGCTCCATCAAGGGCAGCCATATCTGGCGGAGTGGCAAAGCCAAGAAAAAAGGGGGCATCGGAACGCACATTACTGCCATTACCAAGCGGCGCTTTCAGCCAAACCTTCAACGGGTCAAGGCGCTGATCAATGGCGAAGTCCGTTACATCCGCGTCACGGCCAAGGCGATCAAAAAAGGCCTCGTGACCAAAGCGCCCAAGCGTCGCTGGAGCAAGGACCAAGTGGCTGTCAAGCCGGCTGCGGCTTAAACGCCCGTTCTCCTATTTCCTTTTCAAATGGTGCATCGTGGCGCGTTTTAATTCGCGGTCGCTGTCGCGCTTTTTGATGTCCTGCCGCTTGTCGAATTCCACCTTGCCTTTGCCCACGCCCAGGGAAACTTTGACCTTTCCGTTCTTCCAATAGAATGAGAGGGGAATAAGAGCGTTGCCCTTGACGGAAGCCAGGCCGAAAAGTTTGCGGATTTCTGACTTGTGCAGCAACAATTTCCGGGGCGCGGTCGGTTTGTGGCCGAAGCGATTAGCCTGGATATATTCGTCAATGTGCGCGTTGTAGAGCCAGACTTCCTCTTTTTCCACACGGGCAAAGGCATCGTTGATTTGCGCCTTGCCCGCGCGCAACGTTTTGACTTCGGAACCGTGCAGGACAATGCCCGCTTCGAAAGTTTCCAGGATGTTGAAATCGCGCCGCGCTTTGGAGTTGTGCAGGATTTCGGCCATAAGCAAAGTCGTCCGTCAATCCTTAGGGCCGCTGCGGCCACGGGCGGAGGTCAGCGTCCGCGCCGCTTTTTGGTGGTGGGCTGAGGTTCTTCATCGCCCTCAGGGTTGGCGAGAAAGCCCATTTTTTCTTCGATAATCTCAACCAGGGCGATATCGGCCGCGCCCATGTTGCCCGATTGATCGATCAAGGGACGGTTATTGCCACCACCGCCGGAGGTCAACTGCCGGACCCGGCGCGAGACGAGGTTTACCAAGACATTGGGATTGCCCACCTTGGCCAAGGCTTGCTTTATATATTCGCTATTCACGAGTTGTTTATCTTACCAGATCGAAAATCGAGCGCAATGTATTTGTAGGAAAGAAATTTCGCCCTTTTTAGCCTGCCTTTTCGCATTGAAGGTTGAATGATCTGCTTTGCCCATGCCTCAGCCACCCGAACGCGAAATTGAGGTTTTCAACGCCGCACTGGAATTGCCTCCTGCGGAGCGAGTCGCGTATCTGGATCTGGTCTGCGCGGGTGACCACGCGCTGCGCAAGCGGGTCGAGGAACTTCTTCAGGCCGGCGACAAAGCGGGCGCCTTTCTTGGAACTCCGGCTGCAGATCCTCAGAGTGCGGGCGGAACCATACGGCTCGCGCATATTCCCACCCAGAAACCCGGCGACCGCATTGGCCGCTACAAATTGCTCCAACAAATAGGGGAAGGCGGTTGTGGCGTGGTCTATATGGCCGAGCAGGAGGAGCCGGTTCGCCGCCGTGTGGCGCTGAAAGTCATCAAGCTGGGCATGGACACCAAGAGTGTCATCGCCCGGTTTGAGGCGGAACGGCAGGCGCTGGCGCTGATGGACCATCCTAACATTGCCAAGGTTTTGGATGCCGGCGCCACTGAGGCGGGCCGGCCTTACTTCGTCATGGAACTGGTGAAGGCCATTCCCATCACCCGCTACTGCGACGAGAACAACCTGAGCACGGCAGCGCGCTTGGAGTTGTTTATTCAAGTTTGCCAGGCGGTTCAACATGCGCATCAAAAAGGAATTATTCATCGGGACATCAAGCCCTCGAACATCCTGGTAGCTGACCGTGACGGCGTGGCGGTGCCCAAGATCATAGATTTCGGCATTGCGAAGGCAACGACTGATCAGCGGCTGACCGATAAGACCTTGTTTACGGCATTTGAGCAGTTTATTGGCACCCCGGCCTACATGAGTCCAGAGCAAGCCAAGATGAGTGAATTGGACATTGACACGCGCAGCGACATTTATTCGTTGGGAGTGTTGCTGTATGAATTGTTGACAGGCAAGACACCGTTTGAGGCCAAGCGGCTGCTGGAAGCGGGATTGGATGAAATTCGCCGAATCATCCGGGAAGAGGAGCCGGCGCGGCCGTCAACCAAACTGCACACACTTGATGCAGCGGAGCAGACAACGGTGGCCAAACACCGGCAGTCTGATCCACCGAAACTGATGCATCTAATTCGCGGAGACCTGGATTGGATTGTGATGAGGTGTTTGGAGAAAGACCGCGCACGCCGTTACGAGACCGCCAATGGTTTGGCGATGGATATTCAGCGGCACTTGGAAAATGAACCGGTTCTGGCCCGTTCACCCAGCGCGGGCTACCGGTTGCAAAAAGCGTGGCGGCGCAACAAGACCACCTTTGCCGTTGCCACGCTGATTGCTGTGGTGCTTGTGGCCGCCACCGGTGTCAGTACATGGCAAGCAGTGCGTGCGACGAAAGCGGAGAAGCTGGCCGCAGGGCGCTTGATTGAGTCTGAAAACGCTCGCAACGAAGCCGAAGCCATCTCCAAATTCCTGACCGAAGTGTTCCAAAGTCCCGATCCTGCGCGCGATGGCCGCACCATCACCGTCGCCGAAACTCTCGGCGCCGCAGCCAAGAAACTGGAAACCGAATTGACCAACCAGCCCGTGAGCCGCGCTAGACTTCAGACCACCCTCGGCCTTACTTACTTCGCGCTGGGTCTTTACGCGGAGGCCATCCCGCTGCAAGAAAAGGCTCGAGATTACTACCTTTCCGCTTTCGGCCCGGAATCCTTGGACACTCTGCATGCAATGAACAGCCTGGCGACTTCATACGCGGCCCTGGGTCGCCCGGATGAGGCGCTTAAGGCTCTTAAGCTGCGGGAGCAGGTGTTGGCGTTCGCCCGCAAGGTGCTCGGCCCGGAACATCCCGACACCCTCAAAGCCATGGGCAATCTGGCGCTTTCCTATGACGACACCCGCCGCCAGGACGAGGCGCTCAAGTTGAGGGAGCAGGTGCTGGCGCTCCGCCGCATGGTGAGCAGCCCGAAACATCCCGACACGCTCGTGGCAATGCACAACCTGGCGAATTCTTACGAGGGACTGGGCCGCCGGGATGAGGCGCTTAAGTTGCGTGAACAGGTGCTCCCTCTCTTCCGCAAGGTCCTCGGCCCGAAACATCCCACCACGCTGAATTCAATGCAAAACCTGGCGGATTCCTACGACGATGGGGGTCGCCGCGACCAAGCCCTTGCGCTGCGAGAGCAAGTGCTGCCGCTCTGCCGCGAGGTGCTTGGCCCGGAACATCCCGGCACACTCAGAGCGGTGAACCACCTGGCGAATTCTTATGACGACGCGGGCCGTCTTGACGAGTCGCTTAAGCTGAGGGAGGAGTCGCTGCAGCTCAGTCGCCGCGCCTACGGCCAGGAAAGTCTCGACACGCTCGCGGCCATGAACAACCTGGCGATTTCCTACGCGGAACTGGGCCGCCGTGATGAGGCGCTTAAACTGCGGGAGCAGGTGCTGGCGCTCGACCGCAAGGTGAGTGGCCCGGAACATCCCAACACCCTCAAATCAATGGAAAATCTGGCAATTTCCTACAACGAGTCCGGCCGCCTGGACGAGGCGATCAAACTTGGACAGGAAGAGCTGGCGCTGGCCCGCAAAGTGATTGGCCCCGAAGACCCTGACACGCTTAATGCGATGGGAAACGTGGCGGACGAACTGGCCTCGGCCGGCCGGGGCAACGAGGCCTTGAAGTTAATTGAGGAGGCTCTAGCGCTCGACCGCAAAGCGCTCGGCCCGGAACACACCGTCACACTCAACGCTCTGGCTTCCATGGCTTGGATCCTCTCTACAAGCGACACGCCAGAGATTCGCAATGGCACAAACGCGGTGCATTTTGCGCAAGAAGCTGTGGCGGCGACCCATCGCACAAACAGAGGCTTTCTTGACATTTTGGCCGCCGCTTATGCCGAGAGTCAACAGTTCGACAAGGCAGCAGCCACGGAGCAAGAGGCCCTCAGCCTGACACAGAGCGAGCAGCAAAAGAAGGATTTCAACGCGCGATTGAACCTTTATCAAGCGCACAAACCTTACCGGGAGAAAGCAACCCCCTAAGTCAAATTCGGGAGGGGCGAGCTCCTGCGAGTCCTGTCTAAATAAATTTCGGCGTCGCGGCGCTCCGCCCGGAAATCTCAAATTCGGGAGGGGTGACTCGGGATGGGCGAACTCCCGCGAGTCCCTGACATTGTCTCCTTTTCACATTCTCTGGAAATAATCTGCCCTTTTTTCTGCGGCATTTCGCACTGCTTAACGGTGAGCATATCGGCTCACGCACGGAAAATGAATTGGACAAGCACAATTATGAAATCTAAATACTTCCTTCGCGGCCTTACCATGGCGGTCGTCTTGCAATTTGGTGTGCTGGCCGGTTCCGCCCAGACCAACATATGCCTGTTCAGTGGGGCGAAGACGAATATCACTCTGAACCCGGGCACTTACATCATCACTGCCTACGGCGCTCCGGGCGGCCGCAGTCCCTTCCGGAACGATGGCGGCCTCGGAGCCGAGATGAGCGGCGAATTTAACTTCACAGCGTCCACGACCCTCACTCTCTTGGTGGGCGGCGGCGGCTC
>Ga0182024_10003980_pt1 | contig 34493 bp, 31 predicted proteins | sample P32metaG_FD_120480 | JGI IMG/M metagenome (GOLD analysis project Ga0182024, IMG submission 120480) | Permafrost microbial communities from Stordalen Mire, Sweden - P3-2 metaG (Illumina Assembly) | ecosystem: Environmental > Terrestrial > Soil > Wetlands > Permafrost | place: Sweden: Stordalen...
AAGGTTAGGCCCCTCCATCCTTTGGCCTTTCTCAGCAGTCCAAAGCACCTCTTCTAAACGTGTGCCCATAAACTCTTTAAACTTAGGATAGTCTAGGCAAACCTGATGGCCATTCTGCAAAACCTGGAGGTCCGGGAGAAGAAGCATGCTGCGCTGTTAAGCGTGGGCTCGGCAGTGGTGTTGCTCTCGCTTAAGGCTTTTTTGGTCGTTCGCACCGGCAGCCTTGGCGTGTTGTCCGAAGCGCTGCACTCCGGTCTGGATTTTCTGGCCGCCATCATCACTTATCTTTCCGTGCGTATGTCCGATCAGCCTGCTGACGAGGGGCATCCGTACGGTCACGGCAAGTTTGAAAATTTCTCCGCCTTCGTGGAAACCGCGTTGCTCCTCATTACTGCCGTGTTTATCATCTACGAAGGTATCGACCGCTTGTTCTTCCACCACGTGCATATTCAACCGAGTGTTACTGCCCTGCTGGTCCTGCTGGTTGCTCTATCGATCGATATCACCCGCGCGAAAGCACTGGGTCACGTGGCCCGCAAATACCACAGCGAGGCAATCGAAGCGGACGCTCTGCATTTTTCAACGGACGTCTGGAGCACAATCGTCGTCATCGCCGGCATTGGACTGGTGTGGGCTGGTGAAACCTGGAATCTTCCCTGGCTGGTGTACGCCGATTCCATCGCGGGTTTGGCGGTCGCAGGCGTGATTCTGTGGGTCGGGTCGCGACTTGGCCGGCGCACCCTCGACGCTCTCGTGGATGCCGCCCCAGAAGGCCTCCGTCAAGAAATCGCTCGCGCAGTGGCCCGCATGGAAGGCGTCCTGGATGTCGATCGCGTCCGGGTCCGCCGCGCTGGGAACCGTCATTTCGTCGATGCCACCGTGAGCGTCGCTCGCACCACCAGTCTCGAACAGGTCCATGCGCTGAGCGATGCCATCGAGAAACGTATCGGCGAAATTGTACCCTCCGATGTAATGGTGCACGCCGAGCCGCGCGCCCCTCAAGGCGAGCATCTGTTCGAATCCATCCGCGCGCTGGCGCAACGCCTCGGGCTAGCTATTCATGACGTGACTGCGCTGCAACAAAGCGGCAAGCTCTTTATCGAATTGCACCTGGAGGTCGACGAGAATTTACGTCTGCGCGAGGCCCACCGGCAGGCCACAAAACTCGAAGAAGGCATTCGCGCTTTGCGTGACGCGCCCACGGAAGTAAATATTCACATCGAGCCCTTAGGAACTCACATTGCCACGCCGGACGCCGGTCTGGGTGAAATGAAACTGCTGGCGGGAGCGGTGGAGCAGTTTTTGAATGCTCTGCCCTCCGAATACGATGAATTGGTAAATTGCCATGATGCGCGTGTGCGCCAGGTGGAGCACCGCATCCTGGTTTCCTGTCACTGCACCATGAGAAGCGATTTGCCCATTAATAAGATCCACGATGTTACCGCCGCTTTGGTCGACCGCGTGAAGGAACATTTTCCACAAATACATCGTGTGACCATCCATCCCGAGCCCTTCGAAGAACGTTAGCCCGCTACGTGAAGGTCTCGTTCATTGGTCGCGGAGAAATCCTCTTTTCCAGCGGCCTTGCCCGCAAACGCTTGCGCCGCAACAGCTATCAGGGTGGGAAAACACACAAGCATATAACGAGGCTCGGGTGTTTCAAGCGTGGCCATAAACACCGTGCGCGCCACGATGTAGCACACCATTATCGCCACCGCGATTCTCGCCGAGCGATGCCGCCACAACAGCAGCGCACCCCAAGCTCCGAACAACACATATAGTGCAATCAGCAATTCAAACCCTGCAGTCACCACTTGGTCTACCGGATCGTTTTCCCACGCCTCTGCTAAAGGAAACACCTGCCCTGACAATGGCAACAACTCAATGCGCGGAGAAAACCACAACATAAAAGCTCGCGCCGCCGGTAGCCACAAATAGGTTCGTAGCGGATGTCGCGCGGTTCGCTCCCAGGCTAGTTGCGCGAAGCCTGCATCCTCTTCCGGCGTGAGTGTCACTTCGTCGTTATACGGCTCGAGCAACGCGGCCACGCGTTCTTTTTCTTCCGGCGTATCAAACGCCCGCGCAGGAACATCCTCCAGATTTATCGGCTGATCATTCAGCTTCCAGGCCACCAGGTAGACATCTCGAACCCGAAATAACCACGTTTTCTCCCAGGCCATGAAACCAAAGGGCACCAGTTCGCCAGGCAGATTCGAATTTTTTGGCGCCAGAAGTTGCGCTTCATGCAATGTAATCGCGTTGCGCGTGGCCCATGGAGTGAGTGGAAGTAAGCATCCAACCGCCATGAAGGCAATTATTCGAATGATTTGGCGCCAATGACCCGGCCACAGGCTTCCCCGAAGAAAATACCAGGCCAGCACCACGCACCCGGTCATAAGTAGCAAAGGCGTTTCCGGTCTGAAAAGTGTGCCGAAGCCGGCGGAAATTCCTGCGAACGCGGCGAACCACTCCTCTTTGAAGTGCAAATTGACAGAGTTGGTCTCCACCCAAAAAATCGCACCTCGACTCCGCAATAATAGGAGGCACAAAAACAAAATGGTCAGCGTGATAAAAAATGTGGCCACCGCTTCCGTAAGCGGAACCGCCACATAGTTGGCCGTGAAGGGGCACAGTGCCGTCAGCCACAACGTCACCAAAAAGACTCGCCACCGGTGCACCTTGCCGATAGCCAAAGCCAACAACGTCGCCGCCAAATAAGCCGCGATCACACATGTCAGCAAATCCACCACGACCTGCGCGATCATCACCCAAAACCGCGCATCTGGCCCGGTCTTGCCGGTCAACCAATAAATCGCTGCAAGAAATGCCGGATAGCCCGGCACTCGAATATCCACCGGAGTTATCGCGCCGCCTACGTTCATGGCGTACACGTGATATTTCAGCCAGTTCGTCGCGATTTGCTCGTAGAGCACCGAGTCCCCGGAGCCCGCCGGATATTTCAGCACGAAGAAAAAACGCAAGCACGCGCCAGCCGCCAGCGCGGCAATAGCACTGGAGAAATTTCGCCGCATGAATGAAACGCATCTTACAATAGTGGAGACGGATTCGAGCATTGCGCTCCAACACCGGAGCGCACAGATAACCCTACCGTGCCCCTGGGTCGAAAGGTTTCATGAAGGAACGCGGGCCTATATTTTACGACGCGGAACGTGTGCGCTGGCGCCGCACCAGGCGCGTCATGGAAGTTTCTGCGGTGCTACTCACCGTGGCGCTTACCTACTTCTTTGTGACCGTGGCTGTCAGCGTCGACCTGCCCGCCGGCTTGCTGCCGGACACCAAGCCTGGTTTTCATCCGCTCAAGCTGAAGCCCACTGCCAAATTGCTACCAGTACGCGAAGGACGCAAGCGTCGCGTGGCCTCCATCGGGTCCGTGCCCGCCAGTTACGATCCTCTTCACGCCGCGTTTTTTGTAAGCTGGGATCCCAATAGCATGGCCTCGCTAAAAGGCCATTACAAAGACATCGACCTTCTCATTCCTGAGCAACTTCATTCCGTAACCGCGGATGGCGCGATTACCATTGTCGACTATGAGAACGGACAGAACACCACCAGGGCTACTCCCGACCAGGCCATCGCCATTCTCAAAGAAGACAAGCTTCATCAATGGATGAAATCCGTGAACATTGAAATCCCCATGATGGGCCTCGTCAATAACTACGACGGCGTCAACTGGCACACCAAGGAAATGGCTGAGATGCTCGCCAGCCCGAATGCCAGGCACAATCTTGAACGCGACATGGTGGAATACGCCACCAAAGCACACGAATCCGGAATCGTGGTCGACTTTGAGGAAGTACCCGACGAAAGCCAGGCGCATTTCAAAAAGTTTTCCGCTGAACTTGCCGCCGCCTTACATTCCGCGAACCTCAAGCTGATGGTCGCCCTTCCCGCTCGCGACGACGCTTACGATTACGCTTTCTTTGGCAAACAATGCGACGCCCTGGTGTTGATGAATTACGATCAGCATTGGCTGACATCGCCGCCCGGACCCATCGCCGGACAAGATTGGTATGTGGAAAATCTCAGGCAAATACTAGAAGTCGTACCGAGACAAAAAGTGATCTCGGCCATCGGCAGTTATGCTTACGACTGGTCACTTGCGCCCAAGAAAAAACAGGAAGCTGCGGAATCCTTGACCATTCAGGAAGCCTTGGTTCGCGCCTCCGAATCCGAAACTGCCGTGGAGTTCGATCCAGTCTCTTTGAATCCACATTACTCCTACAATGACGACCACAACCACGTCCACCAAGTGTGGATGCTTGATGCCTTGACCGCCTATAACGAGCTCCGTGCCAATGACCGCATGGGCGTTCAAGGCACCGCATTGTGGCGGCTGGGCTCCGCAGATACCTCCATGTGGCCAATCTGGTCTGCGCGCCCCAGCGATGCCGTTCGCAACAAGATCACCGATATTCCGCCGGGGCCAGACCTGATTTTGGAGGGCGATGGTGACATTTGGCACTTTATCGATACCCCTAAACATGGTCGCCGTAGTTTTACCTACGACCCCGTCACCGATCTCTTCACTGGGGAAAAGTTCGAAACCTATCCGCTTGCCTATCACATCGATCAACTCGGCGCGGCCAAGAAGAAATTGGCCATCACTTTTGACGATGGTCCCGACACTCGTTGGACTCCCAAAATTCTTGATGTGCTTAAAGCAAAAAATGTGCCCGCTACATTTTTTATTGTCGGTGTCTCCGGAAGCCAGTGGCCCGAATTGCTGAAACGTGAATATGCGGAAGGCCACGAGGTGGGAAACCACACTTACACCCACCCCAACTTCGACGATATTTCGCACACCCAGTTGCGTTGGGAATTGAATTTAACCCAGCGGCTAATTGAAAGCACACTCGGCGTCAAATCCATTCTTTTTCGCCCGCCCTACGGTATCGACCATGAACCGGAATACGCCGAGGAAGTCGCGCAGCTGCCCATCGCGCAGGATATGGGCTATGTGATCGTTGGCCAAAAAATTGATCCCCACGATTGGAAGTCGCCTGGCGGCAAACAAATTCCCGCTTCCGAAATAGTCGATAACGTTCTGACCCAGGCCAGCGAAGGCAACATTATCCTTTTCCACGACGGCGGTGGTGACCGCAGCCAAACCGTCGCGGCCTTACCTCAAGTGATCGATCGCCTTCGCGCCCAAGGCTACCAGTTTGTATCTGTTCCGGATTTGCTGCACAAAACACGTGCGTCGATGATGCTGCCCCTGTCTCCCCAGGAGCGCTTCGAAGCGCGCGCGGATGGATTTATTTTCAGTTTGTATCGCTGGTTCCGCGTAGGTTTCGCCACCATCTTCATTGTGGGAATAATTTTGGTAAGCGGCCGCGCGGTGGTCATTGGCATTCTGGCCTTAATTGAAAAACTTCGCCCAGATCACTACGTGATGCCTGATCCGCCACCAGACGTTACCGTTTTGATTCCCGCTCATAACGAAGAAAACGTAATCGTGCAGACCGTTTCTTCCGTCCTGGCTACCAACACAAAAAATCTGCAAATCATTGTGGTCAACGACGGGTCCACGGACCGCACCGGCGAGCTACTCGATGAGAATTTTGGCGCCGACTCGCGCGTGCACATCATTCATCAAGTGAACCGCGGCAAGTCCGCCGCGCTCAGCCTGGCGATGTCACAAGCACGGACGAAAATTGTGGTGACCATAGACGCCGACACCGAGATCGAACCTGACGCCATCGCCAAATTATTGCGCCATTTCTCCGATCCACGGGTCGGCGCGGTGGCGGGTAACGTCAAGGTTGGCAATCGCACCCGTTGGCTTACCCGTTGGCAGGCTCTTGAGTACATCACCAGTCAGAACATGGAGAAGCGCGCTTTCGATTTACTCAATTGCATCACGGTTGTGCCCGGTGCGCTCGGAGCATGGCGCACCGAGGCCATCGAAGCTGCAGGCGGAATTACGTCGGATACCGTGGCGGAAGATGCGGACCTCACCATCGCCATCCGCCGTCTCGGCTGGCGCATCAGCTATGACGAAGAAGCTATCGCCTGGACCGAGGCGCCCGAAACCCCAGGCGCGCTAATCCGCCAGCGATTTCGCTGGACCTTCGGCACGCTGCAATCTTTCTGGAAGCATCGCGACACGTTGCTGAGGCCCAAATACGGCACACTGGGCTGGATTGCACTGCCAAACATTTTTGTGTTTCAACTGGTGCTGCCGCTAATTTCGCCAATCATCGATTTGATGTTTCTCGGCTCCCTCGCGCTATGGGGCGTTGGCCAACTGCATATCGCGAGATTGCCGCAGCTTTGGACCACCGCCGATGTGCAGCGGTCGTTATTTTTCTTCATCGGATTTTTGCTCATCGACGTGCTCACCTGCATGGTGGCCTTCGCGCTGGAGCGCAAAGAAGATTGGACTCTGCTCATTCCTGTTCTCTTACAGCGCTTCTACTATCGCCAATTAATGTACGTAGTGCTCTTCCGCTCTGTGAAAGAAGCGGTCAGCGGCCGCCCGGTGGGTTGGCGTGGTGTCGAGCCGGATTCTCCTCGTGCTCCGCGTGCTCCCGAAGCGCCCGCAAGAACAGTTCCCGCGTAGGATTCCCACCAGAAAGACATGCACAGCAGTTTGCCGTCTATTCCATCCCATATCCCCATTTGCACAGCTTGCAAGCCAATGTGACAATACCTTTATGCAAAAAACATTAACCATCGCTTTAAATTTGTTCGTAATCGGGCTGCTTGCTAGCAGCACCCTGCATGCCCAAGATACTTCTGCGCCTGCGCCTAAAACTCAAACGACTCCCGCGCCTAAATCTCAAACTAGTCCGGCTACAAAGACCCCGGGGACTACTCCGGCCAAGCCGCGCACCGCGTCCGGCGCCAGAGCCCCACTCACGTTGAAAACCGATAAAGATAAAGCCAGCTACGCCATTGGAGTAAACATCGGCAAGCAGATGCACAAGGATAGCGTGGACGTGGATCCCGCAATTATCAGTCGTGGAATGAAAGACGCGATCGCCGGCGGGAAATTGCTTCTCACCGACGACGAAATGAAAATCGCTCTGACCAAGTTCTCCGGAGAGTTGCGCGCCAAGCAGGAGGAAGCCATGCAGAAAGCCGGAGAAATTAACAAAAAGGCCGGCGATGACTTCCTGGCGCAAAACAAAACCAAAGAAGGCGTTGTGGCCTTGCCCGATGGTCTGCAATATAAAATCCTCAAGGAAGGCACCGGGCCGAAACCCACGGCAAACGATACGGTAGTTTGCAACTACCGCGGCACGCTGCTTGACGGAACCGAATTCGACAGTTCCTATAGGCGCGGACAACCCGCCACTTTTCCCGTCAGCGGCGTGATTAAAGGATGGACAGAAGCTGTGCAACTCATGCCCGTGGGATCAAAATGGCAGTTGTTCCTTCCCGCTGATCTCGCATACGGGAACCGCGGCGCCGGCCAAGACATCGGTCCTAACGCCACGCTGATATTCGAAGTGGAGCTGCTCTCCATCCAGAATAAAGCCGCCGCTCAGACCCCCAACCCGCAAGCGCCTCCCCAATAATTTCGCGCTTGGGTTCGCATCGCCAAAACTGTTGTAGGATATTCCCGCTTCCGCTTTCCAAACTTGTTTTGGCAGCAGCGGTAATTTTGTATCGGGGGGATCATGGCTATCAGTTTTGTACTTAACGGCAAGCCGCAAACCCTTGATGTGAGTCCCCAGATGCCGCTCCTCTGGGTATTGCGGGACACGCTGAACATGACTGGCACGAAGTTTGGGTGCGGCATGGCCCTATGCGGAGCCTGCACGGTGCATATCGAAGGTGAAGCCGCCCGTTCTTGTGTGACGCCTATATCGAACGTCGCGGGCAAAAAGATCACCACCATCGAGGGGCTTTCCACCGACGGCACTCATCCCGTCCAGCAGGCTTGGATGGAAATCAACGTTCCGCAATGTGGATACTGTCAACCGGGACAAATCATGTCCGCAGTAGCGCTACTTTCTAAAAAGCCATCGCCAAGCGACGCGGAGATTGACGACGCCATGAGCGGCAACATCTGTCGCTGCGGAACTTACCAGCGCATTCGCCAAGCCATCCATCGCGCGGCAGCGACGCAAAGCCAGAAGGGCTGATCCCAGAGCCTGATATAGACCAGCGGTGCTGGTACTAACTGGCTAGCCGCGGTTCTGGTTATTAGCGCAATTTTTTGTTATTCTGCTTAAACCATAGGTACAGGGCTGCATCCTGAATTTTAAGGAGCGGCACCGGAGGCCAACATGAGTTTTACTTCAAATACCGACGGCGCGAAGATCACCGTTCCGGACATCCAGCAGCGAAAATCCCAGGCAGGCTCCCCAACCAATAAGAAAATTGCGTGTCTCACCGCCTACGACTATCCGACCGCCCGCTTGCTCGATGAGTCTGGCGTGGACGTCATACTTGTCGGCGACTCACTGGGTATGGTGGTCCTGGGCTATGACAGCACACTTCCCGTGACGATCGAGGAGATGCTGCATCACACGCGCGCGGTTCGCCGCGGCGCCCGTCGCGCTCTTGTGGTCGCGGATATGCCCTATGGCAGCTACCACACCGACATGGCTGAATCTCTGCGCAACGCCATGCGCTTCATTAAAGATGCCGGCGCGGAAGCCGTAAAAGTGGAAGGCGGCGAGCGTCGCCTGGAACTCATCGCGCGATTCTCTGAAGCGGAAATCCCCGTAATGGCTCACGTGGGGCTGACTCCGCAATCTGTAAACGCCTTGGGCGGTTACCACGTGCAAGGCAAGACACCAGTCGGCGCCGAACAATTGCTGCGAGATGCTCGCGCGGTTGAAGCCGCTGGCGCCTTTGCGATTGTGTTGGAAGCCATCCCGCGAGAATTAGCCGCCCAAATCACTAAAGAGGTACGCATCCCCACCATAGGCATCGGCGCGGGCCCCGACTGCGATGGGCAGATCCTAGTATTGAGCGACATGCTGGGCTTAACCTTTGGCCAGACGCCAAAATTCTCCCGCCAGTACGCGGGCGTGGGAGAAATAATTTCGGGTGCAGTACGTGAATACTGCGAGGACGTCCGCAAAGCCACATTTCCTTCGGATGCGGAATCTTACCACACGCCGCAAAGCGGCAAAAACCGCAAAACCATTTCTATCACCGGCTAAATCGGCCAGGTTACAATCCACTGGAGGAAAAAATGTCGCCGGACGACATTCGTTTTCTTTACGATTACAATGCGTGGGCTAACCGGCGCTCGCTGGATGCCGCTACCCCGCTGACCGTGGAACAATTTACCAGGCCGCTTGGCTCCAGCTTTTCTTCGGTGCGTGATACGCTCGCGCATATTTTGGGCGCGGAGTGGATCTGGATGGAACGCTTCGAAGGCCGCTCGCCTGCGTCCTTACCCGATGTCGGGCAGTTCCATGAGATTTCTGCGCTACGAATGCGTTGGCAAGAGAATGAGGCGCGTCTTAATAAGTTCGCATCCCGCGTCACGCAAAGCGATTTAAACGGCCCTCATGAATATCGCACACTCAAATTCGGTCAATACACCAATCCCTTATGGCTGTCGATGCAGCATCTAGTCAACCACGGAACGTATCACCGCGGACAAATCACTACCATGCTCAGGCAATTAGGTGCCAAGCCGTTTTCCAACGACTTGATTCATTTTTATCGCGAGCGTGCCGGCGCCGCAAACGCCTGACCGCACCCGCCTCGTGGAAATCATTCGAACTGTTTCCTGGATGAAAGAATTCGCGCGCGAGCAGCGCGACGAAAATCGCATTGTCGGCCTGGTTCCCACTATGGGCGCTTTGCATCCAGGGCACCTCTCGCTGATCAAGCAGGCTCGGGAGCAGTGTTCTTCCCTGGTAGCGAGTATCTTCGTGAACCCCACGCAGTTCGGCCCCTCCGAGGATTTTGCGAAGTATCCACGCACTCTGTCGTCCGATACTGAAAAACTGGAGAATGCCGGAGTGCAGTGCCTGTTCCTCCCGGAAGCGAAAGACATTTATCCCCCGAACTATTCCACTTACGTAAACGTCGAGGGGTTGAGCGAGCGCCTGGAAGGCCGCTCGCGGCCCGGCCACTTCCGCGGTGTCAGCACTGTAGTGATGAAACTTTTACAAATCGTTCAGCCGCAATTTGCGTATTTTGGAAGAAAAGACGCGCAGCAGGCGGCCATCATTTCGCGGATGGCGGAAGATTTAAATCTCGACACTGAAATTGTAGTCTGCCCCATCGAGCGCGAGCCCGACGGATTGGCTATGTCATCGAGAAACGTCTATTTGAATGCCAGTGATCGCCAATTTGCCACCGAGTTGCATCGCATCTTGCAAGCCGCGCAACTGCTTTTGCAAAAGGGCACCACGGAAGTCTCCTCATTGCAGGTCGCCATGCACCGCATCCTAAGGGATGAATCCGTAGCCAAACTTGATTATGCAGAAATTGTGGATGCCCAGACATTCGAGCCTTTAACGCACATCAACCGCAAGGCCTATGTCCTGATTGCTGCGAAATTTGGCGAAACGCGCTTGCTGGATAACATGCTCGTTGATTTTAGCGACAACGGCCAACTGACCACTGAGTTGTAGCCTTCCAAAATCTGTCGCCGTTTCATCACCGTAGCGTTGTTCCAATCATTCCAGGATATGAAAGTAACCATCCTGCTGCACTATTCGTAACCGAATACCAAATAGCTCTGAAATCCGCTCGGAAGTAAGTACCTCATCCTTTCGCCCGTCCGCGATAATACGCCCGTCGCGAAGCAAAATTACCCGCTCTGTCTCCGGAATAATCTCTGAGACGTGATGCGTCACCAGCAGAATCGCGATTCCCGATTGCGCCAGTTCGCGCATCGCCGCGCGCAACTGCAATTGCGCGGCAATATCCAGCGCATTGCTGGGCTCATCAAAAAGTAAAGCTTGCGGATCGTGAACCAGCGCCCGCGCGATCAGCGTTCGTTTGGCTTCGCCCGAAGACATTCGCGCCACCGCACGGCCTGCGAGGTGCACAACCCCCATCCGTTCCAAAGCGCGATCGGCCAGCGCCAGTTGCCTCGGATCGGGGTGATGATGTGGGAATATGCGCGTGCTGCTGAAAAACCCTGATAACACCACATCGCGGCCCGTGGCATCCGTAGTGCACGCCCCCAGAAGATCTGGCGACACGATGCCCAACAGCGACCGCAACTCAAAAATATTCCAGCGTTCGCGCCCCAGGATAGAGATGGACGATCCTTCTCGGACAACTGGATAGCACTCCCGCGTGATGGTCTTGATTAACGTCGATTTCCCGCAACCATTAGGGCCCAGGATGCACACGTGCTCGCCGGCTTCGATACGCAGGGAAATATCATCAAGCGCAGGACGTGCCATTTCAGGGGGCACTGTGTCTGCCGTCCCACGAAAAATCGTTACGTGCTGGAGGTTGAGCAGCGGTGGCAAGGTACTCATGTGCGAGAACTGGGCTCTGTGATCACTGCGAACTCATTCTAGCCGACACGCTCGGGAGTGCGCTCACAAAACCTATCTGACTGACAAATAAGGAATTAAAAAGAAGCTCGGGACAAAAAGTAGGAGGTGAAAGCAACAGTTTCACCTCCCGGGGTGGGGTGATGCATGACAGCTTCTGAACGGGTTCAGTAGCCCGCCCTGCCAGGCAAGACTACAGCCTCATTCGCTTACTGCGGTAAACAGTGCGTCAGGAGACTCACCGTCCAAAGGCTTGTCGTTATTGCGTTTTTAGCATCTACAATGGCCTGTGTCAACTTTTAAGGGCCGCTTAATCTTGGGGCTTTGTTTGCTACCAAACATGTAGAACAAGAGTTAACCCGTGCTCGAATGTCTTAGCCGCCGAAAATTTCGTTGATCTTTCCCGCCAGCTTGAAATCCAGCTCACTGATGCCCCCAACACTGTGGGTATTCAGATCGATCACCACCTTATTCCACACATTAAACCATTCCGGATGGTGGTTCATCGCTTCCGCAACCAGCGCCACCCGAGTCATGTTTCCAAAAGCAGCCACGAAATCCTTGCATTCGAACGCGCGATGCAGCTTGCCACCTTGCAACGTCCAGCCAGCCGCCTCACTCAGGCGTTCTTTGACTTCCATTTCAGTGAGTTTTTTTGCAGCCATTTAGGTTCTCCAATGTTGGAAGTATGCGGCGATCCAACAGCCGCGGCAAGTGCCCTAAGCGGATTTATGGGCTTTAAGCGTTGCCTGCTCTGGCGAATTCCTCTATCGTAAAGGTTTCGTTTTCTTACAAAATGCGCGGCGTGCCAAAGCCACGTAAAAGGCCAACACATTGAAAAAGAAAATTCGCGCCATTCAATATGGCGTAGGTCCTATCGGCGCCTCGATCGCCAGGTTAATGCGCGAAAAGTTCGCCATCGAAATCATTGGCGCGATCGATACCGATCCGGCCAAGGTAGGCCGCGACCTCGGCGAAATTGTGGGCGCCACCGACGCCCCCTGGGGCGTGAAAATTTCAGACGACGCCTCTGACGTGCTGGGCCAAGCCGCGGACGTGGTGATTCATTCCACTTCGTCGTCGCTGCCGAAGGTCATGGATCAACTGCTGGCCTGCCTGGAAGCCGAATCCTGCGTAGTGTCAACGTGCGAAGAGCTTTCCTATCCATATCGTACTTATCCCGAGCTGGCCGCGCGTCTCGACAAGGCCGCGAAAGAGTGGGGTGTTGCTCTGGTCGGTACAGGCGTCAATCCAGGATTTGTACTGGACAAGCTGCTGGTCACACTTGCAGCTGTATCGCAACGTATTGAGCATGCCAGTGGACGCCGCGTGGTCGATGCGGCCAAGCGCCGCGAGCCGCTACAAAGAAAAATCGGCGCAGGAATGTCTCTGGATGAATTCCGAGAAAAAGTAGCCGCGGGCACTATTAAACATGTCGGCCTCCCAGAATCTGTCGCCATGGTGGCGGATAGCTTGAACCTCGACGTTAATGAAATCACCGAAACAATCGACCCGGTGGTCGCCACAGAAAGGGTCCAAACCCAATACTTGACCGTTGAGGCTGGACAGGCCGCAGGCGTTCATCAAATCGCGCGCGGCCTTTCCAGTGGAAAGGAATTGATCCATCTCGAATTGCAAATGTACGTCGGCGCTAAAGAACCGGGTGATACCGTGGCATTGCAAGGGCATCCCAACATAAGCTTGACCATCCCAGGGGGATCGCCCGGAGACATCGCCACGGCCTCGGTGGTGGTGAATTCCATCCCCGTGATTCTCGATGCCCCCGCGGGGTTGCGCACCGCTCGTGACCTGCCGATTGGATTTTTCTCGCCGGACGCGCGCCCATAATCGGCAGCGAAGCAACTTTGCGCATTGCAATAATTCGGCGAGCCAAACCTATTTCTTCCAGAACTTCATAACTGCGGAATAGTCCAGATCTTCTTTCGCCGCTTCTTTTACCGTGGAATAAGTCTTGAATGCAGCCTCCGTAGCCGGAAGTTCCACGTGTGTCTGCTGCGCAAGCTCCAAGGCCAACCTCATATCCTTGTGCATCAATCGCAGTGGAAAACTTGGCGTGTAGTCGCCTTTCAACAAGTTTTGCGACTTGATGTCCAGCACTCCTGACCGCGCCATGCTGGACTGCATGACCTCCACCAACTTTTCTCCTTGCAAACCCGCGGCCGTCACCAGCGCAAGAGCTTCCGCGAGCGCATCCACCTCCAACGCCAGTATCAGGTTCATGGCCAGCTTGATTGTTTGGCCCGCCCCGTTAGGCCCGAGATGAAACCATTTCTTCCCCAACACACGTAAGACCGGCTCAACCTCGGTCAGCGTCGCGGCATCGCCTCCCACCATGAAAACAAGTTCGCCCTTTTTCGCGCCCCAATCGCCCCCGGTGACCGGCGCGTCAAGAAAGCGCACGCCTCGTTCCTCGCAAGCGGCAGCTACCTTTCGCGCAAGAGTAGGAGACACCGTGCTCGAATCAACATAAATGCTGCCACGCTGAAACCCTTGTATCGCGCCGTTCTGCCCCCACAGCACTTCTTCCAGCGCTGCCGGATCGCTGACAATGGAAAGCACAAGTTCAGAGTTGGCCGCCAGCTCCCGCGGTGATGATGCAAGTTTCGCTCCGGCTGCAACCAGCTCATCGGCCCGCGACGCAGTGCGATTCCAAACCGTCAAGGGAAAGCCGGCTTTTAACAAATTCATGCCCATGGGGTTGCCCATCAACCCCAGGCCAATCAATCCCACCTTCGTTTGCGGTCCTATTACGGAATTCACAATAACCTCCGCTCTGTCGAAAAACATCTCAGCGATTTTATTCAAGCAGCGAAATCGATTGTAGCGTATTCAATTTTTCGAAGGAGGGAAGATCCAATGCAGAGAACGCGAGATGAAAAAACCGAACAATAAGGCTGGATGTTAAATGTTTGATCGTTGAGGTCGCGGGAAAATCACCACAGCTTTTAAGCGATTGACAGCGGATTCTTCCTGCCCGCTTTTGGGTTCCTGGTTTGCGTCAGCTGTTTGAGCGGTTTCTGCCGCGCAGGGCTGCGAAATAAGGGCTCTCTCTTGTGTGGCAGATCCTACAGGTTCCGGTTTCTCCGCTAAACGCACGATGCACGGGTAAGGAATTTCCCAACGAAAGTGCCGGTTCTGACCCTTCTGTTCGAGGTTCTGCTCCAGGAAAATGGAGCGCCCGGTGTCACCCACAAATGTTCCGGAGGCCGGCAGCAGGATATCGCCCGCGCGATATTGGACTTCCACCTGAAGGCCGAGAAAGGCGGAATAACGGGCCATGGAATACAGTTTCGAGTCCAGTAGATATATCGTCAATGGTACGTAAGTCCCAGTTACCGGCCAGCTGGCTTTTCGTCGATTCGAAACAGAAAATACTTGCCAATAAACTACCGCGCAAAATCTTCGATCACTGCCTCAGCGGCCCGCCGCCCGCTAAGCATGGCGCCGTTGATCGACGCATTGTCGCGGTGATCTCCGCACACATAAATCCCCGGGCGAACACGCACCGAGCGCTCCGGAGGTTCCAGCGCGCCTGGGTATTGTCGCGGTTGAGCATGCGGTATTTTATAGCTTTTCAAAAGCCGCCACGAACGCGCCACCACGCCAAACCAATTTTTCATTTGGGCAATGACGAACCCGCTTAACTGCGCTTCAGTGAGTTCCTGCGTCCCAAGTACGGATACAGAGATGAGCTGCTTCCCAGCCGGCGCGTACGACGGCGCCACTTGGCTCATCACCGCAAAGTTATTCACCGGTCCAGCGCCATCGCCGTTCAGCGTAAGCATCGGTCGCGGTATGGGCGGTTCTTCCGCGGCGTAATAAAAACAGCTGACGCTTCGCGACGCCGGTTCTGCCTCTCCTACCAGATGCGCCGCTGACGGCCCGTCGGTGGCCACCACGATGGCTCGGGCCCGCATGCTTTCCCCACCCGCCAGCGTAATTTCATTTTCGTGCAGGGATTCAACTCGTGAGTTCAAGCGCATCGAATCCGCGCTGAATTTCTCCGCGATCTGCGCCGGGATCGCGCCCATGCCTCGCGTGGGAACGCTGGTCGATCCTTCAGACAACATCTTGAACACAAACTCAAACATGCGGCTCGTCGTTTTCAATTCGCCATCCAGCAGAATCCCGCCCAGAAATGGCCTAAAGAAACGGTGAATGATCTCCTGGCTGAATCCTTCGGATTTCAGAGCATCCTTCGTCGAGCGCTCCGGCCGCTTAAAAATCTCTGCAATGGAAGTGTGCTTCACACGGCTGCGCAGCCGCGCCATGCGCAATTTGTCCCCCAGCGTGCCAAATTCCGACCTTAGCGCCTCTCGCCACATACCAGGCATGCGCCACGGATCAACGATCGGGTTCATGCGCCCCGCAAACCACGACAATGCCCCTGGAGAAAAAGATTTAAGATCAAGTCGCGAGTAATCCAAAACCTTGCTCGCTTCAGGATACGCGGTGAGTAGCACCTGAAATCCACGGTCCAACAAAAATCCGTCTACTTCGTCGGTGCGCACTCGCCCACCAATCCCATCCGATCCTTCCACAATTTGAAATGTGATGCCCGCTTCGGTAAGCCGCTTCGCGCAACATAATCCAGCCAGCCCCGCGCCAATAATCAAAACGTCCGCACTCGTCGACATGCTCTCGGATTCCTTCTGGAACCGAATCGAAATCAAATTGACAAAAAGTGAACCCTCATCCTGAGGCATCGGCGCGATATCGCGCAAGTCGTGTTTCAAAAGTTCAGAGTCGAACCAGTAGCTGAACAGTTTGTTGGAAGAAGTGTTAGGTTCGCGACGAGGCTGAAGGCAGGGGGTGCTAATGAGATTTTATGGCAGGACCACGCCGCGTGCTTTGTTCGAATGCCTTTGGAGCGGACAACGATTGCCTACTGCTGCCCCACAGGCTTCACTGCCGTATCTGCGCTCCCGCCATCCGGGAGTTTACCCGCCGTCTCAATCACCTGCTGCGCCAGGTAATTCGTGGAGCGCGCTTCATCTCGCGCAATCGCCAGATACGCCGCCCGCAACAACTGTTCTTTGCGATTCCGCAATGTATCCCGGATCGTTTGCTGCACTTGCGGTTCGGAAAGTCCTCGCAGCCCAGGAGACTCCCGCGTGATCAGCTTCAAAATCCTGTAACCTTCTTTTAGTTGGATAGGCTGGCTCACCTGGCCCGGCTTCATGCCTAGCACCAGCTTCTTCAGCGCCGGATCAGATTGGTTCAGCGCAGACTCCGGCACATAGCCCATATCCCCGCCGGTCGCCGCCGAATTCATGTCCTCCGAATAATCCATGGCCAGTTGCGCAAAATCCGCGCCACTGTTCAACCGGTCCATCAGCATTTTCACTTTTCGCTGCGCTTCCGCCTCATTCGTCGCATCATCATTCTTGCGGTTGCGGATTTGCGGTTCTTTTCGGGGAGTCACTACAATCTGCGCGATGCGAAACTGCGGCTCCGCCACATTAAATTGCGCTTTGTTGGCGTTGTAAAAATCCGCTACATCCTGGTCAGTGATCGAAATTTTGGCTACTACTTCGCGGTTCAAAAGCTTCTGTATCGAAAGTTGTCGCCGCAGATCCCGCTTCAAATCATCCACGGACACGCCGCGCTCTTTCAGTTGCCGCTGAAATTCATCTTCCGTAAACGGGCTTTTAAGCTCCGTAAACTTATCTTCCACCTCGCCATCACTGGCTTCCAGGTTCAATTTCTTGGCGCGCTCAATCAGAATTTCGTTGTTGATCAGCTCATCCAGCACATTAAGCTTCAGCGATAACGCTTCCTCTTGCGAAGGCGCCTGCCCTTCCGGATTTATCCGCGTCCGGTAATATTTCTCCACTTCATCTTTGCGGATCTCTTTTCCATTCACTACCGCCCACACGTCCGGCGAATGCTGGACCTGCCGGTTGCATCCCGCCACACCAGCGACAGCCAGCAATCCGACTAGTGCGATTGGTTTTAACAAGGAGACGCGCACACGCCCGTGAACAGCGCACTTCGCGCGCACATGAAAAACGCATCGCAACGGATTAGCAACCAAGTGATTGCTCAGGCAGCTTTCTTTACTTTGCCCGCGCGAATGCAGGCCGTGCACACGCGCATTTGTTTTCGAGCTCCCGACACCAGCGCGTGCACCCGCTTCAGATTCGGGTTCCAACGCCGCCTCCGCGTATTATTCGCGTGGCTGATTACGTTACCGTAATGCGGCCCTTTGCCGCAAAGTTCACACTTCATCGCCATTTTTAGACCTGCTTCTTCGGATTATTCGAAAACCGATAGCCCTTAGTCTAACAGACCCGCGCCCTGCCGTGAAAGCCAAGCCCATCCTGTCTTTGTCGGGTGCGCCGACCCCTCAAAACCCCATCTGCGCCTGAATACACCGTTTCACCGATGGACTTGATTGACGCCAGTTGTAACTATCCCGCTACAACGATGCGCGCATTTCACTTTGGCGGGCCTCGTTAAATTTCAAATTTCGTCCCCGGAGTTGTCGCTACACGAATTCAGACAGTCCCTTAGGTACTCCGCTGGATGGTTACCAACTGGGCTGCCCCGTAGTTTGAATTTGCTGCTTAAATTTATGGAGGAAATATTATGGAACACCAGGCTCTTAAAGAACTTTATATCGATGAACTGAAAGATATTTATAACGCAGAAAATCAGTTGGTGAAAGCTCTTCCGAAAATGGCCAAGGCCGCTAATTCCGAGGAACTTCGCACCGGCTTCGAAGACCATCTTGAGCAGACTCGCGGCCACGTGCAGCGCCTTGAGCAGATCTTCAAGGAACTGGGCGAGAAGCCGTCTGGCAAGAAGTGCAAGGGCATGGAAGGGCTCGTGGCGGAAGGCCAGGAAATGATGGGCGAGGATTTCGAAGACGATGTAATGGACGCGGCTCTAATTTCCGCGGCCCAGCGCGTTGAGCACTACGAAATCGCCGCTTACGGCACCGTCCGAACCTACGCCGAATTGCTGGGCGAAGACACCGCTGTGCAGCTCCTCGAACAGACCCTCGAAGAAGAAAAGGAAACCGACCAGAAGCTCACCGACATGGCCAGCGAAATTAACGTGAGAGCCATGGGCGAGGGTTCCGAAGCAGGCTCGGAAGAAGGCGAAGAAGAGGCGCCGGCCCGCAAGAAGGCCAAGACAGCCAGGGCATAATTTCTATGACCTCACAAAACGGTCCTGACCAGAAGCGTCGTTTGAAGGAAACGGACATCGACCCGAGCGGCGAACTTACTTCCGATCGCACCGGGGAAACGGAAGACACCGGTTCCGGAACTGGAAGCCGCACCGACAATCAGCCGGCCGAAAACCGAGAGAATCCGACTCGGTCCGAAAACCGCGAAAGCGGGAACCACGACAGCGAAAACGGTCCGGCACCAGGCCACGAAGAATAGTTAGTCAACCGAGTGACGTGAGTCGGGCTCGCATGGACGTCGCAAATGCGGGCCCGACTTTACTTTTTCTCGCAATCACATTACCTGTAGAATTCAAAAATGCCGCTAAACGAATATCGCAAAAAACGTGACTTTAAAGTCTCCCCGGAACCCTCCGGAGAGAAGATCGCCCCTAAAGCGCCGAAATCATCTTTAATTTACGTCATTCAGAAACATCGCGCGTCTCACCTCCATTACGATTTCCGCCTCGAATTTGGCGGCACGCTTCTGTCTTGGGCCATCCCCAAAGGCCCTTCACTTGACCCGTCTGTAAAGCGCCTCGCCATGCATGTGGAAGATCATCCCGTCGAGTACGCCAGTTTTGAGGGCGTAATTCCCGAAGGCGAATACGGCGGTGGCACGGTAATGGTTTGGGATCAAGGCACCTGGACTCCCGAAAGCCCGGACGTCGCTGCGGCCCTTGAAAAAGGCGACCTGAAATTTACTCTGCACGGAAAAAAACTTAAAGGGTCTTGGGTTCTCGTTCGAACCCACGGCTACGGGAGCAGCTCCAAAACCTCCTGGCTGTTAATCAAACATCGCGACAGCTTCGCTTCCCCCACTGTGGATGTAACCCAGGAAATGCCACGCTCAGCCGTTTCGAATCGCCTGCTCGCGGAAATTGCACGCGATGCCGGCGGCGACGTCGAGAAAGCTGCAACAGGCGACCCAACCATCAAGGCCGCCGTCAAATCAGCCAAAGCCCCAAAAACTTCACGAGCCACTTCTGCGAAAAGCGCTCGCGCGGCATCCGTCTCCAAAACTGTCAGCGCCCGCACTCCAAAACGTCGCAAAACTTCCTCCTGAGGCGGGCCTCCCGTTCCTCCCATTCCTTTGCCCGACCAAATTCCATTTCGTGCTCAGCCGATGCTCGCCACTCTGGTGCGTGCGCCATTCCACAAGCCCGGCTGGGTCTACGAAGAAAAGTACGACGGCTACCGCATCCTCGCTTACAAAGAAGGCTCGCGCGTTCGCCTCTATTCCCGTAATGCTATCGACCGCACCGATCGCTTTTTCGATGTTGCCGCAGCCATGAGCACTCTTCGCCCCTCCACACTTTTGCTCGACGGCGAAGTTTCCGTCTTTGATCGCGAAGGCGTATCCCGCTTTCAACTGCTGCAAAATTTGGGCGCAGGCAAATCGGTTTTTGCCGTTTTTGATTGCCTCTACAAAGATGGCCAGGATTTGCGCCGCCGCCCGCTATCGGAGCGCCGTGTTGCCCTGGAAGAATCTCTCGCGCCAACCAAGCTCCCGACGAAGAAACGGACTATGGAAAGCCAGAAAAAGGGGTCCCAGAATAAAGTAATTGTCCCCTCTTCACGATTGGCTTCCGACGGCCTGGAAGCCTACCGTGTCGCCAGCCAACGAAAATTCGAAGGCCTGGTGGCCAAGGATCTCTCTTCGCCATATGTCGAAGGCCGTTCCAGTTTCTGGCTCAAAGTGAAAGTTCATCAGGAAGACGAATTTGTGATCGGCGGATTCACTGCGCCCGCCGGCTCGCGCAGCCATTTCGGAGCGCTTCTTCTCGGCGCTTACGATCGCGGCAAGCTTCACTTCGTGGGTAAAGTCGGCACCGGATTCAACGAACAAACTCTCGCCATGCTGTTTAAGAAATTCCGCCCTCTGGTTCGGCAGCAAAGCCCTTTCGTCAATCCTCCGCGAGATCGCGACGTCACTTTTCTGTCTCCAAAACTCGTCGCCCAAATCTCCTACCAGGAATGGACCAGCGACAAGAAACTTCGCCAGCCTGTTTTTCTCGGTCTTCGTGATGACAAAAGCCCGCAGGAAGTCCGCATGCCGGAGTTTGCCGCATGAAAACGAAACAAACCAAATCAACGAAACCTCGAAAATCGCCCAGGTCCGCGAAAAATACCAAGTCTGCCAACACAACACGCGCGAAAAGCGAAACAACACCCCAAGCAGCTCCGACACCGTCCAAATTCCCGATCACCGTTTCCAATCCCAATAAAGTTTTCTGGCCTGACGAAGGCTACACCAAGCTCCAACTCATTGAGTTTTACGCCGACATTTTTCTCAAGCTTCAACCGTACGTAAAAGATCGCATTCTCTCTCTCGAGCGCTGCCCCGACGGAATGCGCGGAGGTTGTTTCTACCAAAAAGAGGCTCCGAGCAGCCTGCCGCCTGGCACACCCACCAAGCGGATCACCCACGTAGGCAAAGCTAAATCCACAAATTACGTCGTCGGCGGCTCTCTCGCCACTCAACTTGCGCTGGCAAATCTCGGTTGTATCGCCGTCCACGTATCCGGCAGCCGCGCCTCCTCTTTGCGGAAACCCGACTGGGTTTGTTTCGATATGGATCCGCAATCGGGAAAATTCAGCGACGCAGCGCGCGCCGGTCTGCGACTCAAAGAAGTCCTCGATGTCTTGAAGCTCGAATCCTTTCCCAAAACTTCCGGCAGCCGCGGCCTCCACGTTTTTGTTCCCATTAAGCCGGAGACTGACGTGGACGAAGTTTTGTCTTTCGCGGAATCGCTGGTCGCGCGCCTCGCTGCGCAGTTCCCCAAAGAACTCACCGTCGAGCATTCCATCGCCGCCCGCAAGCAGCGCGTTTATCTCGACCCTTACCGCAACGGTTTCGGCCAAACCGTAGTAGCCCCATATTCTGTGCGCCGCCGCCCTAAAGCCCCATTTTCCACCCCGCTCGCGTGGTCGGAAGTTAGCCCCGCACTCGATCCTTCGGAATTCAACCTCGGCAATTACGCAAAGCGGTTGAGCGCTCCTGACCCCTGGCAGGACTTTTTTAAGAATCGCCAGTCTCTAACCGCGACAATAAATGCCCTGAAAAAAATCTGATCTAGTGATCGGCTCAATTTTGAACCGATAGTCGAAGAGAACGAATCTCGATGAAAAAGCAATCTAGCAAGTATCTGGAGATTTCAACAATCATCGGAGGGAAATCATGTCAGCTAGACAAACAGCTGCAGCCCGCAAAAACATCAAGAAAGCCGCGCCGCCAGAAAAAAACGCACCATTGCGCATCTTCCAAAATCCGTGCGCACCGCGTTAGGCAAAAACGGCGCCGCAGCCGCAAAGCGCAAGCGCTCCAAGGGCTGACTCGCGCTTATTTAATTGTCAGCGCTAAATAAGCTCAACTGTTTCTCTTGTGCAACCAGCCCACGCGGCGTTACGCGCGGCGCTTTCTTACGATCGTCAAACACGCTCCGTCCGTCGAGCGAAGCTGAGATGCTGTGCTCATGCGCCACCACCTCCGCAAAATGCGTCACCGGCTGGTATGTTTCCTCTACGTTCCACACAAATCGTTCCAGCCGCTTGAATCCTTCCACCTTTTCCGTATGCCCCACTTTCGCGCTATCCAATCCCCGCCGCAAAACTGCAATCGATTCATCGTAGGTTTTCAAGGGAACAGGGAACGGATGCCCGTCCTTCCCGCCCAAAGCGAACGAAAAACGCGCCGGATCCGAAAAACGGCTGGGCGCCCCATGCACCACTTCCGCAATTAGCGCCAGCGATTGCAGCGTCCTCGGCCCAAGATTTTCCAGCAACAACAAAGAAGCGAAGTCCCGCAGCTCACGTTCATAAGCCACCGCCAACACCGCCCCAAGCCGCTTCAAATTCACATCCTTCGCGCGCACATCGTGATGCCGCGGAACCGCTAATTTCGCCGCTTCGCGCAAGGTCACGTGCGGCTCTTCGCGCACCATCGCGAGCATGGTCTTCTGTGCCGCAGCAGCCTGCGCATCCACCAGGTTCATAATCATGCCCTGGTGCTGCCCAACGATCGCCGTGTGCGGTTCACAAGTAAAATCCCGCACCGACGCCGAATGCCAGTGATATCGCCGCGCCAGGCCATTCGCCGGGTTCATCCCTTGCTGCACCACGGCCCACTCCCCCGTATCGCTCACGATAAAAGTGTGAAGATAAAGCTGAAACCCGTCCGCAATCGCATTGTTATCGATTTTCGCCGTCAGCCGGCTGGTGCGCACCAGCGTATCGCCCGCCAAGCCCGCGGCATTCGCAACCACAGTCAACTCCGCTGGCGTCTTTCTCGATTGCTTTCCTCTTCCGCCGCAAACGTGCAACCCGAGCTCATGCGCCCGTGGATTCAGTCCACGTTTCAATGCGCTCACCACCGAAGTGGTAATCCCCGACGAATGCCAATCCATTCCCATCACACTGCCAAACGCCTGAAACCAGAACGGATCACTCAAGCGCGAGAGAAATTCTCCGCTCCCGTAGTTGTAAACAATATTTTCCGCAATCGCCGTCCCCAACTTGGTCATGCGCTCGGACAACCACGGCGGGACCCAGCCACCATGCAAAGGCAAATCCGCAAATCCAGATCGTTTCATGTCTAATCTATTTTACTCCGCCACACGAAAAGTGCATTTCCCGCAGCGAGAGGCTTCGAAACACATTCAACAAAGTGCTTGACTATTATTCTATATTTCTAGTATTATCGAAACATGGCAAACGCAACAGCGGCTCAAATTGCCCGTTTCGCCGACATGTTCTCCGCCATGGGCACCGAAGCGCGCCTCCTCATCATGCAACTGCTCATGACCGCTGAACCCAAAGGCATGATCGTCGGCGACATCCAGTCAGAGATCGACATCCCCAATTCCACGCTTTCGCACCACCTCGACAAGCTCAAAAACGAAAACCTGGTCACCGTGCGTCGCGAAGGAACCTTCCTCTGGTATCGCGCCAACACCGACGCGCTCAAAGATTTACTCGGTTTCCTCTATGCCGAATGCTGCACACGCAACCATGTGGTCGCACCAAAAGATTTAGTCTCGATTTCCAGGTAAAAAGGGAGACGTATATGAGCACAGAAAATATCAAATCCATCGTGCAGGAAAAGTACGGCGAGGCAGCCAAACGCGCAGCGTCGGGTCAAGCTTCCGCCTGCTGCGGCTCAAGTCCCGCATCTGCCATAGAAGGATGCGATTCCATCACCGCGAATCTCTACGGCGAAAACGAAGCCGGCTCCGTCCCGGAAGCTGCATTACGCGCCTCACTCGGCTGCGGCAATCCCACCGCGCTCGCGAAGCTCGCACCTGGTGAAATCGTTCTCGATTTGGGATCAGGCGGCGGCATTGACGTTCTTCTCTCCGCGCGCCGTGTCGGCCCTACAGGAAAAGCCTATGGCCTGGACATGACCGACGAAATGCTCGTATTAGCCGTAGAAAACAAACGTAAGTCCGGCCTGACCAACGTCGAATTTCTAAAAGGTGAAATCGAAAACATCCCGCTCCCGGACAACTCCGTGGACGTCATCGTGTCCAACTGCGTCATCAACCTCTCCGGCGATAAGGACCGCGTTCTGCGCGAAGCATTTCGCGTACTAAAGCCCGGCGGCCGTTTCGCAATTTCCGACGTGGTAGTTCGAGGAGAAGTCCCGCAACAGATTCGCAAGAGCATGGAGCTTTGGGTAGGCTGTGTAGCAGGCGCGCTGACAGACACGGAATATCAGCAAAAACTCAGCGCCGCAGGTTTCGAATCCATCGACATCGAACCCACGCGCATCTACAGCATCGACGACGCCAAAGAATTCCTCAACGCCGCAGGCATCGACGCCGACGCGGTCGCACCTCAAATCCGCGATAAATTTATAAGCGCCTTCGTCCGCGCCCAAAAGCCCGCCGCCAAAATCTGCTGCGGCCCCACCTGTTGCGCAAACTAGCTCTCGGCCTTAGCGTTCGCTACGCATGCCGCATCTTTGCTAAGCGAGCTTATTAACAACTTTCTTGCCAAATTGCTAAGATTCGACCATGCGTGGAAATCTGTTTTCTAGTTCGACGGCAAGCTCGTTGAAAAATTTGGTGGACGTGACCGTCCTAGATCAAAACCTGTAATGGCTCCTATGACAGTCCGCGCACAAAGTTATTAGGTTCTGTAGCTCATCCGAACCTAACCGGCCGCGATGAAGAAGATGTGTACCGCTAGATTCTCTGACGAACGGCAACATCGGCACCTCCATCCGTCCCGGTCTAATACGCCCCTTTTCAGATCATTGTATTCTTCGGGGTTCTAGATGAGGTGCGGTCGTTTTTGACGCAACTTTTCTATGGACCTGCCCTTAGTCTGTTAAGCAATTCGTGCCGACGACTGTCAGACAGTGTTTGTGGAGCTCTCGCTGCCGATGCTCTTCGGCGGATTAAGTAACGCGTTAAGTAAATCGACTAGATCTTTGTCACATCGATCTTACATTTCTGCTCCTAGCCTGCGCCTGGCTTTGCTTCTATACGCTGCAACAACCTTATAAAACGAGGATCGGTACGCACTGAGTCATAATAAGGTATGACTCGCAGCAGGATTAGACTGCCCTCTCGATGGTCATAGGCAATTTGCAGCCAGTGGAACGCCGCGTCCTTATCACCGAGCGCGACAGAGACAGTGGCGAAGTGATGACCAACCTCGCCAACACGCGCTGAGCGTCGCATACTTTCCATCATGGCTCGGGCGTTTTGCTTCCGCCCTTCGAGTGCGTAACAAGTGGCAAGTACCCCCTTTACCCACATGCTCTTTGGAGCAATGTCGAGGGCTTCAAGGGCATGCTTCTCTGCTTCCGCGTATTTCCCTTGGTAGTTGTACACGTCCGCTAAATTTACGTGCGCCAATAGGAAATGTGGGTCCATCTTCAATGTATTTTCCAATTGTGCCGCCGCTTCTTCGTATCTCCGTGCAAGGCCAAGCATTTCACCGATGTCCACACTGATTATGAGTGAAAGAGGGTCAAGCTCCTGGGCACGCTGCAACTCGGCGAGTGCTGCATCTATTTGACCGGTAGCGCCCAGATTGATGGCATGCCACTGGTGAGCGGTTGCATAGCTGGGGTTGAGTTCAATAGCGCGCTGGAATTCCTGTTCGGCGGCGGCAAAGTCCCAGTTGTAATGCATCAGCACGAACGCCAGCGAAGTATGTGCTTCGGCCGAGGACGGGTCGAGTTCCAACGCTTTGCGCGCAACCGAGCGAGCTTTGTTCATGGCCTCGCGTCGAGGAATCGACGCGCCGCCGAGAGAACCGAGTAGTGCGTAAGCGTCCGCCATACCTGCCCAGGGCTCGGGATAATTTGGATCCATCTTGATGGCACGATCAAAATGTTCGATCGCATCGGTATACCCGTTCTCGGTCCTCTTGTTCCAAAAAAACCGCCCCTTCAGATATTCCTCGTGTGCAGCCGGATTAAGGACACGCGCGGTCGCCAGCCGTTGCCGATCGGCCGCCGTTATCTGCGCTCGCACGTGTTCAGCGATGTCGCCTGCCACGTCATTCTGCAAGGCCAGCACATCGCGCAATTCCCGATCATACGAGCCGGCCCAGATTTGTTGATCGTCGGCCGCGCGAATGAGCCGGGCGGTCACGCGCACATGCTCGCCTGATCGCACCATCCCTCCTTCGACAATGGCGTCCACATGCAGCTCCCGCGCAATTTCACGAAGCGACTTCGTCCTTGCGCTGTACTGCATCGCGGAGGTCCGCGAGACCACGCGCAACGAACGGAACTTCGCCAGGTCGGCGGTGATCGCTTCGGTGATTCCTTCCGCCAGATAATCCTGCGAGGCATCGCCGGACATATTCTTTAGTAGAAGAACCGCTATGGAAGAAATTTTAAGCGCATCGCCGCCAGACGCATTAGAACCGCTCCTCGAACGCGCTAGGTATGCAGTCAAAATAATGATCGCGATGGCCGCGACGAGCCACGCAAGCGCAGCGGCACTTCGGGTGGCGTCAACGGAGTATTCTCCGGCAATGGAACCTTCCTGGGGAATGCTAAGGCTTGCCCGCCCGGCGGGACGAATTAAGAATCGGGCCTTTTGACCCTGGCCTCCGGCACCTCAGCGATGCCAAACGTTCAGCAATCGAAGAAAACCGTCTCGTCCTTGCCCTGCAACACCACATTCCATTCCAGTCGCCCGTCTGGCAATTTTTTCGCGATCAGCGTGTGCCGGCGCCCCGCTTCAACTAATTTGAGCGCGAAGTCTTCGGCGTTGCTCGGCTCGTCAGGAAAATAAATGCGCGTCACCAGCCGCCGCAATAATCCGCGCGTAAATACAGAAACGGCAATGTGCGGAGCCTGCAAGGTTCCGTCGGGAGCGGGCACGTGACCTGGCCTGATCGTCTTGAAGCGGAATGATCCATCCGCCTGCGTGGGCACCCGGCCGAAACCCCGGAACGTGCCTGCTCCTCGCGGCGTCTGCGCGTGTTTCTTCACCTGCGGATCAGTTTTTTGAACACTCTCCTGCTCCTCGTAACCTTCCGGATGCGCGTATTTGCCTTGCGCATCGGCTTGCCAGATTTCGATTACGCCATCCGGGACCGGCTGACCATCGCCGTCAAAAACGCGCCCTACAATTTCGATTACATCTCCAGAAATACCTGGCCCAGTTAAATCGTCGATATAAAATCTCGACAGGCCAATCTGAAAATACGGTCCCACCGTTTGTGAAGTTGTAGCTTGCAAGCTCATTTATTTTTCCCAAGGCGTAGAATCCCGCCCGCTCAAAATAATGTCGAACCTGTAGCCCAGCGCTTGCTCACACACCGTAGTCTCCCAATCAAAAAGCGAAATCAAACGATTGCGGGCCTTTTCATCGCCCGTGCAATTAAAAATAGGATCAAACGGCAACAGCGCATCCCCCGGAAAATACATCTGCGTAATTAATCGCGTCGCAAATGCCGGGCCCAATACCGAGAAATGAATGTGCGCCGGACGCCATGCATTGTAGTGATTTCTCCACGGATAAGCGCCAGGCCGTATCGTAATAAATCTAAAATTCCCGTGCTCATCTGTGAGCGTGTGGCCGCTGCCTTCGAAATTGGGATCGAGCGGAGCATTGTGCTGGTCCACATTGTGCCGGTAGCGTCCCGCCGCATTAGCCTGCCAGACCTCAATAAGCGTGTGCGCAACTGGCCGTCCATCTTCACCCAGCACGCGCCCGCTAACAATGATGCGCTCACCAAGCGGTTCGCCGTGGTTCTGTCTCGTGAGATCGCTGGCCTTCACATCGATCGCCAAAGAATCAAAACTCGGCCCCGTTGTTTCCGAAAGAGTGTGCGGCAGATACACGAGTGGTCTCGACGGCGCGCGCTTGATAGAGGAAACGTAAGCGGGATGAAGGTGACTCGGTTGCGTACCAGGTTCAGCCCGATGGTACCCGCGAAATTTCACCATACCGTGCATCATAGCGCGAGTCGGGAAATCACTCCGCATTGCTCACGGCGTTACCGCTGCCGCGCCGGCAATCACCGGAAGCAAAAGCGCCGAGGGATGCTCCGCGTCGTGCAGAATCGTGTTTGTCGCTGAAATAAAATCGCGGCTCGTCGCCTGCTCCGCTCCAGTATTCAGGTTGCGGTCGAAGCGCGGGAAATTGCTGCTGGAAACTTCCAGGCGCAGCACGTGGCCCTTCTTAAAAACATTGCTGGTGGCCCACAAGTCCACCGTAATTTTGTAAATCTGCCCCGGATTCATCAACGTGGGCTTCTCTTGCGAATCGCGATAGCGCATGCGCAAAATTCCGTCCGTGAGATTCATAGCGAACCCCTCCGGCGAGACGTCCACGAGCTTTGCCGTAAAATCGGTGTCCACCGCGGTGGATTTAACCCACGCTTCCAGCGTCACCGGCCCGGTAACTTCCATATCCTCCGCAACCGACTTGGTGGAATAAACCAGCACATCGTTGCGATTTTCATCCGCGCGCTGGTCGCGTGGCCCGGGTTCGTAGTGTTCCGCATCGCAGCACAATGACCCGCCGATTGTCGTCACTGGATTTGCCGGATCGTAAGTGAATTTATCAGCCGCTTCTTTTTTTGGCGGCGCGGTCGAAAGTCCGCCATCGCCACCCAGGGAATTAGCCGAACCTCCCGAATGCAGAAAATACCGGGTGGTTTTAGCTTGCGGGGGAGGCCAATCCGCCTCCTCCTGATACTTATTCGCGCCCATCACAAAAATGTGTACCGGCTTGCCTGCCTCGGCAGGCTTTCCCGCGCCGGACCCTTCATTCGAAAATTCGTTCTGAACACCCTTGAAGAGATAGTCGTACCAGTTCAGCACCACCTGCGTCGAAGAAAACTTCAGCGCTTCATCGCCAAATTCTACATCGCCAATCCGGCGCCCAAATCCCGCGTGCCCTCCAATTTGTATCAATAGCCGCTGGCCGTTGCGTGCTTCTTCCGATCCGCCGTGCGCCTTGATTCCCATGTAATTCCTCAGCGTGCCGCCTAAAAAAATGTCATACCACCCGCCGATGTGCAGCGCCGGCACGCGAATATCCGAAAAATGCTCCTCGATCGACCACTGCTTCCAATATTCGTCATAAGACGGGTGCGCCAGCCAATCGAGATAATACGGAGCAATCTCGGCCGTGGCATCAGCTCCCGCAGGCAGCGCGGCGTAATTGAACGCCGGATATTGAGTCAGTGGCAGCACCCGCACACCCTGCAGCGCATTCGTATTTTTCGCGATCAATCGCCACATCGTGTTGGTAGCCAGCTGCGTGGACCAATTTTGATCGAACCACTGTTCCAGCGCTCCGCTCTGATAAGTCCAGCCGTCGTGATAGTTGCTGGCTGTCACCACCGGACAGATCCCCGCGAGATGCGGAGGATGTGCAATAGCGGAAAGCATCTGCGTTGCGCCCACATAAGAACCGCCCGTCATCCCCACTTTACCGTTCGAGAACGGCAGCGCAGCTGCCCACTCGATCGTGTCATAGCCATCTTCCGACTCATGCCGAAACGGGTACCACTCGCCTTCCGACGTGTACCGCCCGCGAACATCCTGCACGATGACTACGTAGCCGTGCGTGGCCATCTCATATGCCGGCCCTACCGCCCAGCCCGTGCTTTTATCGTATGGCGTGCGCATCAGGATCACCGGAAATTTCCCATCAGCCTTCGGCCGGTAAATATCCGCGTAGAGTTTCACGCCGTCACGCGTTTTCATCCCCACGCCATCCTGCGTGATCACCGCATAACTTTGCTGCGCGCGAACACCGCTCGGCGCCAATAAAGCTACCGCACAGATCGTGAGCATTACGTGTAAGATTTTCCGCTGGAACAAAACCGCCTCCCTCGAAATTGAAGTGGGGCACCGCTCGCGAGATTAATCGCCAATACTTTGCCATTAATGGGAGCCGGAAAGATAGCGTTCAAAATCGGTTTTTGCTTGTAAACCAGTACGCAGTTGGCCGCACTAAAAGCCGTTCTGCCAGGGAAAAAGAGGCCTTGAAATGCTGTGTAAGCCAACCGGAAATCCGACGTTTCTTTGAAAGGCTGTTATGTTACTGCCGCTGATCATATTCATCCTCGTTTCTGGATCTGAAGCGCAAATCAATCAAATCGCCGCCACTACTTACAAACCTTGCAAAATCCAATCCACCACCTACGAAGGCTGGCCAGCCCAGCAACTTTCAAACCAGTGGCTAAAATTGATCATCGTGCCGCAACTCGGCGGGCGCGTAATGCAAGTCACCTTCGCAGGTCATCCCTACCTCTTTGTAAATCCCAAACTCAAAGGAAAACATTTCCCCCCGCTAACTCCGGCCGACGAGCCCACCTGGTACAACTACGGCGGCGACAAAATCTGGCCCATGCCGGAAGGCACCCAGGACGACCAGCATTGGCCCGGGCCCATTTCCGACGCACTGGACGACGGCGATTACGCCTTTCGAATCCTCTCCCAAGATTCCGATTGCGCCGTCAGGCTCGAAGGGCCACCGGAACCTAAAACCGGCCTGCAATACACGCGCGACATCCGCATTGATAGCGACTCGCCCCAAATCTCTTTCCATGCCGTAATGAAAAACATCTCCAGACACGACATTCGCTGGCCATGCAATCGGTAACTCAGTACGACACTGCCGACCCCCAGAATCCCAACGACTTCAATCGTGACTTCTGGGCCTTCACCCCCGTGCATCCACAAAGCGCCTACCTCAATGGCTTCCACGTCCGCTCGGGCCTCGCCGACGATCCTTCCTTCGCCGTGAAAAATCAATTGTTCACGCTGCACTGGCTCTATTTGCAAAACGAAGTATGGCTTGACTCTCCCGCCAGCTGGCTTGCCGTGCTCGATGCGCATGCGGGTTTTGCCATGGTCGAGCGCTTCACTTTTCAAAAAAACGCCGAATACCCCGGTAAAGCCACAGTTATTTTTTACAAAAACGGCCCATCAATAGAAATGAATAAGGACGGAATGCCATTCATCAACCCTGCAAATGCCGAAGATCGCTTGCATTATATGGAGGCGGAAATTAACAGCCCGATCGTGAATCTCAAGCCGTCGGAAACCTATGCGTTCGACACCAGATGGTTCCCGACGCGAAGCGAAAAAGAATTCTCAACGGTCAGTGATGCCGGAATTATTGAAGCCGAGTTGAGCGCTTCTCGAAAACCGCAGTCTATTGTTCTTACCGGCAAGTTTGGAGTCTTTGTTCCATGCAATCTGGTCGCGCTCTTTTATGACCGAAATAATTCCCCGACCAGAAATATTTCTTTGCAAGCCGCAGACCCCGCCGAAGTCGTCGATCTGCACCAGGAAGTCGCCATCACAAAATCTGATGCCCGCATCTCCATACATGTCATCGATGAAAAGGGAATAGATCGCGGGGCACTTGGAGAAATCGCGATTCCGCAAGCAGAGCAGTAATTCGCGCTGCAATTGACGTGTGCGGCGAACAGGCGGCGGCTTTCAGGTCTATGCTCCTACGTACTCCTCGATCACTTCCACTTGTCTTCGCCTTCAACGATCGTAATGTAGCGATCCACGGGAGGATTTACGAATCGCTGTGTGCGGCCGCGTGGCATTGGCCACGCCACTTCCACCCAATCCATCTTGTCGCGGCTTCCCAGTCCCAAAACCATGCGCGGATCGTGAGACGAAAGATAACTACCACCCGCCACCTTCATGCGGCTGCGCTTCAAATCTCCGGCCTGGTACGTAACCCTGGCTCCCACCGCATCCGCATTGCACTTTTTCCCGATAAGACGAATTCCCAGCCAGTGATTATGTCTGCCGGCATTATTGCGCAGCAGCAGGGGAGCCCCGTTATTCACCGAGATCAGCACATCCACCGCGCCATCATTATTAAAATCCCCGAGCGCCAGCCCCCGCGAAGACCTTGGCGTCGCAAAAAGCGCCCCACTCTCTGCGCTCACGTCTTCAAACGATTTCCCAGTCCCGCGAAACAACATCAGCGGCTCTTCATAAGCGCTCTCCCCGTGTAGCGCCTTTATCAGGTCGTCGGGATTGCCATTCGCAAGTAATAGATCCAGATTCCCGTCGTTGTCGTAATCAAAAAACTTCAACCCCCACCCGCTCATGGTGCGCGTAGCTTTGGCGATGCCCGTCGGAATAGCCAGATCGTCAAACGTACCATCGTGATTGTTGCGGTAAATCGCAAAATCCTCGCGGTCGAGATTAGCCACAAACAAATCCTGCCAGCCATCATTATTGAAATCAGCCGCGTCCACCCCCATCCCCGATCGCGGCTTGCCATTAGCGCTGTACGCCACGCCCGCTTCTGTTCCCGTCTCCGTGAATTTCCCTTTCCCATTATTCATAAACAAAAAATTGGCGACCGTATCGTTAGTCACGAAAAGATCCATCCAGCCATCATTATTAATGTCCGCAGCCACCACGCCCCAGCCCTTCCCCAGATGCGAAGAAATTCCCGACGCTTTGGAAACGTCAGTGAACGTCCCGTCGCCATTGTTGTGAAACAACCAATTCGGCATCGGCTGATAAATTTGTGGAATGCAATAATGCCTTCTACCGTCCTCATGAACTCCGCACGGCTTGTTCTTCTCCTTGCTGAAATCCACAAACTGGCACACAAACAAATCCAGCAGTCCATCATTGTCGTAATCGAACCACACCGCGCTGGAAGCCCACCCTGGCGCCGCGACTCCTGCCTTTTCCGTCACATCCGAAAACGTGCCATCTCCATTATTGTGAAACAATATGCTGCGCCCGTACTGCGTCACATAAAGATCCGGGAATCCGTCGCCATCGTAATCCCCTACAGCCACTCCTTGTCCAAATCCTCCGGCCCCCACGCCCGCTTTTTCCGTCACATCGCTAAATGTTCCGTCGCGGTTGTTGTGGTATAGCGCATTGCGCAGCGGCGGATCAGGCGTGTAGAAATCACACTTGCCGCTGTTCACCAAATAAATATCCATCCACCCATCATTGTCATAATCCAGAAACGCGCAACCCGCCCCGGTCGTTTCCGGTAAATATTTTTCCGCCGATTTCCCGCTGGAATGTCGCCAGGAAATCCCGCTCGCCGAATTAGGCACTTGTTCAAAAGGAAATCCGGCGGATGGAACAGCCCCCACCAACCGCGGACAGACCCCGGCCACGGTCCACGCTGCAATCCCTCTCAGCAAATCGCGCCGCGTTGGATTCAGCGTCTCCAGCAATTTGGGAATTCTTGCCAAAAAAATGCGCCCCGCTGTCCTATTCCTGTTTCGCTTCGCCCGGCGCGGAGTTCTGCGTCAACTGGCGTTGAATCGCAAATTCTTTCTCTGCTTCTTCTTTTTTCCCCGTACGGCTCAACGCCACGGCCAGGTTGTAATGCGCCGAGGGGTTACCTTGCTGCATCCGCACCGCGACTTCCAGCGGGGGTATCGCTTCTTCATAGCGTCTTACGGACACCAGGCAGAAACCCAGGCTCATGTAAGCATCCCCAAAACTGGCATCCAGCTTCGTCGCTCGCGTAAAGTGCGCGATCGCATCATCCCACTGTGTTTCCTGTCGCGCCATTTCCCCCAGAATATATTCCGCCCCGGCATTTTGTGGATCGATCTGCAGTTCCTTCTTAAATTCCTGCTTTGCGCGTTCAACACTCTGCGCATTTCCATCCGGACGAGAAAGCAGCAGCCTTCCCAGCAAATAATGAATGCTCGCTGCATCGGGATGCTCTTCGATAATCGTTTCGTATTCGCGCTGCGCGTCGTCCCATTTGCCTTGCATCTCCAGCGCTTCGGCATTCAGCTTGTGCGCCGGCACCGAGCGTGGTGCATTTCGGCCCAGGTCCTGTGCGGTGCGCGAAGAAAGATCGGAGTATGCATGCACAAGGATAAAAAGAATCTCTGGATCCTGCGGGAATTGATGCCCCAGCGCTCGAACAAAATCCAGAGCCGTGTCGCGGCTATCCAGCGTCAACGAGCACCGCAGCCCCAACACTCCTGCCTTTTTTCGTTGTTCCGCAGGTCCCTGCAAAGTTACGGCACGCTTCAGCCCCGGGATCGCTTCCTTGCAGCGCCCCTGTTCAGCCAGTGCAATCGCCTTTTCGGTTGTCAGAGACGGTTCGGTACCCGGACCGGGGGTGTTTTTTGGAGTCTGAGCGATGAGCTGCGAAGGAAAGAGCCAGGGTATTACAGCGAATGACAGAATTCTGATCGTACACAGGTTTCTGGACATTTCGTTTTGGCGCCGTTGTCCTCGAACGAAGTTTCACCAAAAAAGCCTCTATAAAATCGGGATAGGGGGAGCAGTCACCTGCTCGCCCCTCCCACACCACCGTACAGGCGGGTCCGCATACGGCGGTTCAGCAAGTTGAGCCCCTTGCGGGCCGGAGGTTCGAGTCGTCGTTCGC